>ENA-UOJJ01000011-UOJJ01000011.1-human-gut-metagenome-genome-assembly--contig:-CS66-NODE-11-length-321104-cov-110.320848_pt1 | contig 321104 bp, 291 predicted proteins | sample MGYA00242343_ERZ723890 | MGnify/ENA metagenome assembly ERZ723890
AGACCGCTCTACAAGCCGAAATTCGATGTGTTCAAATTTTTGTCATGTACTTAAATATATCTTGCATTGGAGTGCAAAGGTAGTGATTTTCTATGACATAATTCGGTTATCATGCATTACAAATGAATAAAGCCAACGGGAGCGCGCCGGCATCCGACGCGCTCCCGAAGTATCAATAAAGCCGTGTCTCAGACCTGCAATTCCCGCGGAATCGCTACGAGACGGCTGTTGTTATCATCAATGAATTTCATGATTTCATCTTTTATTATACCGGGTTCGATGTCGGCCTCGATTCGCTTCATGGCGTTGAAAACCGATGTCTGAGTCTGGTAAATGTGGCGATAACTCTTGGCAGCGTTCTGAATGTCGTCTTCGCTGAAATCGTGTTTGCGCATTACCACGGCGTTCACGCCGAAAAATTCCACAGGATTGTGGGCGAAAATGGCGAACGGCGGAACATTTGAGCCTATGCGGCATCCGCCTTTAACGAGCACCCATTTGCCGACATGTGCTTTTTCATGAACAATCACGCCGCTCGAAAGTATCGTGCACTCATCTATGACAGCATCGCCGGCAATAGCGACTCCGTTTCCGATAACCGAACGGCCTTTCAGCTCACTATCGTGACCGATATGGCTTTTGGCCATTATGAAGCAGTCATTGCCAATACGTGTTCCCCCTTCGGGTTTGATGCCGCGGTTGATGATCACGTGTTCGCGAATTGTGTTGTTCTCACCGATGAAACAATAAGTCTGATCGCCTTTCCACCGGAAATCCTGAGGGTCGGCGCCGATAATTGAGCCTTGGTAGACTTTGTTGTTGCGGCCCATACGAGTTCCATTGATAATGGACGTGTAGGGCATTATTTCGCAACCGTCGCCTATTTCGACGTTGGCATCGATAAAGGCAAAAGGATGGATTGTGACGTCTTTGCCAATTTTGGCAGAGGGGTCGACATGAGCGAGTGGACTTATCATTGCATTGATGATTTAAGGAGTTGTTCTGATTTATACATTTTTATCTGCCTCCGCCGAGCGCCTGATACAGATTGATTACAGCCTGAGCCTGCAGCTGACGGCAGGAAATCTCTCCCATCTGAGAGCTAAGCAGCGAGGTCTGTGCGGTAAGAACTTCGAGGTACGAAGTTCCGGCACTTTCGCGGAGCAAAATGGTGGTGTAATCGACAGATTTGGTCAGCGCTTCGGTCTGAAGTTTGAGCTGGGATTCTTTCTCGACGCTTTTCTCGTAAACCATCATGGCGTCGCTGACTTCTCCGGCTGCCGAAAGGAGAGTGTACTCAAAGTTGTTCAGAGCCATTTTTTGCTGGGCTTTAGCGGCTTCAAGACGGGAAATGTTAGCGCCTCTCGAAAACAGCGGAGCGACCAGAGAGCCTGCAAGATCGATAAACCATTTGCCCGGATTTGTAACCAGACCTCCCACGAGGTTTGTAAAACCGCCGCTTGCGGTTATGTTCAAACCGGGATAAAACGCTGCGCGGGCTGAATTTGTCGAATAATATGCTACGGCAAGATCGCGCTCGGCGGCATAAACATCCGGACGGGCTGCCAGCTGTCTCATCGGTATTTCGCCGGTAAGACCTGCCGGAGCTGAGAGCGTTGCGTCAGGATTGATGTTCCACCTCTGAGGCATTACGTTGAGAAGCAGCGACATCGTGTTGTTCGTTCGTGTAAGAGACGCTTCAAGATCGGTAATGTTGGCGAGTATTCCATAATACTGAGCTTCGCTCTGGACTACGGCAGCCTCATTGACACGTCCGGCAAGTTTCAGGTCGCGCATGACTCCGACGCTCTGTCGCCAGTTTTCAGCCGTGGCGCGTGAAAGGCTTAGCTGACTCTCAAGGGCGGCAATAGCATAGTAGCAGTTTGCTACGGCAGCAATTATCTGGCTGCGCGCCGCCTGTTGGTAAGCCTGACTTTTGAGCACACCTTCCTTAGCTCCTCGTTTGGAGTTCAGAAGTTTGCCGAATATGTCGACTTCCCAACTGACCTGTGCCGGTAACTGATAAGTCTTAGTCCAGTCGTAGTCGCCCATTTTAGATATATTGCCGTTGGGCGCGATTGTTACCGAGGGAAGATAGGCAAGTTTCGCACCTTTGAGCTGGGCATTGGCGATGTCGACGTTGAGTTTGGCATTCTGGAGGTTTACATTGTTCTCCAGAGCTTGATTTATGAGATCCTGCAGGGTAGGGTCAGTGAAAACAGTCCGCCAGTCGAGATTGCCGAATGCGGCTGAGTCAACGCCCTGCTCGCGAGCTTCACCGTAAGCTTTGGCCAAAGCGCTGTCTTCGGTCGGAAGCTCGTATTTCTTATATATGTTACAGCTGCCGAGCATCGCGATGCTCAGCCCGGCGGCTGCAATGAGGATTATTCTGTTTGATTTCATTTCAGTGATGATGGTGAGTAGATTAGTGAGAGTACTGCTCGATTTCGGCTTCGATGCCTTCGTTGTTGGTGTCTTTCCAGGTCATCGGGGTGAATTTCTCCTGAATCTGCTGGCAGATCACATAGAGCGCAGGCACGATGAAAATCTGGAGGATCATACCGATAAGCATGCCGCCGATTGAACCTACACCGAGAGCACGATTACCGTTAGCGCCTACACCCGATGCGAACATCATAGGCAGAAGTCCGATAATAAGTGCTAGAGATGTCATGAGAATAGGACGCAGACGTGCTGTGGCTCCTTGAATTGCGGCATTGATGATCGACATGCCGGTGCGACGGCGCTCGAGAGCGAATTCAACGATAAGAATCGCGTTCTTGGCCAACAGACCGATAAGCATGATCAGCGCGATCTGGAGATAGATATTGTTGTCGACACCGAAGATCTTGGCGAAGATGAAGGAACCCATGAGACCGAACGGAATCGAGAGAATAACAGCCCACGGAAGTATGTAGCTCTCATATTGGGCCGACAGCAGAAGATAGACGAAGAGCAGACAGAGTCCGAAGATGATAGCGGTGGCATTGCTCGAGGTGTTGCCCTGCTCGCGTGTCATACCCGAATACTCATAGCTGTAGCCCTGAGGGAGGGTTTCGGCTGCGACTCGTTCGATGGCTGCCAGTGCATCGCCTGACGAGAATCCCTGTGCGGGATTACCTGTTACAGAAATCGACTGGAACATATTGAAGCGGTTCAGCAGGTCGGGCCCGTATACACGGGTCAGTGTCACAAAGTTCGATATTGATGCCATCTCGGAGCCGTTGCGTACTTTGATGGAGTTTAGGGTCTCGGGGCTGACTCGGGCTTCGGGACTGGCTTGCATCATTACTCGGTAAAGTTTGCCGAAACGGTTGAAGTTGCTGACATACATACCGCCATAATAACCCTGCAGGGTTGACAGAATGTCTTTAGGCGACAGGCCGGCCTGTTTACACTTTGCGGCGTCGATGTCGACCTGATACTGAGGGAATGTCGGGTTGAACGTGGTGTAGGCCATCTGGATTTCGGGCTGTGCGTTGAGTTGCGCAAGGAATCCCTGAACTACGGCAAAGAAGTCATTAATGTTGCCGCCTGTGCGGTCTTGCATCTTGATTTCGAAACCGTTCGTAACAGAGTAGCCGGAGATCATAGGCGGCGCGAACATCACGACATTACCATTCTTGACGTTCTGTCCAACCAAACCGTATAGCTGGGCGAGCACTGCGTCGGAGCTTTCGGCTTTCGAACGCTGTTCCCACGGTTTCAGCTTGATGATGAATGTGCCGTAGGTAGCGCCCTGACCGGCGAGGAAGCTGTAGCCGTTGATAATTGTGCGGCTCTCGATGGCAGGAACAGAGCCCAGAAGAGAGTCGACCTGATTCAGGGTCTCTGTTGTGCGCTCCTGCGATGTGCCCGGGGGCATATTGACCATTGCGAAAAGAGTGCCGGTGTCTTCGTTAGGCACAAGAGCTGTCGGAGTCGAATTCATGAGCCACACAAGTACGGCGACAGCCGCAGCCACGATGGCGATACTCGTATAGCGGCGTCCCATGAACCACTGGCTTATGCTCTTATAAGCTGACAGGGTCTTGTTATAAAGCTTCTCGAAAGCGACGTGGAAACGTTTCTGGAAAAGTCCGACAAGAGTCAGAGCTCCGATGGCGCAGGCTGCGAGTCCTTCGGTAATATTTTCGAAGCTGAACCAACCCATAACCATAACCACAATAGTCGCGATAAGGAGAATAAAGGTTACGAAAGGCGGGAATGAGATTCTTACACGCTTTTTATAGCTCTCGACGACGGCGTTTCCGGCTGCCGAATAGGCATCCTTAAGGCGATCCTTAAGAGTGGAGTCGGTGTTATGAGGCTTAAGGAACACTGCGCATAGTGCCGGCGATAGGGTAAGGGCGTTCAATGCCGAGAGGCCGATGGCTATGGCCATCGTCAGACCGAACTGGCGATAGAAGACTCCTGATGTTCCGGGCATGAACGACACCGGGATGAACACAAGCATCATCACAAGAGTGATCGAGATGATAGCGCCGCCGATTTCACTCATGGCGTCGATAGCGGCCTTTCGGGAGCTCGTGTAGCCGACGTCGAGTTTGGCGTGGACAGCCTCGACGACCACAATCGCATCATCGACCACAATCGCGATCGCGAGCACCAGTGCGCTCAGCGTGATGAGGTTGACCGAGAATCCGATCAGATACATGAAGAAGAATGTACCGACAAGTGCCACCGGAATGGCAATAGCGGGGATAATTGTCGAGCGGAAATCCTGAAGGAAGAGATAGGTTACGAGGAACACGAGGATGAATGCCTCGAGAAGAGTCATCAGAACGTGGTGGATCGACGCATAAAGGAAGTCATTGTTGTTCATCGGGATCGCAACACCGATTCCCGACGGAAGATCTTTCTTCATGTTGTCGACGAACTTCAGGCAGTCGTTGATGATGGCCGTGGCGTTAGAGCCGGCGGTCTGGAACACGATGGCTGTGACACCCGGACGTCCGTTGAATTGGCCGTGGAAGCCATAGGTGACTCGGCCGAGCTCAATCTCGGCAACATCGCCAAGACGGAGCACTTCTCCATTGGAGGTGGCCCGGACAACGATGTTTTCAAATTCTTCAGGCTGCACGAGTCGGCCGCGATATTTCATCGTATACTGGAATGTCTGGTTGCCCTGTTCGCCGAAGGCGCCCGGAGCAGCTTCGATGTTCTGTTCTGCAAGGGCAGCGGTGACATCACCCGGCATCAGCTTATACTGAGCCATAACGTCGGGCTTGAGCCAGATACGCATAGAATAATCGGCTCCCATGACCATCACATCGCCGACGCCGCTTACACGTTGTAACTGCGGAACGACGTTGATTTTCATGTAGTTCTCGATGAACTCTTCGTTGTAGTTGCCGTTTTCGTCGTAGAGTGTGATGCCGATAAGCATCGAAGTCTGACGTTTCTGAGTAAGTACGCCGACCTGGACAACTTCGGCCGGTAGTAGATTCTGGGCTTTTGCCACACGGTTCTGCACGTCGATTGCGGCCATATCGGGGTCAAAACCCTGTTCGAAATAAACATTGATTGTTGCCGAACCGGTATTTGTGGCCGTCGATTCCATATAGGTCATGCCTTCGGCGCCGTTTATCGACTCTTCGAGCGGTGCGATGACAGAATTTAGTACGGCCTGTGCGTTAGCGCCGTTATATGTGGTCGTGACTGAAATTGTTGGAGGTGCGATGTCGGGATATTGAGTCACCGGCAGAGCAGTCAGGCCGATGATACCGAGCAGGACGATGAATATTGAGATCACCGTCGACAGCACCGGCCTATTTATAAATGTGTCTAATTTCATCTCAGTGTGATGATACGGAAAATAATAGGATGGGGTAGAAGAGATAATTTATTTGGCCGGAGTGGCTTGCTGCTGAGCTGCGGCCTGTGCCTTCAAGTCTTCAGGTTTTACGGCTACTGGCGTAATGGCTTGTCCGTCGGCTTTAACGACTGTTCCGACACCCTCGACAACTATGCGCTGGCCGGGAGTCAGGCCTGAAGTGACGACGAATGTCTGGCCGTCAGAGTTCGCCTGGACGGTGATAGGTGTCGATACGACTTTATTGCTGTCGTTGACAACGTATACAAAACGGCGATCCTGAAGCTCGTAAGTGGCACGCTGGGGAATAACAATTACATCAGACTGATCTTTCGGAATGATGATATTTCCGCTTAGCCCACTGCGGAGAACCCCCGAAGGGTTCGAAAAAAGTGCGCGAACCGATGCAGCGCCTGTAGCCTGATCGATGACACCGCTGACGGTGGCAACCTTACCGCGTTCGGGATAGAGCGAACCGTCGCTGAGGCGCAGTTCGACAGGGGGCATATCGGCGATGGCAGAAGCAAGCGAGCGGCTACCGTTGCCGGTCATCTGAAGAAGGTCTTTCTCGGTAAGAGAGAAATAAGCGTAGACCTGCGATATGTCGCTGACAGTTGTCAGAGGTTCCATTGAGGAAGGCGACGCGAGAGAACCTTCCTTGTTGGGGATTGAACCGACGACACCGCTCGAGGGAGCTGTAACGCTGCAATAGCTGAGATTCTTGCGGGCCTGAGCAAGGGCTGCCTGAGCCTGAGCCAGCGAAGCCTGTGCGCTGCGAAGGGTATTGTCGGCCATCTGCCATTCAAGTTCACTGATAATATTCTTGTCGTAAAGACGTCGTTTTGAGTCGGCTGTCAGTCGGGCATTGTCGAGCTGGGTGCGTGCGGCATTGACATTCGCCTGAGCCTGCTCGACAGCAGCCTGAAAGGTTACCTGATCGAGTGAGAAAAGTAACTGGCCTTTAGCGACCGACTGGCCTTCGTCGACCCAAACGCGGGTGATGAAGCCCGTTACCTGAGGACGAATGGCAATATCGGTTTTACCCTTGATCGTTGCAGGATAGGATAGCTCACTTTCCGAGCTGCCTTTGCTGACGGTCATAACTTTAACTGCGGGAGCCTGCTGGCCCTGCGCTGCTTGCTGCTGGTCTCCTTTGGAGCCGCAAGCCGAGAACCCTGTCAAAAGGGTTAACGCTGAAACAATAGGGAAGAATCTTTTGATACCTTTCATTTCGTGTTGAATTATTCTAAGCTGTCTCGTGATTATATTAGCGGGTTGATAATAACCCTGCAAAGTTAGCGATTTTTTTCACTATATATTATTAGTAATTCGTCGGATTGGAATAATGAGCGTATATTTTTGACCAAAAGGCCAATCAATAGCTTTTTTAAGAGGTTAAACAAATCGATTGCGCGGATTGTTGTAAGAACGAGTATGCGACAAAATGGCAGACGATGTCAGTTTGGCACACTTTGTGTTATATTTTTTAGCGAAACTTAAAAATTCAACTCTAAATACTATAGGAACTATGACAATCAAACCTCTGGCCGATCGCGTATTAATCGAGCCTACTCCCGCCGAGGAAGTAACGGTGGCAGGTATTATTATCCCTGATTCCGCAAAGGAAAAACCCCTTAAAGGCAAAGTTCTTGCAGCCGGCAACGGTACCAAAGATGAAGAGATGGTGCTTAAGGAAGGTGACGAAGTCCTCTACGGCAAATATGCAGGCACTGAAATCGAACTCGACGGCAATAAATATCTTATCATGCGCCAGAGCGATGTTCTGGCAATTGTCAATGCTTAAAATCCAGAAATTATGGCAAAAGAAATTCTTTTCAATATCAAAGCACGCGAAGAGCTCAAAAAGGGTGTCGACGCTCTTGCCGATGCCGTTAAGGTAACTCTTGGCCCGAAAGGCCGTAATGTTATTATCGACAAAAAGTTCGGCGCACCTCACATCACTAAAGACGGTGTGAGTGTTGCCCGTGAAGTCGAGCTTGAAGATGCCTTCCAGAATATGGGCGCTCAGCTCGTGAAGGAGGTTGCCTCGAAGACCGGCGATGATGCAGGTGACGGCACAACAACTGCTACCGTCCTTGCTCAGTCGATTATCGGTGTCGGTCTGAAGAATGTGGCCGCAGGTGCCAATCCGATGGATCTCAAGCGCGGTATCGACAAGGCTGTAGCGGCTGTTGTCGGACGCATCAAGGAGCTTGCCGAGCCCGTAGGTGACGATTTCAAGAAGATTGAAGATGTTGCACGCGTCAGCGCAAACAACGACGAAGCTATCGGACATCTCATTGCCGAAGCAATGAACAAAGTCAAGAAAGAGGGTGTCATCACCGTCGACGAGGCCAAAGGCACCGAGACTTCTGTTGATATAGTCGAAGGTATGCAGTTCGACCGCGGCTACATCTCACCTTATTTCGTCACTAACGGCGAAAAGATGGAGTGCGAGATGGAGCGTCCCGTTGTCCTTCTTTATGACAAGAAGATCTCGAACCTCAAAGATATGCTTCCGATTCTTGAAGCATCGGCTCAGAACGGTCAGCCCCTGCTGATCATTGCCGAAGATGTCGATCAGGAGGCTCTTGCCACTCTCGTTGTAAACCGTCTGCGTGGCTCTCTGAAAGTCTGTGCTGTCAAAGCTCCGGGCTTCGGTGATCGCCGCAAGGAAATGCTTGAGGACATCGCTATCCTCACCGGAGGCACCGTAATCAGCGAAGAGAAGGGCATGAAGCTCGAGAACGCACAGATGACCGACCTTGGCCGCGCAGAGAAGATTACTGTTAATAAGGAGAATACCACAATAGTGAACGGTCTCGGCAACAAAGAGGCAATCGCTGCCCGCGTCGCCCAGATCAAGTCGCAGATCGAGACTTCGAAGAGCGACTACGACAAGGAGAAGCTTCAGGAACGTCTTGCCAAACTCGCCGGCGGCGTTGCCGTTCTCCATATCGGCGCACCCAGCGAAGTTGAGATGAAAGAGAAGAAGGATCGCGTCGACGACGCTCTCAGCGCAACCCGTGCTGCTATCGCCGAAGGTATCATCCCCGGTGGCGGCGTTGCCTATATCCGTTGTCTGGACGTTCTTGACTCTCTCAAAGCTGAGAATGACGACGAGCTTACAGGTATAATGATCGTCAAGCGTGCCATCGAAGAGCCGCTTCGCCAGATCGTAGCCAACGCCGGTGGTGAAGGCGCAGTCGTTGTCCAGAAAGTGCGCGAAGGCAATGCTGATTTCGGCTATAATGCCCGTATGGATCGCTACGAGAATCTGATGTCAGCCGGCGTTATCGATCCCGCAAAGGTTGCCCGCGTAGCTCTTGAAAACGCAGCGTCTATTGCCGGCATGTTCCTTACTACCGAGTGTGTCATTGCCGACAAGAAAGAAGAGAATCCCGCTCCCGCAATGCCCGCAGGCGGCATGGGTGGCATGGGCGGCATGATGTAAAGATCACCGTAGGTGATAACCATGTGGTGTAATTAAAATACATCTCTATAAAGAAAAAGAGTCCGGTTTAATGCCGGACTCTTTCTTTTGCTGATATGTCAATTATGTCTACATGATTTTTAGCTATATTTGCGAGCTATGCGCAATAATCTTAATTGTTTCAGATACATACTATTATTAACGCTTCGGTAGATGTTGAACATAATGAGGTCAATCTCGGATTTATCTGCTATTTCGTCATATATAGCATCCGATGATGGCGATTACTCCACCTAAGATTATCAGTCCGAAACCGATAATGCGCTTTTTTGCCCATTCCGGTTTCATGGCGTCGGTCCGAACAGGCTGGTTCTTAGCCTTGTGGAAAGCATACATGTATTTCATAGCGTATGCCATCAGATATAGAGCTCCGATGACATTTACAATCACGCCGCCATATATAAGAACATCATTCATGTCATTGAAACACCATTGACGAAAAGATTGTTTAATTATTACGTCGCCCGGAATGGCACTCTTTTTGAATTGCAATCGTGACGTTGTTTGGAAATTAGGGAGATAATTCGTAACTTTGCGGCGCTTTTTAGGCATTACCATGACTTGCTTCTGCGTGTGATGGGAAATTAAGAAGCTCTTAATTTTTAGTAACACAACAAATTAAACAAAACAATGGAAGTATTCAAACTGAATGCAGAGCCCCGCACCGTGCTGGGCAAGAAGGCCGCTGCCGCCCTTCGCAAAGAGAACAAAATCCCTGTAGTCCTCAACGGAGGCGACGTAGTAGAGCTTCCCTATAAAGAGGCTCTTCTTCCGGGTCAGAAGGTTGTTGAAATCGGTAACGGCAAGGGCCTGATCACCACCGACCTCGTAGTAAACAACGAAGATGTCCGCAAACTTGTCTACACCCCCGATATCTATGCTATCGAGCTGAACGTAAACGGTAAGACCTGCATGGCTGTGCTGAAAGATCTTCAGTTCCATCCCGTGAAAGATACCATTCTTCACATGGATCTTCTTCAGGTCAACGACCAGAAGCCTGTTGTCATCAGTGTCCCTGTTCGTCTTGAAGGCCATGCCAAGGGCGTAAAGGCCGGTGGTAAGCTGACTCTTTCAATGAAGAAAATCAAAGTCAAGGCTATCTATACAGAGATTCCCGAACGTCTGATTGTCAATGTCGACGATCTCGAACTCGGCAAGACTCTTCAGATTGGCGATCTCCACTTCGAAGGTCTCGAACTGATGAATGCCAAGAACGCCGTTGTCTGTGCCGTTCAGCTGACTCGTGCTGCTCGTGGCGCCGCAGCAGCTGCCGCTGAATAAAACTTCAGATTAGATGAAATATCTCCTTGTTGGGCTGGGGAACATCGGCAGCGAATATGCCGGCACCCGCCACAATATTGGATTCCGTATATTGGATGCCTTTGCCGAGGCATCCAATATCTCTTTTACAACCGAGCGCTACGGCGATATAGGCCGCGGACGTGTGAAAAACGCTCAGGTTGTTCTGCTGAAGCCTTCGACATATATGAATCTGTCGGGTAACGCAGTCCGTTACTGGCTCCAGCATGAAAATATCGACATTGCCAATATGATAGTGGCTGTCGATGACTTGGCTCTCCCATTCGGAACTATACGGATTAGGCCGGGAGGAAGCGACGCCGGCCATAATGGGCTTAAGAATATTGCAGAGATGATCGGAACCCAACAGTTTGCCCGTCTTCGTTTCGGTATCGGTAATGATTTTCCGCGCGGATGTCAGATAGATTATGTGCTTGGGCATTTTCCCCCGGAACAGCTTGCCGAGATGGGGCCTCATATCAAGGAGGCAGTCGAGGTTCTTAAGACTTTCTGCCTGCAGGGGCTTGACCGCTGTATGAATCTTTATAACAAGCGAGGAAATGGCAAAGTCTGAAGTCAGAGTTGATAAATGGCTATGGGCGGTACGTGTGTTCAAAACCCGTACAATCTCAGCTGATGCTTGCAAGAAAGGGCGTGTCAGTCTTGGCGGAGTTGCCGTAAAGCCTTCACGGTTGTTGAAAGTCGGCGATATTGTCGAAGTGCGTAAACCGCCTGTCACATATTCGTTCAGAGTGAAGGCGCTGACTGAAAACCGACTGGGAGCGAAGCTCGTGCCGGACTATATGGAGAATGTCACGACAGCCGATCAGCTTCATCTGCTCGATATGGTCAAAATCAGCGGTTTTGTAGACCGGCGAAAGGGTCTTGGCCGTCCGACAAAACGTGAAGGACGCGATTTGGCAGCTTTCACGATGGCATTTGGCGAAGATGATTTCGATGGCTGGGACGAAGATGATTTCGATGAAGATGAATAAATAACAGCCTTATAAAATATCAGGAGGGCGCTTCTATTGGAAACGCCCTCCTGTTGTTTATGGGGTCTGATATATTATTTGTCTTCAACGGCAGCAATGCCGGGGAGAACTTTTCCTTCGATGGCTTCGAGAAGGGCACCGCCGCCTGTCGATACGTAGCTGACCTGGTCTGCCAGTCCGAACTTGTTGATGCAGGCTACTGAGTCGCCGCCGCCTATGAGCGAGAATGCGCCATTGGCTGTAGCGTCAACGATGGCGTCGGCAATAGCGCGCGATCCGGCAGTGAAGTTGTCGAACTCAAAGACACCGGCAGGGCCGTTCCAAAGGATAGTCTTGGCGGGTTTGATGACTTCGGCAAAGGCCTTACGGGTTTCGGGACCAGCATCGAGACCTTCCCAACCGTCGGGGATATCCATTACAGAAACCACCTGAGTCTTGGCATCATTGCTGAAGCTGTCGGCCGCCACACAGTCGGTACCGAGAACAAGGTTCACGCCCTTTTCCTTAGCCTTTTTCATAATGTCGAGAGCGAGATCGAGTTTGTCGTCTTCACAGAGTGAGTTGCCGATCTTTCCGCCCATGGCTTTTGCGAAAGTGTAGGTCATGCCGCCGCAGAGGATAAGGTTGTCGACTTTGTCCATGAGGTTCTCGATGATTCCGATCTTTGTCGAAACTTTCGAACCGCCCATGATAGCGGTGAAGGGACGTTTGATATTGTCAAGAACATTCTTGACAGCTTTCACCTCTTTCTCCATAAGGTAGCCGAGCATCTTATGGTCAGCATCGAAATAGTCAGCGACAACGGCTGTGGAAGCGTGTTTGCGGTGGGCAGTTCCGAAAGCGTCGTTGACATAGACGTCGGCATAGCTTGCGAGGGTCTTTGCAAATTCTTTCTGGCGCTCTTTCATTTCCTTTTTGGCTGCGTCGTAACCGGCGTCGGTTTTATCTATACCGACCGGTTTGCCTTCTTCCTCGGGGTGGAAGCGGAGATTTTCAAGCAGGAGAACTTCACCGGGTTTCAGCTCGGCTGCTTCTACGCCTGCTTTGGCAGCATCTGCTGCAAATTTCACCTCAGTGTTGAGCGCCTTGGCAACATTTTCCTTGATCTGAGAGAGCGACATCTTGGGATTGACTTTTCCTTTGGGTTTTCCCATGTGGCTCATGAGAATAACGCTGCCGCCGTCATTGAGAATTTTTTTGATGGTGGGGAGGGCACCGCGGATACGGGTGTCGTCGGTCACATGACCGTTCTCATCCAGAGGCACGTTAAAGTCTACGCGAACAATAGCTTTTTTTCCTTTGAAATCAAAATTGTCGATTGTCATAACTATTAGAAGGTTAGTTCATTCATATTTCCGATGCAAAATTAGCGAAAATCTTGCGAAAAGTCGCACAAAAAAGCTTAAACTCTCTGAAAACAAAGACACGGAGTGGGCGTTTTGGCGTTTTTGTTGGTCATGAGAGTAGGGGTGTGCTTATGGGGATGTCGCCATTGTGGATTTTTTTGTAAATTTGCGGTCTATTAAACAGCAAAAGACAAAATGGTTTTGACCGATTCGCTGACAACCTTCGGGCGTTACTGCCTTTTTATGAAGGATGTTTTTGCGCTTCCCGACAAGTGGCGCACTTTTTTTCAACGCACAGTCTTCGAGATTTCGAAGCTCGGTGTGGCTTCCATACCGCTGGTTATGATTATCTCGATATTCATAGGGGCGGTAATAGCCATTCAGATGCAGCTTAATGTTAACTCACCTCTGATTCCGGCTTATTCTGTCGGTCTGGCAACCCGCGATATTGTTCTTCTGGAATTTTCCAATTCGATTCTATGTCTGATTCTCGCCGGTAAGGTCGGTTCTAATATAGCGTCGGAGATCGGAACGATGCGAGTTACCGAGCAGATCGACGCTCTCGACATAATGGGCGTCAATTCGGCGAATTTTCTTGTTCTTCCGAAGATTATCGGTTTTCTGTTTTTTATGCCAGTGCTCGTGGCATTCTGCATAGCGACCTCGCTGCTCGGAGGCTTCGTCGTGGCCGTGTTCACTGATATAATTACCGTGTCGAGATATACCTACGGGCTTCAGGCATTGTTCCAGGAGTGGTATGTGTGGTATGGGTTTATAAAGTCGTTGTTCTTTTCATATATAATAACGTCAGTCGCTTCGTTCTACGGCTATTATGTCAAAGGCGGGGCGCTTGAGGTCGGAAAGGCGAGCACCGATGCCGTCGTATATTCGAGTGTGCTGATTCTGCTGCTCGATGTGGTTCTTACTAAACTTCTGCTGCAATGATCGAGGTTAACAACGTAACAAAGTCGTTCGACGGTAAGGCGATACTCCATAATGTCAGTGCCACATTCGAGACCGGTAAAACCAACCTCATAATAGGTCAGAGCGGCTCTGGAAAGACAGTGCTTCTGAAGTCTATTGTCGGTTTATTGCGTCCTGAAGAGGGAAGTATTCTCTACGATGGCCGTAATATCATGACGATGAACAACGATGAGATCAAGAATCTCCGCAAAGAAATCGGAATGTTGTTTCAGGGCTCGGCGCTGTTCGACAGCGAGACGGTGCTCGGGAATGTCGCATTTCCACTCGTGATGTTCACGAAGATGTCGCGCGGAGAGATCAGAGACCGTGCTCAGTTTTGTCTGGAACGTGTCAACCTCAAGGGTGCCGACAACAAATATCCGAGCGAAATATCCGGGGGTATGCAGAAGCGTGTTGCGATTGCGCGCGCGATAGCTCTGAATCCCAAATATCTTTTCTGTGACGAGCCTAATTCAGGTCTCGATCCACGCACGTCAATTCTTATTGACGAACTTCTCCACGATATAACCCATGAGTATAACATGACGACGATTATCAACACCCATGATATGAATTCGGTTTTGGGCATCGGCGAGAATATTGTGTTTATCAATAAGGGGTATCGCGAATGGGTCGGAGATATGAAGCAGATTTATACGACATCGAACGAAGCCCTTAACGACTTTGTATTTGCGAATGATCTGTTTCAGAAGGTGCGTGCATATGTCGTTTCTCACGAGCGACCTATGGCCGGCGATAAGGTTGACCGGAAGGCCTGAGAGGCAATTTTTCGCTAAGCTCTCCGTTAGAATAATAGCCGGCATATCGAATGGTGTGCTTGTGCATTCCGTATTTCAAAGAGAGTATTCGAATGAAACGCCTAATATACCTTTTGTCCGTTATTGTCGCTATCTTTTATGGGCTGCCTGTCAAAGCAGCTTCAGGTGTGACGATTCACGGTCGTGTAACAGATACAGAACAAAAGCCTATTGAATTTGTCACTGTCAGAATCGGCGGCACAGCTATCGGCACTAATACCGGGCTTGAGGGCGAATATCGCTTATCGGCGCCGCAGGCCGACACATTGACAGTTTTTTTTTCGTGTATTGGCTACCGTGAGGTTAAGCGCCAGCTAATCGACGCTAAGGGCGACGTTACTCTCGATGTCAGGATGACGCCTAATAGTGTTCAGCTCGGACAGGTCGAGGTTACTGAGCTCCGAAAACAGACAGGATCGATGGTGTCGCTCAGTCGCGACGATATGAAATTGTCGCCCGATATCAGTGGAGGTTCTGTAGAAGCAATGGTGACGACGCTCGCAGGCGTCAATCCCTCAAATGAAATGTCAAGCCAATATAGTGTGCGTGGCGGTACTTACGATGAAAACAGCGTTTATATAAACGGTATAGAGGTTCATCGTCCGTTGCTGATAACGAGCGGTCAGCAAGAGGGGCTGTCGGTCATCAATCCGGATCTTGTCGGAGCTATCGGTTTTTCGACAGGAGGCTTCACTGCGGATTATGGAGACAAGATGTCGAGTGTGCTCGACATCACCTATCGGGATCCGGAATCTTTAGAGGGCAGTTTTTCCGCTTCATTTATGGGTGGATCACTCGCCATAGGGCAGAGCTCGAAAAAATTCAGTCAGATCCACGGTCTCCGCTTCAAGCGTAACGCGTCGTTGCTCAGTTCAATGGAAACAAAAGGCGAATACGATCCTACATTCTTTGACTATCAGACGAATATTACATTCAAGCCCAACGACAGGCTGCGCATAAATTTTCTGGGTAATATTGCCATTAACAATTATAAGTTCACTCCTGTGAACCGCCAGACCAATTTCGGTACGACGACCGATGCCAAGCAGTTTACAGTTTATTTTGACGGTCACGAAAAAGACCGGTTCGAAACCTGGTTCGGCGCATTGTCGGCGAGTTATCGGGTGCATCCTTCGACAGAATTGTCGCTTCTCGGATCAGGGTATCTCGGCAACGAACTGGTCGCCTATGACATAAGTGGCGAATATTGGCTCGATCAGGCTGGCAACGGTGAAGTCGGCGGAGAACTCGGTGTTGGCAGATACCATGAACACGCCCGCAACAGGTTACGTTCAACAGTATTCAGTATAACTGCCAAAGGTGCGACATCAATACGAAAACATACCCTCAGCTATGGCCTGACATTCAACAGTGAGAAGATCATGGAACGTTCGCGCGAATGGGAACGACGTGATTCGGCCGGATATACACTTCCCAGCGACGGACAACTGGTGAAGCTTATCTACAATATGTCGAGCCATCACGATATATCGTCGACGAGACTGTCGTTTTTTGTAGCGGATAATTTCCGTGTGAACAGTTCGTCGGGATATTTCAATATCAATGGTGGTCTGCGCTTCAGCTACTGGAGTTTCAACAAGGAGTTTTTGTTTAGTCCGCGAGTCAATATCGGATTCGTTCCTGAACGAAATCCGGCCTGGACCTTCCGATTTGCAACGGGATTGTATTATCAGCAGCCATTCTTCAAAGAATACCGATATGAAGTTGCCGATGAACTTGGAAATTGCTCAATCCGTCTGAACAAAGACATAAAGAGTCAGCGGTCCATTCATTTCATCGCTGGAGCCGACTATATATTCAGAGCTTTGAACCGTCCGTTCAAAGTCTCTGCAGAGGCATATTACAAAGTTTTAGGCAATCTGATTCCTTATGAGATCGACAACCTGAAGATTGTTTATTCAGGATTCAACACCAGCAAAGGCTATACAATGGGCCTCGATATGAAATTCTTTGGCCAATTTGTGCCCGGAACTGATTCATGGCTCAGCTTTTCGCTGATGAAGACCAGTGAGGATCTCAATGGTAAAAAAGTTCCGAGGCCGACAGACCAGCGTTATAGTGTAGCATTGTATTTCACCGACTTTTTCCCGAAAGTTCCCAAACTGAAGTTCTCGCTTCGCGGAATCTTCAGTGACGGTCTCCCGGTCACGGCGCCCCACAGTTCGCGCGACAAGGGATATTTCCGCACTCCGGCATATAAGCGACTTGATATCGGACTGATGTATGGACTGTTGACGCCTCCAAAGGATGGCCAGCCGCGAGACAATTTCTGGCGTCATTTTAAAAGCATCTGGATTGGAGTAGATTGCTTCAATCTGCTGGGGATATCGAACGTCAGTTCGTATTATTGGGTGACAGACGTGAACGATATCCAGTATGCGGTTCCTAACTATCTGACAGGTAGACAACTTAATGTGCGCCTGACAATAGACTTCTAATATCACGGAAATTTAGTAACTTTGTGGCTCGGAAACTCCGTGATGAAGCAAAATTTACTACATATTGCGCTTACGGCTCTGACCGTTGCAGCGACATCATATATTGCTGTAGGTCAGACGTCGGGGTCGACTAAGGCAAAACGGCAGACAGTCGAGCCGGCGACAGCCTGGACTACGCTACCCCCCCTGGGATTGCGCGAACCGGCGCCGATTGATACTCTGTTGTATAACTATTTTCGAGAATCGGTGCCGTCGGCAGTCAGCAATGCATACGCCACAACCGGCAATCTCGGATGTGAAGGCCTGAATATGATTTTTGCCCAGCGTCCGGAGAGAAGCGATTTCTTTTTCCACGATCCGCTGGCACATTGGCTCCCCGATCTCAACAGCCACAAATTTTATAATTCGCGGATTCCCATGACATTGCTGAGCTATAATACCGGTGGTGGAAGAGACAATGAACAAAACCGGCTCAAGGCAATTTTTTCGGGAAATGCAACCCGACAGATCCAGGTTGGCGGACTTGTCGATTATCTGTATTCGAAAGGTTCATATAATTATCAGGCTCTGTCGGATTTTGTTTGGGGGCTTTCAGGAAGCTATACGGGCGATCGGTATCAGCTTCAGGCATCGTTTACACATTGGAATTCCCTTAACAAGGAGAACGGAGGCATTACAGACTCACGATATATTACCGATCCTGCAGAACTGCAGGGAGGCGATCCTAAAATTGATGCCAAATCAATACCTACGCGTCTGACGTCGGCTCATACCCGTGTTGCCGGCAGCCAGCTCTATCTCAACAATCGTTATAATGTCGGGCATTGGCGCAGTGAGATGGTTGATGATACGACTGAAGTAAGGACATATATCCCGGTAATATCTTTTGTATGGACTTTCGATTATCGGCGAGAGAAGCATTTGTTTCTGAATGATAACCGGTCAGAGGCCGATGAGTTTTGGGAGAACCGTTATCTGTCGGCTGGTGAGACCCGTGATCTTACGCGATTCTGGAATTTTACGAATGTCGTCGGCGTTGAAATGATCGAGGGTTTCCATAGAAACATTCCTTTTGGTCTATCGGTATTCGCCAAACATGAAGTGCGTCGATATACGCTTCCGGCCGATACGGTCAGCCACATGGCAGCAGACCGACCGGAGGAACTCACCCCGTGGCCCGAAGGATTGGACATACGGCATGCAAAGACAGAGAATCTGCTTTGGGTCGGTGCTCAGCTGACCCGAATAAAAGGTGGCGTGATCAAGTTCGATGCTACTGCTGACGTCGGAGTACTTGGGCCGGCTATCGGTCAATTCAAATTGAAAGGGAATGTGTCCGGCGGATTTCCGCTACTTGGCGACACGGCTACCGTGGCCGGATATGCGCGATTTGATAATGTCGAAGCCCCTTATCTGATGCGAAATTATATCAGCAATCACTTTGTCTGGAAGAACGATTTCGGCAAGCAGCGGACTTTGAATTTCGGCGGACGTCTTTATATCGGACGCAGTGGAACAAGTTTAGATGTCGGTATGACAAACCTGCAGAATTATGTCTACTTCGGCTCAGACGGTCTTCCGCGACAGCATGGAGATAATGTGCAGGTATTCAGCGCATCGCTGAACCAGAATTTTCATGTGGGAATTCTGCATTGGAACAACTCTCTTACTTATCAGACATCGAGCGATGACAATATCCTCGCATTGCCTAAATTTGTAGTGTATTCGAATCTGTATCTGCTGTTTAAGGTTGCGAAAGTTCTTACGGTTCAGCTCGGTGTGGATTGTGACTACTATACCAGATATTACGCCCCGGTTTATCAGCCTGCCACTATGGGCTTCTGTAACCAGCATTCGACTATGATAGGCAATTATCCGTTTATGAACGCATACATAAACATGAAATTGTCGAAAGCACGTTTTTATGTAATGTTCAGCCATGTAAATCAGGGATGGTTTGGAAATGACTATTTTTCGATGCCTGATTATCCATTGAATCCCCGCCGTTTCCAGCTTGGGGTTTCGGTAGACTTTGCTAACTGATCCAATGCATTTTACAGAATCTACACGTCGGCGTCTGAACGAGCGAAAACCCCGTTTCGGTGTTCTTGTGACACTGCTTGTGTCAGTCATACTCCTGATGTTCATGCTGAAGACATGTTCATCAGAGCGCATCGCCGTAACGTCGGTCAGCAAGCCGGCAGGAGGCGATACGTTGAATGTAGCTATCGAGTATTCGCCTCTCGGAGTCATGCGTCAGGGCGATAGTCTTGCCGGTTTCGGCTATGAAATGATTAACGCAATAGCTAAAGCCAATCATATACCGATAAAATTCACGCCTATTGTAGCTTTGGCAACGACGCTCGAAGAAATGAGAGCGGGGCGATATGATATTGTGATCGCGCAGATTCCTATGACGGCCGACTTTAAACGGTTTTATCGTTTGAGCGAGCCTGTCTGCATAGACCGTCAGGTGCTTGTTCAGAGGCTCGACAGTGTTTCGCCACGAGTGTCCAGTCAGCTTGATCTTGGAGGGAAACGTGTGTCAGTTGTTGCCGGATCGCCTGCTGTCGAACGGCTTCTAAGTCTGTCGCGTGAGATCGGCGAAAGAATTGTGATTGTTGAAGACTCTCTTTATTCTCAGGAACAGCTTTTTCTCCTTGTCGCGTCGGGCGAAATAGATTATGCCGTCGTTAATTATTCTTTGGCCCGGCAACTAAGCAACGGCAATGAGAGGGAACTTGATGTGTCGAAAGATGTATCGTTCAGTCAATTCCAGTCATGGGCAGTGAATCGGAATGATTCAGTTGTAGCCGATAGCATCGATGCTATGATACGTCGTTTTAAGGCATCTGACGACTATGCTGACATTCTCAGCCGTTATAGTCTGACACCTGCAAGATAAATAAATCGGCCGACTTTGGTACATCGGCCGATGATATTATTGAGATGGGCGGAAATATCAGATTGGCATCGACGAGGTTGTGAGCACGTAGGTCTGATCAAATTGTTCGTTGGTCATGCAGAACATTTTAATGCCCGATATCAAGGCAAGGATTGCAGTAACTGTTCCGAGGATTCCGCATGACAGCAATGAAACAAGCAGAAAACCGATTCCGGCTCCCGTTTTACCACAATAGAAATAGTGTATACCGAGTGTGCCCAGAAGTATTGCTAAAAGAGCGGCTACGCCCCGGCTCTTTCCGGTGACGGGTGAAGTAGAGAACGCGTCATTGCAATACCAGCTGTTGAAATTCGGGTTGCCGCCTTGATTGTAACCCTGATTATAATTTTGATTATAACCTTGATTGCAGCCCTGGTTAAAGCCCTGGTTGCAGTTTTGATTCTGGTAATATCCTTGGTTGTTCTGCGAGAAACCTTGACCGGAATTCTGATTTGGATTGTTGTTGAACTGCGGAGGTACGTTATTCATATTTTCTGGTTACTAAGTTTTCTTTATCCGATTACAAAAGTAATGAATTTTTTGTGAATTCAATTAAATTATAGCATTAAAAAGGCTTGCTTGCCGCTTAATATTCGACTGAGATGAATTTTAGGATAATATAGGGATGCTAATTCGACTATTTTCGCTAACTTTGCATCTGCGTAAGCAAAGACACTGCCTATGAATATAGTTCGGAAGAGCCTGTTCAGGCTCGCGTTGATTGCGATAACATTGTTCTTCTTTCTGCCAGCACGATCGGCTGAGCAGCTGGAGGTTCCTATTATTGTAGATATTTTATCCGACAGCTTGAACATTGTAGATCAGCCTGAAGGAATGGCAGCGCGTCTTCTAATGAAGGTTGCGCCCAAGGAACAGGCGCGACATGAGGCCTCCGGCCCGCATCTTGTGCCGGGCTTTCGTGTGCAGGTTTTCAGCGATAACAGTGCAACCGCCCGAAACAATTCGCGGCAGCGTGAAATGAAAGTGTCATCGCGTTTCCCTCAATACCGCGTCTATAAGCGATATGCAGCGCCGTTTTGGCGTGTCAGGGTAGGTGACTTCCGCGGACGTGCCGAAGCTGATCAGGCCGCTGCGGCTATCAGACGCGCGTTCCCGTCTTTTGCAAAAGAGATTCGTGTTGTCAATGACAGAGTGCTTGTTCAGGACTGATAATGGATATGGCAAAAGAAACAAATATTTCTGAAGCAGAGCGCATAGAGGCGGTTGCCTCTCACATGCGCGAGATAATTCGACTTCTCGGAGAAGATCCGGATCGCGAGGGCTTGATTAAAACGCCCATGAGATCGGCAAAGGCTCTCTGGAAGGCTACGGAAGGTTATCGCAAAAATAGTGAATCAATTGTCAACGGTGCTCTTTTTGAGAATCCGGGCCGAGATATTGTTACAGTTAATGATATCGAGTTCTATTCGATGTGTGAACACCACATCTTGCCGTTTTTCGGGAAAGTGTCGATTGCATATCTTCCCGGCGATAAGATTATCGGCTTAAGCAAGCTTGCTCGCCTTGTTGATTTGTTCGCTCGCCGGTTGCAGCTTCAGGAAAGGTTTACATCTGAGCTTTGTGAAGAGATAGGCCGGGTTACAGGCGCGCGCGGGGTTATGGTTCTTAGCCGGGCAGAGCATCTATGCATGAAGATGCGCGGAGTAGAAAAGCAGGGAGCATCTACAGTTATTGTCGAGACGTCGGGATTGTTTTCGACCGACGACAACATGCGCGCTCGCGCGATGTCGCTATTGACTCTGTAAATCTTACAGGAGGTCTGATGAACTGATCTCGTCGAGGCTTACGATTTTCTTGACGATGGCATATATTGTCAGTCCGGCAGCCGAGTGGATATCGAGTTTTGCGGCTATATTGCGCCGGTGAGTTGTCACGGTGTTTACCGAGACATTTATATCAGATGCGATCTGTTTGTTTGACAGACCTTTGACAATACCTCTAACGACCTCAACTTCGCGCGGTGTCAGGTCATGTCCTTCGTCACTGTTATCACGATCTTTCTTAGCATTGGCCAGAAGAGATTTCCATTTTGAAGCCCCGTCGTAGATGCCGATTGTCGCATCGAACAATGACTCTGTGATTTCAGGAAGCTGTGTTATGGCAAGACCGACTACCGGGCAATAATGCTTAATAATATCAACCGTTGATTTATCGGCTAAGAGAGGATCTATTATTGCCAGATCGGGAGTGTTATGGGATAATTTCCGTTCAAGAAATTCTATTGAAGATACTATATCGCATTTTGCGCCGACACTTGAGATCATGTTGCGTATCCCGGCGTTAAGAAGCGGAGAGGTTGTCAGCACAAGAATGCTAATAGTCTTCATTTATCCTTGAGCAATTGCTTTTCGAGAAATTCTATTCGCGGAACCATGATGTTGTTCTCGATGTCGGCATGGCTGTCGAGGTCGGCTTCAACGTTGTAGATATCTACAAGAACGTCATACATCAGATCGGGCTTTGCAGTTGAATAGTAACGAAGGATAATATTCTTCAACTCACGCAGTGTATCGCCCACGTCGTCGTGTTGCTTTCGGAATATTGAAATGTCATATTCGGTATGTTCCCCTGAGGCAACCGCTTCGATATACGGAAAAACGATGTTTTCCTCGTAGTCGAAATGATGATGGATATGTCGAATGAAATCGTTGAAGAATCTTACGATTATCGGGTTTATATCGTTGTGGGATTCTTCAAGCGCGCGCAATAGCTTTGTGCGTATCTCCGGGAATTTGTAGTCAACGAAATAGCCGTGGCTTTTGCGCAGAAAATCTACTATAGCCATCGGACGTAGCTTTTCGATCTGAATGGGGTCGGGGAGTTGTCTGGTGATGATGTGGTTGATCACCAGAAGAAAAACATCAACGTCGATATTTGCTTCGTCACAGGCCCGACCGATTGTCTTATCGCCGAATCCTAATGGGAGCGAAAAGCGGCTTAAAAGCGGCAAAATATTGTAGTCGGCCTCAACGAGGTCGACTACTGAGTCTGATTGTGTAAAACGGCGTGACACTTTCATTAATCGGCAGATGATTCTTCCGATTTAGTTTCTTTGGCTTCGTCGCTGTCGGTAAAATCTGTAATTCCGGCGTCGATAAGCTGATTATACCATGAAAATATTTTTTTGATGTCAGCTGTATATACGCGATCGTTGTCGAATTCAGGCAAAATCCCGGCAAAATATTCTCTTATCTCAGAATCGCCGCCAATAGCCTTTATGTCAACTTTGTTTCCTTCGTTCTTGGCCTTGATGAGTTCGAATACCTCCGATAAAGGTTTATCGTCGGTTACGGTATAGATCGAGATGTCGCCAAGAGAGCTCACTTTGTCGCGGGCGTATGCCGGCTGGCATTTGCCGGTCGCAAGTTGCGACACGATGAGCATATTTTTGCCTTGTTTGACTATCTTAAAAAGGCCCGGACGACCTGCAATGGCGAGTATGTTGCGAATCATTCTTAATGGTTTTAGTTATAAGTTGACATCACCTTTTGAAAGTGACGCACAAAAATAGCGAATTTTTATCGTATGGCAAAATAGGCTGTCTATCGTCTGACGGGATCGGCATCACGAAAAACAGGGAAGCGCTTGCGGTAGGCCTCCATCTTTTCTTTATCGAGAATGCCGACGATAAATCCATTTTCGGAGTGCCCTACGGGATTACCCCAGAAGTCGTAGATCTGAGTCATTGACGACGGATATTTTCCGTATAGATCTTCGCCACCCCTGTTGGCACCTACATAGCATGCTTGATTTTCGATTGCACGGGCTATCAGAAGTTGAGTGAATGCATATTGACGCGCTTCAGCCCAGTTTGAAGGCAAAATTGCAAGATCATATTCCAGCTGATCGTTTCGGCACCAGATGGGGAATCTGAGGTCATAGCAAACAAACAGCATTACGTTCCAGCCTCGAAATCGAATCGGAGAGAAGCGCTGACGGCCCGGCGTATATATGTCGGCTTCTCCGCTGGGAGTAAATAGGTGTTTTTTGTCGTAGAATGTTGTTTCGCCCGAGGGCTCAACAAAGAAAGCACGATTATAGTATTCAGTGCCGTCAGTTGCCAGAAAGCTACCTGCTATCGCTGCGTTCAGGGTTGACGCCCAGCGTCTGACGGCCGAGATTGTGCGTCCATCATTGCGTTCTCCGAGCGATCTGACAAGTTCTTTGTCTTTGACATATCCTGTTGTGAACATTTCAGGAAGCACTATTATGTCAGTGTTTTCGGGAATATGTTCGAGGGATTGCGCGATATCGATCAGATTGGATTCTGGTTCAGCGAAGACAATAGGGTGGGGTAAAGCTGCTATTTTAAGGAGGTTGCTCATTGTCAATTGGAGATAGATGCATCGAATTGTTCAGGATGCCGACCGGTAAAACCCTTATAGAAAGTTTTAACGGCTGCCATATCTGTTTCGATATTTCCGGTAGGCTCAAAAATCGTGTTAATAGACACAAGTTTAATGCGATAGTCTATGGCTCCAAGAACAATTGGAACTTTTGCCTCGTAGGCTATCCGTAAAAATCCTGTGTGCCAATTGTTTGTGCGACTGCGCGTGCCTTCGGGGGTGATCGCCAGAGCTAAATTGGCGGAGCTTTTAAAACGCTTTACCATTTGCTCGACGAGAGAAGGGCCCTTTCCGCTGCGATGAACAGGAACTCCACCTATAGCTTTGAATATCAAGCCTAAAGGGAAAAAGAACCATGAACTTTTCATCATGAAACCGGCTTTTCGGCCGATAGCACAATAAGCAAGTTTACCGAGAATAAAATCCCAGTTGCTCGTATGAGGCGCAACACATATAATGACTTTGTTAAAATCAGGAACCGTGATGTCGATGCGCCAACCGGCGGTTTTAAGAAGCCAAGCGCAGAAACGCATTATTTTTTCTTAAGCGGTGGAAGAGCCGCATTCATGTCTTTAACGATTTCCTCGACTTCTTTGTTGAAGTTCTCGCGGAGCGATGCGTATGCCTTTGCGAAATACTGACGACGTTCTTTTTTATATTCGTTGATTGAGTCGAAATCGCGTGGAGCTTTGTCGAATGCAATATTAATATTCTTCAGCGTCTTGGTCTGAAGAGATGCGATTTTATCAAGGACAGCATTTATGGCAGTCTCATCGACTCCTGAGCGAAGAGCTGAAGCGACAATGCAGTTTGCGCCCATATCTATGCACGCGTAATTAATTTGCTTTTTGAGAATTCTTTTGTTTGCCATTAGTTCGTATTATTTTTAATGTGTCAGCAAATATACAGAATCCTGATGATTAAACCAAATATGCGTCCCGGCTTCAGAGCTACATATTTCCCATAATTATGATTATGTTAAATAGAGTGAGCGCTTACATAGTGTTTGTCCCCATTTCTTAATCAGACAAGGATGGCAACGATTTATAGTTCTCTAAATTACATCATGGTTTAAGCTTGCACTGCAATATCGCTACTGTTAAGACAAATCTCTATGGTATTTAATTGCAATATCTCCTATAAAGTATCCTCCCCTTGATATGGCTCCCAAACTCCCGCAAGATTTTGAGCCGCTCGTCATATTCTGTTTTCACGAAATTTAGATTTGGTGAGCAAGAATTTTTCCTGTGGTTTAATGTAAATTTGCATACGAAAGTCATAATGGCTTTCCTCTGAAATATTTAACTTTATAATTTATGTTCGTTGTTGCTTTACTTTGTGTGATATTCTGGTTCGGTCAGGCATTGAAAGATGGGGCTGACATCTGATTCGATCCCCTACTCTACGTCCGGAGTCTTATAAGATGCTCCGAAATATACAATGCCGAGCAGTAATATGTAATAAATCAGAACTGAAGTCGGTCTGAAATATATTTCGGGGAGTTGGGGCAAATTGTTCAGAATTGCGACGGATTCTGTCAGAATTTGAAATATTTTGTCAATAATTGTTCCGAGCCATGGCAACGGCAAAATTATGAGTATTATGGAGAGAAACATTAGCGGCGGTATAATTATCGATGCTAATATATTGGAGATCAAAAAGTAGACGGGGAAAACGTGGAAATAGTAAGCCGCAAGAATTCCCGTCGCGATAATGGCTGCAATAGGAATAATAATGCCTGAAGCTATGATGTATAATAGTCGTGAACGACGGCGAAAAGTTTCTGACAGAATGGGTGCAACAATTATTATTGCCAATGTAGCAAGGACTGTAAGCTGAAATCCCGGCATGATTATTGAAGACGGAGCAACGAATAGTATTATCATCACTGCTATTGCCAGTGAGTTCAATGGTGAATGGCGACGCCCGAGAAATAAACCTATTCCGGATATGGTCGCGATAACGACAGCACGCATAACGGAAGGCACCATACCGGCCATTATGGCGAACACCCACAGCATAGCTATAGATATTACGATTTTAGTGCGCCGCAGACCGCAGATATTAAGCGGATACAGAATCAATGAAATTATGGCAAGAATTATTCCCACATGCAAACCGCTTATCGACAATAAATGTGCAATACCTGCTATCGCATAATCATCTCGCAGATCCTGATCGATGATTTCAGTGTTTGCAGCAATAATTGTGGTAAGAAATGATGCGGTATTAGGTTCGATCGGCAGACTTACAATTCGTTCCGAGAGGCGATGACTGAGCCGGCGTATTGAGTTGAGCAACCCCGGTTCGTCGCCGATAATTTTTACATCAGTTTCATATATCGCCATTTGTGCTGTTACACCGGATCGTTTCATGAATCCGGAGGGACTATTTTCAAATATGTCGACCGAACTCATAGACTGCGCTTTCCCTGAAAAATGGATGCGTTGGGCAGCGCGCGGAATACAGTCAAAATGGCTGTAGTTTATGTGAAATAACATCGGTTCTATCGGATGTCCGTTGACGGAGTCTACCTGAACGCGTATTGTCTGCCCCCACCCTTTGTTGTGTCGGAGTTCAACTATTCCACTGTATGAAGCCTGACGGTCATTCAAGCTTGTGGGTAAATTTACAGGGGATGATACTATTCCAAGACAAAAGCCCAGAATGTATGTGGCGACAGCAAGAATCGAGCTGAATTTTGTTGCCGCAATAATTATGGTGGCCAAAAGCACTATGGTTGCAAGCCATGCTAACGAGACTCCTTCGACTGATGTCGTAATCCCGGCAGCGAGTGCGAGAGCCGGTGCCAGCGCGGGACTTTTTCGGATAGATTCAGGAATCATGGCTTTGCCATATTCGCCATGAAGCTTCGGCTTGTCTGTGAAGCATATCAAGCCCGTTTTTAGTTACAGCTCCACGCTCAGCCGCTTTCTTCAGGAAAAGGGTTTCTGCCGGATTGTATACGAGATCAAAACAAATATTCATCGGTGTCAGATCGTGGTATGGAATATCCGGACATGTATTGACGTCGGGATATGTGCCTAATGGCGTTGTATTGACAATTAAGGGACGTTGGCGTATTATATCCGGTGTCAGATCTTCGTAGGTAAAACTGCTTTTGTTCTTCGAGCGAGATACTGTTAAAGGATCAATTCCAGCTTTGCGAAGAGCGTAGGTTACTGCTTTCGACGCCCCACCCGATCCCAGAATAATTGCCGAGCTGACATCTTTCCGAAGAACAGGTCTGACCGCTTCCCAAAATCCTTCTGCGTCGGTATTATAGCCGCATAGAACCGGGCCATCGAGGCCGTTAACAACTTTCACAGTATTGACAGCTCCTATCTCCCGGGCCTCATCGCTTATTTTATCGAGATAACCTATTATTTGCTCTTTATATGGTATGGTAACATTAAAACCTTTCAGATCGGGTTGTTCTGCGATCATCTCCCATAAGTCGCCGATGTCGGGCAACTCAAAATTCAGATATTCAGCGTTGATTCCTTCTTTACTGAACTTTTCAGTAAAATACAGTCGCGATAATGAATGCGTCAGAGGAAACCCTATTAGCCCGTAGGTTTTCATTGATAATATTAGAGCAGAGATTTTATTTGAGGCAGTAATGCGGTCGTATTGTCATTGAGGATTGTGAAAGTCCTCGGATGTGGTTTGTCGGGCTTGAATGAGTCCTGAGAATTTATTCGGGCTTCTACATCCTCGGCCTTAAGATTATTACGCAGCATGACCCGCTTAAGGCGAATTGGCTTCGGTGCCTCTACATGCCATACCTCGTCGACTAATTTGTCGAGACCGCTTTGATAGAGAATTGCCGTTTCAATAAATAGCGGTGCTTGGATGCTTTTGTGACATTCTATCCATTGTCGTATGTCGTTGAGAACTGCTGAGTGAACAATGGAGTTCAGACATCTAAGGCTTGAGGAATCGTTGAAAACGATATCTGCAAGTGCCTTGCGGTTCAGGGTGCCGTCGTTGTTAAGAGCTGTCGGGGATATTTCAGCAGCTATTCGGGATAGAATTTCGGGAGAGCAGTCTGTCAGACGTTTGGCCTGGCTATCGCAGTCGTATACAACGAATCCCATTGTTTCGAGGACGTGACTGACCGTAGACTTGCCGCTTCCAATTCCGCCTGTTAATGCGATAAGTCTCATCGAGCAACTTTCTCTAAAATGTATTCTACAGAATCGCGATCCATAGTTATACTTCTCAGCTCTGTCGAGCCAAGCGATAACATCAGAGGCATTCTTGCCTGACCCTGTCGTATCGCATTGTAGTCGGCATACACATTAATGCGCGATTCGTGCTGATACTCGCTGATCGGAACGAGATATGACACTTCAACTTTCGACGGGAATAAAATCAGGTTGTATCCTACGGGAACATTAACAGGTTCGACGATAACTGTCCGCTTCTTGGAAATCAGAGGTTCTACAGGGACAGTTATTGTTATCATGTCGGGTATGGTTCGCATACCTGCGATAGGATGTATGTGAACCTTGTATCGGGTGGTATCGCGCAGACCGGAGCGTACTATCGGTTCTGTAGATACGTGTGTAAGTGTCTTTGGAATGGGCTTGTTTGAATAGATTGTGACACTGTCGGTGCTGGCAGTTATTGGCCCGGAGATAATATATTGAAGTTCAGGGGTAATGTCGGCGTTTATCGCTACTTTTATCCGCTTTCCCGGACGCGAGGTATAGGCTATATGAAGAGAATCCGGCCGGCATGACACTATCTGGACGCCGGCTCCGAAGTAGTCGCGTAACCTGGCATCGAGCTGTTGGCGTGTATAGTTGAAATTGCTGTTGACGCAATGGCGGGAGTCGAAGCGGAGTTTCAATGAGGGGGTTGACCTTGCCCAAAGATAGCGCACAAGCTGTGTGCCCTTCCCTTTCACGGATACGCTCAATGAAACCGGGACATTCGAGATAACTGTGATGCTGTCGGGAATATCGGTTATTTCGAGGGGAACATCGAATTCGCGCTGTATCTCGCTATCAAGCGACATCAGCATCCAGAAAAAGAAAGCGACGGCCACAAAAAGCATATACAGGAGCACGTTCTTCCCGGTGGAAGTACGTGCCCCTTTGGTCAGCTTCGAGAGCCATTGGCCTGCTGTCGCTTTTAGCTGCACGGCTCGGGCATTTGTGCCGGTATCCGGCTGTTACTTCTGAATGTTTTCACCGCCTTTGTCAGAAGCTATGTCCTGAGTAGGCGTCGACAACGGGTAAACCGATGACTGTTCTACGGTTATGTTAACCCCGTTTGCTATCTCAATTTTGTAGCTTTTGGATTTTTCGTTGAAAGAGATAATGGTTCCGTGAATGCCTCCCGCAGTCAGCACTTTGGAGCCTTTCCCAAGTGATTCGCGGAATTTGCGGATTTCTTTCTGACGTTTCTGCTGTGGACGTATCATCATTAGATAGAACACGGCCACGAGGGCAACGATCATAAGGATGTTGACGAGACCTGAACCGCCCGACTGGGCCTGTCCGCTCTGAAGGAGAAGGAAGTTTGCAATCATATTATAGAGTATTTATTTATTCTTTATTGATTATATGCTCTTCTTTGAGCTTGTTTACAACGGAATAAAGGATGCCGTTGATAAACTGGCCGCTGCGCGGCGTAGAATAGCTGTTGGCTATTTCGATATATTCGTTGAGCGTTACAGGAATAGGAATCTGAGGGAAATCGACTATTTCTGTTATAGCGGCGAGCATGATGACAATGTCCATCAATGCCAGCCTTTCCGGATCCCATGAATTGTGGTCGAGAATAAAGCTGTCGATCATTGCACGATATTCGTCGCGGTGTTCTACTGCTGACCTGAACAATTCGGCACCGAATTTTGCATCTTCATCGTCTTTGAACTGCGGGAGTATATGGTCGTCGAAATGTTCGTCTGAGGCGATTCTCTTTATTGTCTTTAATACAAACGTGCCGATGATTTCAATGTCGTCGTTCCAATAAACGCTTTTGGATTCGAGCATTTCGGCAAGATCATCACCTGGAAGAATAACGGTTTTGAAAAGCTTTCTCCAGAGTTCCGCATCGTCGGCAAACGACGGCTCCCGACCATCTGCCATATATTCGGCGTATGCCTGTGATGCGGTGATTCGGTCGAGCAATGAGCGGACGAAAACCGGATCGTCATCCCATTTGAAAGGATTGTCTGCAAAAAAGTTGTCAAGGCGCTCAGACGTGCCGATTGCCTTTACAAACTTGTTTTCTACAAATCTCAGGTTGGGATTGAGATCTGCATCGGTCGGCAGGTATTTGTTTCGAGCGTTTTCGAGGCGACGTTCCTGCTCGGCTACAAGACTGAGCGGGAGGCATAGCAGAGAGTTATACAGCAGATATGCCTGGTCAAGTGATTTCTGAAGATCCGCTTCAGCTCGGGCGACAACAGAACGGGTATCTGCTATTCCGCGCAGAGTGGCGATCGCAGCGTCGACGCCGTTTTTAAGCCCTATGAGAGTAAAGTCGGCATCACTTCTGAGTGTTTCGATAAAATCGGCGTCATCAGCAATGACTTTCAGCATGAGGCTCCATAACCTGACGTCGTCGGCAAGACCACGGTTGGCTGTGTGAGTGTATGAACGGTAGGCCCCGGAGCTTGTTACAATGCTGCTCAGCTTGGGGAGCAGAGGTTCTATGGCTTTCATGCTGTCGGCGAGGCGGCGAACCATTGTCCGAATGGCATCGTTAGAACCAAGCATACGCGGCAGAGTGCTCTCCCGGAGGCTTTTCACCGCCGCAGTGTTGTATATGGAATTCGTGCCGGTGGCGATTCCTGAAATCGAAGGGATGAGCCACAGCATACGACTATAGACACCGTAGGCGAATTTTTTGTCGCGGGAAGCTTCAGCATCAGGTTCCGGCATCAGATGGAACTCGCTCTGCGAAAGCATAAAAGAGTAGAGCATTTGCACTACTTTCACTCGAATAAGCACTCGGTTTATCATTGCAGTTCGTTTTTAGCGTTGCAAAGGTAGCTATTTTCGGCGACTTTTCGTGCTTCGTTGTCGACAATGATGCGTTTGTCATTACACAGAAGAGTCCTCGCAGGGTATTTTTCAACAAGGGCGGAATTGTGGGTCGCCATGATGACGGCAGTTCCTCGTTGGGCTATTTCATGGAGCTGTTCGACGATAACAGCGCTGCTGTCGGGGTCGAGATTGCCTGTCGGCTCATCGGCAAGAATCAGACGCGGCTTGTTAAGCAGAGCGCGTGCGATTACAACCCTCTGCTGTTCGCCTCCGCTCAGCTCATGAGGCATTTTATAGCTTTTTTTAAGCATGGATGCGTTGCGCAGTACTTCGTCGGCGCGGCGGTCGGCTTCTCTGCGATCCTGCCAGCCTGTTGCGTGTAGCACAAACAACAGATTGTCTTTCACTGAGCGGTCTGTCAAAAGCTGGAAGTCCTGAAATACAATCCCGATACGACGTCTGAGCATTGGTATATCGCGGCGCCGAAGTGCTGTCAGCGAATAGTTGAAAATCTGAGCTTTTTTTGCTGAAAACACCGGAACTTCGGCATATAGCGATTTCAGCAACGAGCTTTTCCCGCTGCCTACACGCCCCATCATATAAAGCATTTCGCCGGGTTCTACAACAAGATCGATATGTTTCAGAACCACAAGTTCGCGGCGGTGGATTTCTACGTCTTTGAAGTCGATGATTGGTTCAGACATGAGATAGATTCTTAATTGGCGAGTTCAGAGAGGAATTTGATTCTTACGAGGCGAATCTCTTCTTCAGTATAGTCGTCGCCGAGCTCTTCGATCGCGGCATTCAGGTCGTCGCTTTCGCTTTCTTTGAAATATTCGAATATATCTTCAAGGTGATCGTCATCCATAGCGTCGTTGACGAAGTAATTGATATTTATCTTTGTGCCGGAATAGACAATGGCTTCTATTTCATCGAGAAGCTCGTCGAATTCGAGTCCTTTCGAACTGGCAAGAACGTCAAGCGGAATTTTGCGGTCAATTCCCTGAATGATGGCTATTTTTTGTTTGGACTTATTGGGCACAGTGCGCACACGCAAGTCTTCGGGCCGTTCGATCTCGTTCTGTTCGACATGGCGTCTGATAATATCTACGAAAGCCTGGCCATAGCGCCTGGCTTTGCCGGCACCTACGCCCGGAATATTCTGTAACTCATCGATTGTGATAGGATAAGTCGTTGCCATTGCTTCGAGCGAAGAATCCTGAAAAATCACATAGGGAGGAAGCTCAAGTTGTCGGGCTGTTTTCTTTCGAAGATCCTTAAGAATGGAGAACAACTCGGCATCGGCTGCGCCGGACCCGACTGATTTCACCGGCTCGATATCGTCGTCGGAACTGAATTCAGTGTCCTCAACGACCTTGAACGACCGGGGGTGTTTCAGGAATTCGCGGCCGGCATCAGTGACCTTCAGTAAACCATAATTTTCTATATCGCGGTCGATAAGACCGGCAAGAATAGCATGGCGGATTACGGCGTTTATTAATTTATCGTCGGTTTTCTGCTCACAACCGAATACCTCGAGCTCTTCGTGATGGTAGGACTTCACATCGCTTGTCGCTACCCCTTTGAGTATGTCGCGAACATATTCGGCCTTGAATTTTTCTTTCAGTGCGATAATAGTTTCAAGGGTGGCGAGCAGACAATCTTTTGCTTCCACTTTCTTTTTGGGGCTTAGGCAGTTGTCGCAGTTTCCGCAGTTCTCAACGTCATATTCTTCGCCGAAATAATGAAGTAACGAACGGCGGCGGCAAACACTCGATTCAGCGTAATTGGCTGTCTCTATCAATAACTGTTTGCCGATCTCCTGCTCGGAAACCGGTTTCCCCTGCATAAATTTCTCCATTTTCCGAAGATCCTTGGCCGAGTAGAATGTGATACATCTGCCCTCTCCCCCGTCGCGCCCGGCGCGCCCGGTTTCCTGGTAATATCCTTCGAGAGATTTGGGCATGTCGTAATGGATGACAAACCTTACGTCAGGTTTGTCTATTCCCATACCAAACGCTATGGTAGCTACGATGATGTCGACCTTTTCGAGAAGGAAAGCATCCTGATTGGCTGTGCGGGTGAGACTGTCCATACCGGCGTGGTAAGGGAGTGCCTTTACGTCATTGACACGAAGCATCTCGGCCAGTTCCTCAACTTTCTTGCGGCTGAGGCAATAGATAATGCCGCTTTTGCCTGCGTTGTCCTTGACGAATCGTATTATATCACGGTCTACATTGGAAGTCTTGGGCCGGATTTCGTAATATAGATTCGGACGGTTGAAAGATGACTTAAACACCTGAGCATTGTTCATTCCGAGATTCTTTTGAATGTCGTGCTGAACCTTTGGAGTAGCAGTTGCGGTAAGGGCTATTACAGGCCTGTCGCAGATGTCATTGATAATAGGTCTTATCCTCCTGTATTCCGGACGGAAGTCGTGGCCCCATTCCGATATGCAGTGTGCCTCATCGACAGCATAGAATGAGATCGGAACCGATTTGAGGAACTCGATATTCTCATCTTTTGTAAGCGATTCTGGAGCCACGTATAAAAGGCGCGTAAGACCTGCCGATATGTCGGCTTTCACCTGATCTATTGCCGCCTTATTAAGCGATGAGTTCAGGAAATGGGCGATGTGGTCGGTCTCGGAGAGACTTCTCAATGCATCGACCTGATTCTTCATCAGAGCTATAAGGGGCGATATTACTATGGCCGTACCCGGCATCATCAATGCCGGAAGCTGGTAGCATAGCGATTTTCCTCCGCCGGTAGGCATAAGCACGAATGTGTCGTGGCCGTCGAGAAGGCTCGCAATGATAGCTTCCTGATTTCCTTTAAAAGTGTCGAATCCGAAGTATTTCTTCAGAGATGCGACAAGATTAGCGTGAGATTGAGACGTCGTTGTCATCTTTAAGGTTATCGGTGAAGAGAGAATGAGGAAAGACGATTGCTTTGTGTAGTTCTGAATGGTATCAAAGAGTATTATGCTCGAAATTGGCTTCTATAAGCTTTTTAAGAGCATAATCCGGGGTGACGACGAGTTTTTTTGTGTCGGTCGAAGGGGTCTCATACATGGCGTCGATCATGATGGTCTCTACAATAGAACGAAGACCACGCGCACCGAGCTTGTACTGAATTGCTTTGTCTACAATAAGTTCGAGCGTTTCAGGCTCGAAAACGAGATCGACACCGTCGAGAGCAAAAATCTTCTGATACTGGCGGACTATGGCATTCCGTGGCTCTGTCAGAATCCTCAGCAGGGCTTTTTTGTCGAGCGGATCGAGATGCACAACCAAAGGCAGGCGGCCGATAATTTCCGGTATGAGGCCGAACGACCTCAGATCCTGCGGCGCAACATATTGCATGTAGTTCGCAGTGTCAATTCGTTCGCGGTTGTTTACTCCGGTATATCCGACGATATGTGTATTGAGCCGTTGTGCTATTTTGCGCTCAATTCCGTCGAATGCGCCGCCACATATAAATAATATATTCTTGGTGTCGACCGGAATCATCTTTTGCTCGGGATGCTTGCGGCCCCCTTGTGGCGGAACATTGACTATAGAACCTTCAAGGAGTTTCAGAAGACCTTGCTGAACGCCTTCTCCCGATACGTCGCGTGTAATCGACGGGTTATCGCCTTTGCGGGCTATTTTGTCGATCTCATCAATGAACACGATTCCTCGTTGGGCTTTAACGACATCATAGTCGGCAGCCTGCAGAAGTCTTACGAGCAGACTCTCGATGTCTTCGCCGACATAACCGGCTTCTGTCAATACTGTAGCGTCGACTATCGCGAACGGAACATCAAGAATTCTTGCGATGCTCTTTGCGAGAAGAGTCTTGCCGGTGCCCGTCGGCCCGACCATAATAATATTGCTCTTCTCTATGTCGACATCGTCGTCGGCGTGCTGGGCAAGACGCTTATAATGGTTATAAACGGCTACTGCAAGGTATTTTTTTGCAGTGTCCTGTCCTATTACATATTGGTCGAGGAAATCGACTATTTCTTTGGGCTTCGGAACATTGTCGATAGTCACATTGTCGACTTCAGCTCCGGGTCGTTCGCCGCCCCGGTTAAATTCGGCGAGCATCTGAGAGAGCTGTTCAACACACTCCGTGCAGATATATGTCGACGAGACCGCACTCGGTATGAGTCCCTGACTCATATCGGCAGGCCTGCCGCAGAAGTCACATTTTAGTTCTTTTTTTTTTGCCATGAGGTAATCCGGGAGTTATTTGTCGTGTTTCGGCGATAATATACCATCGATCATTCCGTAATCAAGTGCTTCCTGAGCTTTCATCCAGAAGTCGCGGTCACCGTCACGTTCTACTTTCTCAACAGGCTGTCCGGAATGCTGCGAGATAATACTGTAGAGTTCTTTCTTGTATTTGAGAATCTCACGCGCTGTGATTTCTATGTCGCTTGCCTGTCCCTGAACTCCGCCAAGTGGCTGGTGAATCATTACACGGCTGTGAGGCAACGCAAAGCGTTTGCCTTTCTGTCCGGCGACTAAAAGTACCGCGGCCATCGAAGCGGCCATCCCTATGCAGATTGTTGAGACGTCGCTTTTGACAAATTGCATAGTGTCGTATAGGCCGAGACCTGCTGTTACCGAACCGCCGGGGGAGTTGAGATAGATTGAAATGTCTTTCCCCGGATCGACTGAATCGAGATAAAGAAGTTGTCCCTGGACAACGGTAGCTGTATAGTCATTCACGTCGGTCGACAAAAAGATAATGCGATCCATCATCAGACGTGAGAATACATCCATCTGCGCAACGTTGAGTTGACGTTCTTCAATAATGGTGGGCGATATGTAGCTTGAATTTACGGCAGAGGTGAATTTGTCAACCGATAGGCCGTTCATACCGAGATGTTTTACGGCATAATTTCTGAAATCTGTGCTTATATTTGTCATTTTGGATTAATTTTCGAATTGATAATTCAAAGATACAAATAGTTTGCCAAATTTCAAAATATGCGTATAAAATATGGTTAAAAATTTCATATCCCAATATAAAGTACGACTGCCCCGAAGCAGTTTGCCGGAGCAGTCGTGAATTGATATTCGAAGTCGGTTTAATAACCGAGAAGCTTGTTGACTCGTTCGTAGTTTGCGTTGTCGTTGAGGCGATAATATATGTTTTTGAGATATTTCAGAGCGTCATCGAGCTCATTGTTGATCTCATAGGCTTTTTCGAAGTTCTTGGCAGATTCTTTCAGCAGCGGAACAAGAGTCTCGGCTGCGTATTTATTATAGTCGGCCTGGCTCATGTTGCCTGTAGCCTGATCGAGTGCATCATATTCCTCGGCGAGCACACGGCCGAGATTCAGGTAATTTCCGGGGAAATCAGGGTTGAGTTCGATGCCCTTCTGGTAATATCCCTTGGCGGCGTCGTTATTTTTGCGACTCTCTTCGAGGATACCGGCCGAATAATAATAGGCTCCGTTGTCGGGGTCGGCGGCAATGGCGTCTTTCAGCATTTTTGTCGCAGTATCAAAATCCTTATCCTCTATGTAGCCGTTGACTGTCCATTGAAGGAATCGAGGGTCAGATGTGCCGAAACGGTTGAACCCTTCGCGTGCATATCGTTTCTGGGCTTCTTTGTTTTTGGCGGCGTAAGCAACTGAATAGGCATACTCGAAAAGTTGCGGATTTGTATTGCCGAGGGCTATCGATTTGTCAAATGCGGTCATAGCACTGTCAAGTCTGCCGGCCTGCCATGCGGCAAGTCCCTGATTGTAGCGTATCTCGGCGATAACGGTGTCGGGATAATGTTTGATATTGCTCTTGGCATAGCGGGGGTTTGAGGGGATGTCAAGCAATGCGTCCCAAGCCTCGTAAGCACCTTCATAATCGCGTGCCTGCCAGAATCCAACGGCTGCCTGATCGAAATCATTGACGTGGCCCACAATAACGTTGACCATGTCTTTCGAGAATTTCGGTTTTACCTTTCCTTTTGCATCGGGAAGTGAGTCGTATTCAAAAGCTTTCATGAAGAAGTTATAGCCGTCGAGCAGTGAACGTCCCATGGCTTTTGCGTCAATATCTCCACCGAGAGATTTCTGGAGGATGTAGGCGTCGTAGACATCGAATCCGGTCTTGCCGGGAACATAGTAGGTTTCGGCTGAATTAGCCGTTTCAGGGTTCGTGAATGCGGGTTTCAGTGTCTCTACGAGCTTTTTATAGGCATCGTAATCTTTGACACTCTTTGCCTGCTGCTTTACATCTTTCACGAGCTGTGTCTGAGCCGCGGCCGGAGAAGACGCTGCGAGCAACAATGATGCGATGATAGCTAATTTTTTCATCGTTCGGTTGGTTTTATAGGTTGGTTTTAATAATTAACGATGTCAGTCGAGGTCGCCAATGGTAGGGATGCCGTCTATTTCGCTGTCATTATCTAATTCTTCGATGTTATCGTCGGTTTGTTCCTCAACATCTGGTTCGTTAATGACTTCCTCGATTATTTCGGTCTGACTCTCGATCATTTCGTTGTCGACCTCTTCGTCGGGATCGCTGGCAACGCAACATACTGAGGCTATCGAATCGTTGCGGCGTCCGAGATTAATCAGGCGCACACCCTGAGCCGCGCGCCCCATGACTCTGATTGCCGATGCATTGATGCGCAGGGTGATTCCGCTCTTATTGATGATCATTATGTCGTTGTCATCGTTTACGCTGAGGATTCCGACGAGTTTGCCGACCTTCTCTGTCACATTGATCGTCTTTACTCCCTTCGCGCCGCGGTTGGTAATGCGATAGGCATCGAGCAACGAACGCTTTCCATAACCGTTTTCGCTGATAACGAGAACGGTGTTCTGGGTTTCCGGCTCCATACAGATCATGCCTACGACTTCATCGTCGCCGCCGTCGATAGACATGCCGCGGACGCCTGTCGAGACGCGACCCATTTCTCTGACTTTGCTCTCGTCGAAGCGGATAGCCCTGCCGTTTCGGTTTGCCAGAAGTATCTGGCTGTTGCCGTCAGTGAGGGCGACATTGATAAGCTGATCGTCGGGGCGGATTATGATTCCGTTGACGCCATCGCGACGCGGGCGTGAATATGCTTCGAGTTTTGTTTTCTTGATTACGCCATTCTTTGTGGCGAAAACGAGATTGTGGGTCGAAGTAAATTCCTTGTCTTCGAGTCCCTTGACGGGAATTACAGCGCTGATTTTGTCGTTGGCGTTGATATTCAGAAGATTCTGGATGGCGCGTCCTTTTGAATTCTTGGCTCCCTCAGGGAGTTCATAGACTTTAAGCCAATAGCACCGTCCGGAGTTCGTGAAGAACAGCAGTGTGGAGTGCATTGACGCCGTATAGATATATTCTATGAAATCAGTGTCGCGTGTATTGCTTCCGCGCACTCCGATACCTCCGCGGCCTTGCGCACGGAACATATTAAGCGGCGTGCGCTTGATATATCCCAGGTGGCTTATTGTGATGATCATATCATCGTCGGCATAGAAGTCTTCGGCGTTGAAATCACCGGCCATATAGTCTATCTTTGTGCAGCGCTCGTCGCCGTATTTGTCGCGGATCTCTTCGAGTTCACTCTTGATGAGATTCCGGCAGACAATATCGTCGCTGAGAATGAGCTCAAGACCTTTGATCTGTTCCATAACCTCGTTGTAGGTTTCATGGAGTTTTTCCTGTTCGAGTCCGCTGAGTCGTTTGAGCTGCATATCGACAACCGCCTGAGCCTGAACGTCGCTGAGGCCGAATCTCTCTTTGAGCCGCTCGCGCGGATCTTGATCGCGCGGAGTGTTGCGGATAATGTTGATAACCTCGTCGATGTTGTCGCTGGCAATGATAAGACCTTCTATGATGTGGGCGCGTTCGCGTGCTTTGCCAAGTTCGAAGCGTGTGCGGCGGATAACGACTTCATGGCGATGGTCTACGAAGGCCTGAAGTATTTCCTTTAGGTTGAGAAGCTTCGGACGACCGTTGACAAGTGCGACATTGTTGACCGAGAACGAGGCCTGGAGCTGGGTCATCTTATAGAGCTTGTTGAGCACTACGTTTCCGTTGGAATCGCTGCGCAATGTTATGACAATGCGCATGCCCTTATAGTTACTCTCATCCTTGATGTCGACAATGTCGTCGAGCTTGTGATCGTTGACGAGGTCGGCGATATATGCCACGAGTTCTGCCTTGTTGACGTTATACGGAATCTCGGTTATGATGATTTCCTCGTGGTTGTCGACCTGTTCGATTTCGGCTTTGGCGCGTATGATTATTCGGCCGCGACCGGTTTCGTAGGCGTCGCGGACGCCCTGATAGCCATAAATCGTGCCTCCGGTCGGAAAGTCGGGAGCCGTGACATAATGCATAAGCTCGTCAATCGAAAGCTCGGGATTTTCGAGAAGCGCGATAGATGCATTGATGGCCTCTGTCAGATTATGGGGCGGCATATTTGTTGCCATACCAACCGCGATACCGCTTGAACCATTAACAAGAAGATTCGGTATGCGCGTCGGAAGCACAACAGGTTCCTTACGGGAGTTGTCGTAGTTGGGCTGGAAGTCTACGGTATCTGAATCGATATCGTCAAGCATCTCTTCTCCGATTTTCTGGAGACGGACTTCAGTGTAACGCATTGCTGCGGCACCGTCGCCATCGACCGAGCCGAAGTTTCCGTGACCGTCGACGAGGCAGTAACGCATTGCCCAGGGCTGGGCGAGACGAACTACCGTTCCATAGATAGATGAGTCGCCGTGGGGATGGTATTTGGCCATTACGTCGCCGACGCAGTTGGCGGATTTCTTGTGGGGTTTATCGGAGGTGTTGCCCATTTCGTTCATGCCGAAAAGCACACGGCGGTGAACAGGCTTAAGGCCATCGCGCACATCGGGGAGCGCGCGCGAAACAATCACCGACATTGAGTAGTCAATGTAGGCGGTTTTCATCTCTGTTTCGATGTTGACCTTAATAATACGATCTTCTTCCATTATATGTCCTTTGTTGAATACATTCGAAAATTGGCACACAAAGGTAAGAATTTTTCATGACATAGCGAACGCCTGAGCCCCAAATTTTGGGCTAAAATCCTTTTCGACAGCGCGAGATTGATTTTTACACGTTTCGAGGCTCAGCCGCAGTTTAAATGAGCCGTGTCGCGGAAGCTTTAAATGTTATTAACTATTTCAGACGGTAATAATGGTATGGTTTTTGTTGGGTTTTATGTAACTTTGAATTCAATTATGAAACGACATAGCATTTTGACCATGACGAGCAGTGAAAAGCCCGTCCTTGAACATGCAGATTCTGTTGATACGACCGATCTGCCGTTGCTTCCTTTGCGCGACACAGTTCTCTTTCCAGGAGTTGTGTTTCCCGTTCAACTTGGACGGGAAGCATCGCTAAAAGTGGCTCGGGCCTCGTCTGACAATCATATAATAATAGGTGTGGTAGCCCAGAAAGATCCTTCGACTGAGCATCCGAAGGTTCCTGAAGATTTCCATTCTTACGGAGTCCTGGCAACAGTAATAAATGTATTTGATCTTCCCGACGGTTCGTCGACGGCTTTAGTCCATGCAGGCGACCGGTTCCAGATTCTGGGTCCCGGACGTGGAGCTGTTGTGCCCGGTGTCCCTGCTGCCACAGTTAAGATTACCCCCGAGACCCACGCCCGGCGTTCCGACAGGGAATATCTGGCAATGGTATCGCTTATCAGGAAAATAATCACCTCTCTGGTAGTCGATCCTGAATCGGGAGAACGCTCTGTTGAGCTTGAGAATAATCTAAACAATCTTTCGGGGCCTGAGGAACAGGTCAATTTCGTCATCTGCCATTCACCTATTGATGTAGCTAAAAAGATTGAGCTGCTGTCGCTTACGCGCGCAAAAGAGCGTGCTGAGATGTTGCTGACAATTCTATCGCAGCACGAGCAGCTCCAGCGTGTGATGGAGACTGTTAAAGAACGCACGAGACGGAATCTTGAAGAAGGCCAGCGTAACGCTTTTCTGCAGGCCCAGCTTGAGAGTATCCGCACTGAACTTTACGGGGACAATGACGACGCAACGAATCTTCGGAAACGTGCTGCCGAGACGAAGTTCCCCGAAGATGTGGCACGTCTTTTTGAGAAGGAGGTATCAAAACTCGAGCGTCTGAATCCGTCGAGTCCCGATTATGCCGTCCAGTATTCTTATCTGGAAACCCTGCTTGATCTCCCGTGGAATACTGAAACACCTGTATCTACTGATTTTAATCGGGCCGAAGAGGTGTTGAATGCCGATCACTACGGACTCGAAAAGGTAAAGGAGCGGGTTCTCGAACAGCTTGCGGTTATAATGCATACTCCCCAGAAAAAGTCTCCTATCATTTGTCTTGTGGGAGCTCCGGGTGTAGGTAAGACATCGTTGGGACGCAGCATCGCCTCTGCGCTCGGACGAAAATACCGGCGTGTTTCTTTAGGTGGCCTTCATGACGAAGCTGAGGTGCGCGGGCATCGCCGCACTTATATAGGCGCAATGCCCGGACGCATTATCGACGCAATGCGCCGGTGCGGGTCGTCAAATCCGCTTTTGCTGCTTGATGAGATCGACAAGATAGGTAATGATTTCCGAGGCGACCCTTCGGCAGCTCTGCTTGAGGTCCTCGATCCGGAGCAGAATTCTCATTTCCACGATAACTATGTCGATATTGACTATGATCTGTCGAAGGTAATGTTTATTGCAACGGCCAATACTCTTTCGACAGTGCCCCAGCCTCTCATCGACCGAATGGAGGTGATCGACATGGCGGGTTATCTTCTTGAAGAGAAAATCGAGATCGCTCTCAGGCATCTTGTCCCCAGAGCATTGGAGGCCAACGGATATACTACCGACGAAATCCTCTTTGAACGCGAGGCAATTATCAAAATTATCGAGGGTTACACTGCCGAAAGCGGTGTCCGCCAGCTTGAGAAGCAGATTTCGGCGATTGTTAGAAAAATCGTTTTAAAGAAAATGCGTTCAGGAGAGCAGATTACCACAGTGACATCCGATGATGTTGTTAAGATGCTCGGCGTTGAGCGATATACACGCGACCGTTATGAGACCGGTGTTATTCCCGGCGTAGCAACCGGGCTTGCCTGGACAGCTGTCGGCGGTGAAATTTTATTTATTGAATCCTCTTTTGCCAAAGGTAAAGGCGAGAAACTGACACTGACAGGTAATCTCGGCGATGTTATGAAAGAATCGGCTATGATTGCTCTCCAGTATGTCAGGGCGCATACCGATATATTCGACATAGACGCATCGCGTTTCGACGATGCGACTCTACATATCCATGTTCCTGAAGGTGCCATCCCCAAAGACGGGCCTTCGGCCGGAATAACCATGGCTACGTCAATTATTTCCGCAGCGACGAAGCGCCCGGTTAAAGCGCGTCTGGCTATGACGGGAGAAATCACGCTTCGAGGTAAAGTGCTCCCTGTCGGAGGCATAAAAGAAAAGATACTTGCGGCTAAACGGGCTGGTATAACCGAAATTGTCCTTTCTGAACAGAATCGTAAGGACATCGAAGACATTCGCGCAGATTATCTCGAAGGGCTGACTTTCCATTATGTCGGTCGTGTCGAGGAAGTCGTGAAGATCGCTCTTGAAAACTGACAAATGATTTTTTCAGCCGCTATGGCGTATATGTCGGCGGAGTTGGCTATCTTTGCAAAAATATCGCGATATGAAAATTTTCACAAAAGAGGAACGTGCTGCCCTCGACCGTTATTCTGTCGAGGAAGAGGGTGTTAGCGTTTCCGAACTCATAAATCGCTTCGCTGAAGGTGTGACTGCTGAAGTCATGAAGCGCCTGCGGCCGGCGCAGCCTGTGACAGTATTCGCGGGCCCCGGTAATAATGGCGCCGACGCATTGGCCGTTGCCCGTATGCTGATTGATCAGGGGGTTGATCCGTTGGTCTATCTTTTTAATGTGCGAGGCAACAGCCTGACACGCGACTGCCGCGATCAGCGCGAAATGCTTCTTGCTACCCGTAGAGTAAGGCTTATAGAGATAATCGATTCGATGGAACCGCCGCAGTTGTCGCGCGACCATCTTATTATTGACGGCCTTTTCGGTTCGGGATTGCGTAATCCTCTCAGTGGCGGATTCATGACGCTTGTGCGTGAGATCAACGAGTCAGGTGCCGATGTCGTTTCGATAGACCTTCCGTCAGGACTTTTCCCCGACTGGAATCCGAATTCGATATCTCGCAATATTGTTCATGCCAATCTTACGGTTGCAGCAGAGTATCCAAGATTGTCATATTTTATTGCCGACAATGCATCTTTGGTCGGTCAGGTTAAGTTGATAAGCGTCGGGTTAAGCAAGACTTATGCTGCCGATGTGCCGGCCAAATATCATCTTGTCGAATCGGCCGACATAACGAGAGTCCTTCGTCTACGCAATCCATTTTCAACCAAAGATGACTACGGAACAGCTTTGCTTGTGGCCGGAAGCTATGGAATGATGGGGGCTGCTCAGTTTGCCGCCCGGGGCGCCCTGCGCGCCGGTGTCGGCCGGCTGTTGATCCATTCGGCCCGTTGTGGCTTTAATATTCTTCAGACTGCGGTTCCCGAGGCAATGTTCCTTCCGGACAAAAACGACATAGTCGTCAGTGACATTGTAATTAACCGTGAATATTCCGCCATCGGAGTCGGGTCGGGACTTGGAACTGCCGATGCGACAGTTCTCGCTCTCGATTCGTTTTTGAAAAAATATCGGATGCCGACGGTTCTCGATGCCGATGCTCTGAATTGTATCGCACGTCGTCCATCAATGCTCAATTCGCTTGTCCCGGGTTCAATTCTTACGCCTCATGCCGGTGAGTTCGACAGGCTTTTCGGCCAGCAGCAGTCGGCGGAGGCCCGACTGATTAAGGGTGTGGAGATCGCCCGTAAGTATAAAATTACATTGATACTTAAAGGTCATTACACAGCCGTTATCCGTCAGGACGGCAAGATATTCTTCAATTCTTCCGGTGGCCCTGCAATGGCTACCCCCGGATCAGGTGATGTGCTGACCGGCATTGTGACGGGTCTTTTGGCTCAGCATTACGAACCTCAGATTGCGTCTGTTGCCGGAGTCTATATCCACGGTCTTGCAGGTGACATCGCCGCACGTGATCTTGGGCCTTATAGTGTCAATGCTTCAGATATAGCCGATGCCATAGCCCCGGCTATTAAATCACTACTAATTACCCGACAATGAAATTCAAATCGATATTTCTTATCATTTTCACGGCTGTGACCCTTGTACCTGTGTCAGCTCAGACTACTCAGAAACTGACAGCCAATAAACTTCGTGAATATGGACTTGAATATGTTTTGCCGCAGACGCGATTAAATGTTACTCTCGCCGCGCGCAAAACAGTCAGTGAACCCGGTGAATTTGCTCTCTATGCAAAAAAGTATCTTCATATCGACCCGATTCTGAAACCGTCGACAAGCTGGGAACTCGCTGATGCGGAACTCCAGATCGATGCCGTAGCCGATGATTCCGAACGTTGGCTCGTTCAGTTTAAATCCGGTTCCACTCCGTTTATTATTGTTACTGAACAAGGATTCCCGGTCTGTGTAAATGACGAGAGTTATAACCCCGACCCTGTTGCCCCCCCTACCCTGCGGTCTGTCGCAGCAGAGCCTACCGCGCTCGAACTTCCTGCCGCTCGAGAAGCGATGACTGAAGAGATGCTTCGCAGCAATTCTTCGGCCAAACGCGCGGAACTTGCTGCGGCACGTATTTATGAGATACGGCAGCAGCGCAGTGATATTATTTCCGGTCAGGCCGACGCTATGCCTGCCGATGGTCAGGCAATGAAGCTTGTGCTCGATGCATTATCGCAACAGGAAGCTGCCTTGACCGCTATGTTCGCAGGAACAAAGAAGACGTCTACCGAAGTTATTACCGTCAGTGTAGATCCTCCCATGGGCGATGATGCCACTCGTTTTGTTGTCGCGCGTCTGTCGGCGACTGACGGTCTTGTCGGAGCCGATGACCTGTCAGGTCAGCCGATTTATATTGAATTTACTGATATTGCGACATCTGAGCTACCCGTCAACGAAAAGGGTGAAACTAAAACATTCCCTAAAGGCGGACTTGCTTACAGGATTCCCGGAGAGGCAACTGCAATAGTTTCTTTTGATAGCAGAGAATTAGCCAAAGAACGCTTTAGTGTTGCCCAGTACGGTGTCGTATTTGGTCTTGAACCGGCTTTGTTCACTGATAAGAAAGCACCTGCGTATCTTCGTTTCAATCCTCTTTCGGGGAGTGTCCGTGAATTAGGAACCTTGGCACAATGACGGCTCTGACGGCATCGTTGCGGAAGACGATCGCATCCCTTGATTCTGTCTCGAAGCGGCGCGAATATGGCCTTTTTAAGGCTGAAGGCTTAAAGTGCGTCACCGACACCTCGCGCGGTTTTGCAATCTCAGAACTGTTTGTCTCAGGCAAATGGCGCGAAGATAATCCGGGCGTTCTTGAAAATGCTACCGTAATCAGTGCGCGTGACATCGAGCGAATGAGTTCAATGTCGACACCGCCGGGTGTTATAGGTGTGTTCAGGATTCCGGTTTTCGAATCCCTTGGCCCTGAAAATCTTAAAGGAAGGCTGACACTTGCCCTTGATTCTATCCGTGATCCCGGAAATCTCGGCACTATTATCAGAGTCGCCGACTGGATGGGCGTCAGCGACATTGTTTGTTCAGCCGACACGGTAGATTGTTTTTCGCCTAAAGTTGTTCAGGCGACAATGGGTAGCCTCTCGCGTGTGAAATGTCACTACCTTGACCTTCGCAAGTTGCTCGCTGCATCTCCGGTCAAAGTCTTTGGCACATTCCTTAATGGAGAGAATATATATCGTTCTCAGCTTGAAAGCAACGGTGTCATCGTTATTGGAAACGAGAGCCACGGTATATCGCCGGACATAGAGTCGGTTATTTCGCGACGGCTGACAATTCCGACATTTCCTGAAGGCGCAGACGCTGCCGAATCGCTGAATGCGGCGGTTGCTACTTCCATTGTTCTATCTGAATTCCGAAGCAGACAATGGCAAAAAAAGAATTGACAACAGCGTGGTTCTGTACTTCCTGTGGAGCTTCTTCATCGAAATGGATGGGGCGTTGTCCGCAGTGTGGGGAATGGAACACTCTTGTAGAAGAGCGTGTTACGACGAAAAGTGCATCGAAATCTATTACAGGAGTCAGCAAGCTGACATCGTCTGCGCCTGTTCCGATCTGTGATGTCGAGACCGTCGATCATCAGAGAATCAAGCTCCCGAGCAATGAGCTTAACCGCGTTCTTGGCGGCGGTCTTGTTGCCGGTTCTATGGTGCTGATCGGCGGTGAGCCGGGTATTGGAAAATCCACACTCGTATTGCAGAATGTTCTGTCGATTCGATCGCGGCGAGTGCTGTATGTCAGTGGCGAAGAAAGTGCCCCACAGTTAAAAATGAGGGCTGATCGTATCGGACGTGCCACAGACAGCTGTCTGATAGCCTGTGAAACGTCGCTTGAGGCAATTCTTGAACATATAAATAATGTCCAGCCGGGCCTTGTTGTAATTGATTCGATTCAGACGATAGCTTCTGACGCTCTCGAGTCGGTGGCAGGCAGTGTGAGCCAAGTACGTGAATGTGCTGCTTCGTTGCTCAGGGTCGCAAAATCGACAGGGATTCCCGTAATTCTTATCGGACATATTACCAAAGAGGGATCTCTTGCCGGTCCGAAGGTTCTGGAGCACATTGTCGACGCCGTAATTCAGTTCGAGGGTGACCGGCAGCATCTCTATCGATTATTGCGCCCGATAAAGAATCGTTTCGGATCGACTTCTGAACTCGGAATATATGAAATGTGTCAGCGCGGATTGCGCGAGGTCACTAATCCGTCAGAGGTCATGACTTCAGGCTTTGCTGACGACTTATCGGGGATAGCAGTGGGTGTTACTATTGATGGCGTGCGGCCATTCTTGATTGAAGTTCAGGCTCTTGTCAGTTCTGCTGCATACGGAACGCCGCAGCGTTCAGTTACAGGCTTTGACGCCAAGCGGATGAATATGTTGCTGGCCGTTCTCGAAAAACGCGTCGGATTTAAGCTTGGGCAGAAGGACGTATTCCTTAATATTGCCGGAGGCTTGCGTGTAAGTGACCCCGCACTCGATCTTGCCGTTATCAGTGCCATCCTGTCGAGCAATGTCGATATGAAAGTACCCCGACTGACAGCTATGACCGGCGAAGTAGGCCTTTCGGGAGAGATACGTCAGGTAACAAGAATCGAACAGCGTATAGCCGAGGCTGAAAAAATGGGCTTTGAGCAAATTCTCGTGCCATCTCATAATCTGAAAGGAATTGATCTATCACGTTTCAGGTTACGAGTAACAGAAGTGTCGAAAGTTGAGGAAGCTTTCAAGGCGTTGTTCTCATAAATTCAGATTCAATATGAAATTTTCCGATATTCCGTCTCACGACGCTGTCAAACAGCAACTGCGAAATCTTGTGGCAGATGACCGCATCCCCCACGCGCTTCTTATCGAAGGCCCCTCGGGTATCGGAAAGTTTGCCATGGCTCGCGCGTTTGCCCAATATATTCATTGTCAGCATCGGACACCCGATGGAGAGCCTTGCGGAGTTTGTCCATCGTGCCTTCAGCATCAAAGCCTCAACCATATTGACACTTTATTTTCTTTTCCGGTAGTCAAGACTGAACGATTCAAGGGAGATGCACCGGTATCGACAGATTTCTATGAGCAATGGAAAGAATATCTGTCTGAGAACCCTTTCATGAATTTTGCGAAGTGGGCCGACAGTTTCGAAAAAAAGAATGCCCAGCCTGTGATATACGCATCAGAGAGCGATTCCCTTATCTCACGGCTGAGCACAACGGCGCATGCATCAAGATATAAGATTGTGTTGTTGTGGCTTGCCGAACGCATGAATCCTGATTGCGCCAACAAACTTCTCAAACTAATTGAAGAACCTCACAGCGACACTCTGTTTATTATGACGTCAGATAACCCTGAGATGATTCTTCCGACAATTCTTTCGCGTTGCAGAAGAATGGATATGCATCGTCTCGACGATGACACAATTGCCCGTTGGCTCATCTCAAGTCATGGCGTCAATCAGACTGATGCAACTGCATTGGCGCATATTGCCGACGGGAGCCTTACGGCTGCCCTCTCTCAATTGACAGGATCGTCTGAAGCCAATTCAAACCTTGAACTGTTTATCCGGCTCATGAGGCTTGCATATCAGAGAAAGGTTGCCGAGTTACGCCGATGGGCGTCAGATGTCAATGCTCTTGGCCGAGAGGGGGAGCTTCGGTTCTATGACTATTGTCAGAGGCTTCTCCGTGAGAACTTCATATTTAATTTCGGAGTTCCGCAGATACAGTATATGACACGGACTGAAACTGATTTCAGCCGCAACTTTGCCCGCTTTATCAACGAGAACAATGTCGAGCAGCTTGTCGAGGTTTTCAACAAGGCAGCTGTCGACGTTGCCGGAAACGGTAACGGGAAAATTGTAAATTTCGATCTCGCAATCTGCGTAATTCTGCTTTTAAAGAACTCATGACAGAGTTGAACGAAGAGAATTTTTTTCTGCGGCGTGTAGCAGAGGTACTGATGGCCCATGACGGCGCTAAGCTACACCGATTCTGTATTATTGTTCCTTCGCGACAGGCAGGCGACTGGTTTCTGCGTCATCTTAGAAAGCTCGCGAGACGCCCCGGACTAACGCCTTTGGTCATTACTCTTCCCGAATTGTTTGAGGATATGTCCGGGTTGTGTCGGGCCGATTCTCTTGAATCTCTTTTTCTGCTTTATGAAGAGTATCGGAAACTTACCACAGCTGTGGAGCCGTTTGACCGTTTCCGTTTCTGGGGGGAAATGATTCTCAATGATTTCGATGAGATTGACAGATTTAATGTCGACTCTCGCGATCTGTTCACGAATGTCAAGCGTCTTCGTGAGATTGCCACTGATTATCTTACCGACGGCCAACGTAAGGCGATATCTTTTTATTGGCCTTCGGCTGCCCGCGATCTTCAGCCTGTATCCGACAGGATGTGGCTCCATTTGTATCCCGATGGTGATTCGTCGTTCAAACGTCTGTGGGAGATTCTCTCTCCGTTGTATGCCGGGTTTCAGAAGAGACTACGGAATCTGGGAGCGGCCACCTATGGAATGTTTCTGCGCGATGCCTTGCGCCGTGTCACAGCTGAAGGAGAGTCGTGCCTGAAATTTGATCGCTATGTCTTTATAGGGTTCGATATGCTCGCCACAAACGAGGTGGCTTTTATGAGCATTCTTCAGAATCTTGGCAGAGCTGATTTTTATTGGAAAGTCAATTCCCCGGTTTTCAGGAATCCGGACAGCCATGCCGCCCATTATGTCAGACACTTTGTAGATATTTTCCCTTCACGATATGAACTTGTCGAAGATGAAATTACGACTTTCCCTGAGATTGAAATTGTCGGGTGCGCATCAAGGGATGCACAAGCGCGAATGGCAGCCCAGTGTTTGGCGAAATGGAACGTAGATTCTGATGACGGATGCGACACGGCACTCGTTCTTACCGATACAGCTATGCTTTCGCCCGTTGTCGATTCAGTTGGAAGTGCCTATCCGATGAGTATAAACGTCGGGGTTTCACTTCGCGATACGCCGATAGCGAATCTAATGCGCTGCATCACGCGCCTTCATGCCCATTCGCGTTTAAATGCCGAAGGAATTCCGGCGTTTTTTCGAGAAGATATCAGACTTCTCGCCGCTGGCTCGCTTCTTCAGGCTGTTGAACCTGAAGGATGCCGGAAATTACTCGCTTTTGTTGCCAATAGCCGTAGTTTCGCACTGGCTTCTTCTGAAATCAATGAAGCCGTTCCTGAGTTATCAATGCTGTTTGTTCATCTTAAAGACAACGATTTTGACGCCATATTCAAATATCTCGAAGAGCTCGTCGCATTTCTGACAGAGCGGTGCGTGCATATTGACGGTGCATTTAGAGACAGACTATATCTCGAATCGCTTGACAGGTCTCTGAAACGTCTTAAATCGTCGCTTTCACGTTATAATATCGATGTCCGTGAGACAACAGCGCTATATATGCTCGAGCGTCTGACCCTTCGTGAAACTGTCAGCTTGCGTGGCAAGCGGCTTGAGGGTGTCCAGATTTTGGGAATCGGCGATACGCGGGCATTGGATTTTAATAATGTAGCGATTCTGACAATGAACGAAAAGGTTTTTCCTCGCAGAGGTAGCCGTAAATCGTTTATCCCCGACGTTATCCGTAAGAGTTTCGGACTTCCCCCTTCGCGGACTGACGAGAATCGAGCAGCATATCTTTTCTATTCGCTTATAGCGAGAGCACGCCGGGTTTCAATATATTACGACACTCGCAAGGGACGTAGCGGAGGCGATGCCTCGCGCTACATCCTACAGCTCCTTTATCTGGCAAATCCCGATAAATTGCGTTTCGTTCGAGGCAGCTTCAAGCCTGAGTCGTTCTCCACAGACCTTATTTCAGTTTCAAAAAAGTCGCCGGAAATTATCGATGCATTGAACAGTTATAGAATGCTTGAGCCAAACGATCCGCAAGCAAGGTTTCTCTCGGCATCAGCGTTAAACACCTATATCGGGTGCCAGCTTAAGTTCTACCTTGAAAATATATGTGGTTTATATCAGGAAGAATTCCGAGAGAACTATGTTGATGCGGGGATGTACGGATCGATAGTGCATCGTGCCTTTGAGCTCCTATATAATGAAGCGCGCGGAAATCGGAAGTCAGTTACCGTCGATTCAGCTCTTATTGACAGATGGCTCGACCCATCCATGCGAAAGATTGACAAAGCTCTTGAGGATGCCTTAAGAGAGTTGTATTACAACAGCGACGATGTATCGAAGAAAGTGCAACGAGGTGAGACAATGATGCTGATGACGGTAATGCGCAAGATCTTAAAGAATGTGCTGATTGCCGAACGAGCGTCTGCCCCCTTTGAATTTATCTGCGCTGAGAAACTTGTTAAACACCGCTGGACGCTGAACGATGATATTTCCGTCAATATAAAAATGTTTATTGACCGCATTGACAGACGAAACGGACATCTGGTTTTTGTTGACTATAAAACCGGTGATGAGTCTCTGTCGTTTGATTCCGTCGGTGAGTTGTTCGACAATTCAGGTAAGAAGCGACCGAAAGGAATTATGCAGTTGCTGTTATATTCATCTGTCTATTCTCAGTTCAGACCTTCGGAATGCGACAATGGCATTGAGCCGCAACTCTACAGGTTGCGCAGCTTCAGCAGACCTGCGCTCGAGCCAATCACTTATAATGGTTCACCTTTGACTGACACACGGCCGCTCTTAGAAGAATTCAATGCCGAAATGTCGAAAGTGATTGAGGAATTATTTGACCTTGATGTACCGTTCCGTCAGTCAGAAACTGATAAGGAATGTAAGTTTTGCTCCTTTAAGCAGCTCTGCAACCGTAATCCCCGACAATACTGATATGGCAGGTCTGTATGTGCATATCCCTTTGTGTGCTTCAAAATGTTTTTATTGCGACTTTTACTCAGGGCCGTTTTCTTCCCGTTCTCATGAGCTTGTCGATGCTATCATGACTGAGTGGAAACTTAGGTCTGCTCTTCTATCTGAAAACATAGAGACTCTTTATATAGGTGGTGGTACCCCCTCCCAGCTCCCCATCGAAGAGTTGTCGCGTTTGTTGGACGCCCTACCCTCGCCTTCGGAGATAACAGTGGAGGTCAATCCCGAGGATGTTGATGAAAATTATATCAGAGGGCTTGTCAATGTAGGCGTGAACAGAATAAGTATGGGGGTTCAGTCGTTATGTGACGACGAGCTAAGGGCCGTGGGCCGACGTCATACTGCCGCCAGGGCTATGGAGGCTTATGCGATAATTCGAGGCGAGGGAATCGATAATATTTCGTTGGATCTCATATACGGACTTCCCGGCCAGACGCTTGATAGCTGGCGACGCTCTCTTGAAGGGGTAATATCGCTCGGGCCGGAGCATCTGTCAGCATATATGTTGTCATGGGAGCCCGGGACAAAACTTTGGGCGATGCGGAAAGCCGGTAGAATATCCGAGTCATCAGACGAGCTTCTTGTAGAGATGTATATCGCATTGTGCTCGTTAGCAAGTAGCTCCGGCTATGAGCATTATGAGATATCGAATTTTGCATTACCCGGAAAGAAGTCGCGACACAATTCATCGTACTGGGATATGACGCCATATCTCGGACTCGGGCCTGGAGCATTCAGCTATATCGATGAGAAGCGTGGCTCTAATGCGGCATCTTTGAAGGATTATCTAAATGCAAAAGGCATTGGAACATATTCCGAAGAAGAGCAAAAACCTACAGATTTAGCCAACGATATGATATTTACGGCTTTGAGGACTTCAAAAGGTCTGGTCCCCTCGAAACTGGGCGATTATGAGGACGGCTTTATGAAGGCCGCTGAACCGCTGCTGGCGAACGGGCAGCTCGTCAGGACTTCAGATGGCGCTCTGCGTCTGACAGAGCAGGCATGGCTGATAGCCGATCCGTTGATTGCACGCCTGCTTGTCGGCTGAACGCTGTCAAGAATGTTGATACAGGTAACGTTTGATAGAACGCTTGGGCGTTTTTTCAAATTCCTCATCCATTATTCTGAAAGTTGAAACGTGGCTGTAGCTCGGGATCTCACGGTTGAGCTGCGATATGTTTTCGCGCATTGTGGCGTCGATCGCCGTTTCATCCAGTCCCATAGCCTGTGCAGCGTCATAGTCGGGATAAATCAGAGCTACGAGACGGCCTTTTTCTTCGACAATCAAAGACTCTCCCACAAGCGCCATATTGTTCAGCGTGTGTTCGATCTCTTCGGGATAGATATTCTGACCGGATGGGCCGAGAATCATGTTTTTATTTCGGCCGCGAATATATATGAACCCGTCGTTATCGACTGTGCATATATCTCCTGTCGACATCCATCCGTCGCGCATTACGGCGGCAGTTGCATCGGGATTCTTATAGTACCCGGCCATCACATTCTCGCCTTTCACCCATAACACACCGGGTATTCTGCTCGGATCAGGAGAGTCAACACGGATTGACATTCTGTCGACAGTCTGTCCGCAGCTTCCAATTCGCGCCTCGCTCCACGAAGAATAACTTATAAGCGGGGCACACTCGGTCATTCCATAACCTATAGTGTAAGGGAAGCCTATCTTTTTCATAAACTTCTCAACTTCGGGATTGACGGCTGCGCCTCCGAGAATAATCTCGTGGAGATTGCCTCCGAAACTCGCCTGAAGTTTATTCTTGATTTTAGCGAGAAGTCTGTCGTCGACGTAAGGCACTCTCAGCAGCAGTTTCATAAGAGGCTTCTCGAGCAGTGGATAAACCCTTGTGCGGATAATTTTCTCTATAATGAGCGGAACTGCGACAATCAGTTTGGGCCTGACTTTTTCGAATGCCGCGGTTATTACCCGTGGAGATGGCACACGGGTGAGAAAATTCAGATTGGCACCAACGGAGAATCCATAAACGACATCAACCATCAGACCATACATATGTGCCATCGGCAACATACTCACGATACCGTCGCCCGGCTCTAACATGCCAAGGTTTTCAAGACAATACTGAAGATTGCTACGCAGATTGCCGAACGTCAGCATAACACCTTTTGAAAAACCTGTTGAACCTGATGTATAGCTTATAAGGGCAACCTCTTCAGGGCTGTCGGCATGATATTTTACATTGTCGGGAGTGAATCGTTCGGGATAGGCATGGCCGAACATTTCGTTGAGATGGCTTCGTGCGTAGTCAAGCTTATCGTCGCGTGAGAATAGCAATGCGAAATCGTTGACAGCCAAAACTCCTGCGAGAGCTTGCATTGATTCAGGATCGAGGTCGTCCCAAATGCCGCGGTCGACAAAAAACAGGCGTGCGTCGCTATGATTCACGAGATGATGAACAGTATCGGCTTTGAATTCATGAAGGATCGGCACGATGACGGCACCATAGCTCAACGCCGCAAAAAAAGTAACTGCCCATGCCGCGGAATTACGGCCGCAAAGTGCAATTTTGTCACCGGGCGCAATACCTATATGATTGAACAGTAGATGGAGCTTGGCTATTTTCCTGGCAACATCCTTATATTGATATGAGGCTCCGTCGAAGTCTGTGAGGGCCATTCGATCCCAGTTTTTACGGACGGATTCAGAGAAGTAATCGTTAAGATGTATGCGGGTCATCATTATTAGGTTTGTTTTAACGACGCAAAATTACACATTTTCAGCCAAAATGTGTAATCGCGATTCCTTAAGAAACGTAAACCGGCCTTACGCCGATAGGATATGTTGATGATGTCTTGCCACATTATTATTTGCTGCCGCATAACAATTTGATAATCCATAAATATGAATTTATGGACAAAGTTTTCAAAAACTAAAATTTAACCCATTAATATACAGTTTGTTTAGTATAATACGTGCTGCGTAATGTTTCCAAAAATATATATTTAATTGAATTTATAATCATAATATTTTGTCGAATTGTTGAATTTTACTACCTTTGTCCATGTCAATAATTCGATATATTCATAGAGAAATCCACTCCAAATTAAGCGTAGATAATGATACAGACAGTTATTAAGCGTGACGGCCGCATCGTCGGTTATAACGAAGAAAAAATAAAGGCAGCTATTCGCAAAGCCATGCTTCAGACGGAGAAGGGCGAAGACGAAGGGCTGTTGCAAGGCATCGCCGATCGAATAGGTGTGACCGGTCGCGAACAGATGACTGTTGAAGAAATACAGGATTGTGTGGAGCTCGAACTTATGAAGAGCCCGCGAAAAGAGGTCGCCAAACGCTATATAGCGTATCGCGACCAGCGTAACATTGCCCGTCGTGCTAAAACCCGTGATATGTTTCTTGAGATCATCGAGGCTAAGAACAACGATGTCACTCGCGAAAACGCGAATATGAACACTGATTCTCCGGCAGGAATGATGATGAAATTCGCCTCGGAGACAACCAAGCCTTTTGTCGATGATTATCTGCTCGGGGCAGAGGCCCGCGAAGCTGTCCGTCATGGATATTTACATATTCATGATAAAGACTATTATCCTACTAAGAGCCTGACATGTGTCCAACACCCTCTCGATAATGTTCTTCGAAACGGCTTCACCGCAGGTCATGGCGAAAGCCGTCCGGCTCGCCGTATCGAGACCGCATCGGTTATAGCGTGCATCTCGCTTGAAACTGCGCAGAACGAAATGCACGGCGGTCAGGCAATTCCTGCCTTTGATTTCTATCTCGCTCCTTTCGTCCGCAGCTCGTTTATTGAAGAGCTCAAGTATCTTGAGGCTGTCAGCGGCCAGTCACTGTCTCATCTCTATGAGGTTGAGCTCGACGATTTTACAAGTCGCTCTCTTGACGGTCTAAAAGACGAACAACGGTTGTTGCAACACGCGGTTAATCGTACTGTCAGCCGTGTTCACCAGGCTATGGAGGCCTTTATCCATAATATGAACACGATACATTCGCGTGGTGGCAATCAGGTTGTTTTCAGTTCTATCAATTACGGTACTGACACATCTGCCGAAGGAAGGTGTATCATTCGCGAACTGCTTAACTCAACTTATGAAGGTGTCGGCAACGGTGCTACGGCCATATTTCCCATACAGATATGGAAAAAGAAAAAAGGTGTCAACTATATGCCGGAAGACAGAAACTACGACCTTTATCAGCTTGCATGTAAGGTTACTGCACGCCGGTTCTTCCCGAACTTTTTAAATCTTGATGCTTCTTTCAACCATCACGAAAAATGGCGCGCCGATGATCCTGAACGATATCGCTGGGAGGTTGCCACAATGGGATGCCGCACCCGTGTGTTTGAAAACCGTTACGGCGAAAAAACATCGATTGGTCGTGGCAACCTTTCGTTTTCTACGATAAATATCGTTCGTCTGGCCATCGAAACGATGATAATCCAGGATAAGGAAGAACGTATTCATCGCTTCTTCAGCCGTCTCGATGATCTACTTGAGATTGCCGCCCGACAGTTGAATGACAGGTTCGATTTTCAGAAAACCGCACTCGCGAAACAATTCCCTCTGCTCATGTCAAGACTTTGGTCGGGCGGAGAAACACTGCGGCCTGATGATACAATTGAATCGGTGATAAATCAGGGAACTCTCGGCATCGGCTTCATAGGTCTTGCCGAATGCCTGGTTGCCCTTACCGGAAAACATCATGGAGAAAGTGAAGAGAGTCAGATGCTTGGACTGAAAATCGTTTCCCATATGCGTTCCCGTGCCAATGAGTTCTCGGAACAATATGGTCATAATTACAGTATCCTTGCTACACCGGCCGAGGGACTGGCGGGAAGGTTCACGGCAATGGATCGCCGGTCGTTCGGAATCATTCCGGGAGTGACAGACCGAATTTTCTATACTAACTCAAATCATGTTCCGGTCTATTATCGTTGTTCTCCACGTCATAAGGCACAAGTGGAAGCTCCTTATCATGAACTTACCGGTGGCGGACATATTTTTTATGTCGAGATAGATGGTGATGCCACCCATAATCCTAAAGCAATCAGTGATATTGTTGACCTTATGGATCGCTATAATATAGGATACGGTTCTGTAAATCACAACCGCAACCGCTGTATGGAATGTGGTTATGAGGATGCTCAGGAAGGTCTTGTAAAGTGCCCGAAGTGCGGAAGCGGCAATATCGACCGTCTGCAGCGTATAACGGGTTATCTTGTCGGTACTACTGATCGCTGGAATAAAGCCAAACTTGCTGAGTTGCATGACAGGGTTGTCCATAAATAAACCGACATTAAGAGTTCTGGATATTATTGCCGGCACCTCGGTGGATGGTCCGGGGCTGCGCACTTCTGTCTATCTTGCCGGTTGCAATCATGAATGTCCGGGTTGTCATAATCCCCAGTCGTGGGATTTGACGGGAGGTCGGGAAATGACTGTAGATGAGATCGTCGATATTATTGAAGCCGAAGAATATCCAGTGACACTTACGGGCGGCGATCCTCTTTGTCAGCCCGAAGGAACAGCTGCATTGGCAAGAGCCATAAAAGAACGGCTCGGCTACGATATATGGCTCTATACCGGCTATACTATAGAAGAAATAGAGGCAGACGAACGATTATACAACACAATAGGCCACGTCGACACTATTGTCGACGGGCCCTTTGTATTGTCTGAGCGCGACTTAAGCCTATGTTTCAGAGGCTCGCGGAATCAGCGGATAATAAAGCTCAACGAGCGTCGGCATCAGCCACAGTAAAGGTGACGTTCAACGAGGGTGTGCATCAGTGAGGGATTATTCAATGCCTCACGAGTCTCGGTGTCGTCGTAGCTGCGTAACCGAGCCTCTATTCCGTCAATCATAGCAGGCGAGAATATGCCTTTCGCTTCGAATATGTGACGTTTGGCTTCAAGGCAGTCAGCCGATTCATTACAGGTGCACGGAAGCTGTTCGAGCTGGCTCAGACGGTCGGCATTTTCGGCATTGTGAATGTTGACGTCGACATAGGTACGGCCGGCTATATCGAGCGCGTCAGCCATTTCAAATCCGTGGCGCACAGCGACAGCCAGTCCGGCTAACAACTGGTAGACATCGGCCGAACCGTCGGCGTTTCTTATTTCAACAGTCTGTTTCTGACGCGGATCGATTGCGAGAGCTTCGTCATTGCTGTCGATTCCATTGATGTCGGCTGACATATCGGCATCTGCGGCCCACCCTAAGGGAACTCTGACGAGCACTGAACGGTTGCGGTCGCCCCAGCATACGTTGGTCGGAGCTTCCTGATGAGGAACGAGGCGGAAATAGCTTGTCGGAGTGGTGTTGCCGAATGCGGTAAGCGCAGGTGCTAAAGTCATAAGGCCGGCAATAGCGCGACGGGCGTCATTGCTGAGACAACGCTTGTCGTCGAGCATACGGCTCTTGCCGGTAGCAGCATCTACGAGACGCATGTGGACATGAAGTCCGGAACCTGCTTTTCCGGTGGTGATTTTCGGTGCGAATGTTACATCGAGTCCCTGACGCCAGGCAAGGTTGCGGATCACCCATTTGGCGAGCATCAGCTGATCGGCTGCTTCAATAGCATCAACCGGAACGAATTCTATTTCGTTCTGTTCATATACCCGGCCATCGGAGGTGAAGTTGCCGACTTCGCTGTGACCGTATTTGATCATTCCTCCCGTCTGGGCGATATAATTCATGCAGAGAACTCTGAAATCGTTAGTTTTGGCAAAAGGAGCGCTCTCATGATAACCGTGCTGGTCAGCAGCCGGGAAATATGGAGTTGCGTTGTCAATGACGTAGTATTCAAGTTCTCCCATTGCTTCGAATCTCATACCGGTAGCTTCGGTGAATGCCTCACAGGCTTTACGGAGTGTCTGTTCGGGTGAACTGTCGAGCCGGTGACCGTCTTTGTCGAAAAATGAGCACAGAAGTGTTAGGGTCGGAATCTCCGCGAACGGGTCGACAAAAGCCGTAGAGAATCGCGGAATTACATAAAGATCGCTTGAACCGGCACTGATAAACGGGAAAAGCGACGAGCCGTCGACGCGTTCTCCGAGAGTCAGAATCGTTTCAAGGTATTCCAGCGAAGTGATGACAAAATTTAGGGTCTTAAGGCGCCCATCGGCTGCCGGATACATGAAATTTACCATCTCGATGTCGTTGTCGACAATGAAACGGATGATGTCTTTTCGCGTGAATTCGTTTGCCGGCTTTTTCAGATAGCTTACGACGCGATTTTTGCTGAGTTCAATTTTCTTATCCATGTCAAAGATTTAAGGTGTGTTCGCAAAGATAGCTGCGAAAACGACACGGATAGCAGTATTAACTTTATTTAACTTCTTCGACACTGATGTCAATAGAAGCAAGCTCTATGTCGCGCCCTTTGTCACTATGTAGGTCGATCTGTTCAACAATATTTTCAATTGATTTAAAGTGTTTGTCGAAGCTTGGGATAAAATTATTAGCACCCATTTTTCGCAATAACACAACCATGGAATCAACTTTGTAGAACTGTGGCTCGCGGCATGGAGCCAGAGGCAGGTTGTCGAGATCTTCTGCATCTGAGCCGACAGGCACAGTATGGCATATCAGTTTTTGTTCGAGCAAACGGCCTACCATCGGATCGACAAGCCTTTCCGGCAATCCGAAAGTTTCGGCAATCTCCAGTTTCGACATAGGGCGCAAGCCATATTTGAACCTCTTTACTATTACCGTCAGGATGGCCAGCTCGACTTTGATGCGATAGTTGTCGGAAATAGTGTCGACCTGACGTTCATAACTGAATGAGTTGAGATTCTGAAGTGAACAGCATATCCCGGCTCCGATAAAAGTTATGAGCCATACGAGCTGGAGCCATATCAACAGTAAAGGCAGAAATGAGAAGCTGCCGTAAATTGCATTATATTTGGCAACATACATCTGGCCTGAAACGAACAGCCACTGAAGAATCTGGAACCCGGTTCCGGCGAGAACTCCGGCAATGGCGGCATTCTTGAATGATACTTTTGCGTTTGGGATCCAGGCGTAGCAGCCTGCGAAAAACAACCATGTCAGCACGACTGATGCACCGTCAAGACCGAGTTGCACTGCGTCACTCAAAATGCCGATGTCAAAAAACGTTCTAAGAGTTTTCGACATGAACACCTGTATGCCGCTTGAACAGATCAGCAATATAGGCAAGATGAGCAGAATTGCTATATAGTCAGTGATTTTGCGCCATTGTGTGCGGCGCGTCTTGACGTTCCATATTGAGTTGAACACATCTTCCACACTGCTCAGCAGCGATATGAGAGTCCATAGAAGAAAAACTATACCTATGCCTACGAAAAGGCCTCCTGAGGCTTGGGCCAGACAAGTGTCGACCCATCCGAACGACATATCGAGCACTTTTGAGTTACTCGGGAATAGACTGTAGAGTTCGCGCTGAAGATAATCCTGAAGGCCGAAGCCGCGTCCGATAGCCATAAGTAGCGCCAGCATCGGCACAATAGCCAGAACTGTGCGATAAGTCATTGCGCAGGCTTTGCTCTGGAGACTGCCGTCGAGAAAACCGCGGACAGTAAGATTGATGGTCTTGACGAGATTTACCTTGAAAGAGCGGTGTGAGTCTTGCCACACTCCTTCGTCGTAGTATCTGTAAGCTTCCATTGCCCGAGCACGAATGCGCTCGAAAAATGATGGGGTTCCGGAAGAGTTTTTTGACGATGACATGTCGTTGAATGTAAAAAATGTGCGGAGAGACTGGAGCTGCGGTCATAAGCCGGGTTATGTCATGGCGACACTTCGACCGGATTCTCTAATGAAGAGTATGGTATCGGCCATCGCCATGTTCGTGTCATTTATCTCGACGGTATGTTGCCACACCGTTCTGTCGGCGAATATCCGACAAGCAGCCTACCCCCCGGCAAAGGACGAGCAATCCTTACAGATGCCGGTATACTTGGCTTTGCAACCCATGAGATGTGCGGCGCCGTATGTCACCATACGGTCCGGTGAGCTCTTACCTCGCCTTTTCACCCTTACCGGCTTGGCCGGCGGTTATTTTCTGTCACACTTGCTCTGCCGTTACCGACAGCTTCCCGTTAGGAAACATGGTGCTCTTCGTTGCCCGGACTTTCCTCCGGCCGCTCATGCGTCGGTCGGCGACACGATAGGCCGAGCTCCGTGCTCTCCAGCACTTTCTGCAAAGATAGCGATTTTCGCCTATGTCGCAAAATATTATGGATAGCATCAGAATAATTGTGAAAGGTTCTATGCCGGCAACCGGCTGAACTTTTTGCGATTGCGGTTAATCCAGGTGAACACGCCCGGCATCGGAAATAATTGACCTTGCGAATATTCTGTCGGATTTCTTTGAGCTTTACAGATGTATGACTATCTTTAAGCCATTGAATCGATAAATAGAATGAGATGATAAAAGTTGTCTATATCGCCACAGACTTGATTAAGACTGACGAGGGTTACTGTTTCAATGCCGTATATGCATTCAAAACCATGACAAGTGTGAGTGGCTACGAGAAATACCTCAGAAGTTCAGGCAAAGACCATCTATTATCAGTTACATCGGCTGCTGTTGACATCGACCTCTCAACTATCAATGTCGTAACGGAGCTTAAAGTCGCAGATGGAGATGTTCAATACATTGCGTCGCATGTTTTCGAGCATTACGATGATGCCCGTGACTATGTTGCTAACATAGATTGTGCTCAGTCGGAAATAAAGACTGAGCACAACGCTGTTAAAATTTCATCACGCTTCTCTCCAGAGATTCTTCATGACGGTTGGGCAGAGTTCTGATTACAACTGATACTGGAAAGCACCGTCGGCGAGCAACTCACGATAGCCGCGGTTGAAATACGGCTGTTCGAAATCGTTCTGACGTTCAATGCGGCCGTCCCAAATGACAAGATCGAGATCAAGAGTGACTCTCTTTTCTCGTCGAGCCTGTTCGTCGCGCCCGTGTTTAAGTTCAAGTTTTTTGAGCTTCTCCGATAGTTCGTTGTGGCTCATTTCTGTTAATCCGGCCATAACGGCATTGGTATACGTAGAACCGTCGCCGCTAATTGATGCGGATTGATAAAAGTTTGAAACAGATGACTTTCTGAAAATCGTTTGAAGCGTTTGAACAGCCTGCTCCATCTGAAATTCAGCGTCGTCGGTGTTCGATGCCAGCCCGATCACAAATGAGGTCATGTTGCTGAGACTCATTGCGGCACTCCTTTCATTGTCAATGCAATACGTCCTCTGGGAATATCAATGTCAAGCACCTTAACATTGACAATCTGACCGATTCTGACAACATCGGTTGCCGATGTTATGAATTTGTCGCTGAGCTGTGAGATGTGAATAAGGCCGTTTTCTTTGATGCCAATGTCCACGAACACACCAAAGCCGGTGATGTTATTGACTTTGCCGGAAAGGGTCATTCCGAGATGCAGATCGGCGATAGTGCGCACGCTGTCGTCATGAACGACAACATCTTCGATTTTGGCACGCGGGTCGCGGCCCGGTTTTTCAAGCTCGAGGATGATATCGGTCAATGTAGGCAGACCTACTGCCCGCGTAGCATAGCGGTCGAGTTCGACGCGATGGAGCGTTGCGCGGTCGGTAGCGAGCTTTTCAACGTCGACACCGAGGTCTGATGCCATTTGTTCGACGAGCTCATAGCGTTCGGGGTGAACACCTGTATTGTCGAGCACGTTCTCGCCGCGAGGAATTCTGAGGAATCCGGCACATTGCTGATATGTCTTTGCACCCATCCGCGGAACCTCGAGAAGCTGGTTACGGTTGGTGAATGGCCCGTGCTCCGTCCGGTAGTCGACAATATATCCGGCAAGAGTCGGCCCTATACCTGAGACATAGCTCAGAAGCTGCCGGGATGCCGTGTTCAGATTTACGCCGACACTGTTGACGCATGACGATACCGTGAAATCAAGCGCTTCCTTTAGTTTCGTCTGATTGACGTCGTGCTGATATTGGCCAACACCTATCGAACACGGGTCAATTTTAACAAGTTCCGCCATAGGATCGATCAGGCGTCGACCGATTGAGACAGCGCCTCTGACCGTTACATCTTCGTTAGGGAATTCCTCGACAGCAACTTCAGAGGCAGAGTATATGCTTGCCCCTTGTTCGCTGACAACGACGACGTCGACTTTGCGCGGAAGCTCCACGTCGCTTACAAATCGCTCTGTCTCACGTGAGCCATGTCCGTTGCCGATCGCAATGACATCTATCTGATATCGGTCGACCATATAACAGAGAGTCTGGGCAGAACCGTAAAAGTCGTTTGCAGGAGGCGTCGGGAATATGACGTCGTGAGCCAAGAGATTGCCTTGAGCGTCAAGACATACAATTTTGCAGCCTGTGCGGAAGCCCGGATCAATTGCCATAACTCGTTTCCGCATCAACGGGGGAGCCATTAACATCTGCTCCACATTATCGGCAAACATTGATATGGCGGCTTTGTCGCTGCGGTCTTTCAGCATATTGGCGATTTCGGTCTCGATCGACGGACGTAGCAGTCGGCGGTAGCCGTCGACTACTGCCTGACGCACCAGTGCAGTTGCCTCAGGCAGAGAGTCGGCCTTAACAAACATTCTGCACAGGCGCTCTCCCATCTCATCGTCGTCAATGCTGATATTCACTTTGAGAACCCCTTCGGCCTCTCCGCGACGCATTGCCAGATAGCGGTGGGAATTGATTGAACGCACAGGTTCTGACAAATTATAATAGTTCTGATACTTGCCCTCCTTGTCATTCTCCTGACGTTTGATTTCCATGCTTGAAACCATACCGTTACGCAAAAACTTGGCGCGGACAATAGCACGGGCTTTCTCGCTTTCACTAACCCATTCCGCTATTATGTCAAGAGCTCCGGCAATGGCTGCATTGCCGTCGAATACGTTTTCAAGCTTTCGGGCCATACAGGTTGCGCGCATCTTGATTCCGCCAAGTTGTTGCGCCATAATAATTTTTGCCAGAGGCTCAAGTCCGGCCTCGCGGGCAACCTGTGCGCGAGTCCTGCGGTGAGGCTTGTATGGGAGGAAAAGATCCTCGAGAAGTGTTGCGTCCGTGATAGCAAGGATTCGGTCCTTGAACTCAGGCGTCAGTTCTCCCTTTCCCTTTATTGTCTCAATAACATATTGTTTGCGCTTGTCAAGCTCGGTCAGCGCCTGATGACGCAGCCAGACCGTGCGCAGCGTCGTTTCTGTCATCGAGCCTGTAGCTTCTTTACGATAGCGGGCTACAAACGGAATGGTAGCTCCGTCATCGAAAAGTTTAAGCGCCGCGGCCACGTGGCGTTTAGTATCATTGATTTCCTCAGCTATTATTGCCGCATGTTCTTGAAGCATAGTAGTTTAATTCTTTCGAAGGGTAATGAGGGTAATTTCTGGTGTAGCTCCTATTCGGGCCGGAAATCCTACTGTTCCGGCGCCTATGTTTACATAGAGCTGTTGGCCGTATTTGTCGTCAGATAATCCTCCCCAAAGCGGGTAAACCCATTTTGCCGGCGAGAATCCGCCGACTTCAAACTGCATGGCATGAGTATGTCCCGACAGTGTGAGAGCAATTTTTCTATCAGGATTATTGCTGATGTCAGTGCCCCAATGGCTCGGATTATGACTCAATAAAATTTTGGTAATGCTGTCTGGAACTCCGACTGTTGCGTTCGCAAGATTACCGTAAGTCGGGAATGGAGGTTGAGATATGTTTTCAACTCCGATAACAGCGATTGAGTCGTTACCACGGCTGACATATATTGTAGAATCATTCAATAGAATCCACCCCATGCCCCTCTCTATAGCATTGAGCTGTCGATTGTTTGCGAGACGCGCTTCCGGTGATGACCAAGCGGAATAATCCCCGTAATCATGATTGCCGAGAATTGATACAACTCCGTCAGGAGCACGCAGTTTTCCTAATATATCCGTGAAAGGTTCGATTTCTATGGTTCTCCTGTTGACTATGTCACCTGTGAAAGCTATCATGTCAGCCCCGAGCGCGTTTATGCTGTCGACGAGCGATGATATGAATGTCGTGTCATTGCCGAATGTCCCTGTGTGAAGATCGCTGAACTGGGCAATTTTATAACCGTCAAATGCATTCGGTAGATCGGGAATTGTAACTTCTACATGTTTAATGTCGATTTCAGTGCGGTTTATCAATGCGCCCCACCACATTGCAAAAAATAATCCGACGGCAATAATTATTCCGATAACCGACAGCCATGATACGGGCTTGCGGTGGCAAAGCCGGGGTGTCTCGGATAACAGAGCTAATGCCGACCAAATTGTCTTGGGTAAATAAACTGTCAGATAACCCCAAAGCATCCACATCACAGCAAGCAGTACTTCTTCACTTCCGGAGCGCCGCGGAAGAGATATTGCCGTCACGATCATTGCCAGCATCGCAATGGAAAAAACAGCATGAACCCATTTGAGCCATTTGAATCGTGTCAGACGGCTCAGCTTGCGGAAAATAAAGATGTCTTCAGTGATGCCGACGACTATAAATATTATCAGCGGCAACAGGAATAGTCTCATTCTGGCTCTTGTTCGGCTCTGAGTTTGTTGATTAGCGGATTGGCATACATTGTATACATCATCCGGCGCATATAGGCATAGTCTTCGTCACTGAGAGCGGGAATCTCAACTTTCTGTAGCTGATGGGTTATATATTCCTCGAAAGCATTCGATTCGCGCTCGGTATACAGCATTTCGAAAGTGCGTCGGCCTGTCAGACGGTCATGCGCTATGTAGTTTATCGCGTATATCTTATAACCGGTATGTATCCAATGGTCAATCCAGCGGCAAACCTGTTCGAGAAGTGTGCTGCGGTCTATGTCGACAGGCAGTCGGCTCAGACGTTCATTGAGGCATTTACCAACGGCAAAATGGACACGTCCCTTGAACTGAAGCAACCCTGTTTCCATACTGAACAGGTCATCGCGCATTGATTTTTTGAATTCCGGATCGCGTTTCTTCAGCAGAAACTCTCTGGCTTTCAGATAGTCGTTCGGATCGTATTCGTAAGCGATAGAAACCGGGCAAAGATTTATTGCCATGAGGTTCTGTCTGGTCGAACCGCCACCGGCAAGCGAAAGCATTTTTATAAGGCTTTCCTGAGTAGTGTCTGATGAATCCTTGGCTCGCCCCTGACGCTGCGCTATCCAGACGCTACGCCGTTTATCCTGAATAGCATAATGGATATAGGCGCTGAGTTCGCGTGCCGCTGTCAACGCTTCGAGACGGGGTAAATCGCGTTTGACAACGAAACAGCCGTTCAGTTTAACCAGAGTCGCTATCCAGTCAAAGATCAGCAGATTGCTGCCAATGGCGACCTCGCTGGCCTGACGCCCGTTGCGAAAGAAGCAGATATTCAGGAAAGAAGCATCGAGAACAATATCCCGATGGTTGGTTATGAATGTGTAGGGGGTTTCACGGTTAAGATTCTCAATGCCGCTGATTGACACACCCGAGGTCGTTTTTTTGGCCATCATTTCCATGAAGGGCCACATAATCTGATGCTGGAATGTCGCTTTATCGCGTATATTCAGCAAAGTTCTGACAAATTCGGGATAGTCGACATCGGGCAGAACATATTTCACGGCATGTTCCAGACCCGGCTCCTTGACCATTCGGGCCATGTTGTCATGGAAATTAGAATCGTCGACTGGAGCTATATCGCTGAAATTTAAGGGTTCACTCATTAGTTAGATGGTGGGAGGGTTTAGAGGAATTAATCCGGCCAAATCGTTATATGGGTCAAAATTACAAAATTAATTTTACCCGACAACGAAAAAACTCAAAAAACTGTGGCATTTGTCATGCGCCCGTTCAATTACACGCCTTTGCCGTATTGTTCTTCAAGATAAGCTTCGCAAGCGATTGCCAGTTCGTCGTACCATTCGTTGCCGAAGCGTGTCCTCAAAGGCCCTTCAAGAAATTGATAAAGACGTATTCCACGTTTTTTGCCGAACCGTCGGGCAGGCTCGCAGACATCCCATTTATGATAGTTGACAGCTGTGAAGGTCGGGTATTCCGTCAATCGAAGCGGGTATAGTCGGCATGAAGTGGGTTTGCAGTCGTTGCACAGTCCTTTCCGCTGGGCTATTTCAAGTGAGCAAAGCCATGTATTCCCATCCTTGGATTCTTCAGTGCCGTTGCAACGGGTCGCAAACACACAGTTTTCTCCGCATACAAGCTGCGTTACAAGATCACCTTCACAATCGACATAGCTGACACCGGCCTCGTTAATTTTTCTCAGAGATTCTTCGGGGAGAAACCGGGCCACTTTTTCCACCGATTTTTCGAGCTGTTCAGATTCTTCAGGAGTTATTGGAGCGCCGGAATCGCCCTCGACGCAGCATATACCATGACATGCCTCAAGATCACAACAGAAAAATTGCTCGGCAAGATCAAGTGAGACAAGAGTGTTCTGTATCTGTAGCATGAGTGTCTCTTCGCTATTTTTCATTGGTTAGAATAAAATACTTTTACACCTGCCAAACGGTCATACCGACCGCCTCTTGGCCGATAGTAGACACGTACGGTGTATTCGTTCACAGTTGGATATTTATCTCCTTCGATTGCAGACGTCAAACCGATGTGTTGTCCGTCTGCGACGGCAAGATATTGATAATTGTAGGCTCCCTGTTTTAATAATAGCCGCTTTTCATAGCGGCCCGCAGCCCGGTTATATAACATTCTGGAGCCGTCGTCGAAGCTGTGTTGTGTAAAGTCTCCGTCGAGATAAACGTCGAAACCGTGAAGTTCGTCCATCTCCAGAGCGAAATCGACAAGCGTATAATCGGCTTCTGTGTCGCTTCTGTCAGAGTCATATTCGCGGATGGTGAAGCGTCCGTGTTGAGTCTGGTCGTAGAGGTACATTTCGTCTTTTCGCGGTGTGTCGGACGCGAGAGTGAAATGATAATAAGGCTCGATTCTGTCAATTGATTCCACATGCATTCCGGGGTAATTGACCGATACCGTTTCCATACGCCGATATTCATTCCCGGCGTTGAATATCATGGGCCGAAGATGTTCAAAAACCGCCTTTTTACCAACAGCGCGCAACGGACGTGTAATTTCGATTGAGTTGTCGCTGCGTCCGTTCTGTTCAATGATCAGTCTTAAATCACTGTAAATATCATCTATAGGTGTATCGCCTGCGTCGACGGTAATCGAGAGTTGCTGATGGTTGTCGTTGGTGTCAATGTCGGTTCGCGAACTGACATCTCCCGTTATTGCCATTGAGTCTTCACTTATGCTGAATCGGGCGGTAAGTAGTGTTGATTCCGGATCATCTTCCGGATAAACACGCACTAAGTAGTTGCCCGAGATTAATGGGCGCATCTGTGCGTTTGGTATGGCTATGCGATAGTTGACGTAATGAACCGTTGTGGCTCTGGAATAATCATAGTCGTCAACGTCCCCCTGATTGAATCCGTCGAGAAATTCGCTGTCGACGAGTCCTTCAGGACGCCATGAGGCATCGCAGTGGATGAGCTCATAGCGCATGTAGCGTCGTTCGTCGGCAAGTTCGTCGAACGATATCAGAATTCTATCGTCACCGTTCAGCGATATTACCGGAGGCATCATTCTGCGGCCCTCGACTTCAACCTGAAGGGTTTTGAACGCAGGGTTATATATGCGTTGTCGGGTATCGCTTGTCTGAGCTGAAAGCGACAGCATCCCGGAGAGAAAAAGTAGAAGCGCAAATAGATGTTTTACCATTCGATCGGAGTCTGATTATGGCTTATGAGCCATTCGTTTGCCCGCGAAAAATGATGGTTGCCAAAAAAGCCGCGCGAGGCGCTCAGAGGTGAAGGGTGTGGCGATGTCAATACGAGATGACGGCTTCGGTCGATAAAAGCGCCCTTGCGGGCGGCGGCGGCTCCCCAAAGGATAAAGACAAGCCCTTCGCGGTCGAGCGCAAGTCTGACAACTGCCTCGTCGGTCAGTTCTTCCCACCCTCGCTGTTGGTGGCTGCCGGGACTGTGGGCAACGACAGTAAGCGACGAGTTGAGCAGAAGTACCCCTTGCCGGGCCCAGCGTGTCAGATCGCCGTTGGCAGGAATAGGAGCTCCGGTGTCGTCGTGAACCTCTTTGAATATGTTTATTAACGAACGCGGTATCGCTACGCCGGGATTGACCGAAAATGCAAGCCCATTGGCTTGTCCAGGCCCGTGATATGGATCCTGACCGAGTATGACAACCTTGACCTTGTCGAACGGACAAGCATCAAATGCGGCAAAAATGCGGCCGGCCGGCGGATAAATTGTCGTGCGGGCATATTCGTTTCGGATAAATTCCGTAAGTTGCCTGAAATATGGCTTGTCCCATTCAGCCGCTAAAGCGCGACCCCATGACGGTTCGATTCTAACGTTCATAACATCTGCAAAGATACGAAAAAGCTTTATAATCCTGATATGAGTATTGTCAGAATAAGCAAAGGTGCGATATATCTCACTATAGCCATTACTATGCGATCAGACAGGCTGGCAGACGAGCGTGAACCTGGGAGCTCGCTGCGAAAGAGGTCTTTGGGTGCGAACCATCCGATAAACAGGCAGATGCCGAGAGATACAACCGGAAGCAGGTAATTGGTTGTAACCGTGTCAAGTAAATTAAAAAAGCTTAAACCGAATATTTTTATACCGCTGAGCGATCCGAACGAAAGTGAGCACAACGAACTGAATACAAACAATGGCAGAAGCACGATTGCGACAGCAGTCCGCCGCGATTTGTGGAATCTGTCGTGAACAAATGCGACCGAGACCTCGGCTATAGAGATCGTGGATGTCAGGGCTGCGACGAGAAGAAGTGTGAAAAACAGAATTGCCCATAAGCTGCTTCCGGGAAGCATGGCAAATACTTCAGGCAAGGTAACAAAGACGAGAGTTGTGCCGCGAATGTCGGCGCTGTCGAGACCGAATGTTGCGACAGCCGGAAAAATTATAACTCCCATCATTACTGCGACCAAAAGATCGAGCCCCGAGATCGTTACTGACGTCGAACCAAGATTTGTCGATTTCGGGAAGTATGCCGAATAGGTGACAAGAATTCCCATTCCGAGGCTGAGAGAAAAAAATGCCTGCCCGAGCACATTGACAATGAGACCGGGACTTATCTTCGAGAAGTCAGGAGCAAAAAAATATTGAAGGCCCTTGCCGGCGCCCGGCATTGACAACGCAACTATCGCAAGAGTGACAAGAAGAATAAACAGAAGTGGCATGAGCAGTCGCGAGATTCGTTCGATGCCGGCGTTGACTCCTCCGATTAGCACAGCCCCGTTGAGCAAAATAAGAATCCAGGTGAATAATAGCGGTGTCCAGTCTGATGAAATATAGGTCTCCATTTTGGCGCTGAATCCTTCTTCGATATTTCCGGGTACTATCCCGGCAAACAGGTTGCCTGTCAGCGATTCATAGAGATATTCAAGTGTCCATCCCGCTACGACCATATAATAACAGAGAATCAGATATGATGTAAGAACTGCCAGCGCACCGAAGATCCACCAGTGAGAACGTGGTGCGATATTTCGGAATGCTCCGACAGCGTCGCTGTGACCGGCGCGTCCGAGAGAAAATTCGGACATCATGACCGGGATTCCCAAAAGGGCTACACATATTATATATAGAAATAGGAATACAGCTCCCCCGCCCTCGTGCACTTCTGCGGGAAATCTCCAGATGTTGCCGAGTCCTACAGCCGAACCTACAGTTGCGGCAATAAGGCCTGCGCGTGACGAAAAACTCGATTTTGCCAATTATACCTATCGTTTTAATGTTATTTCGCGGCAAATATAACTAATTGTTCGGCTTTGGCCAAATTATTTATTTGTCGAAAAAAATGGTGTGCAGGTGTAATATTTTTTAAGCAGTCTCGTCATATAAGCAGATGACCCTCGCAGAATTTTCATCGACAGCGAAGCGCTTGCGCCCCCGACTGACCGCTTTGGCTACACGCATCTGCGGCGCAGATTGTGCCGACGATGCCGTGCAGGATACATTTCTGCGCCTGTGGGATATGCGTGATCGCCTTGACGAATATAGGAGCCTCGACGCTTTCGCCACTGTTGTGTGCCGAAATGTTTCGCTCGACAGCGTCAGAGCCCGGCGACCTCAGACATCGCTCGAAGATGCCGCAGATCTTGCCGCTTCTCGCGCAACAGCCGCTGATGCGGCAATTGAGACTGCAGATGCTGAGCTGACGATGGAACGTGTCATGGCCATGCTTTCGCCCGGACAGAGAGCTGTTCTCGAGCTACGTCATGTCGAAGGACTTGAGATTGACGAGATCGCACGTGTTACCGCTTCTACCGAAGCCGCTGTAAGGGTGGCTCTATGTCGGGCCAGACAACGAGTAAAGACACTTTTTCTAAAACACTCCAGCCAATGAAAACTCTAATAGATAAATTCCTCTCAGGAGAAACTACGATTGCTGAAGAAAAGCGTCTGAAGCAATATTTTGCTCCGGGAAATACAGTCGATCCAAGCCTCGAATGTTACCGGCAAATGTTTTCGTTCTATTCAGAACTTGCTCACCGACAAAAAGCTTGTAATACAGCGCCTCGGTTCAAGAGCCGCAGCCGCAGGGTGTTCGCATGGATAAGTTCTGCCGCTGCTGTAGCATTGCTTGTCGGAGCGGGGTTATCGCAGCATTTCAGCCAAGCCGACGATCTTGCCTCATTTTATGCGGGGAGCTATGCCACAGTTAACGGAAAACGCCTCACCGACATAGAGGATATTTTAAAAGCCCAGGCCGAAGCCGATGCCTTTTGTCAGCGTGTCGAGGATATGGCGGCGGCCGACTTCGAACGTCTTACCTCTGAAAACCTTGAAAGATGAAAAATATAAGACTTATTATTACAATTATAGCTGTAATGGCATTTGCCATACCGTCGTTAGCTCAGACGTCGCTTTCGAAGCTCGTAGGTCGACTTGAAAACGACAAGGATTCTTCGAATCAGGTTCATATTGAAAAGCGAGATCCAAACTCAAGAGATTTACTCTATTTCGTTGTCAATATGGTTATCCCCGGTCGGCAGGCTGAAACTGTTATCCAGGCATTCGAGAAAGAGCGCAGTAAGGCTACTGAGTATTCGGTCAGCAAGGGACATTATTATATTATCAAATTTGTCAAATCCAATCAGATTCACACATTTACTCTGACACGGCATGGCCGCTCGTGGAATCTGACCGAGCAGCTGAAACCCTCAAGCGGCTACCGGCCGATGAATTTTGATCCTATAACCATTACGGTGCCCGATGAAGAATTCTTCAATATAGAAATATGAGCCTAAAACGCTGATATTTTCCTATCTCAAAAAAAAATCATAACTTTGCGGCCAAGTTTTTTGATAGATATGGATAATATCAAGCGCGATTTAGACTTGCTATTCGAAACAAGCTGGGAGGTTTGTAACAAAGTTGGCGGCATCTATACTGTGCTGTCGACGAAAGCCAATACCCTCCGCAAGCTGTACGACGATAATGTGATTTTTATCGGGCCTGATGTCTGGGATAAAAAGAACAAATCACCATATTTTTCCTCAAGGCCCTCATTATTAGCCGAATGGCAGAAGACGGCAAATCTTCCGTATGGAATAACGGCCAGAGTTGGACGCTGGAAAGTTCCCGGGCGTCCGATAGTAGTTCTTGTCGGTTTTCAGGGACTATATGCCGTCAAAGATGAATTCTATGGGAAAATGTGGGAGCTTTTCGGGGTTGACTCGCTTCATGCTTACGGCGATTATGACGAAGGTTGCGCTTTCGCACATGCCGCAGGCATTGTCATAGAAAGCCTTTGCAGATATTTTGGTATAGCCGGGAAACGGGTTGTGGCTCATTTCGATGAGTGGACGACCGGCATGGGGCTCCTATATACAAAGTGGAAATTGCCTGAAGTTGCGACCGTGTTCACCACACATGCAACATGCGTCGGGCGCAGTATCTGCGGTAACGGCAAACCTCTGTATGACTACATGCGCGGTTATAACGGAGATCAAATGGCCCGTGAGCTTAATATGGAGGCTAAGCATTCTCTCGAGAAGACGGCTGCACATCAGGCCGACTGTTTCACTACTGTCAGCGATGTTACGGCAATCGAGTGCGAACAACTTCTTGAAATACGACCCTACGTCACACCAAACGGATTTGAGAATAACTTCGTCCCCAAAAAGGCGAATTATGATTCCAAACGCCAGTGGGCCCGTGAACGGCTATTGAAGGTCGCGCAGGATCTGACCGGTCACGATTATCCGGAAAACACGTTCATAGTATTGACTTCCGGGCGGTTTGAGTATCGAAACAAGGGACTTGATATGTTCCTTGACAGCATTGTTCGTTTGAATGATTTGAAGAGCTCGAAGCAGAAGATAGTGGCATTCATAGCGGTTCCGGCATGGGTTAAAGGCCCCCGCCGCGATCTTGCAGAGCGTCTCGGGAGCAGCCGCGAGTGGCATACCGGTCTTCATGACCCGTTTGTCACCCATGATCTCCATAATCCGGGCGAAGACTCGATTCTATGCCGAATCCGAAGTCTTGCTCTCGACAACTCCAATGAAAAGGCTGTTGAAGTATTCTATATGCCCTGTTATCTCAATGAGACAGACGAGATAATACGAAGCACCTACTATGACATTCTTGTCGGAGTGGATTCCACAGTTTTCCCGAGCTATTACGAACCCTGGGGCTATACTCCGCTTGAAAGCGTAGCATTCGGAATACCGACAATCACTACATCATTGAGCGGTTTCGGACGTTGGATAGAGAAATCTTCCGAAGCCAAGTTCGAGGCAAGCGGCACTAATGTCGTCTGCCGCACCGATTCAAACTACTCCGAAGCTGTAAACTCCATAGCCGAATCCCTTCATTATCTTACGAATCTGACCGGCAATGGTCTGAAACGGGTCAAGGCCGGAGCGTTTGCCACGGCTGACAAGGCGGCATGGTCGGTATTCATGCAGTATTATGTAGATGCCTATCGCGAGGCTTTGGAGAACGCAAACGAACGAAACAATTAACGGTTATATCATACAATATCACTTAACGCAGTAAAATCAAAGCGAAATAAATCATTAAGTCCAATGAAACTTCAAGTAAGCAACACCAACGCACCCACGTGGCGTGACATCACAATTCATGCCCATCTTCCCGAGAAGCTTAAAAACCTCGAAACGATGGCTAAGAATCTCTGGTGGGTTTGGAATAGCAGCGGCAAAAACCTTTTCCGTGACCTCGACCATGACCTGTGGCGTGCCACAGGCGAAAATCCCGTCATGCTGCTTCATCAGCTTTCAAGCAACCGTATTGACGAAATCCTTGCCAGCAAAGAATGGATGGAGCGTATCGACGGTGTCTATGAGGAATTCAAAGCCTATATGAGCGAGCCGATGCGCAAAGACGTTCCGTCGGTTTCATATTTTTCGATGGAATATGGACTTTGCAGCTGTCTGAAGATTTATTCAGGAGGTCTTGGAGTTCTCGCCGGAGACTATATTAAAGAGGCCAGCGATTCACGTGTTGACATGACTGCTGTCGGTTTCCTCTATCGCTATGGCTATTTCAGCCAGAGCCTCAGTGTCGACGGCCAGCAGGTTGCAAACTATGAGCCTCAGAACTTCAATGAGCTGCCTATCGAACAGGTTCTCGATGCCGACGGCCAGCCGATGATTCTTGAGGTACCCTACCCCGGCAGAATCATCTATAGCCATATCTGGCGTGTTAATGTCGGACGAATGAAATTATATCTTCTCGACACCGACTTCGACATGAACAGCGAGTTCGACCGCGTCATTACCCATCAGCTTTACGGCGGCGACTGGGAGAACCGTATCAAGCAGGAGTATCTGCTGGGCATCGGTGGCGTTCTGATGCTGAAAAAGCTCGGTATCCGTTCGACTATCTATCACTGCAACGAAGGACATGCCGCCTTGCTGAATCTACAGCGTCTTGTTGACTTCATTCAGGATAAGCATGTCGACTTCAACACAGCTCTCGAGCTTGTCCGTTCATCGTCACTCTACACTGTCCACACCCCCGTTCCGGCCGGTCACGACTATTTTGACGAAGGTCTCTTCGGAAAATATATGGGTGAGTTCCCTGCAAAACTCGGAATTTCGTGGCAGGATCTCATGAACATGGGCCGAGAGAATCCCGATACGAATGAGCGTTTCTCGATGAGCGTCTTCGCTCTGAACACCTGTCAGGAAGCTAACGGCGTCAGCTGGCTCCACGGCGAGGTATCGAAGCGTATGTTTGCCGGAATCTGGAAAGGCTATAACTGGAAGGAATCGCACGTAGGATATGTAACCAATGGAGTCCATATGCCTACATGGGCAGCCAGCGAGTGGAAGGAGTTCTACGGAGAACACCTCGGCAAGCAGGTATTTGCCAACCAGAGCGATCCTAAAGCCTGGGAGAAGATCTTTGAGGTCGAAGACAGCGCTATCTGGGAAATGCGCATGCGCCTTAAGAATAAGTTCATTAACTTCGTAAAACGCGATTTCAAGGCTCGCTGGCTTGCCAATCAGGGCGATCCTTCGGCAGTCATGAAGATTGTCGACAAGATCAATCCGAATGCTCTGATTATAGGTTTTGCACGCCGATTCGCAACCTATAAGCGCGCTCATCTTCTCTTCACCGACCTCGACCGTCTGGCAAAGATTGTGAACAACGAACAGTTCCCTGTTCAGTTTATCTTCTCCGGAAAAGCTCATCCCGCCGACGGAGCCGGTCAGGATCTCATCAAGCGTATAGTCCAGATTTCTCGTATGCCCCAGTTCCAGGGAAAGATCATTTTCCTCGAGGACTACAATATGATTGTCGCCAAACGCTTGGTAACAGGTGTCGATATCTGGCTCAATACTCCTACTCGTCCTCTCGAAGCTTCGGGCACATCGGGTGAAAAGGCTGAAATGAACGGAGTTCTCAATTTCAGTGTGCTCGATGGCTGGTGGTATGAAGGTTATCGTTTTGATGAAAAAGCCGGTTGGGCTCTTACCGACAAACGTACTTTCACTGATCAGTCGCAGCAGGATCGTCTTGATGCCGCAACAATCTATTCGATGCTCGAGAACGAGATTATCCCCTTGTATTTTGCAAAGAATTCATTGGGATACAGTCCCGAGTGGGTGCAGTATATCAAGCGCTCTATCGGCCATATTGCCCCTCACTTCACTATGAAGCGTATGATCGACGACTATATCTCGCGTTTCTACGACAAGGAAGCAGCCCGCTTCAAACGCCTTTCTGCCAACGGAGACGCTCTCGCAAAAGAAATCGTTGCATGGAAAGAGAAAGTCGCCGCTGCCTGGGATGGTGTGAAGGTCGTCTCCCTCGATGGAGTTGACACTCTTGGAGCTGCCGGCAGCACAGGAAAAGATATTCATATCTCGGCTGTTGTTGATACAAACGGTCTCGGAAAGGATATTCGTGTAGAGGCTGTTGTATATAAGCTTGTCGACGGTCAGGAAGAGTTCCTCGAGCGTTCGGAATTCAAGCTCGACAAGATCGAGGGCAATATCGCCCACTTCAGCTACGACGAGAAACTGCGCAATCCCGGTCAGCTCCGCTATGCTTTCCGTATTTACCCGTGGAATGCTGAGCTTCCTCACAGACAGGATTTTGCGTATGTGCGCTGGTTCTGATAAACCATAGGTCGAACCTTTTACTTATCCCTCGGATTCTTGTTGAGAGTCCGGGGGATTAATTTTGCAGATTATTGGTTAAACTATTTTCTCGTTTCAGATTTCATGTTTTTCTCGTCAGTGGGGAAATATGAAGAAAAAACGTTATCTTTGCCAATTGAAATGGACACGAATCTTAAAAAAGAAATTCTAGATCGCAGATACCTGCGCATGGCCCGAATCTGGGCTGAGAATTCCTATTGCGAGCGCCGGAAGGTCGGCGCACTCCTTGTCAAAGACCGTATGATAATATCTGATGGGTATAATGGAACGCCGGCAGGTTTTGAGAATCATTGTGAAGATTCGGCTGGTCTGACGAAGCCATACGTTCTTCATGCCGAAGCAAATGCGATCACAAAGGTTGCGCGCAGTAATAATTCCAGCGACGGATCTACATTGTATATAACGGCATCTCCTTGTCTTGACTGTGCCAAGCTGATAATTCAGTCAGGTATTCGCCGCGTTGTCTTCAATGAACTTTATCGTATTACCGACGGAATAGACCTATTGCGTCGCGCCGGTATTGAAGTTGCTCATATCGAGCGACTTGAAACTCCTGATAATGAATAATAATACAAATTCCCGCAACCCTCTTACGTGGTTGCCGCTAATCCTCGCTGCCACATTCCTTGCAGGAATGTGGGCCGGAGGCTCATTTTTTGGTTCAGACTCGCCAAGAAGCCGCGCCTACAACAAGCTTAACGATATTCTCCATATTGTCGAGGGCGAATATGTCGACAAAATTGATGTTGACAGCCTTCTTGAACAGTCTATTCCTGATATTCTTGCCCATCTCGACCCACACTCAACATATATTCCGGCAAGTGATCTTCAGGCTGTTAATGATGAGCTCGGAGGCTCATTCAGCGGAATTGGTGTCTCTTTCAGTCTGATAAATGATACAATAACAGTTCTCGATGTCATATCGGGAGGCCCGAGTGAAAAGGTCGGTCTGCTCCCCGGCGACCGCATAGTCTCAATCAACGATTCGTTATCTACAGGCAAAGCGTGGAATAATGAAAAGGTCATGACCACTCTTCGCGGTAAGAAAGGCTCGAAAGTCAAGCTTGGGATCAAGCGCGCTACAGCTAAAGATGTTTTGACATTCACTGTTACGCGTGGAGATATTCCTGTCACTTCCATAGATGCTGCTTATCTTGCCAATCCAACAACCGGCTATATCCGGGTCAATAAATTCGGGGCAAATACCTACAGTGAATTCCTTCAGGCTCTCGTCAGTCTGCGTGAGAAAGGAGCGAAAGGCTATGTTATAGATTTACGCGAGAACGGAGGCGGTTTTATGGAGCCGGCTATATTGATGGCCAACGAGTTTCTTGATGAAGGACGTCTTATCGTGTCTACGCGCGGACGTCTCATGCAGAACAATTCCGATACGTATGCCGACGGAACCGGCGGATTCAAGGATGCAGCTGTGGCTGTTCTGATAGATGAATTCTCGGCAAGCGCAAGTGAAATTTTTGCTGGTGCTATCCAGGATAATGACCGCGGTATGATTGTCGGACGCCGTTCATTTGGCAAGGGGCTGGTTCAGAATCAGACTATGTTGCCTGATAGTTCCGCTATCAGGCTGACCGTAGCGCGTTATTATACTCCGTCGGGGCGTTGTATTCAAAAGCGCTACAGCGACGGTGACATCAATGCCTATAATAATGACATCGTTGAGCGCATCAACCATGGGGAGCTGTACTCTGCCGACAGCATAAAGCTTGACAAGAGTCTTATTTTTAAGACTGTCGGCGGACGGTCTGTTTATGGCGGCGGAGGTATAATGCCTGATATATTTGTCGCTAATGACACCAGTGGCGTTACCTCCTATTATCTTAATGTCGCTAACGCCGGGCTTTTAAACAGATTTGCGTTCGAATATGCCGATCGTCATCGTTCAGAACTCCGTGGCTCCAAGGATGTCCATGACCTCGTGGGACGTCTTCCTGATGAAGATTTCCTGCTGCAGGAGTTTGTGAATTTTGCGGCAGACAACAATATACCTGCGCGTTGGTATTATATAAACATTTCCCGCAATCTTATTGTTAATCAGCTGAGAGCCCTGATTGCGCGTGATATTCTCAATCAGAGCGCATATTTCGAATATATAAATCGGAGTGATGTTGCGCTTAAAAGTGCAATTGAACAACTGAAGAAGAACCCTTTTAAGTCAGTCTCAAAATGAAGAAAGATGATATTCGCCGTTCTATGAGAGCGCGTAAAGCCATGCTCAGTGATGATGAACGTTTGTCAGCGGCAGAATCGGTGTTTGAACGGCTTGAACGTTCCGCAGCCTTTATGCTTGCCGAGCATATACTGATGTATCATTCTCTGCCTGACGAGCTTTCGACTCATGCTTTCCTCAAGAAATGGGGTAAGAAAAAACAATTTTTTTTGCCTCGGGTCAATGGCGTGAATCTTGATATTCTGCCTTATGACCAGAGCCACCTCCAACATGGCGCGTTTCAGATAGAAGAACCTGAGGGTGATGACACGGTCGATGTATCTCAGATTGATATGGTTGTGGTGCCAGGTGTCGCGTTCGACCGTATGGGAAATCGACTTGGTCGAGGGAAGGGATTCTATGACAGACTCCTTTCCGATTGCAAGGCTACCAAGGTCGGAGTCGGATATGGGTTCCAGCTTATAGACGATGGTATTGACTGTGAGGCTCACGATGTGAAAATGGATATAATTATTGCCGGCGACAGCTGCTACGTTATCAATCATACTAAAGATTTCTAAGAAGCGAATACGTGATGAAGTCTGTTATCGTTGATACCGATACGCTTCGCGCTATAGGCTTGCGTGCGATGCTTGAGCGTTTTGGCGGCCTCGAACCGATTATAACAACCGATCCGACTACACTCTGTCCACTGGACGATTCTACTCTTTTTTTTGTCACACCTGAGGCATTTGCCTCTATGCCGATGTTTTACGTTCCTCGCCGGCAGCAAGTTGTTCTGATAATGGATTCAACAGATTCGCCGTTACCTGTTCTGCCGCCACATATCTCTGAGAATGAACTTGAAGAGCGTCTTGAGAATATTTTGGGGACATTGAAAGTCCCGGGCCGAACTGTCGCTCTTACTGATAGAGAACGTCAGGTATTGGCTCTTGCCGCACGCGGACTGATTAATAAGGAGATTGCCGATCGTCTTGAGATAAGTCTGAATACTGTTCTGACTCATCGAAAAAATATTTCCGCTAAGCTCGGAATTAAAAGTGTCGCGGCACTGAGCGTTTATGCTATGATGAACGGTCTCGTAGACTGATTCAGGCTTTTTTGCGTTTGAATCTGTTAACAAGACTGTTTATCGTTATTCCGGTCAAGTCGATAAATAGTATAGCTCCGAGTGCCATGATAAGGCCGATTACAAGTCTCCCTAGAATATGGTCAGGATATTCTGACGCATCTTTCATAGACTGATATGGATTCTCGATATCGAATGCCATCATTGACCGTTTCCATCTTACCACTCCGTTGTTGAGAAATACGAGCCCTACCTTACCGCGAACAAGTTCTTTCAGCAGAGTCGGTTCCGCACTGTAGATAGGGCTTTCTGACATTGAAATATCACGCCACCATTGAATCCCTCGGCTATCGGGGCTAACAAGCGTTACCATCGGTATATCGTGGGCCGACAGATCGCGCTCGATTTCGTTTATTATGTAGGTATAACTTGGGTTGACACGTTCGATCTCCGGAATGACAATAAGCATCTGTCGGCCCTCAGGTTCTATGATGTCAGCTGTTATATCGTTGGAGTCGTCATCAAGGATAGTAAAGGTATCGTCGAGTTTCTCGCTCCCGCTCGTGAGTTCACGATCTACAAAAGTCCACGTCGAATCCGGCAGATTATCTTCGGTGAAGGATTCTCGCTTCCCTTTTTTTTCGTAGATGAAACTATAAACCACGTCGCCTGTTGGTTCAGCTGTGCTTAAAAGAGAGGTGCCTGTCGGAAAGCGCCTGAAGTCAAGTAATGGTTGCACATTATATCCGAGAAAGCTCACTGCGGCAACAAATATAGTCAGTGCGCCACCGACCATCCATTGGGTATAAGGTGTAAAGACGCCCCGGACTTTTTGGTTCCAAAGAATTAATCCGACGATCAAGAGGTCGATAAGAATATTCTTGGCAAAAGTTGCGCCATTGCTCAATATAATTAGATCGCCGAAGCAGCCGCAGTCGGCCACCGGGTCTGCAATCCATATATAAAGCGTCAGGGAGGTCATGAAGACCATTAACGCGGCCGATAGAACAGGAGTTACCCGTCTGTAGCAGCCTAAGAGCAGCAGTGCTCCGAGCAAAAATTCTCCCCACGATTGTATTAATGCCGCCATCAGGGTCAAGGTTCGGGGCTGAAGCATATCCCACGCGATAAGGTATTCTTCGGTCTTGAACAAAGTTCCCCATGGATCAATTGCCTTGGCGAAACCTGACACCACGAAAACGCCTCCAACCACAAGCCGGAGAAGCCACACTGCGGCAATTTGCCATTTAGGAGTTTTCGAGGGTGAGTTTGATGAGAGCGAAGACTGCATAGTTGACCATATCCATATAGTTGGCGTCGATGCCTTCCGAGGCAACGGTCTTGCCGTTATTATTCTCGATACATTTTGTCCGCTGAATCTTCGTCAGAACCATATCGGTGTATGACGACGGGCGCATATCACGCCATGCCTCGCCATAGTCATGGTTTTTGGCAGAAAGCAGACTGCGGATTACGCCCACTGTCGAATCGTAGAGAGCGAGCGCTTTTGTATTGTCGATGTCGACGACTGTTGTCGAAGGCAGTCCAAGCTGTATAATACCCATTATTCCATAGTTGACTATGGCAACCCATTCGCCGGAAATGTCCTCGGCCACCATTGCCTGTTCAACTGTTTCCAGCGTCCTTATTCTTTTTGCCTTAATGAATATCTGATCTGTCAGCGATTCAGGTCGCAGAATTCGCCATGACGGGCCGTAATCGCTCATTTTTCTTTCGAAAAGCTCACGGCAACGGGCTATAATACAGTCGAATTGAGAGAGGGTATTCCTTGTTCCATTCATAGACTGCAAAGTTAGCAATTCGGCTCGAATTTTCCGAGATTTTTGCTACTTTTGCAATGATTTTGAATTAACCCAAACCAAATATATCATGAAGAAAGTTATTTCCACTTCCGCAGCTCCCGGAGCCATTGGCCCCTACAGTCAGGCTGTTGTCGCCGGTGATTTTGTTTATTGTTCGGGACAGTTACCGATTAACCCTGCCGATGGCAAAATGCCTGCGGGTGTCAATGCACAGACACGCCAGTCTCTTGCTAACGTCAAAGCTATCCTTGCTGAAGAGGGACTTACACTCGACAATGTCGTCAAAACTACAGTTTTCCTTGCCGACATGAGCCTGTTCGGTGAGATGAACCGTGTGTATGGCGAAGAATTTGCCGCCCCCTTCCCTGCCCGCTCGGCTTTTGCCGTCAAAGAGCTTCCGATGAACGCTCTCGTTGAGATCGAAGTGATAGCTCATCGTTGAATTGTTACCGTAAAAACATGAAGGGCACGTCGGCTTGATCCGGCGTGCCCTTCATGTTAATTTGTCGGGGTTATTTGGATATTTTTTTCAGGATGTCTTTGGGGATAGCGTCTTTATTGACGAGAATATCAATAGTCTTTGCAAGGAAATAAGGTTCCGATACATAGATATATCCGCCGTAGAGCTGATTGTTATCCCATGAATTCTGGACTTTGTAGTATTTGTTGCCTTCCTGATCGACGGCTCGACCGACAATTACCATTCCATGGTCGTCAGTGGTTTCTTTACGGTCGAACATTTCCTGACGCATCTCGGGAGTGACTTTGATCTCTTCGACCGGGCCTTTGATGTCATAACGTGCATCCTTACGGTCTTTGTCGCTCAGCTGCACCCAGCGGCTCAGTTCCGTGCCGGTCATATCCTGGGAGTCTTTTGGCAGAGGAATTACTGCATAACCCTGACGCCATTTGAAGCCGCCTTCGCTGACATCTGCAGCCCACGCCACACTGTAACCGTTGTCAATGGCATTGTCGACTACAGCCTTGAGTTCCTCAAGCGGAATATTCATATATTTTTCTCCGAGCCAGTTATCGGCAAGTTCAATAACAAACGTCTGATAGTAGGGATGATGTGTCCATGATGTCAGAGGAATATAATCGCTCATGGAAATGCCGAGAGCATCGGCGAATGTGCGCGGGGTATAAGTTTTGCCCTCATAGGTGAATGTTTCGGGTATTTCACCGAAGTATGCTTCGAGCACACCGTCAATGGCTTTGGGCCATGCGGTTGACAAGCGTCCGCTGCCATGATTGTTGACGGCTGTGACAACACCTTTCATTACCCGGTCGAGTTCTCCATGGTCGTGCTTGTCTTCGCCATAGCTCAGGCCGCTATAGGCGCTTTCAGGCATCATGCCGTAGCGATCCCATACGTAAGGAACGTCGAGAGCCGAGCCACCTGCGGCGAAGTTGGCGGTTCCGTCCATTCTGACAAAGCGTTTAGCCTTGTCGCCGTAGCATTTTCTGACAACAAACATTTCGCTGAGGTCAACTTCTTTGCCGGTCTTGCGAAGAATCTCGTTTTCCAGAAAAGTATTTGTCGAGAAACACCAGCAGGTGCCGCTCTTGTTCTGGTCCGTAACTGGGGTTGTCTTGACAAGTTTAATGTCAGTAAATTTGAATCCTGTCGAATCCGGGACGACAACTTTGTCGTCGTCCGCAGCAGCTGCGCCGATCACTGCCGCCGCAGCTGCAATCATTAGTGAGAAACGTTTCATCGTAATATAGATTTAAGGGTTAGTTGTTATTGGACAGAAGAGCTTCCGCCATTGATAAGGCCGCCCGTCGGCCGTCTCCCATCGCAAGGATAACAGTCGCTCCGCCGCGAACGATGTCGCCTCCGGCGTATATGTCGCTGATTGACGACTGCATGAGCTCGTCGTCGACTACGATCGTGCCACGCCTGCTGACATCAAGCCCTTTAATACTGCTCGGAACAATGGGATTTGGAGATACTCCAACGCTGACAATCACGAGGTCAACGGGAAGCTCTACGATGTCACCTTCGACCGGAACAGGTGATCGGCGCCCTGAGGCATCAGGCTCGCCAAGCTCCATGCGCTGGAGACGCATAGCGCTGACATGCCCGTGTTCGTCGCCGATATACTCTACGGGATTGTGAAGAGTCATGAAGGTAACCCCCTCCTGTCGGGCGTGATGCACTTCTTCGACACGAGCCGGCATCTCTGCCTCGCTGCGACGATAAACGACTATTGCTTCATCAGCTCCCATTCGTCGGGCCGTCCGGACGGCATCCATGGCGGTATTGCCTCCGCCGATAACGGCTACACGCCGTCCGCGCATGACGGGAGTATCAAATCCTTCGCGTCCGGCGCCCATGAGGTTTATGCGGGTCAGATATTCGTTGCACGACATAACGCCGTTAAGGTTTTCGCCCGGAATGTCCATGAAACGCGGCAGGCCGGCACCCGACCCTACGAATATACCGCGGAAGCCATCTTTACGGAGATCGTCGACGCTGATAGTTTTACCTACAATCACATCACGCTCGAATCTGACTCCGTTAGCTCTGAGCTGATCAATCTCGCGGTCAACGATCTCGTTTGGCAGACGGAATTCGGGAATACCGTACTTTAGCACTCCACCTATTTCATGTAGCGCCTCGTAAACCGTGACATCGAAACCTCTCGCTGCCATTGCGCCTGCAAATGAAAGACCGGCAGGCCCAGAACCGACAACGGCCACTTTTATTCCGTTTGGTTCTGCGGCTGAAGCTGCCACGGCATTTCCGTGGTCGGCCGCATAACGCTCAAGATATCCGATCGCCACGGGCTTTTTATTCATCTTATTGTAGATACAGCGCGACTCGCACTGCTTTTCCTGAGGGCAAACGCGACCGCACACTGCCGGAAGCGCGCTTGTATGCTTAAGAACAGCAGCGGCCGAATCAATGTCGCCGCGCTCAAGCTCTTTGATAAATCCGGGAATATCTATCGATACAGGACATCCGGTAACACAACCCGGATTCGGACAGTCGAGACATCGGCTGGCTTCGGAAGCAACCTGCTCGGCCGTGAGGCCGCGATTGACCTCTGACCGCGGGTTCCTAAGGCGTTCATCCGGCTCGAGTTCGGGCATCTGAGCCCGCTCTATTTCACCACGCTGGCGGGCATTGAGGCGGCTACGGAGCTCTACGCGCCATTGTGCGTCACGCCCGCGCTGAATTATCTTTTCTTTCATGAATTGTAAGCTTTTAGTCGGGTCATCATCTGGTCAAAATCAACCTTGTGGGCATCGAACTCAGGCCCGTCAACACATACAAATCTGGTTTTACCGTCGACAGTGACACGGCAGGCACCACACATTCCAGTGCCGTCAACCATTATGGTGTTGAGCGAGCAGACAGTCGGAATTCCGTATTCTTCGGTCAGCTTTGCCACAAATTTCATCATTATCGCCGGGCCGATCGTGACAACCTCATTGACCTTCTCGCGCTCTATAACCTTGCGCAGACCATCTGTGACGAGACCTTTCTCACCGGCCGAGCCGTCGTCAGTCATGATTATCACCTCGTCGCTCCAGGGTTCGATCTCATCGCGTAGAATTATGAGATCGGCAGAACGTGCCGCAAGAATCGATATAACGCGGTTTCCGGACTGCTTCATCGCCTTTATGATCGGCAACAAAGGCGCTACGCCCACACCTCCGCCGCAGCATACGACAGTTCCTACGTTCTCAATGTGAGTCGCACGTCCGAGCGGCCCTACAACGTCGATCAGCTCTTCGCCCGGATTGAGAGCGCATATCTTGCGTGTCGACTCTCCAACTTCCTGAATTACAAGAGTAATGGTTCCGCGCTCAGTGTCGGCATCTGCTATGGTTAGAGGTATGCGTTCACCGCCCTCGCATGGACGCACAATCACGAAATGGCCCGGACGACGCGACTTGGCTATCAGGGGAGCCTCGACCACGAGCTTGGTAACGTGTGATGAAAATTTCTCTTTGTCAACAATTTTTGCCATTGGTAATGGATTTAACAAAGGCAAAAGTAGCCAAAAATTCCCATTATCCAAAAAATCCAGACAACTGATAATTTTTACTGGAGTATTTCTTTTCCATGTTTTTTATAGCGATTATGTTATCGCACTTCGATTTTTAATTGTAGACTTGCCGTTCTGAGGTATGTGCAAAAAAGAGAGGGGCTCATCACGAGTGCCTCTCTCTCCATTCATCACATTATGCTTATTTCTTCTAATCTCTATGCTTATGTTGGAAAATCAGTCTTTGGATTAATCTTTCTTGCTTAATATCGGCTCTGCACAATGTCCCAGTCGACGAAGTCCCAGAGGGCGTTGAGGGCATCGGCACGTCTGTTCTGATAGTCGAGATAATATGCGTGTTCCCAGACGTCGAACGTCAGCAACGGTGTCAGTCCGTCGGTCAGCGGATTCTGGGCATTGGAGCCCTGAGTGATCAACAGCTTGCCGTTCTGGTCGCGCGAAAGCCATACCCAACCGGAACCGAACAGTCCGACTCCTGCATCGACGAACATCTTTTTAAACGCGTCGAAAGATCCGAAATCGCGATCTATGGCCTCACGCAGTCTGCCGCCGGGTTCACCTCCGCCATCCGGCGAGAAAGTGAAGAAATAGAAGATATGGTTCCATGCCTGCGATGCGTTGTTGAACAATGCACCTTTAGCGTTGCGGATAATATCCTCCAGTTCAGCGTTTTCAAACTCGGTGCCTTCGATCAGTCTGTTGAGATTGTCGATATAGGCTTTTTCATGTTTGCCGTAGTGGAAGCTGATTGTTTCAGCCGAGATTGCAGGAGCGAGGGCGTCTGCGGCGTAGGGAAGATCAGGTTGAGTGTATATCATCTTGAATATCGGTTTTAGGATTGATGCAACAGCTATTTTATCAACTGCTACACTCTTAAAACACGCTGCCGCAATAATGGTTTGCAGCGGATGCGGCTTTAACAAACTTTAATTCACGGGAAATGCTTTCTCGACAGCTTTAATAATATTCGATCTGAATCCCAAACGGTTCCACGCTTTGTTGTTTCGTGAAGGGTTTACCCGGTTTGTAAGAATTGTGACAACAATTTTCTGTTCGGGATCGAGCCACATTCCGGTACCTGTAAAACCTGTATGTCCGCGCCATCTGCGTCCCATCGAAGTATCGAAGCCGATACCGCTTCTGACATAGTTGTTGACTACGGCTCTGTTGATAATCTGTTGTCCGTTGTAGTTCCCGTGATTGGCAAACATCTCGCCTATGGCTGTCAGCGAGCGCGCATTTGCAAAAAGTCCGGCATTACCCTGAATGCCTCCCGAGATTGCGGCCATCTCATCGTGGACCGTGCCGCATACAGTCTGCCGCCGAAGTTCGCCGTCATACTCTGTAGCCGCGATCTCACTTTCGTCGAATATGTCGAGAGGCTGATAGCCGATACGGTCGAGTTTCATCGGGCCATAGATTTCGCGCGCGAGCCAACGGTTAATCGGAAGACGAGTGGCTGATTTCAGAGCCTCGGCGAGCATGACATAGTTAAGGCAGCTGTAGCGGTAAACGCGGCTATTGCTCTGATTGACGCCATTGATAATATATGACACAAGCGAATCTGGAGCGTTCTCAACGGCCCATATATTCCGCGCAACGCGCAGTGGGTAATGATCGCTTTTCTGTCGGCTGTAGAGGCCACCGGGCTGAAAAGAGTCGTCGGAGAGCCATCCTGAGACATTCAGGTATGGAGGCATTCCGGTGTGATGTGTGGCAAGCTGCCGGATAGTCAGATCTCCTTTCGAGGTGCCACGCGACTCTTCGAGGAATTTGTCGAGTGTATCCGACAGTTTCATAACACCCTTTCCGTCTGCTGCCATGAGTCCGGCGAGGGTTCCTGCTATTTTAGATACTGAGGCGAGATCATAGAGAGTATTCTCATTGACGGCAGTTTTGTGCTTGTTGTCGGTGAACCCGGCATTACGTTCGTAGATAACACGTCCGTCACGAGTTATCAGTACTTGACAGCCCGGGTAAGCACCTGTTTCCAAGCCACGGTCAACAAGGCTGTCTATCTCAACTTTCATTTCTGCAATGCGGTCGGCATCGTCGGGAAGACCGCCTGCATGGACAAGCCCTTCGACATCTACACCGTCGCCGCAGACTCCGATGTCACGGACTGTTACGGGCATCCGGCCTGTTATCGAGTAAAGACCACATAAACCTTCAGCGGCGGCACTCTGAAGCTCAGGGGTGTTATCTCCCACAATTACTATAGTTGGCAGGCGAAAAATCGCGTCGGCAAATGGCTGTATTTTATATGGATTCATAAAGAAGACAGGCACAAGTCGGTCACCATACTGCTTACGCAACTGCGAAATCTTTGCCACAGCTTCTTTCGACGAAGACAGAATCGGTACGATAACTTGTCCGCTGTTATCGTCGACTGGGCGGAGTCCACGCAGCGTCGCAGTGAAAGCTGAGGCCGTGCCTCCGACAGGAATTATTGCGACTCCGGCAGTACGGCCGAGTGGTAGCACACCGGCATCGTTGCTCAATGCGATCACGCTCATACGCGATAACTCCCGCATGACATTACGGGTATTTTCTGTAGAAAGCGAGTTGCCGGAAAAACGTTTCGGGAGGTCGGTGCAGAGATAAAATTTATTTGCGAGCAGTTTGCGGACGCTTGCCTCGATGGCTTCGGCCGAGAGAGTGCCGTTAGCCAAGGCTTTCATGACGGCATCGATGTCGGCAGACGGATTCAAAGAGCCCAACAGGACGTCAGCACCGGCGCGAAGCGCAGCAACACAATTATTGATGCCGTCAGGAGATTTAGCTCCTTTCATCTCGAGAGCATCGGTGAATACAAGACCATCGAATCCGAGATCATTGATAAGCAAACCGCTTATTATGCGTTTGGATAATGAAGCCGGCGCTCCAGAGGGATCTATGGCTGGAACATTAAGGTGCCCGACCATAATTCCGCCAATTCCATCATTGATCAGAGCTTTAAAAGGGAAAAGGTCGTTACGTCCGAGTTGTTCGGCATTACGCTCCACTTTGGGTATAGTCTTGTGAGAGTCGGCCGATGTGTCGCCATGACCGGGAAAATGTTTGGCCACAGCCATTACGCCCTCTTCCTCGAGCCCGCGGGCAAAAGCACGACATAGTTCTGCAACTCGTTCAGGATCTTCTCCGAAAGCCCGATAACCTATAACCGGATTGAGAGGATTAGAGTTGACATCGGCAACCGGCGCAAAGTCAACGGTAATTCCGAGACGTCGGAATTCACGTGCCATTTCACGTCCGTAATCCTCTACCGCCTTGAGGTTTCTTCCGGCTCCTATGGCAATATTATGAGGAAAACGTGGCGCGTCTTTGAGACGCATGGCCAGCCCCCATTCCGCATCGGCTGAAATCATAATAGGAACATCAGTCTGAGAAGCAGCCTGAGAAGCAAGTGAAGCGTATGACGACGTAGTCCCTTTACCAAAAAGAAGTCCTCCGACTTTCTCGCCAGACACATACTTCCGTATGGCCGCACGCCCGTTAGCGTCATCATCGATAACAAGATGGGGGAAAAACAGCTGTGCCACACGCTCTCGGGGCGACAGTGATGCATAAACAGAATCTACCCACTGGTCAACACGGGCAGCCTGCGATAAAAATGGTATAAAGAGAATCAGCGTATAGAACGCAATTCGGGTTAAACGGTTCAGGTTCATTTTTTCAGATACATTCTTGGATTATCGTCGGCTTTAAGCTTTCGCCCTTTTAACGCTCCATGTTCGAGCGAGTCGATTATATCATTAAAAATGACAGAATCGCTCTGCGCCAGAATATGCCCGCGCGTCAGAGGCTTCATGTAGTCGCCGCCATTAGCCAGATAGGATATTGTGGCAACGCGGTATATCCTATCGGGTTCGACCGGCTTGCCATCTATTGTTGCGGAGATTGGTTTAAGGTCTGCGCCGTAAGAAATATAGACTCCGCTACTGACCCCTTGCCCATTCTGTGAGCACATTATCTCGATATTCTCGAGCAGATCTTTTCCTTTGAGCTCTAAGACGACTATCTTATTGTCGAAAGGAAGCATTGTCATTATGTCTCCCTTAGTGATGCTCCCCTTTGAAAGGCCATTGCGAATACCTCCTTTGTTCATAATGGCAATATCAATGTTTGCTCCGGAAATCTCTTCGCCCCTGCTTGCGACAAAATCGCTCAGTAAATTAAGAAGCTGCTGGGAATCCTGCGGGAAGTCAATTGCAGCGCGCCCGATCTTAACAGCGCCGACGGAATCAGCTTTCTGACGGTAGGGGCTGATAATTGCCTCGATAACCTCGTCGGGTTTGTTTTTTGATGCCGTCAATTTATATAACTTTGATGACGCAGATCCATTCTCACTGAGGTCAATGTCGACCTGACCAAGCCAGCGTCCTTTGCTGCCGGTCTGAACGACAAGAACGCTGTCACCTGTGGCATTGTGGACGTATGGCGCAGGATTGAGAAGTGTATGGCTGTGACCGCCGATTATTACGTCGATGTCTTTGGAACGAGATGCCAACTGTTGATCGTTAAGGCCGTTGGGATCATCCCAGCCGATATGGGTAATCGCTACAACCCGGTCAACCTTTTCGATGTGTTTCAAGTACCACGCCATAGCATTTGCAGCATCGTAGCCGTCGAGATAACGTAGTCCCTTCCAGTTCGCATAATCGATAAGCCCGGCGGGTTCGATATTTATAGCTATAAAGCCGACTTTTTTACCATCGATTTCCCTTACATAATACGGCCGAATAAGACCGCGCAGAGCCGTTGAATCAACGTCATAGTTTGTCGACAATACAACAGGTTGCGCATTTCGCAGATTTGCGGCGAGACGTTCGATGCCATTGTCGAATTCGTGATTGCCGAGTATCTGAATGTCGTATCCGAGATGATTTAACAGCTTTTGTTCGACTTCACCGCCAAATAAAGTGAATAACATTGTTCCTTGCACTGCATCTCCGGCGTCGACAAGCATCACCGGATTCGGCGTTGCATTTCTGACGCTATCGATAATTGCCTTACGGCGTATAACTCCACCGAGATCTTCGGGGGCGTCCGTCGGATCAATCTGACTATGCGTATCGTTGGAATGAAGTATCGTAAGATGCTGGCTGTTTGCCGTCAATATAGAGGCAGATAACAAAGCGGTTATGAGAATTCGTGTCATCTTCAGTTGGAATTGATTTGAAATATCGAGCGAAGTTACAAATTTATTGGCAGAATTGACAACTCTTTATTACCTTTGTCGTCGTAATTATTTATTATATGACCCGTAACGCCTTAAATATTATGCTTGCAGCTCTTGCATTGGTAATGACCGGCGGCTCGAAAAAGGGTGATACCGAAGTATGGGACAGCGAGGGCTCAGATTCCGTTGAGTCAGCACAAATCTCCGACTCCACGGAATTTACAGACTTACGTCTCTTCGAGCTCAAGGGCAAAGTTAAGAATGTCAGGCGCTCGACCTATTATGAGGTATCTTTTTCCGGAAAAGACCCGGTCATCCATCAGGACTCGCAACCGAGAGTAACAACTCTGACATTCAGTGAACTCGGCCAATATGTTTGCAGCCCGAGCGAACTCGTAAAGCGTGATGACCGTGGCCGAATTATATATTGGCGAGACAACCGCCGCAATGCCAAGAGTGTCCACCCCGGATTATTACGTGATACTATCGCATATAACTATCTGAATAATAACGTCATCGAGACCGGTGGAATGGGCGAATTCGCCGTAACGGTTTATGACAATGAGCCGCGTGTTATCGGAATGTTCAGCGATCCCGACATTGCCGGCTCAGAAATGACGGCAAATAATATATATCGTAAATTTGATCAAAACGGTAACTGGACTGAACGTCTGACTGTCTGGACTACGCGAAGCGCCGGCGATCGTCCTCATGTAAGTTACAGTCTTGAGCAGCGCGAAATCGAATATTACTGATTGCCATGAAAGAGATAAACTACGAAGTACTTATGGCTCTCACCTTCGAAATCGAAGGCCTTCTGATGCTGATGCGCGAGCGTGGCGGTGATTGTCCCGCTGAAGCAGAGATTCTGCTTGCTTCTAAAGCACGGATGCTTGCCGGTTATTTCAGTGAGCCGTCTGAAGAAAACCTGAAAGATTCAGAGCCGGAAGTTGAGACTATTGAAACTATAAAAGAAGAAGAGGTGAAAGAAGTCGATCTTGTCACCACTGTTTCGCAAGATAATGAAGAAGCTGACGGAAACAAGGATGTGCCTTTAGATGTGCCGACCTTCGATCAGATCGGTTTTGATCAGTCAATTCGTCTTGACGAGAAACTGGCACGCGATAGCGCGCGCGACTTGCGCCGGGCGTTTACCCTCAATGACCGGTTCAGGTTCCGTCGTGAGCTCTTCGGCAATAGCGAGAATAGGCTTGTCGAAGCTATTGATATTATCGATGCCATGAATTCACTTGATGAAGCGGAAGAGTATTTCTATGGAGATCTCGGATGGGATCGTGAAAGCGATGACGTCAAAGATTTCATGGCTATAGTGGCAAATCATTTCAGCAGTGGCGAATGAGCGGGCGTCTCTACATAGTGCCTACTCCGGTCGGTAATATGTCTGACATGACGCCTCGTGCCATCGAGGTGCTCAAGTCCTGCTCCCTCGTTCTTGCAGAGGATACCCGGACAAGTGCTCCGCTTATGCGTCGTTTCGAGATAACCACCCCTATGACGTCTCATCACAAATTTAACGAACATACGTCGGTCAATCCGCTTGTTGACCGCATTGAATCCGGTGAAGACATCGCTTTGATCAGCGATGCCGGAACTCCCGGTATCTCAGATCCCGGATTTATGCTTTCCAGAGAATGTCGGCGTCGTGGTGTTGAAGTCATTACTCTGCCAGGGCCTACGGCCTTTGTGCCTGCTCTTGTCAGTTCGGGGCTGCCTTGTGACAGGTTTACATTCGAGGGATTTCTGCCGCCTAAAAAAGGACGTCGAACAAGACTAACTGAGATTGCCGCCAATAGGATGACAACAGTAATATATGAATCACCATTGCGACTTGTCAGGACTCTCACCGAGCTTTCTGAAGTCTGCGGCAATGATCGCGAAGCTTCTGTGTCACGCGAGATCTCTAAATTGCATGAACAAACAGTTCGTGGCACACTTTGTGAACTTATCAGTTATTTTTCAACGAACATACCGCGCGGTGAGATTGTTCTGATTGTAGGCCCTCAGCAAACAGAGAACCGAACTATACATCGGAATAAATACCGCGATGATAACAATAATGATAATATTTCACTCACGTAATCAAGTAAAAGCATGAAGAAAATTGCATTCATGGCAGCTATTTGCGCTGCAGCGACACTTGCCTCCTGCGGAAATGGAGACAAACTCAAAGAAGCTCAAAATGAGAACACCGAGCTTAAAGGCGACCTGCAGGAGACTCTCGCCACTCAGGACAGCCTCTTTATGCTGCTCAACGACATTTCTGATGGAATGAGCCAGATCAAGGATCTCGAAAAAATTGTCAACACCCCCTCTGACCTTTCCGGAGAATCACAGAGCAGAAAAGATCAGATCAAGAATGATATGATGGCCATCCAGCAGGCTTTACAGCAGCGCCGTGAACGTCTTGAACAGCTCGAAGCCAAGCTTAAAAACGAGGGAAATACTAACGCAACGCTTCAGAAGACAATCCAGAATCTGAAGAATCAGATTGCTGAGCAGCAGACTGAGATTTCGACACTGACAAATAAGCTTGCCGAGGCTAACATCAAGATCGAAGAGCTTGGCAACACGGTAACGACCCTCAATACTGCTGTTGATTCACTGAACACAGGTCTCAGCAATGAGAAGACCCAGCGTGCAGCCGCCGAAACTGCCGCTCAGGAAGCCACAAATGAGCTAAATACCGTGTATTACGCTATCGGGACGAAGAAAGAACTTAAAAGAAACAATATCTGGGATTGGAACAACGCTAAGAAAGCCAACAATTCCAATATGAGTTATTTCACCCGTGCCGACCGCCGTTCATTCACCACTCTGCCTCTTCACAGCAAAAAGGCCGAGGTGCGTTCAGGTCAGCCAACCGATTCTTATGTCATTGATACCGATGCCAATGGCCAGAAGATTCTTCGAATCACAAATCCCAACAAATTCTGGCAGCGTAGCAATTACCTGATCATTAAAGTAGACTAATCCCCTACTCGATTATAATATCGCGCCCCGAGAATCAGCAAATGATTTTCGGGGCGTTGCTTTATGTTTTTTGCAAGTTATGGCCCTTGAAAAGCCTGCATAAACTTATATCTCAATGAGGAAAGAAAAATTTCATACGCTTGACAATGTGGCCGACGACTAACAGAATCATCAGGAACCCGATTTTTCCATGTATAGCTCCGATAGGGCCGTGAACGCCTGAGGCCAACCAATCCAATGATGCCGCCATTCCAGTGGCTAAGGTGAACAGCGATATCCACCAGAGCATTTTGGTTACATGACTTTTTAGATTCTTGAAACGGAATTACTGTCATAGTTCTATGATTTTGGCATTGAGTGACATAACCATGAGAGCATAGTCTCATAAACTTGTTCGCGGATTCTTTTCTTTGAAAGAACCAGATCGTGCAATCCGTCTTGAAATGTTACTTCGGTTACATCGTTACCAAGGCGATTGCCATAATATGAAATAGTCTCGACATCCAGAATTGCGTCGGCATGGAAATAGCTTTCCTTCGAATCTCCTTTTTTGACAGAGCAAGATGAATGCATCAATAAAACCGGAACCTTCACCGATTGACGGCGGAGTTGTTTCTGGCCCTGATAGATAGCCCGGATCCATCCTAAATCAGGATCCGGAAGGACGTCTGGTTTCCAATCTTCTCTATAGTGCCATTCTCCCTGATGGTGTGCTGATAAAGTGTTTGCATACCCTGCATCAGGTTCCTGATGTATCTTTACATTGGGAAATACTCGACCAAAACTACTTGCAATAGGAATTATGACTTTTTTCTGAAAAGTCGGCATATTCCAGTCGAGAAAGGGACTGTTCAGCATAAGAGCCTTTATGAGAGGTGATGGTTTCTCGGACATATAGAGAGATGTTGTCAGTCCGCCGGTAGAATGTCCGAGTAATGCTATTGATTCGGTGCCGTCAGCTGATATAATTTCAACGGCACTATCGATATCAGGAAAATACTCATGGAGATCCCTGACCTGAAACAACCGTTGCCCCTCTAACAGAGAACGGCCGTACTTTCTCAAGTCAATGGCATAAAAGTTATATCCATGATCAACAAACATCTGTGCCATCTCCTTTTGTAGGAAATAATCACTGAATCCATGAACATACAGGATTGCCTTATGAGACGGAGCGGTAGCAAGTTTACGAATCACGGTGCTGCGCACCTTTCCGCTATAATCAGCCGGATGATTTATGAATGCCATTTCGAAGCCATCGCCTAAAATGTCAGGCTGCCAGTTGACTGATTCCATTATTATTGCCTAATTAATCTATGCAAAGATACCATTTTTCATATTTCCCGGCAACATTGATGATGTCTATCGGTCGTGTAAAATCTGGTGTAATATACAAAAGTCGCTGAAATATCTGAATTTCAGCGACTTTATTAACGGCGTTCCTCCGATGTGGTCCCACTAGGGCTTGAACCTAGGACCCACAGATTATGAGTCTGTTGCTCTAACCAACTGAGCTATAGGACCGTGTTTTGATTTGTGAGTGCAAAGGTAATAGATTCTCCGGAACTTTCCAAATTTTTTCAGCTGATATGATTTTTTTTGGAGGTTTTTTGGCCGTTGCAGGCTCTTTTTCTACCTTTGTAGACCAAAGAAAACATTCTACATTAAAGATACTGATTAATGACGAAAGTAGACGTTCTGCTCGGCCTGCAATGGGGCGACGAGGGCAAAGGAAAGGTCGTGGACGTATTGACTCCGCGATATGATGTTGTCGCACGTTTTCAGGGTGGCCCGAATGCCGGCCATACTCTTGAATTCGATGGACATAAGTATGTTTTGCGTTCTATCCCCAGTGGTGTCTTTCAAAACGGGAGCCTTAATATTATAGGTAACGGAGTTGTGCTCGACCCTGTTCTGTTTATGCAGGAAGCCAAAGAGCTGGAGCGCAGTGGCATTGATCTCCGCAAGGTTCTTAAGATTTCCCGGAAGGCACATCTGATAATGCCGACTCATCGTCTGCTCGATGCTGCCGGTGAAAAGGCCAAAGGTAAGGCAAAGATAGGCACTACCGGTAAAGGCATCGGCCCTACATACACCGACAAAGTTTCCCGCAATGGCCTGCGACTCGGCGATACCGAACTTGATTTCGAAGAGCGCTATAAGCGTGCCCGTGACCGGCATGTCGAAATGCTTAAGGCTGCAGAAGCAGATCTGTCGCAGCTTCCCGAACTTGAAAAAACGTGGTTTGAGGCTATCGGTTATCTTAAAACTTTTGACATTGTCGACTCTGAACATCTCATAAATAGAATGCTCCGCGACAATAAGAAGGTGCTGTGTGAAGGCGCGCAGGGAACTATGCTCGATGTCGATTTCGGCAGCTATCCGTTTGTCACATCAAGTAACACTGTCGCGGCCGGGGCTTGCACCGGTCTTGGGGTGGCTCCGCGTAATATCGGAGATGTCTTCGGCATATTCAAGGCATATTGCACCCGTGTCGGCGCAGGCCCGTTCCCCACGGAACTTCATGACGAAACCGGCGCCCGAATCCGTGACCTTGGTCACGAATATGGAGCTGTAACAGGCCGTGAACGTCGTTGCGGCTGGATCGACCTCGTAGCTCTCCGTTATGCCATTATGATCAATGGCGTAACAAAACTCATTATGATGAAGAGCGATGTGCTTGATGATTTCGCAACCATAAAGGCATGTACGGCCTATCGAATCAATGGCAAGCTGACTGAAGAAATGCCATACGATCTCGATGCTGTCGACATAGAACCTGTCTATGAGGAACTGCCCGGCTGGCAGACCCCCATGACAGCTTTCAGGAGCGAAACTGAATTCCCCGAAGAATTCCGAAACTATATAAAGTTCCTTGAAACGAAGCTTGAGGTTCCGATTGCTATAGTGTCAATAGGCCCCGACCGCACTCAGACTATTGTCCGAGATATCTAATCCATACCATAAATTATAATTACCTGAAAAACTAAAAGAAATGGCTAAAGTAAAACCCTTCAGAGGAATCAGACCTCCGCGCGAAATGGTGACTGAAGTCAGCTCGCGCCCTTACGATGTTTTAAATTCAGAAGAGGCCCGCGAAGAGGCTAAAGGCAATGACCGTTCTCTCTATCACATCATCAAGCCGGAGATTGATTTCGAACCCGGAACCGACGAGCACGATGAGCGTGTATATGCCCGTGCCGTAGAGAATTTCAAAAACTTCCAGAAGCAGGGATGGCTCGTTAAAGATCCCAAAGAGAACTATTATATCTATGCCCAGACTATGGATGGCCGCACGCAGTATGGCATCGTTGTTGCCGCAAGCGTTGACGACTATATGGAGGGCAGAATCAAGAAGCACGAGCTGACTCGCCGCGACAAAGAGGAAGATCGCATGAAACACGTGCGCATCAACAACGCCAATGTCGAGCCGGTATTCTTTGCATTCCCTGATAATGAAGCTCTTGAGCAGGTTATCCGCAATGTCACCGCCGGAAAGCCTGAATATGACTTTACGTCGGCTGAAGGTTTCGGCCACACATTCTGGGTAATCGACGACGAACCCACGATCAATATCATCACTGAAGAGTTTGCCAAGATTCCTTATCTGTATATTGCCGACGGTCACCATCGTTCGGCCGCTGCTGCGCTTGTCGGTGCTGAAAAGGCAAAGCAGAACAAGGATCATCGCGGCGACGAGGAATATAACTATTTCCTTGCTGTGTGCTTCCCTGCCAGTCATCTGAAAATCATTGACTATAACCGCGTTGTCAAGGATCTCAACGGACTTACCCCCGACGAATTCCTTAAGAAGCTTGAGAAATGTTTCACTGTCGAAAAGAAAGGCAAGGAGATATATAAACCGGCCGCTCTTCACAATTTCTCGCTCTATATGGGCGGTGAATGGTATAGCCTGACAGCTCGTCCCGGAACTTACGACGACAATGATCCGATCGGAGTGCTCGACGTGACCGTGTCGTCTGACAATATCTTGCGCGACATTCTCGGAATCACCGATCTTCGCAGTGATAAACGCATTGATTTCGTCGGTGGCATAAGAGGCCTCGGTGAGCTCAAACGCCGTGTCGACAGCGGAGAGATGGCAATGGCGCTCGCTCTTTATCCCGTTACCATGAAACAGCTCATGGATATCGCCGATTCAGGCAACATCATGCCTCCGAAGACAACGTGGTTCGAGCCGAAACTTCGCTCCGGTCTGGTTATCCATGACCTTGCCGACTGACAATAAGATTATAACAACAGATCTGTTCACCGTTAAGCCGGGCACCTACCTTAGGTGCCTGGCATCGCGGTGGCTCGATATATACGGACTCCGGATAGGTATACCTTTTTTGGCAGCTCTTTTTATCGGAGGCGCTTTTGACTTGAGAATCGCTATTTCGATAATTTTTTTGGCCATGGTTGCAACCCCTATGGTAGGCCTTGTTTTTTACTGGCGTTACGGCACAATAGTCGATGCGGCGCGAACGGTCATACCACAGAGGGCAACAATCAGGACAGGATCTGAGATAACAATAGACTATGCGCCGACTGATATGTGGCCCGATCCCCCGGCTTCTCGCCATATAATGTGGAACGAGATAGTGTCTGTCAACAAGAGCTCGGGACTGACTGTCTATCACCTGAAAGGTTCCGATCTGCAAATGATAATAATTCCGGATAGTTCAATTACCACCGAAAATCATGCTTGAAGAACAACTTCGTCAACAAATAATTGCGCTCGTAAAGCGCGAAGTCATCCCGGCTGTCGGCTGCACTGAACCCATCGCAGTCGCTCTTGCCGTAGCATCTTCTCAAAGCCTGTTGAACGGGTATCCGTCCAGGATTCATGTCGCCCTGAGCCCCAATATGCTGAAAAATGCCATGGGAGTTGGAATTCCCGGCACAGGTATGACAGGATTGCCGATTGCCATTGCGCTCGGTGCGATATGCGGCGATTCGAAAGCTAATCTCGAGGTGCTGGCAAAGGTTACGCCTGACGATGTGGCAAAAGGTAAGTCTCTTGTCGACAATAATGCAATCTCGATTTCTCTCGCTCCGGAAGGATGCGACATTCTCTATATCGAAGCTACCGTTACTGATGACAGTGGGCACACGGCGACCACTGTAATTTCCGGAAGCCACACAAATATTGTTCGGCAGGAACTTGACGGAAAAGTGTTGACTCTCAATGACGGCGGTAATGGCGGAGCTGAAGTAAAATCGTCAGCGAGTGCCCCTAAACTAACCATGGCTCAAGTCTGGGAATTCGCGATGGAGAGTCCTCTCGACGAGCTGAAGTTCATTCTTGAAAGCCGAAGAATCAATAAGCTCGCAGCCGAGCGCTCCTTTACAGGCAGATATGGCCATGAGGTCGGCCGCACACTTCATTGCGAGCGACAGCGCGCAATGATGGGCGACAGTATATTCTCACGTGTTCTCTCATATACTTCGGCAGCATGCGATGCACGCATGGCGGGTGCGCCTATCCCCGTTATGAGCAACAGCGGCAGCGGCAATCAGGGCATTGCCGCCACACTCCCTGTTGCGATATACGCCGAAGAACAGTTTGCATCCGAAGAGCAGACTGTCAGAGCGTTGATGCTTAGCCATCTGACGGTTATCTATATCAAGCAAAGTCTGGGACGTCTCTCGGCTTTATGCGGATGTGTTGTGGCTGCGACAGGCTCGGCATGCGGAATATGTTACCTTATGGGAGGCAACTTTGAAAAAGTAGTAGCCACGGCTAAGAATATGATTGCCAATCTTACGGGCATGATCTGCGATGGCGCCAAACCCTCGTGTGCCATGAAGCTTGCCAGCGGAGTCTCTACCGCTATGATGTCTGCCATGATGGCGATGGAGGGTCAGAGCGTATGTCAACTCGAAGGCATTGTTGACGATGACATTGACCGTTGCGTGTCGAATCTGACGCGTATCGGACGCGAGGGCATGCGCGAAACCGACCGACTTATTCTCAAGATTATGACATCGAAGTAAGGTCAGAACGGCACCTTGTCATTTGTTTCTTCAGGCATGAAGTCTGAAGTGCCTCCTGTGAAGGTTTGAGCGGGAGAGAAATCACCTGAGTTCATCCGGGACCCCATCTGAGACGGCCCGGGATCCGACGATGCTTCCTCCCAGTTCTCAAAGCGTGCGAATTTTGAGCGGAAACGCATTTTGACATCGTCGACACGACCGCTTCGGTGTTTGGCGACAATAAACTCGGCAAGGCCGCGTATGTCATTGCCGGCGGCATCGGTGTCGCTTCTGAGATAATATTCAGGCCTGTGTATAAAGCAAACTATATCGGCATCCTGCTCGATAGCACCCGACTCGCGCAGATCGCTCAGCTGAGGACGCTTACCATCTTTTGAATCGGCGCCTCGGCTTTCAACGCTACGGTTAAGCTGACTGAGCGCTATTATAGGTATATTCAGCTCTTTGGCAAGCTGTTTCAGGTTTCGCGATATCATGCTGACCTCCTGTTCTCGGCTTCCGAACTTCATTCCGGAAGCATTCATCAGCTGAAGATAGTCGATAATTATGAGCTTAATGTCGTGTTCTCTGACAAGTCGGCGTGCTTTAGTGCGGAGCTCAAAAATAGAAAGTGACGGAGTGTCATCGATATAAAGCGGTGCACCATAGAGCTGCTTCACCCTCGACATCAGCTGATCCCACTGTGCCGGCAACAGCTGTCCGCTCTTGATTACGTCACCCTCGAGTTCGCATGTGTTTTGAATCAGACGGTTGACGAGCTGAAGATTACTCATCTCAAGCGAGAAAAATGCCAAAGGGGTATTATAGTTCAGAGCCATCATCTTGGCCATCGACAGAACGAAAGCCGTTTTACCCATTGCCGGGCGCGCTGCTATAATGATAAGGTCGGAGTTCTGCCAGCCGCTTGTCAGCTTGTCGAGTTCATGGAATCCGGTTTCAAGACCGCTAAGTCCCGAAGCGCGGTTGGCGGCATTCTGAATCTGTTCGATAGCCTGTCCGATAACCGGATCTATCTGGGTGACATCTTTCTTGACGTTACGCTGGGAAATCTCGAACAGTCTGCCTTCTGCTTCCTGAAGAAGATCGTCAACATCATTCGATTCGTCGAATGCCTTCGACTCTATCGCCGACGAAAATTTAATAAGCTCGCGGGCCAGATATTTTTGAGCTACTATTCGGGCATGAAATTCAACATGTGCGCCCGATGCCACCCTCGAAGTCAGTTCCGATATATAGACTGGGCCGCCAACGTCGGCAAGAGTTCCGTTTATACGAAGCTGCTCCGTTACGGTGAGCATATCGATCGGCCGCTGTGATGCACCAAGCGCCTGAATGGCTTCGTAGATTTTCTGAGAAGAAGGCTCGTAGAAACTTTCAGGCTTAAGGATGTCGCATACTGTTGTGTACGCGTCCTTTTCGAGCATCAGAGCACCGAGAACAGCTTCTTCGAGATCTGTGTCGCGCGGAGGTTTCCGGCCGCCGTAATCGAATAGCGGATTCTTTTCGTTTTTTCGTTGACGATCGTTATAGTCAGGCATTTCAAATTCAGTTTAGGCTGCAAATTTAATTAATTCGTCGCGTTCTGCCTAATGCGATTTAAACCTCATAAATGTCATCCGATGTAGCCTTTCTTGGTAAATATCGATAAACTATCATTTTAGAGCTACGCAAAAATAGCTTCTGATTGCTACCTATTTTAGCTTCCCAAGCGGCTTAGAGATGGCAAGTGTTATCGTATGTTAAACGCAGCAAGGCGTTTGTAGTCAATATTGAAACAAATTGTTATTGCAAATTGAAAATATCGAGGTGGTAAAAATTCAATTTTAAATAATTTGACTCATATTGCGACATTATCGATTTAAAAATAGTTAATTAAATGCATTTTTCTCGCTGATTTGCTTGTGAGACAGATAAGTTGTGACTACATTTGCAATGTGTTTTTCATGGTATTAGATTTAAGGTTAACAAAGATTGGTTGTCGTGATGACAATCAATTTCTTTTTTATACCGGATAGTTATCCGTATATTGCTTGCGATAATTGCGGGTTTCTAAACTTTGATTAACTTTGTTGGTTGAAAGAGTAGATATGAACTTTAATTGTAATTAATCTATGATCATAGCCTCTCAGAAACGAAAAGAGAATATTGCCGAATATCTTCTCTATATGTGGCAGATTGAGGATCTCATTCGTGCCAACGGTCTTGACATCAACAAAATTATCTCAAACGTCATTGACCGATATGACCTTTCGCCTGAACAAAGGAAATCAATGATAGAATGGTATGAGTCGCTTATCGACATGATGAGACGTGAAGATGTCGTGACCTCAGGCCATCTCCAGATTAATAAGAATATACTCGGTCAGCTTGTCGCCCTTCATCAGCAGATATTGAAAGACCCTCGTTTTGCCGACTATCACGAGCTCTTTTACCGTACCCTACCCTATATTGTCGAACTCCGCGGCAAAGCCGGCGACACCCCGGCAGGAGAAATAGAAACCTGCTTCAATGCTTTATACGGAACGTTGCTCCTGAAACTTCAGAAAAAGGGGATAACTCCGCAGACTTCAGAGGCAATAGCCCAGATATCACGTTTCATCAGTCTTCTGGCAAGAGATTTCCACTTCGACGAAGAAGACAAATTATTTAATGACAACGATAAGACAGACGACGGCCCTGGCCGGTGACTGTCGGAGGTCGTCAGGCCTCCATAAATTACTCATATAATGTACGAAGCATTTACAACAAATACACCCGACGGGCTTGTTAAGGCCTACAGGCGGTTGTTGCGTGACACTTCGGCCACTCGTCAGCCTGGCGATGCCGTTAAATTGCGCCATATTATCAGCGATGCTATAGTCAATAAGACATATCCCGAGTCGTTCAATCAGATCGATCGCCTTCACATGTCGCTGGCGACATGCCTGGCATTATGCGAGATGGTCAGTCCCGATCGTAATATGTGTGTTGCAATACTGCTCGAACCTCTGGTTCAGAGTTCAGCACTGTCGATCGATGAAATAGTCCGTGATTGGGGCGAAGATGTCGCCCTGCTCGTGCGCGGGCGTCTTAAGGTCGAGAGCCTGTATGGAAGAAGTTCGAAAGTGGGCGGCGACAACTTCTCAAAACTATTGCTGGCACTGGCCGAAGACATTCGTGTAATAATTATCATGATTGTCGACCGTCTGACTCTCATGCGCGCTATCAATCATCACCCTGACAGGAATTTCGTCACCGACATTGCCAACGAATCGGGCTATCTTTACGCACCGCTTGCCCATCGTCTTGGGCTCTATAAGATTAAAAGCGAGCTTGAGGATATGTCGATGAAATATACCAATCGCGAGATGTATTCTCATATTGCCCATGGCCTGAATGCGAAAAAAACAGAACGTGACAAATATATTGCCGATTTCATAGCGCCCGTCAAGGCCAAACTCGAAGATGCCGGCCTGAAATTCGAGATAAAAGGCCGCACAAAATCCATCTCGTCGATCTGGAACAAATTGCGAAAGCAGAAAATTGACATCAAAGATGTATTTGACCTCTTCGCCATACGGATAATTCTCGATGTCCCTCCCGAGAAGGAGAAAGCCGAATGCTGGAATGTCTATTCGATTATCGCTGATATGTATACTCCGAATCCATCGCGTTTGAAAGACTGGCTGTCGATACCGAAAAGCAATGGATACGAATCGCTCCATACTACTGTCAAGGGGCCTGACAATAAGTGGGTAGAAGTGCAGATCCGCTCGAAGAGGATGGATCTGATAGCAGAGAAAGGACTTGCAGCCCACTGGCGCTATAAAGGCATCAAAAGTCAGGGCGACATCGACAGCTGGATGAATAACATCCGCGATATTCTTGAGACAGAGGCCGGAGGCGATCCCATGGAGAGGATGAAGGAAATGAGAATGGACTTCTCCGACAAGGAGGTGTTTGTTTTCACACCGAAAGGTGACCTTTATAAACTGCCTCATGGCGCCACAGTCCTTGACTTCGCATATAATATACATACCGGACTCGGCGCTGTCTGTACCGGCGGTCGGGTAAATGGCAAGAACCGCAAGCTCAACTACCGGCTGGCAAATGGCGATACTGTCGAGATCCTCACTTCTTCAGCGCAGTGTCCGAAACTCGACTGGCTGAATTTTGCCGTAACTTCAAAAGCCCGCAACAAGATACGCCAGGCAATTAAGGAGCGCGAAAACAGGGCTGCCGATCTAGGCAAAGAGACTCTCCAGCGACGGTTCAAGAACCGCAAGCTCGAAATAGACGACGGCATAATTATGAGGCTCATTAAAAAGATGGGTTATAAAACCTCGACTGATTTCTTTTCAGCTTTGGGGTCCGAGATGATCGACATCAACGATGTCATCGCGCGCTACGAGACTCTCTCCCGTCCTGAAGAGGAAGTTGTAACCCGCTCTGCCGATGAATTCGAGCTTCAGCAGCCTCATGATGAAGACTCGGTGTCTGCAGGCGATGTTGTCGTCATAGGCGATAATATTAAGGGTATCAACTATCGTTTGGCACGTTGCTGCAATCCTATCAACGGCGATCCGGTGTTCGGCTTCATATCGGCCGAAGGTGTTATCAAGGTTCACCGTGCCGACTGTCCGAATGCCCGCAACATAAAGTCCCGCTATCCCTATCGTGTGATACCGACTCGCTGGGCCGGATCTCTCGCGGGTGGTTTCGGCGCATCGCTCAGAGTGATCGGAAACGATGACCTTGGAATTATAACAAATATAACCTCAATTATTAATAAGGAGCCGAATGTGCAGCTTCGAAGCATATCAATCGACAGCTTCGACGGATTGTTCCGCGGGTATCTCGTTGTCGGAGTCGAGAGCACATCTGCGCTTGAGGCTCTTGTGAAGAAAATTAAAACTGTCAAAGGAGTAAAAGATGTTCAGCGCAACTAAAATTCTCACAGCTACCGCCATATCATTTGTCCTGTTTGCCTCGTGCGGTCAATCAGACACAGGCGAAGCCGAAGCCCGCAAACTTTTGACCGAAGCACAGGCTGCGTTAGAAAACGGCGATGCAAAACTGTCGCTCAGCCTTCTCGACTCGCTCGACAGCCGCTTTGCCAAATATGTAAGCGTCCGCAGAGACGGCATTAATCTTCGGGCGCGTGCTCAGGAACGCTACTTTCAGCGAGAGCTCGAAATGGCCGACAGTCTTGCAGCTGTGCTCGCCGTCAGAGTCGACTCAATAAAGAATACGAGGCTGAGGTGGGTCAATGAGCCTATGGAAGGTTATTATATTGCCGAAGGATCGGAATTGCCCCCGACCGGCGTCGAAGGTCGGCTGACTCCTGAAGGAGAGTTCTTCATGGTGTCGTCGCTTCAAGGGCATCCCATATCCCATACGGCAATTTCCCTGACCGATGGCGCGGGAAAAAGTGCCAGATCTGCAGATGTCGCCTATGACGGTGAAGCAAACCGTCGTTCGGGAGGGAACGAGCGGATCTATTTTGCCGGCGAAGGAATCGATACCATCGGACATTTTGCATTCGAGAATCGTCGCGGACCGCTGACGCTCACTTTTGAAGGAAATACGGTATATACTCGCCCGTTGACAACCGGAGAACTCGAGAATCTCGCGACTGTCTATGAATATGCATGGTCGTTGCGCCAGATGAAAGTGGCCGGTCTGCGTCACGAAAGTCTCGAAAGGAAGCTCGACATAGCCCGCCAACAAGTGGCTCGAACCACCCCTGATAAGTCGGCATCTCCCGATAATTAAGGCTGATTATAAAGCGGTTTAGAACTTTAGCGACAGTGAGATAATTCTCACTGTCGTTTTTTAATGCGCACGCAAACAGCAGGTTGACAAAGCTTAACAAATGGGGAGGGGTAATTAGCCTACACTTTGATTAGTGTTGTCAAATAAATCATACATATATCAACATTTTAAACTTTACCAATTATTTCTTTAACTGTAAACCAATGAAAACCAGCGCACTTTTATTTGCTGCTGCATTGGTATGCGCCCCTTTTACCATGGTTCAGGCTCAAGAATCGACTAACCAGTTCGTTCTTTCCGATGACCATTCAAGCGCATCTTTAACCGCAGCAGAGAGCATTATCTCAGGTGACAATCCTGTTTCCGTAACTTACTTCAAAGGCTCTAATGCCGATCCGCAAGAAGAGACAAAGTCATACGCGGGAGCCAATATAATTGGTAGTTATGGAACCTTAGTGCCAACAGAAGAAGTCCCCAATTACTACATTTTCGATTTTTCCAAGTCAATAGCATTTGGGAATGTTGATATTAATTGGGAGGGAAACACTCGCCCGGCAGAATACCATCTTCATGTTTCCAATGATAAGGAAATTTGGACGCAAGTCGGAAAGTATTCTACATCTGACAAAGAACAAATATGGGATAACTGGACATCAAACGATATCTCTGCGCCTATTTTGGGGTAGATATTTCAAAATTACCATTACTGCACCAACAAATAAAGAATACGTGACTCGTTTAGATGGCATTCGCGTCAGAGAATTACCAATCCCAACATCAGTTAGTCTTAGCAGTGTTATTAGCGGGTTCAATGATCCATGGCTATCAAATCATTTTCTGATGGGCGTAGGTGAGAGCGCCACAATAACAGCCTCGGTATTAGACCAAAATGGGGCTATTATGACTGATTTAGTGCCAATGATTTCGACAACCGCAGCTGAATCTGGATGGAATAATGGCATTTACACACCTGAAACTGCCGGAAAAGCAATATTCACTGCATCTTACGGCGAATTTACCTCAACGCTACAAGTAACTACAATTGACTATGACAACTATATTCCCTCAGATAAGTTTAAAGAATTTTATTTCATCAGCCACAGGCAGCCCCAACTACAGCAATATCATTGTCGGGCCTGAAATTAGCACTAAAGCTGGAGAGATAGTGATTGCCGAAAATGGTGGCGAAAGTCAAAACTATTATCACGTGGTGCCGGTTATCGTCATATGGCAGATCAAGGGACTCCCCGAGACGCTCAGGGAGAAATAATCGTTACGCTCTATGACCCTGTCACTATCGAAGCTATCGTCCTCGATTGGGACGGCGCATCACCTTCGGAATACACCATTGAGATAAGTAACCACGGTGAAGTCTGGACTGAGGTCGCTCATCTGAAGGATCTCGAAAGCCCCGGTGCCGGCAAATCATTCCAGCGTCGTCTTGGAGTGCGCTATGACAAGCCCGTCACGCTTATCAGAGTAAAAACCCTTGGCAATGCAACCGTCTGGGGCCTTAATATTAATGATTTCAAAGCATACGGTACGTATGCCAACGTGGATCCGGCCTACTTGACCCTGTCGCCCTATGTTAATGTCGCCTATACTACGACAACTGTAGTCGATGACGTCGAAGAAACAAAGACTGTCGTCAATGATCATCCCAACACAGTAGCGTTCTATACGGCAGGCAGCGGAGACCAGTTCGGTCAGGAAAAAGTTTATCTCGATCCGAAATATCAGACTGCAAACAAAGCCAATTTCCATCTCAAGACAGGTGATACAGTCACTTATACTGTTTCGCGCGCTGACGGAGAGATTGATCACGCCAAAGATTATACTCTGGATGCCGACAACCACACAATAATTTTCCATACGCTCGGACTTTTCGACATCGCCGCACAGTCGACAAAGGGTGAAGCCACGGTAAACGCTTCAACCAGAATCAAGACAGTACGCCATAATGCAATGGTTGTCGCAGGACTCGAAGAGCTTCCTGACTTGAGCGTGAGACTTCTCGAAGCCGGTACTGAAAACGAGACTCACTCCGAAATAATCGTGCCGCAGAAGTCCTCATGTCGTGCCGCACCGACACCGACGGCGGAGTCGCCTGATCTATCAATCTCTCGCAGAACAATAAAGTATATGACGTTCTGATAGATTTCGGCAAGGTAATCGATATTCCGGCCGTAGAAATACTTTGGGAGGGTGCTTGTACTCAAAGTTACTCACTCTCTGTAAGTCGTGAGGCCGATTTCTCTGACGCACAGCGTGTCGATCATTACGATCCCATGCGTCGAGCTATGGTTGACCGCCCACGCTTCGACCGCTTTGCCGTCGAAACCCCCGAGGCATACGAAGCCCCCTCGACAGAAGAGCAGCCCGCTCAGATTGCCAGCCGTGCCCAGGCTGCCGATCCTAAGAACGGTTCACGGCAGGCTATCCGCTATGTCAAGCTCCATAATATCGTTCTCGATCCCTGGATGGGCAATGTTTGGGGCGCAAAACTTGCTGAAGTAACTCCCTATTTCGACTCCACTAAGAATCCTGAACTCCCGACTGGCATTGATGACATCAACGCAGATAATAATGCCGACCTCCCTGTTGAATTTTCACTCTTCAGGGTATTCGCATCGACCAGCCTTCAACAGGCACTATCGTTATTCGCCGCCAAGGAACTTCCGTCAAAAAGATCCTCGTGAAATAAACTCGGTTTTATAGCTATATTTCTCGGAGCTGCATCCCATGATGCAGCTCCGATTGTTATTCAACGGACATCAGAAAAGCTACCGCCGCAAAGGACGGTAGCTTACTGATCCGATATAGGAAATAACTTATTTAACGGGCTCGAGCTGAACAGTGAAGTGACGCATCAGTTCAGTTTCCCAGGTGATGCGGACACCATGCTTGATCTCTTCGCGACGGTCATAGACATTCTTGATGGCTGCTGCAATGACGCGCATGTGGTTGTCAGTGTAGACGCGGCGCGGGATAGCGAGGCGAAGCAGGTCGAGGCCACCGAAACGGTTCTCACGGGTAACGGGATCGCGGTCGGCGAGAATATAACCGATTTCACATCCGCGGATACCGGCTTCACGATAAAGCTCTATTGTGAGAGTCTGTGCGGGGAATTCCTCTTTGGGGACGTTAGTAAGAATCATGTCGGCATCGAGGAAAATAGCGTGACCACCGGCGGGACGCTGATAAGGAATACCGTATTCATCGAGAAGGCTGGCGAGGAATTCAACCTGATGGATGCGAGTGTGAAGGTTGTCAAACTCAGTGTTCTCATCAAGTCCTACAGCAAGAGCCTCCATATCGCGGCCGTTCATACCACCATAAGTAAGATAGCCCTCGAAAGGAATAGCGAAGCGTTTGGCAGCCTCGAACCAGTCTTCATGACGGGTAGCGATGAAGCCGCCCATATTGACTACGGCATCTTTCTTAGCGGACATCGTCATGCCATCGGCAAGCGAGAACATTTCCTTGACAATTTCCTTGATAGTGCGGTTTTCGTAGCCTTTTTCGCGAGTCTTGATGAAATACGCGTTTTCGGCAAAGCGGGCTGAATCGAAAATCACACGTTTGCCATACTTGTCAGCAAGAGCTCTTACGGCACGCAGATTCTCCATCGAAACAGGCTGACCGCCAGCAGTGTTGTTAGTGACAGTGACAATGATAAAATTGATCTTGTCGCCATTCTCCTGAAGGGCCTTTTCTAACTTCACAGGATCAACATTGCCTTTGAAAGGAACCTCAAGCTGAGTGTTTTTAGCATCGTCAACTGTGCAGTCGAGAGCGACAGCCTTGCGCGATTCAATATGACCTTTGGTTGTGTCGAAATGCGAATTTCCGGGTACAATGTCACCCTCTTTGACCAATGCGCTGAAAAGAACGTTTTCAGCAGCTCGTCCCTGATGTGTGGGAATGACAAAATCAAATCCGGTCAGTCGGGTAATGGTGTCTTTGAGGTGATACCATGAACGTGCACCGGCATAGCTTTCGTCGCCCATCATCATAGCGGCCCACTGGCGATCGCTCATAGCGTTTGTGCCGGAGTCGGTAAGCAGATCGATGAATACTTCGTCGGCTTTGAGTTGGAAAACATTGTAGTGGGCAGCTTTGAGCCATTCTTCACGTTCTTCACGAGTTGATTTACGGATCGGCTCAACCATTTTGATGCGCCACGATTCTGCAAAAGGGAGTTCCATGAATATAAAGATTTTTAAGGTGATTGTTGCCACAAAGGTAACAAATACCCTTCAACCATCCAAAAAAATCCGTCTTGGACAATATACGCACGATTGCCGCTGTCATTCGAACTTCATAATTCGAATGACAGCGGCAATTATAATTCAAGATTCAAATTAAGGTTACTCCCACTCTATCGTTGCCGGCGGCTTAGAAGAGATGTCGTAGCATACGCGGTTTACGCCGCGGACATGATTGATAATCTCGTTCGACACTTTGGCAAGGAATTCATAAGGCAAGTGCGCCCAGTCGGCTGTCATGGCATCGGTCGATGTCACGGCACGGAGAGCGACAGCGCGCTCGTATGTACGCTCGTCGCCCATGACTCCGACACTCTGAACAGGAAGCAATATGGCGCCTGCCTGCCAGACCTTGTCATATAGTCCGGCTTCGCGGAGGTTGTCGATAAAGATCTTGTCGGCATCCTGAAGAATCCTCACTTTCTCAGGTGTTATGTCACCGAGGATCCTGACAGCGAGACCGGGGCCCGGGAAAGGCTGACGCTTGATGAGATGTTCAGGCATTCCGAGCTGACGGCCAACGCGGCGAACCTCATCCTTGAACAACAGTCTCAGCGGTTCGCACAGACGAAGATTCATCTTCTCGGGGAGTCCGCCGACATTGTGATGGCTTTTTATAGTGGTACCGGTAATCGAAAGCGACTCGATGCAGTCGGGATAAATTGTTCCCTGCGCGAGCCATTTGACATCCTCAATCTTATGTGCTTCACGGTCAAAGACATCAATGAAACCTTTGCCGATGATTTTGCGCTTTTTCTCGGGATCGCTGACGCCGGCAAGCTCGCTGAAAAATTTTTCAGAAGCATCAACGCCGATAACATTAAGGCCCAACCCTTCGTAATCGCGCATAACCTCCTTGAACTCGTTTTTACGGAGCAGGCCATGATCGACAAATATGCAGGTAAGGTTTTTTCCGATGGCTTTGTTAAGCAGAACCGCCGCCACCGAGCTGTCAACGCCGCCCGAGAGTCCGAGAACTACTTTGTCGTCTCCGAGTTGCTGACGCAATGCGGATACTGTAGAGTCAATGAATGATTCGGCACTCCAGTCACGTTTTGCGCCACAGATAGCTACGAAATTTTCGAGCAATCTCATACCACATTCCGAGTGATAGACTTCGGGATGGAACTGAACACCCCACACCGGCATAGACTCGGCATGATAGGCGGCGATACGGACTTTGTCAGTCGACGCAATCTCATGATAGCCTTCCGGGAGCGAAGTAATCGTATCGCCATGGCTCATCCAGACTTGCGCGCCAGGTTCAACACCTATGAAAAGAGGATCTGACTGGTCGACCCACTGAAGCCGTGCACGTCCGTATTCGCGGCTGTTGGCCGGTTCGACAGTGCCGCCTCCGATATAGCTCATGAACTGGGCGCCATAGCATATTCCAAGGACGGGAAGTCGACCGAGAATTCCGCTCAGATCTGCTCGGAATGCCTTTTCGTCGTAAACCGAAAAAGGCGAGCCGCTGAGAATTACTCCGATGACATCGCTGTCGTTTCCGTGGGGATACTTGTTGTAAGGAAGGATTTCGCAATAAACGCTTAGCTCGCGAATACGACGTGCTATCAGTTGCGTTGTCTGCGATCCAAAGTCAAGGATAATGATTCTTTGCATGAATAATGATGCGCTGAGTTTTATGACTGCAAAGTTAGCAGATTTTCACGTAAGAAAAAAATCGCGTAAATTTGTGGTCGTTAAAACTAAAAGCAATGAGTGTAAACTTCAACAAGATAGCCTCGGAACAGAATTTCTTTCTGATTGCCGGGCCATGCGTTGTCGAAGGCGAACAAATGGCTTTCGACATTGCCGGGGTCCTTGTCGGGATCTGCCGCGAGCTCGACATTCCTCTGATTTTCAAAGGATCGTATCGCAAGGCAAACAGATCGCGTCTCAATTCGTTTACCGGCATAGGCGATGTCAAGGCCCTGGATATTCTTTCGCGGGTTGGCCGTGAATTCGGAATACCTGTGATAACTGACGTTCATGAATGTCATGAAGTAGATATGGCCGCCGAATATGTCGATGCGCTCCAGATTCCTGCATTTCTTTGCCGTCAGACCGATCTGCTTCTTGCCGCCGGACGCTCAGATCTTGCTGTGAATATCAAAAAAGGACAGTTCTCTTCGCCCGAATCAATGCGGTTTGCGGTGGAGAAAGTTCGATCTACAGGCAACGACAATGTAGCTCTGACTGATCGGGGGACCTCGTTCGGCTATGGAGATCTGATAGTAGATTTCCGGGGAGTTCCGTCGATGAGGCATGAGGCTCAATGCCCCGTAGTAGTTGACATAACTCACTCTCTTCAGCAACCAAACCGCACCGAAGGAGTAACCGGCGGCCGTCCGGATATGATCGAGACTATTGCGCGATGTGCTGTCGCGGCAGGAGCCGACGGTCTTTTTATGGAAACTCACCCCGACCCCTCAGTTGCAAAGAGCGACGGCGCCAATATGCTGCGTCTCGATCTTGTAAAGCCGTTGCTTGAACGGCTGACAGTTTTGCGTTCAGCAGTCAATGAGATCGGCCGATGACAGTGCTATACGAGGACAACCACCTGATGGTGGTCAATAAAGAGCCGGGCGAAATTGTGCAAGGCGACAAGACCGGCGACGAACCCCTCGTTGAGACGCTCAAACGATGGCTGAAAGAGAAATACGGGAAACCGGGAAATGTTTTTCTCGGGGTAGTTCACAGGCTCGACCGTCCTGTCGGTGGTGTCGTTGTGTTCGCCAAGACCTCAAAAGCGCTCACCCGGCTCAATGAAATGTTTCGTAAGGGTGAGGTTCACAAAACCTATTGGGCTTTGACTCGTAATAAACCGATTCTGCCGGCTGCCAGACTTGTAAACTGGATAACTACTGTCGAAAAGACCAATAAATCCACGGCTCATGCACGCCCTGTCGTAGGCGCTAAAGAAGCTGCTCTAAGCTATACACATAGAGCATCCTCCGACCGATACCATCTACTTGAGGTCAATCTTGAAACCGGTAGAAAGCATCAGATCCGCGTTCAGCTGTCGGCTGCCGGGATGCCTGTTAAAGGAGACCTTAAATATGGCGACAAACGTTCAAATCCCGATGGTTCCATATCACTTCTGGCCCGGCGGATTCGCTTCGAACATCCCGTTTCGCATGAGATGATTGATATTACCGCGCCTCTTCCCTCCGACAAGCTCTGGCAGGCTTTCTCCGACATTATACCTAACTAATTGATTTTTCAGAATGACAAAAGACGACCTTCGCATAGTTTTCCTCGGCACCCCTGAGTTTGCCGCATACTCTCTGAATAAAATCTGCGACGCAGGCTATAATGTGGTCGGAGTAGTGACCATGCCCGACAAAGTCGGTGGCCGCGGCCATAAGGTTATTCATTCGGCTGTTAAAACTACCGCGATCGAACGCGGACTTCACGTCATGCAGCCCGAAAAGCTGAAATCGCCGGAATTTGTCGATGAACTCCGGGAGCTGAAAGCTGATCTGTTCATTGTCATTGCTTTCAGGATGCTGCCTGAAATCGTATGGACAATGCCGCCGTTGGGAACGTTTAATCTACATGCTTCGCTATTACCGCGTTACCGTGGAGCAGCTCCGATAAACAGAGCCGTCATGAACGGAGATACTGAAACCGGCGTAACGACGTTCTTCCTTAAGCATGAAATAGATACAGGCGACGTAATATCCCAGGAGAAGATAGAGATCAGGCCATCCGATAATGTCGGCGACATCCATGACCGTCTGATGGAACTCGGTGCGGAACTGACTCTCAAAACTATCGACGACATAGTTGCCGGAGAAATTGTGCGAACTCCGCAAGAACGCCTCGCACTCGATGTCGAGCCATGTGAGGCCCCCAAGATATTTGCCGAAGATTGCCTCATCGACTGGAACAGGCCTGCGGAAGAGCTTCGCAACCAAGTCCGCGGTCTGTCGCCCTACCCCGGGGCAAGAGGTCACATCGAGGGGATCGGTGATGTCAAGATATTCGAGGTAAAGGTGTCCGACAAAAAACTTTCACCCGGTGAAGTGATTATTGACGGAAGCAATCTGATAGTCGGAGCCGGCGACAACAGGTCGCTCGAAGTGGTCTCGCTTCAGGCTCCCGGAAAGCGCAGAATGCCAGTCGCAGATTTTCTGCGCGGATTGCGCTGAGTCATCTCCTGACGCGATCCGGATTTTTTGCAATAAAGTCTTTCCACGAAGCTCCCCGTCCTGTCGGTAACGGCTTTGCCGACTCGTAGAAGTGGCACATTGCCGCGCCAAGTGCATCTGTTGCGTCAAGCTCGGGAGGCATGACATCGTCGCCGATCTTCAGAATACGCTTGATCATATCGCGCACCTGCTCTTTCGAGGCTGCACCGTTGCCTGTAATGGCCATTTTTATCGTTCGAGGCTCATATTCCGAAATAGGAATACCCTGCCCCATGGCGGCGGCGATAGCTACTCCCTGGGCGCGACCGAGTTTTAGCATCGACTGCACATTTTTCCCGAAGAACGGAGCCTCGATGGCCAGTTCATCAGGCCGGTATGAATCAACAATCCCTGATATTCTCCGATAGATATGGCTAAGCCTTTCGTAATGACTCGAGATTTTCGACAGGCGAATTACGCCTAATGCGATCAGTGATGCCGTTTTGCCGTGGATGCCGACTATGCCGTATCCCATGACATTCGTACCGGGATCAACGCCCAGAATTATGCGCTCATACTCGTGAGATTGAGCCATACTACAATATTTCCATGAGAGTTGTGAAATACACGACCCGCTCCGGAAAACGACGCGCAAAAGAGGACATCAGCTTTACCCCGGCGTTATCTCTCCAATCCTTGGCGTCGCTTTCCGACGCACTGCGACACTGAAAACAATAAGCATCGACTCCCTGACCTACCTCTTCAAGTATTCGTGCAAAAAGAAAATCTGAAAAATTGCCTGAAGATGAAATAGCAGGTTTGTATACATCGTTTATCCACGAAAGAAATTCATCGCGGAGCACACTATCGAGATGGAAGGAGGTGTTGAGAAGTATCATTTGATGAATGCTTTTTCAATACGCCGACGCCTGAGATATCGCGGGATGAAAGATAAATGTCGTTTTATGGTGTCCCAGGTTCCGAAATAGTCACACATGATCGAGAAGCGTTCGCGCAACGAAGTCCGCCGGTTGGCTGTAGTCTGGCCTTCGGCAAGATAGTCTATCAGAACGTCGTCGATATACAGATTGCGTCTCGAACGCTTCAGAACACGCAGACACCATTCATAATCAGCCGAAAAACGATAACGAAGATTGAAATCGCCGGTTATCTTTCTCAGGGCGACGAAAGCCTGATGACACACGACCATACCGTTTCTGAATGAATCGAATGTCAGCACTGCCGGAGCTTCGAGATGCCTTCCGGCGAGCTTATGACCTTCAGCATCGACAATATCGGTCTGTCCGTAAATTATGCCCGGAAAATCGTTGTCGAGAGCCTCGCGTGTCAAACGCTCTATGACGTTGGATGAATGAAACCTGTCACCGGCATTCAGAAATATCACATATTCTCCGCGCGCACGATTGAGGCCTTTGTTCATGGCATCGTAAAGTCCCCGGTCGGGTTCGCTGACAATTAGAGTACGGGGTATGCCGGCGCGCCTGACGAGCTCGACAGTTTTGTCGGATGACGCACCATCAATAACTATCCACTCGAAAAGGTCACTTTTCTGGCAGGCGACACTCTCGATTGTCGGAACAATAGTCGACTCGGCGTTGAATGTAACTGTTATTATCGAGAAAAGAGGTTCCATAGCGGGAATATCACCAATTGTCGTCGTTGTCTACCGAAGACTTGCCATCGGGCTTTTCAGCCGGAGCCGGCGACCATGACGGTCCTATGATAATACGATTGACCAGCAAATTCATGTGGTCGACAACCAGTTCATATTTCTCACGGTCATTATCTTTTATCTTGCTGTCTCGAAACCATTTGCCTACCTGCTTTGAGAATTTCCACGTCTCGTCGGGGCCACCGACCATTCTTACCGATTCAACGCGCGGGGCATTCAGACGGATACGCCCGTCGCGGATTCGTATCTGCAGACGGTAATAGCCTTCCCACGAACGCATGACGCCGAAGACCTTGCTTACGTAGAGCGAATCTCCGAGAGCGCGCACTCCGATAGTGTGTTCGTCGTTGACGTGGACAAACCTGTCGAAGTCATGACCATAGATCTCACGCATATTCTTGATCAGCTCTTCATGGATCTGTGCGGCTGATTTACCTTCGAAAGGCACAATTATAAAATCTTCGCCGGTAGAGGTCTCATAGAGCCCCGCAGGAGTCAGACGGAATTGAACCGGCTCAACAGCGCCGGCAATAAGTGGCAATAACGTCGCCAGAATAATCAGGATCTTTTTCATACCGCTACAAAGATAAGCATTTTTTCAAACAACGTGTAATTATTGCTTGTTATATATCTGAACTAATAACTGATGATATGGACTCTAAAGAAAAGAACATAGATACATATCCCGGTGAGGCCCGTAGCGCCGGTGACAAAAAGGCCACCCCTTGCGAAGTTAAAGAGGATGTTAAGGAACTGAATAACAATCCGCGGAACTCCGACGATGAGAGGCCCTGACGCAATATGAAATTTTCTAAGCCATGGTTTGCCGCTTACCAATATAATTAGTACTTTAGCGGCATTATGGTTAAACATGTAGTTATGTTCCGTATGAACGGGACACGGGAAGAGCGGCTTGACGCATGCCGCCGGTTCGCTGAGGATCTCAATGAGCTTCCCGGCAAAATTGAGGTGCTTGAATCTATCGAAGTGGGAATTAACGAGAATCCCTCTGAAGAATGGGATCTCGTTCTGACCGCTGTAGTTCCTACCCTTTCGGATGTCAGTGTCTATGCCAAGCATCCGGATCATGTGGCAGCTGCGTCTGCTGCATCAGCCCATATCGCAGCTCGGGCCTGCGTCGACTATAATTTTTAGGGGTTAAACTGCAGCTTATAACGTCGGCATTAAGGAGGCTTAAAGAGTAAAGTCTCCTGTGAGTCTTATATCTGCGCTCGACGCTCCAATCATCACCTTGAATAGGCCCGGCTCGATTACTCTTTCCAGTCCGGCATTATATATTGACAGCTCTTCAGCCCCAAGATTGAATGTCGTGGTGCGGCTCTCACCCGGTGAGAGTTCTATCCGAGTGAACCCTTTCAGCAGCATTGGCGGCTGGCTTACCGAGGCAACCACGTCGCGCAGATAGAGCTGCACGACTTCGGCGCCTGAGCGGTTCCCGATGTTGGTGATTCGGTAACTGACCTCGCAGCTTTTGCCGTCAGCAGCCGAACGTATCAACAGATTAGAATATTCAAAGGACGTGTAGCTTAGTCCATGACCGAAGCTGTAGAGCGGATCTCCCGGAGAATCCATATAATCATGGCCGTGTCCCATATGCGAGTAGTGTTACAATTGACATCAATAAAGATGTTGGAACGTCAATCTGCGGGTAATCTGAAAGTAATGGGAAGAGTCATATACGTGTTGACTTTCTTGCCATTGAGTGTGCCGGGCGTGAATTTCGGGAAAAGCCTCACCACCCGCAAAGCCTCCCGGTCAAGGGCCGAATCTTTGCCTCTCACAATTCTCGGCTCGCAAACGCGACCTATTGTGTCAACATAGAACTGCACAATCACACGACCCTGAATCCCCTCCTTTAATTGCTCTTCGGGATATATCAGATGTTGACTGATGAATCGCAGCATCTCTACATTTCCGCCAGGGAATTTCGGCATTTGTTCAGCACAACTATAAATACCCTTTTCATCTGGATTTGTTGGCCGTTCATCGGGCATTTCGCCTTGTGTTACTACTTCATTAGGGTCATTGCTTATCTCACCTTCTTTGATACCTGAAACTTCAGTCGCAGAATTGGAAATAGTATCTCTGGTTTTAGACAATAGGCATTCCTCATCAATTTCGCCCTCGAAATCTAATGTGTCAGCTATTTCTACCGGCTCGCCCTGTAGCGTTTCGCTCAACTGTTTCGATGATGTGCCGCTGCAACCTGACATGAGAATCATACCGGCCGAGATGCCTGCGAGGGCTACGGCTTTCCCGGCAAGTGAACGGGAGTGGAGCTGCTGTTCCAGATAGCGCACCTCGGCCTCACATTTGGGACATGTGTCGAGACAGTCTCCCTTGTAGCGACATTCAGATGTCACGAATTCGATGTCGTTGGCCTCGGCAATCTGCCGACGAATCTCTTTCAGTATCTTGCAGGTCTGCTTTCCTCGTGCCATAGTCAGTGTTTGCGGATTTGATAGGTGAATAAATCGAATCGGTCGAAGCCGAGAGCTTCAAGAGCCTTGCGGCTTTTCTCTCGGTCGGTGTCGGTATTATAGTCAGGTATCAACGGTATGCGGACAATGCAGTCATGCTGACGCCCGGCAGCAGCTAAAAGTCGGAGATTGTCAAGAACAAGGTCGTTTGACTCTCCCGTATATCTACGGTAAATGTCGTGGTTCATATCCTTGATGTCGATAATAAGGGTATTGACCACCGGGAGCAATGCTTCAATGTTTACAGCCAGGACATTCAGCGATGTCTCAAGATTAAGCTGCCATTCGGGGCCACATAGCTCGCGGAACTCACAGATAAACCGAGGACGCAGACATGGCTCACCGCCCCCGAAAGACACACCGCCATTTGTGGCCATGAAATAAAGTTCGTCGACGCGCGTCTCTGCATACAGTTCCTCAGGTGAATACTCGCGGAAACGGCTGCCGTCGCCCAATGACTGAGGATTAAGACAATAATGGCAGTGGAGCGGACAGCCGTGGAATGCAACAAGTGTAGTCACACCATCGCCGTCTGTAGAGAGGCGATGAAGCGCTATTCCGATAATCCGCTCACATTGCCTGTTCTTCTTTTCATTTCAAATACCTCGATTTCCTCGGCCGAGGGATTATTGACTGATATTTCCGCGCCCTTGAAAAGTCGATTAATTGTTTCAGGTGTCAGTCCGTTTATGTTACAGTAGCCACTCGATATCCGGGAGTTTACCTTCGGGGCATACATAAAAGCACCATTGATTTCCAATGCAATATGACGGCCTATATTAGCTTCGGTAAACTCAGCCCATTTCAAAGAGTCGTCCTCACTGTAGGCCCACGGCACAGTAACATCCCCCGATTCGAAATCAAGATCGACCATCGCCTCATTGACCGCGGCCTTGAACTGCGTTGCAGTCTGCATTATACCTACCGTTGTCTGAAAGCTGTCTGATCCGCCGCAAAACCATTTGAAACCATCGGGCAGATTATAAGCTCCAAGGCTCTCAGACAACGCAGAGAACAGACTGCCGTCTTCGTCGCAAATTATTGCCATCAAAGCTCCCGGAATCTGGGAATCCTCGATTTTGAGCTCATGCAACAGCCTGCTGAATTGCACGGCAGCAGAGCAATCGTCTTTTGCCACCGGAGCAGCAGTCACTGTCCAGTTGACATTATATGCAGTGAAAGGATCGATGTCGAGTTTAGTCATAAAATCATTGAGTCTGCCAGAGTCAACCGTGGCAACCGTATCGGGATTCGAAGTAATCTGCAAGTCGATTATCCGTTGCACATCCTCACGCGGAATCAACTGTTCACCAAGTCCAAGAGCAGCCTTTGCGCCGGCTAAAAACGAAGAAAAATCATGCCTGACACCTTCTACCAATGCAAGGTTGACCGACAATACCATTGATCGGCCTATATCGTAAGCCGTTTCAGGCATCTCGGCCGAAGCTTCAAGCTCGTCAGCCATACCTGTCGCGAAAGCCGCTCTGTCTTCTTTGACTTTTGTCCCCGGCATTAAACCTTCGATATATGACTGTAATCCCGGCTGATAGGCTTTCATTATGCCGTATGCAGTAAAAAATTCGCATTGGGATTCCTCCGGCGCGTCGGACGGAAGAGAATCATTCTCGCTGTAACGATTGATAATCTCCATGGCGGCTATAGTGTCGGCAGGCAATGCGATCGAGCCATTCCCTACTTTTCTGAGACCGGCAATAATACAATGAAAAGGCGGTCGGTCCTCTTTCTTTTTACGTTGCGTTCCATCAGTAAAAAAAACCGCCTTCATGCCACCGAGCATATATGAAATCATGTAAGAAGAATCATTCATCTGGCTCGGGTCGCGGTAGTTTTCCTGCAACCCCCGGATATAATCCTCAAAATCCTCATGACTCCGCATGAGATCGTTTTCTCCGGCCATTATAAAGAGGGTAGACTGATGGCCGTAGGCATATGAAGTGGAATCGACTGGCTCAGCTGCAAATACTACACCGGCAACAAAGGCAATAGCTAATATCGAAAAATATAACCGTATCATAGCTTATGGCGCAAAATAATAAGAATCAAGGCTGATAACTTTCTGTTTGACTTTTTCGAGCTGCCCGATTTTGGTAGATTGCTGCTTCACAAGATAGAAAGGCCAGCCATTGGGTAGATAGTCGGTTTTCAGATAATCCTCGTAAACGCCATTCACCTTCACTTGAGAATCAAAATTCTTTCTGAAACTGTCATTAATACTGTCATTGTTGAACAGACCGACAACATTGCCGACGAGTTCCTTAATATATTTTCTGGTCAGTATATTGGTTATGTCAGCCATTACGCTGTAGCAACCGTCGCTATCGACAGAGGCGGATATGACTGTAGTGCTTTCGAATGTCGAATCAGTTGCATCTTCATGCTCTTTAAATTCACCGGCAGTATATTCATTGCCGTGGTTAAGAAACAACAAATTGAGTTCTTCAAGATAACCGTCGACAAGTTGGTTCATATCAATCTTTTTCGCGTAGTCTCTGATATCAAATCCTAACTCTTTAGCCTCCTGCATCTCCGGCAGAACCGAAAATTCTTTTATTGCTTCATTGAAAAGAGACTTTGCCTGCTTCTTTATCCGGCCTAAATTATTAATGCCGGTTATTCGGCCGCAATCATCGGTCTCAAAGCTGACTGTAGTGCCCTCAATCTTTTTTGCCAGACGGGCAACTATCTGATTCTGGAAAATCTCGGAAAAAGATGCTGTTTCCAGAAGATTTTCTGTCGGAAGCTCCAGAAAAGTATATTCTAACTTATAACCGGTTGCTGCAGAATCGACAACATTAATGCGCACTCTCATTGACTGCGAAGAAGTTCTGACAGTATCGGCGCCATTTATTCTCCATGAACTCTCGTTAACCCAGTAATAAACAGTGTCATGCTTGCTAAACCAGGCTACTACAGGAACTGTCGAATACTGAGACGAAATTTCAGCCTGCTCAACTTTCTCTTGACCACGAATATTGGAACTGACCGTAACAGCCAGCAATATTATTATCCATATAAAAATATTCTTCATGTCGGCAATGTAGAATTAAACGTAAGCGCGAGATGCACTTCAGGAGGCGAAAATACAAAATGAAATCCATATAAAATGTGACATTTGTCACATTTTATCAATTACCGCTTAATCAGCTTTTTCAGTTTCGGCTTCGCGGATGCGATGAAGCTGGCGACGGGACACACCTAAAAATGAAGCCATTTCCTGAACAGACAGCAGCCCTATTAAATTGGGATACCGTGAAACAAGCTCGCGGTAACGTTCTGCGGGAGACTTGACCAAGACATCGAGATAGCGCTGATACGCTTCCTGCAAAAGAATCGACGATGAATGGGCTATGAAACCGGGATTCCGTTCCTGAAGATAATTGCGCAGCTCGTCGATTGTGACAAGAAGGATCTCGGCGTCACACCCGGCTACAATCGTAGTGAGGCAGGTCTGACCGAACAAGAAACCGCGGACAAAATCAGAGACAACCTCTCCAACGAAAGAAAAACCTGTCACAATCTCCTGGCCTTTACTGTTATATGCAACGAATTTGAAATATCCCGATTTAACAATACCGATATATCGACAATGCCGTCCTTCCCCGACAAGAATTTCACCCTTTGAATAATGTGTAAGAATACCATGTGTATCGACATATTCCGAAAGATCGGTAATGTCTATCTTCTTGAGGAAATCGTTAATAGTTGCCATTCGGAGTGAAGTTGTGCAATTCAGGGCGTAAAATTAGTGCAAATACAACAAAAGCCTGATTATCAGGCTTTATTGCGGAGAGAGAGGGATTCGAACCCCCGGAGGTGTGACCCTCAACGGTTTTCAAGACCGCCGCAATCGACCACTCTGCCATCTCTCCTGAGATATTGTGAGTGCAAAGGTAAGAATTTTTTTTTGTCTGACAAATTTTCTATCGCGAGGATTTTTGAGATTTGTTGCAATTCCTTGCTAGGGGGCAGTCAGAACAGGTGCTGTCAACAGCCGAATGGCAATTCGTGCGGTTTTTCCGACGCGAACGGCCAACTACTGCTCTAATCACCCATATCACGGCGAATGCCAGTATAATAAAAACTGCAATATATTGGGCTAAAATCATTTGGCAGCGTTCTTCGGATTTTTCTTCGGAGCTTTGCTCTTCTTTTGCTCAGATGACTCGGTAACAATACGGCGTGAAGTATTGTCGCTGAGCACGTCGACAACGATTTTACCCATCATCTGTTTGAGCTCACTGAGGAAATCTGCTGCGGAATAATCACCGCGTTCAATCCTGCGAAGTTTGTTCTCCCAGATGCCCGTAAGTTTGGCACTCTTCAGAAGTTCTTCGTTGATAGTGTCAATGAGCTGAATACCGGCATCGGTAGCATCAATACTTTTACGGACACGATGAATATAACCGCGGCTGAAAAGAGTCTCTATAATTGCAGCGCGGGTGGATGGACGTCCGATTCCGTTTTCTTTCATTGCCTCGCGCAGTTCCTCGTCGTCGACGGTCTTCCCGGCCGTCTCCATTGCCCTCAGCAATGTTCCTTCGGTATAGAGTTTCGGCGGAGTAGTGGTTTTCTTCTGCAACGAAGGTTCATGGGGGCCACTCTCTCCGACTTCAAACGGGGGAAGCAGCCCCTCGGATGACTGATCGCCCGAATCGGTCTTGTCGAGCGCTTTCGGGTCTGTCTGATATAACACTCGCCATCCGGGTTCTACAATCACCTTGCCTGAAGCCTTGAAGCGCGTCTTCTCGACTTCAGCCTCAACAACGGTCTGAGAGAAGATGCAATCAGGATAAAAAACCGAGATAAAGCGCGTTGCTATCAGATGGTATAACTGACGTTCGTCACCGACAAGAGCCGTAGGAGACTCGCCGGTAGGTATAATCGCATGATGGTCGGTTACTTTAGAGTTATCGAAGACCTTCTTGCTCTTGGGGATCTTCTTGTCGAGCACCGATGAAGTCAGCGACGCGTAGGGCGTCATTTTCTTCAAAATGTCCGGGACTTGAGCATAGATATCGTCGGTCAGATAGGTCGTGTCGACACGGGGATAGGTCGTCACCTTTTTCTCATAAAGGCTTTGAATGAGTTTGAGAGTTGTGTCGGCGCTCCAGCCCCATCGGCGATTGGTCTCGACCTGAAGGGAGGTAAGGTCGAAAAGTCTCGGAGGTGCTTCGCGGCCTTTCTTCTGACTGACATCTTTAATCGTCAACGGTTTGTCCTTTACAGCTTCGAGAGTTGCCTGCGCTGCTTCGGGAGTCTTGAATTTACCGGATGTCGCTGAAAATATAGCATCCCTATACAAGGTCTTCAGCTCCCAATAATCGGCAGGGACAAAATTGGCGATCTCCTTATGCCGCCCGACGAGAAGGGCCAGTGTCGGCGTCTGAACCCGACCTACTGACAGAACCTTTCCGGGTTCACCGTAGCGCAGGGAATAAAGGCGCGTCGCATTGATGCCGAGAATCCAGTCGCCTATAGCGCGCGACAATCCGGCATAATAAAGATTGTTGAAATCCTTGTCGGGCTTCAGATCATTGAATCCCTGTTTGATCGAAGCGTCGGTCAGTGAAGAGATCCAAAGCCGGCGAACAGGACATTTCACATCGGCAAGCTGCATTACCCACCGTTGTATAAGTTCTCCTTCCTGACCGGCATCACCGCAGTTGATTATCTCCTCTGCTGAGGCTACAAGTTTCTTGATGACCTCAAACTGATGTTGAATAGACTTCTGGTCAATGAGCTTGATGCCGAAACGAGGCGGCAACATCGGCAACTGTCCGAGTGTCCACCGCTTCCATGCGGGCGCGTAATCAGCCGGTTCCTTAAGGGTGCAAAGATGACCGAAAGTCCATGTCACCTGATAGTCATTCCCTTCATAGAAACCGTCACGCTGCGTAGTAGCACCGAGTATGGCGGCGATGCTGCGTGCCACACTCGGTTTCTCAGTAATACAGACCTTCACTCTTTGATAATCTGAAAATCGGCTCGCCCGTTAATGCCGTTCAATGACAATGTCAGTTTCTTCTGAGGCTTCATTCGCGGGAAGTCAATCGACAGGGGTATAACACCGTCTTCCTCGAACTGGAAATATCGGTTGAAGTCGACCCCATCGATGTCGGTCGCCGACTTGCCGGCGAGAGAGGCACTGTCGATTCGATGGGATGTGTTGGGTCTCCCTTTCAGTTTGCAGTTTACGCGGGTAAGATCATTACGGAAATCTATTGACTCCACTGTAAGACCGTAGCCATCATTAAGAGGAACGGCAACTGTGTTGACATTATAGCCGGTCATGGTCTCAGCGGTGGCCACAGAAAAGCAGCCTGAAAGCAAAACCGCAGCAAGCAGTGTTTTCAGAAATAACTTCATCATTTTTCTAATTTCTTAGCCTCGTTCCAGAGTTTGTCCATCTCGGCAAGCGTCAGCTCATTCAGCTTTTTCCCGGCCTCGGCTGTTTCTGTTTCTATATGAGAGAACCGACGAATGAATTTCTTGTTAGTCTTTTCAAGAGCGTTCTCGGGCGTTATGCCATAGAGGCGTGCGGCGTTGACCAACGAGAAGAACAGATCGCCGAACTCGCTTTCGAGAGCCTCGGAATTACCGGCAATAGCTTCTGCGTCAACTTCGCTGATTTCCTCTTTGACCTTGTCCCAGACTTGCGCACGCTCTTCCCAGTCGAAACCGGCATTTGCAGCCTTTTCCTGAATACGCTGTGCTTTTATGAGTGCCGGAAGAGCACGCGGCACACCGGCCAACACAGACCGATTGCCTCCTTTCTCCTTAAGTTTGATCTGTTCCCAGTTTTGCTCGACTTCGTGAGCCGTATCTGCATGAACATTTCCGAAGACATGGGGATGGCGGAAAATGAGCTTTTCATTTAGCGCGTCGGCAACGTCAGCTATATCAAACAGCCCTTTCTCGTCTCCGATTTTAGAATAGAAGAAAATGTGAAGCAGAATGTCGCCGAGCTCTTTGCGGATATTCGGACTATCATCGTCGATGAGTGCGTCGCAAAGTTCGTAGACTTCTTCAACGGTGTTGGAACGCAATGATTCATTGGTCTGTTTAGCGTCCCACGGACACTTTACGCGCAATATGTCAAGTGTATCAAGCACACGGCCCAAAGCCTCAAGCTTTTCTTCTCTTGTATGACCCATAGCAAATTCTTATTGTTTCTACGATGCAAAATTACGAATTTTTCGTTGTTCACAGCTGCGTCTATAGTTAGAATCTTGGAAAAAATAGCTAACTTTGCGAAAAAATATGACCGATGGCCCGCGATAATTCCCTGATGGAACGCCTTGAAGGCGTTGAGGAACGTCTCGAAGAGGTTCAGACCCTTCTGAGCGATCCGGCCGTTATTTCAGATCGCACGCGCTACGAACGTCTGACAAAGGAATTCAAGAGCCTCGGACGAATAGTTGATAAAAAACAGAAATATAACCGTCTGAGCGAAGAAATCGATCTTGCGCGCGAAATCCTTGCTGATGAGAGCGATGCTGAAATGCGTGAGCTTGCCCGACGCCAACTCGAGGAAGACACTGCGTTTCTGCCGCGCTTGGAAGAGGAAATCAAATTGCTTCTTATTCCGGAAGACCCCGAAGACTCGCGCAATGCCATCATGGAAATACGGGCCGGCACAGGTGGCGACGAAGCAGCGCTTTTTGCAGGAGATCTTTTCAGGATGTATTCGAAATACTGCGAGTCATGTGGCTGGAAAGTTTCTGTCACCGGGTTTAATGAAGGAAGCGCAGGCGGATACAAAGAAATTGTTCTGGCCATTTCAGGCGACAACGTATATGGGACTCTCAAATATGAGAGTGGTGTTCACCGGGTTCAGCGAGTGCCTGCGACCGAGACACAGGGACGAATCCACACGTCAGCAGCCACCGTTGCCGTTCTTCCCGAAGCCGAACCTTTTGAAGTAGAGATTCACGAGGGTGAAATACGCTGGGACACATTTCGCAGCGGAGGCGCCGGTGGTCAGAACGTGAATAAAGTCGAGTCAGGCGTCAGACTGCGTTACAATTGGAAAAATCCGAATACCGGCCAGGTCGAGGAAATTCTTATCGAATGTACGGAAACACGAGATCAGCCCAAGAATAAAGAGCGTGCTCTCAGTCGGTTGCGCACTATGATCTATGACCGCGAACGGCAGAAGTACGATAATGACATAGCATCACGACGCCGGACTATGGTTTCCACAGGTGACCGTTCCGCCAAGATACGAACCTACAATTATCCACAGGGACGCGTTACCGACCATCGGATCGGATTCACGACATATAATCTTGCAGCTTTTGTCGGCGGAGATATTCAGGAAGTAATAGACCGACTTACCGTAGCCGAAAACGCCGAAAAGCTCAAAGAGGCTCAGTTATGATTATAAACAGATAAATCAAAGATATGACACGTCAAGAATTAGTCGAGAACATTCGTCGCAAAAAGAGTTTTCTCTGTGTCGGTCTCGACACGGATATTAAAAAGATTCCGCATCATCTCCTGAGCGAAGATGATCCGATCTTCTCTTTCAACAAAGCAATCGTAGACGCGACTGCGCCCTACTCTGTCGCCTACAAACCGAATATCGCTTTCTATGAAAGCCTCGGCGCTGAAGGCCTCGTAAGCCTCGAAAAGACAGTCGACTATATCCGCAGAAAATATCCCGACATATTCCTTATTGCCGATGCCAAACGCGGAGATATAGGTAACACATCGTCGCTCTATGCACGCGCTTTCTTCGAGCACTACGACTTTGACGCGCTGACCGTTGCTCCATATATGGGCTCAGACAGCGTCAGGCCCTTCCTTGAATACCCCGGGAAATGGGTGATCCTGCTTGCTCTGACATCAAACCGCGGCTCGCGTGATTTCCAATATTTCAGCGACAAGCAGCAGACCCGCCTTTTCGAAGAAGTAATCAATACCGCCCAGACATGGGCCGAGAATCCTCTTGAACAGCTGATGTTCGTTGTCGGCGCAACTCAGGGAGAGATGTTCATCGACGTCCGTCGTGTGGCTCCGAAGTCGTTTTTACTCGTTCCCGGCGTCGGCGCACAGGGTGGCAGTCTCGAAAGTGTTGCCAAATATGGCATGATCGAGGGTGAATGTGGTCTTCTTGTCAATTCCTCAAGAGGAATTATTTATGCGTCGTCAGGCGAAGATTTTGCGGAAGCAGCTGAACGTGAAGCCGCAAAATTGCGTGACCAGATGAGTGAGTTACTTGAGAAAGCCAAAGTTATTTAACCATTTGTAGTATGCTGATAATAGGCATTGCCGGCGGAACCGGTTCCGGAAAATCGACCGTAGTCAGAAAAATCATGGAGTCGTTGCCTTCAGAGAAGGTTGCAGTTCTTCCTCAGGACAATTACTATCGTGATTCGAGCCACATAGCTCCTGAAGAGCGCTGCAATATCAATTTCGACGAACCGGCAGCGATAGAATGGAGCCTGCTCGTAGAGCATATCGAAAAGCTAAAAGCCGGTGCTCCGATCGAAATGCCTACTTACAGTATGCTTACATGCACGCGTCAGCCTGAGACTATCCGCATAGAACCGTGCGATGTGATCATTATCGAAGGCATTCTCGTGCTTACTGACCCCGAACTGCGAAAGATGCTCGATATAAAAGTGTTTGTCGACGCCGATGCCGATGAGCGACTTATCCGCGTTATCGCCCGTGACTGCGTCGAGCGCGGCCGCACTCCTATGATGGTTATCAACCGTTATCAGAAAACGCTTAAGCCTATGCACCTTCTTCATATCGAGCCGACAAAACGATATGCCGACATCATTCTTCCTCAGGGTGGCGATAACAAAGTGGGCATAAATATGTTGAGCGGATATATATCGAGCCGACTTCAAAAGAAATGAACGAAGATAAACAGCAAGAGCCGACAGTCACGTCCGGCGCAAATATCAACGCGCCGGTCGAACCGAAGAAGATGGTGCTCCGCACAGATAATCTTGTAAAGAAATATCGTCAGCGCACTGTTGTCAATCATGTATCGATTGACGTCACGCAAGGAGAAATTGTCGGCCTACTCGGGCCAAATGGCGCCGGCAAAACCACCACGTTCTACATGACTGTGGGCCTTATTACACCTAACGAGGGACAGATTTTCCTTGACGACCTGAATATTACTAAATTTCCGGTGTATAAACGCGCCCAGAACGGGATCGGCTATCTCGCTCAGGAAGCAAGCGTGTTCCGCAAACTCAGTGTGGAGAACAATATTAAGGCTGTGCTCCAGATGACCAATACAACCCGCGAATATCAGGCCGAGAAGCTTGAGAGTCTGATAGCTGAATTCGATCTTGAAAAGGTGCGCCATAATCTTGGCGATCAGCTCAGCGGCGGCGAGCGCAGACGCACTGAGATCGCCCGCTGTCTGGCCATCGACCCGAAATTCATAATGCTCGATGAGCCGTTCGCAGGTGTAGACCCTATCGCAGTCGAAGATATCAAGCGAGTCGTTTACAAACTTAAGGAGAAAAACATAGGCATCCTTATCACTGACCACAACGCCACCGAGACACTGTCGATCACCGATCGGTCGTATCTTCTTTATGAAGGTAAAATCCTGTTTCAGGGCACCTCCGAAGAGCTTGCCGAGAATCCTATCGTTCGTGAGAAATATCTCGGATCGGGCTTTGTATTTCGCAAACGTAATATCTCTTGACGTCAAGGCTCGCCGTTATATAAAAATTCAGTAATTTTGCGGCTGCAATGATAAAAAGTCGTACCATAGATTCTGTAAAAGTCGCTTTCACTGACTCAGGCGAAGGCAGTCCGATTGTTCTGCTCCATGGCTGGGGATGTAACCATTCTACACTCGCGTCGGTCGAACGTGTCGCACTCGCGGCCGGCCACAGAGTCATCAATATCGATTTTCCCGGCTTCGGCGACTCTCAGGAACCTCCCGAGCCCTGGAACGTGGAGCAATACACCCGGAATCTTGAGAATCTGTTAAAGGCCGAAAAAATCGAAAATCCTGTTATGCTCGGCCATTCTTTCGGCGGTCGCGTGGCAATAATATATGCCTCACGCAATCCGATCGAAAAACTCATTCTTGTTGATGCGGCAGGAGTTAAACCGCGTCGAAGCCTGAAATACTACTACAAAGTGTATAGTTTCAAGGCTATGCGCCGACTTCTCGAGCTGACATTCGGTAAGGAGAGAGCGCGGTCGATAATTGACCGGCGACGTGCCAAAAGCGGGAGTGCCGATTACGCGGCAGCCTCTCCGATGATGCGTGCAGTGATGTCGCGTGTAGTAAATGAAGACCTCTGCCGCTATATGCCGCACATCAAAGCTCCTACACTCCTTATATGGGGAGAGGATGACACGGCAACTCCACTGCGCGACGCTAAAAAAATGGAACGCCTTATACCGGGCTCGGGGCTTGTCAGTTTTCCCGGCTGCGGCCATTACAGTTTTCTTGACAATGCCGGCCAGTTTGCGGCCGTGCTTCAAAGTTTTCTCAAATCATGACAATATTTGAAATTCTTCAGCTCGCCTGTTATATTGTTATCACGCTCGGACTTGTCTGGATGCTCGGACTTGAAATGCGCCGCTGTCTGATGATGCTTCAGCAAAATTCCTACCGCACCGAGCGTTATCGTCGCTGGCTTCGCTCATCGGGCGATACAACATCGTTTCTGCATCTCGGTGCGATGGCCGTAGTTTTCGCATCTCTGGCAATGTTCACCAAACCGGTTGTCGCATGGATCTTGCTTGCGTTAATGGCATTTGTCGGCGTAAAGAAGTTATTGACAGCCAAATACAAGAAACCACTTGTAATGACAAAGCGTGCCCGCAGAATCTTCATGACTGCGACAGTTATTGCAATGCTCGTCACTGCCGGCTGTTTCTTTGTCTTCAGAAACAACGACACATCCTATAGCGACGGTCTGTTCATTGTGAGCCTTGCGATACTGGTTCTTTACATCATCACCAACTTTCTTATTCCGGCATCGAATGTTATTCTAACGCCTGTCGAACGTCATATCGACCGCAAATTCATCAACGATGCCCGGCATCGCCTCGAATCAATGCCGGATCTCAAAATCATAGGCATAACCGGGAGCTACGGTAAGACATCCACGAAGCACTATCTATACAGAATTCTGAGCGAGAAATACGACACTCTGATGACTCCCGGAAGCTATAACACTACAATGGGCGTCGTCAGGACGATCCGGGAATATATGAAACCCTACAACGAGGTATTTATCGTCGAGATGGGCGCCAAGCAACCGGGCGACATCAAGGAGATATGCGACCTTGTCCATCCTGCTGTCGGAATTGTCACCGCTGTAGGCCCGCAACATCTCGAATCGTTCAAATCTATCGAGAATGTTCAGAAAACTAAGTTTGAGCTCGTCGACACTCTTCCATCCGACGGACTTGCCATTGTAAACAACGATTTCGACCAGATTGCCACACGTCGCGTCGAGAATGTTCCGGCCAAGCGTTACGCTGTTAACATCGAGGCCGACTATCGCATAGACGACATCAACTATGGAGCTGACGGAACCAATTTTACTCTTGTTACCCCCGATGGCAGCCGCCTCGAATTTTTCACACATCTTGTCGGCGAATGTAATGTCAGCAATCTTGCCGCCGCGATTATCTGCGCCGACTATCTCGAAGTTCCGTTGGAAAAAATCCGCTACGCTGTCGAGCATATCGAGCAGGTAGAGCACCGTCTTCAGATGCGCAAAACCGGAACGTATACTATTATCGACGACGCCTACAACTCAAACCCGGTGGGCGCCGGAATGGCACTTGACGTTCTCGCTGCGATGAATCATGGACGACGAATTGTGGTCACTCCCGGCATGATTGAACTTGGCGATGAGCAGGAAACACGCAATCGCGACCTTGGAAAAAAAATAGCTGAGTCGGCTGACATCGCAATAATAGTCAACCGCTATAATCGCGAGGCTATAGTAGAAGGCGCGCGCGAGGGAGGAATGGATGACACAGCCATCCACACTGTCGACAGCTTCGCCGAGGCCCAGCGGCTGCTTGCCTCAATGGGTCTCACCAAGGGTGACACCGTTCTCCTTGAGAATGACCTTCCCGATACTTTCAAATAAAATAAACTAACAAAGATATATTCAGATGAAAACCACTCTCGCCGTCTTTTTCGGCGGCCGCTCTACCGAGCACGAAATCTCTGTAATATCGGCTAATCAGGCCATGCACGCCATTAACCGCGATAAATACGATGTTGTACCGGTTTATATAACCAAAGAAGGCCATTGGCTGACAGGAGAAGCTCTTTTCGACATCAAAAACTACCGCGATAGCGCCGGTCTGACAAAACAATGTCATGAAGTATACTTCCGGCCTATATATGGCGACACGAATCTTTACCGCGCCAAGAAGTCTCTTTTCGGAAACGATGTCGAAGCGAAAATCGACGTTGTTCTTCCCGTGCTTCACGGCTCGAATGGCGAAGATGGCGTTTTCGAAGGTCTGCTTGAGACTATCGGAGTTCCTTTTGCCGGCTGCAATACGCTTTCAAGCGCAAACGGCATGGATAAAATCACCATGAAGATGATCCTCAGGGCTTGTGGTGTTCCCGTAGTAGACTACGTCTGGTTCACTGATAAAGAATGGTATAAACGCCGCAACGACCTGATTGCTGAAATTGAGAAAGATCTGGGATACCCTGTCATAGTCAAACCGGCAAATCTTGGTTCAAGTGTTGGCATCGGCCGGGCAGCTGACCGCGAAGAACTCATATCGCGCATTAACGAAGCCGAAAAATATTCAACTCGCCTGATTGTCGAGCACATGGTCGACAATCTGAAAGAGATAAACTGTTCGGTTCTCGGCGACTGCGATGACTATGTGACTTCAGTTTGCGAAGAGCCAATCAAGAGCGGAGAGATTCTTAGCTATGAGGACAAATATATGGGCGGCCATAAAGGAACAAAAGGTATGCAGGCAAGTTCGAAACGCATCCCGGCAGACCTCCCTGAAGCCGTCAGCGACAGAATCCGTCATCTTGCCGGAGAGACTTTCAGAGTTTTGAGTTGCCATGGAGTGAGCCGAGTTGATGTCATTATGGATAACGACAACGGCAACATCTATGTTAATGAAATCAATACCATACCGGGGTCGCTCAGCTTCTATCTTTGGGAAGCGACCGGAATAAAGTTCACCGAATTGATGGAACGACTTGTCCAACTCGCTCTGAAACGTCGTCGCGAAAGTTCTCAGAAAACTGTCAGCTATTCGGCCAATATTTTTGCTATGGGTGGCGGAGCCAAAGGAACAAAAGGCGCCAAGGCCTGACCAAGTTGGCTAAATATACATAATTGATCCGCAGCCATGAGAAGTCAAGTGGCTGCGGATCAACTTTTTAAGTGCGTTCGACTATGAGCGAATGTAACTCAGGATATAACGCCGGAGTGGCGGCGAGGATCGAATATGGGCGGTCAGACCTGAAATAACCGACTGTCGCCCCTGCTTCAGACGCTATCAGACTGCCTGCTGAGATGTCCCATCGGTGAAGAGCAAGTTCCCAGTAGCCATCAAGTAATCCGGCACCGGTGTAACACAGATCTATGGCCGCAGATCCGAGCCGACGCAATCCGCGCACTTCCACACCGACCTTCGATATTGCCGATAGATTATTGTCGCGGTTCTCTCTCTTGTCAACAGGAAGTCCGGTCGATACGACTGCCATATTAAGCGTAGTCTTCGTGGAGCAATGTATTGGGTTGCCGTTTAAAGTCGCTCCCGCTCCTTTTACGGCTGAGAACATCTCGTTGAGATACGGAGCATAAACCACGCCGACAACAGGTTCGCCATCGTGTTCAAGAGCAATTGAGACACAGAACAGCGGCAGGCCCTGACTAAAATTGGTTGTGCCGTCAAGAGGATCGATAACCCATCTCCAGCGGCTCTGACGCGAATACTCTCCAGATTCTTCCGCCAGAATATCGTGGTCAGGGAATGTCTCATTGATTTTGCTTATGATCAGAGCCTCAGACTCTTTATCGGCTCGCGTGACAACATCGAAGTCATTATACTTCGTGGCAATCTCGAGATCAGCCGAGCGAAAATATCTCAGCTGAATCTCACCGACTTGACGCGCCCATTCTTCAACAAGAGGACGCACTTTATTCAGGTTCATCATATCGCAAAATTACAAATTTTTTCTTATTTGGGCAAACTCGGTGATTTTCAGAGGGGTTTGGAGAGGCGTGGGTACTAATCGTGTACTTTTGTGGAAGTTGATAGAAAGCCGAGGAAATTGAATTTTAGATTTTTGTGTTGCGTTAAATATTTTTAACTGTCCTAATTTGCCTATTTTTACCGATTCCGACGGCTGCAAAGTACACCCTCTCGCAGATTATCAGCCGAGATATTTGGATGTAATCCTATCTCCAATTCATAATTTTGCGCACCACAAAAGTAATCATATATTTTGGAACACAGTAATATCACGCGATAAATCTGAAACGCTCTGCGATGCTGGACATCGAATAGCCGCGTCGCCGGAAGATGTGCAACCGGGGACGGTTGTTCTCATCTTACGACTGAACACGGTCATTCCATGTCCCCGCAGGTATTCAATCCACGGGGATAAAGACCGGCAGTTGTCCTGACCTCCGTTGCCCTCCGGCTTGAACAACTGCCGGACATTATCCTGTTCCGGGATTGCACTCTACTTTCTATTTATCATAGCCTGATAGCTGTCCTTGACAGGACGGTTCCGGATTTCCATATTGCCTCACTGCGATGCGGAACATCGAATATCCGTGCCGCTGGAAGATGTGCAACCGGGGACGGTTGTCCACATCTTACGACTGAACACGGCCATTCCATGTCCCGCAGGGGATTCAATCTACGGGGATAAAGACCGTCATTTGCTCTGCACCTCCGTTGCCCTCCGGCTTGAACAGATGCCGGACATTATCCTATTCCGGGATTGTATAGCAATTCCTTTTTCCTCACTGCCATTTTCTTGTTTTCCGATATTCCATTATGATGCCGTTCAGTAAAGTCCGGCATTTTTTGATTTCAATGTTGTCCTGTGGCTTTCCTGAATATCGGGGAGGCCATTTTCATCTGATGCGTACCTGAGCCTTGTGGGGCAGTTGGAGTTGCTTGCCAAAATGAACGTGCGGCAAAGGGATATTCTTTAGGCTTTGGCATAAAAAATCTCCAGACCTCCTGCGTCGGCTCGTATTTTTTATGTCAAGGCCCGAACATCCCTTTTTTTGAGCCACACGCCTTTCAGGTGTCAAGCAACTCAAACAACCACACTGTCTTTGGACGCATGAGGTTAAAAAAAAGCCCCCACCGATATGAAAGCCACAGAACAACATATAAATAGGTCAAGGCAAGCTCGCCAATCCTCCTATCATTCCCGCATAAGCAAGGCGGTTGCAAAGGTGGCGAAAGTGATACTGATTATCATCGGAGCTATCGTTGGTCTGACTATCGGCTGGCTGATAAGAAAGATATTCCGAGGCATAGGTTGGATAATATCTATCCTTACCGCATTAGGGATAATCTATTGGATAATGACTACACTCTAAAACATTCACGACTATGGCAAGCAATGCAATTAAAGGAACACAATTGTTCCAAGACACAATCAAGGCTTATCTTGAAACTATGGCGGAGAATGACGCTCTGTTCGCAGTCAAGTACGCCAATCCATCAAAGTCAGTATCCGACTGCTGTACTTTTATCATTAACCAAGTGCAGAAAAGCGGTTGCAACGGCTTCGCAGACGATGAAATCTTCGGAATGGCAGTCCACTACTATGAAGAAAACGAGATAGAGGTCGGCAACTCAATCAACTGCCAGGTGGTAGTCAACCATACGGTAGAACTCACCGAGGAAGAAAAGGAACAGGCACGGCAGGACGCCATCAATAAACTCCGTGACGAGGAAATGGCTAAAATGCGCAGACCTATCCAACCGAAGAAAGGCTCCGAGAAGAAACCCCAAGTTGAACAACCAAGTCTTTTTGACCTCTAAAACATTACGGCTATGAAACCCAAGACAGCATTACAAAAACAAGTGGCAGGGCTATCCGCCACACTGCGACCCATAACCGAGGCACAAGAGCGTTGGGCATACCGCCACTGCTTTGAGCATTTCGCCTATCGCACAAATAGCGGAACAATGACCTGCTCCGACTGCGGACACGTTTGGAAAGGTCAGAAAGGCAATCTTTGCGACACTGTCGCAGGTTGCAAATGCCCCCACTGCGGAGCTGAACTGAAAGTGAAGGACACCCGCAAACGCACCCATAAGGAAACCGCATATTTCAGCGTCATAACGGCACACAAGGGTTTTCAAGTAATCCGTGTGACGCAGATAACGAGCGAAAGCCGTAAGGGAGAGGTCAGGCAACTCTATTGTCAGGAGGTCGTACAAAGGTGGATTTCTCCCGACGGCAAAGTTACCGATATGGCTCTGCTCCGTGGGTTTACCTTCCATTACTGCGACTGCTGGTCGTATTGGAGCGATATGGAGATACGCCCGCACAATCCTCTGTATGATGATGCTGTCGTATGGAGCGATGTCTATCCGAGAATGTCTGTAATATCTCAACTCAAACGCAACGGCTTCAAGGGCGATTTCCACGGAATATCCCCCCTCCGGCTTTTCAAGGCTCTGCTTGCCGACCCAAGAATGGAGACGCTGATGAAAGCCGGAGAGATTGAGGAAATGAAATACTTTCTTTCTAATCCCTGCAATGCGGATGAATTTTGGGCATCGTACCTTATCGCCAAACGCCACCGCTATCATATCAACAACATCGGAATGTGGTGCGACTATCTGCGGATGCTGAAAAACCTCGGCAAAGACCTACGCAATCCAAAGAATATCTGCCCCGAAGATTTCATAGAGGCGCACGACAGACTAAGCCGAATGATAGAGGACAGACGCAGAAGGGAGCGTGAGGAAGCCGAGCGCAGGAGAGGCGAGGAAAGACTGCTCCGTGAAAAGGAGAACGAAGAAGAATTCAAGGCTCTCAAATCCAAATTCTTCGGTCTGGTAATCTCCGACAATGAAATATCGGTGAAGGTGCTTGAAAGCATAGAGGAATACTGCCAGGAGGGTAACACACAGCACATCTGCGTATTCTCATCATCCTACTACCTTAAAAAGAACACGCTGGTATTGTCGGCAAGGATTGGCGATACCATAATAGAAACAGTAGAGGTTGATTTGCAGACCCTCAAAGTGGTGCAATGCCACGGCAAATATAACAAGGACACCGAGTACCACAAGCGCATCATCGACCTTGTGAACTCAAACGCCCGACTTATCAAGGAAAGAATGACCGCATAATGTTTAATCCGACCTGCGTCAGCAATGGCGCAGGTCATAAAACCCACCGATATGAACGTAATAATTGAAAGTCTGATATTTGATTTTGACAACAAGGTGCGTGAAACAGTCCTTGAACTGATAAACCGCATAGTGCTTACTAAAGACGAAAAGGAATTGCGGGAAACAATCTCGGCATATGCCCTTCGTAGCGACCTTGATAGATACTTCGTCTATGGCTTCGGCAACCACCACTTTTGGGTAAAACAACGCAAGGTCAGCGACCCTGAACAGACTTTTGAACAACGTATGATATTTGTAAAATTCTAAAACTTGAAGATATGGCAACCAAAATGACCGCCCACGGAGTAAGCACAACCACCACTCCCGGCACCGAACAATACGAGGTGTTTTACACCGGCTACCGCACACGGCGAAAGAAACACTATCAATACGATTACCGCCACACCAATGGAGAACTATTCTCCTGCGTGGCTGGTACACTCAAAGAGTGCAGACAACGCCGCGACCAATGGCTAAACAATAAGAAATAATTGACCTGCCATAGTCAATCAGCAAGGCGTGACGACCTCGTGATGAAGTCGCCACGCCGTATTTCGCTCAAAATTTCGGCCGCCACAGGCGGCAAAGGGAGCGCTATATTCAGATATTCTGCGTCTAATAATAGAACGAAAGAAACTGTTATTATGCTTACTCATGGTTCACTTCGTTGATAAATGAAGTTACAACCTTATGATGCTCAGCTTGCCGATGAAGATTGTTGATATAATAAGATGGGATAGAAGAATAACCGAATTTGGCACCGAGTATGGCACCGGCAATTGCTCCGTTTGTGTCGGCATCACCACCTTCATTGACAACCGACAGCAGTCCATCTTCAAATGACTTCGCGTGCCAATAGCACCATAACGCCGCCGAAAGTGTACGCAGTGTGTACCCAATAGAATATGTCTCATCCAAATCAAGCATGGATATTTCAGAACTGTTATATGCGGCATCAACCCATTCGAGTATCCGCTCATCGTATCTTTGAGCGATATTCTTTATTTCATCATAGGATAATTGTTTGTCATGCCATACAAGATTGTTGATGATTGAGGATGCGATAACACACGAACCCACGCAACGTGGGTCGTAATGCGTCAGCTTACATATTGCCTCAGCCTGTTCTATGACATTATTTTGAACGAGACCGACAACGGATGTTCTCATCAATGCGCCATTGGCTGCACTCTGCTGGCGAGACAGTTCCCACCATAGTTTGGAACACATCTCCGGTTGCTCGACATAGTCTGCCATGCACAGCACCTTATATGTGTGACACCCAATCCCCATAGGTGTGCCATTGAACCAATCTTTGAAATTGGATGCAACGTGATGAAGATTGAAGGCACCGTTTTCAAAGCCATTCAGTATGCACAGCATCATATCTGTGTCATCAGTCCATGCGCCTTCAGCCCATCTACGTCGATGGGCATCTTGAATTATCTGGCTATAGGTTTTCAGTCCGTCAGGATAATTCTTAATTACCTCATCTTTGCTCATAAACTCGGAACCAAGTCCAAGCGCGTCTCCTATAGCCTGACCGTAAAGACAGCCCAACATTTTGTCTTTTATTAAATCCATCATTTTGATATGTGCTAATAAGGTTAGAATGGACAATCTATATCTTCATCAATAATAATTTGGTCAGAGTAGAAATGACCATTTGCAAATATATGTTTATCGTCTTCGTCTTCGGTAATAATCATTTCAGTTCCAAGAATTGCCTCCAGCTTTTCTTTCTTTTTTCTGATGTCGGATGTTATAAGAAGTTTTTTGGCTTCGTGTCCGTCTTTTAATGACAGGAGACAATCAAGAAGCAAACAAAACTTTTGGAATGCATGTTTTCTGTATGTATTAATATAGACATTATTTTCGCCATAGAAATGCAAGGCTTTCCATGTCGTTAGTAAATCCATGACAACATTCGCCGTCTTACAAAACTCCACATTTTCGTTATCATAATACTCTTTAACCTCAGAATTGTTTGATATAGACTCAAAAGAATATGACATATCCATAAATTTATCCGGAGCATTAGCGGCAAAACTGGTTTTAGTTAGACCGAGACGGAATCTCATCTTATAGTTTATGTCATCGGAATATTCAAGATAAATTACCGCATGATTCTCAGCGCGAGTTAGGATGAAGTTCTCGGGCTTAACGCCTTTCCATCTGTCATTCCCGGCTTCATCCTGTAGTTTCACAAGAATCAAGCGAAGGTCATTGTATGTGGTATAGAATTGCCATATTGGCTCATCTGACAAGAACCATTCAATTGGCTTTATGTTACTGGTCACTGTATCAAGAAGGAATGACATCAATTTAGAACCATCCTTTGGTTCACAGTTTATTTCTAGACCTTTGTCACAATTACAAAGCGACGCTTCAAACCCCTCACGCCACAGTTCAAGCATAAGCCATTCGGCATAAGAACGATAAAAAATCACAGGTTCATCGAAAACTCCTTCATGCTCATACTCGCAATGTACCTCTTCTCCACAGGCACAATTAGTTTGACCTACCAGTCTTAAGCGATGGGTATGGGCATTTTTGTCTGTCAAGCGAATCTCAATGGTAGCAACTGCGGTATAGGTGTTGTATTCCAAAGAAATGTCATTGTCGTTGATAGGCTGCCATACAAGAGCCTCTATATTTGTTCTTAACAAAGAGTATATATCCTCGAATTGTTTGATGTATTCCGGGACATCTTTTGGGATATGATGCTGAATGAAAACAGGTGAATTGGGATCGGGTGTCATAATCCTATATCAAACACATTAAAATTCTGCGATAGGTTTTCTTGCAGATTCAAGTCTATCCCAAAAACTCATTGCTGATTTAAACACTTCAAAACAGAAATGTTCTCTGTCTCTAACCTCTTTGATGCAGCCATGACCCTTTTCATCGGTTACACACATCATATAACTTCCAAGGGAGTATTCCATTGTGAAATATACTGCATGATGCAGGTTTCTATTAACGGCAAGCATACCGATTTCAACTTCGGAAATCACCCTGCTTTTAGGCATTTCAACGATAATCAGACTAATCCCGGGGTACCCGTTTATGCCTGACTCGATTGTCTTAATCTGACGATAGAGCGCAGAAACCTGTTTTGAAACGTTGTCGGGACGTTTGATGCTTGTTAGCTCTGCCACGTCGGCGGATGGATTATTATTATATTCCTTCACCAATTCAGGTATAACTGTAAAGTTGAGATCATAATTGAATCTCATTACATCCTCTTTAGAAGGTTTTGAGAAGAGTTTTGAAAATATACTCATGTCGCTTGAAATAAAGTTAAAAGTCCTGAACTATATTAGTGCGAGTCACCCATATCTCGGAAGTTACCGGGATGTACTCATCATCAGGCTCTGAGATGACGAGCATCAACTCATCGGGCGATGTTGTGAAGTTCATCTGAAGTTTGCGCGAGCAAGGCACCCAGCCATAGCCCGGGATATTCAGGGCACGATTGTTATACCGTTTCCCATATTCGCCGTACAAGGTCATATAGCCAGCCTCAATTGAAGCTTCGCTTTTAAGATGTTGCAGTGAAATTGTTGTCATATCGGATATTTTGTTTATCCTATATGGCAACTGTTGTGTCAAGGTTAACACTTGATACTCTAAAAATGCGTTTTATCTTACAAACAACAGTAACAGCAATAGGAGTAAACCTATGACGTTAATTATTCCAAGGATTTTTAAGATGTTGACTGTTTTACCTATGCTATCGACTTTTGTATCAAGCGTATTCATTCTGGAATCAAGGTTTTTCAACACGCTTCTGACACCATTGAGAATTTGCTCTTCAGTGGATTTTTGTTGCTTCTGAAAATCACCAACCACATCCAGCGAGTGCTGAAGACTTCTAATGCCTGAATCTTGTTGAGCTTGCAAAGATTTCAGTTCATCAGATATTTGGTTGAGTATTCGGGTATGATTAGACTCCATGGATTTAAGTCCGTCGGAAATCTTGTCAAGAACAACGTGTTGCTCTTTTTGGGAATCATTGAGTTGAGATTCCAATGTTGAAATATCCGCTTTAAGCGATGTTACGGTTTCGGTCGCCTTTATTAGCGCAACATGAACCTTTGACAGTTCCGTTATGCTTGACCTAAAATCAGAATTGTTTTTTTCGTAGGTTGCTGACAGGGCAACAGTCTCAGCTGAGAATCTATTACCAGCCTCAGTTGTTTTTTCGATGAACCGGGTAATGACGTTATTGCATTGATTTGCAAACGAATCATGCACTGTCGATAACTGAGTTTTTATATTCTCTATTGATCTCTGTGCCTCGTCAGACAAAGATGATTGTCCCTTATCAAAAGCATTTGATATTGAGTTTAGAGAGTTCACTACGTTCTGAAATTCAGCAACGAATAAACGTATCTCATGCTGAACCTCTTTGTAGGATTGCGTTGTCTGTTCAACAAGAAGTCTTGCCGAAGCGACTTCTTGTAGTTCAGATTCAAGGCGAGAAAGACTCGCCAGTATTTCCTGCGGGGTCATATGTGTTGTAAAATTTATGCTGTGAATTTTTGAGTAAAATGATGTGCCCATTCAGCATGTTCTACTGCTTCGCACATCACGATTAGTAGCCCGAGATATTCTATGTGCCTATCATCAGTTACATTATATTTTTTCAATATATCGAGATAGTTTTCGATATATCCCTGTAACTCTTGTTGAGATAAACTTTTACGCAATTCCTCATAGCCTTCTATGAACGAGACTTCTATTTCATCCTTTAATGCAATTGACGTCTCATCAGCTTTGAGAAAAAGAAGACAAAATACATTCAAAAGACTAAGAATCGGATTGGGTGAAAGGATTCCTCGACGTATAAGTCGGATGGCACCTCTAAGATGTTTGATATTATCTTTAGGCGACGATACCCCATCGCTGTTGATAATTCTCATATACTTCAACAATATGGATTGCTCAAAGTCCTTGCCTTTGGAAGTATCAAGATTATATAGGGAGCCAGTGAAGAACCATTCCTTCCCGGATTGTGTATCATCTACAAGAGAATAGGGTTGCCCTGTCTCATCTTTGTATTCATGCCGGGCATACTTTGAATTGAAATAGTAATAGAGGGTATCTTTCAATTCTTCATTCATTGCAAGCCAGTCAGCATTATCCTGAGTCGCCTCCTTGCAGAATTGCTCAATATCCTCGATAGCCTGCTTCCTCTTTGTCGCAATCTTCTTGTATATAAATTGTGTAAGAAAGAATAAGCAGTTAGCTATTTCAGTCCCGTTATATTTTTTGCAATAGGCTATCTGTGCATTAGCGCGGTTTTCGTTGTAATAGCGCATGAAGAATTGTTTTAACCCATCATAATACGCACCGTCAGGTTTCTTGCGAGTAACAATCCTAAACTCTTGATTTACATAATCCTGTGTAAAATCCTCAATCAGTCCAATGCAACACATTCGATAGATAGCCTTCATCAAGGCCGCTTGATATTGCTCTTGGTTCAGAGTGCGGAGTTGCTGGGTGTTATCTTTTGGTGAACGCGGTTGCTGGGTAATTGGTCGTAGATTCGCCTGATGCAAATAGCTGTCAAGGGTTTCAGAGTCTTTAGACGGATACCTATATGATATATAGGACACAACTGCTTCTCCATCTTTTGCTTGACTAAGTTTAGAAATAAAACCAGAGACAGTTTTGTTTTGCCGGGTAATGACATCTGTATCCTCTGTAACTGCAAGCTGATGATTCATCAGATAATCCATTACAGTCCATTCGGTCATCTCTCCAAGAAAATTTCCATCATAGAAGAATTTATGAACACCAAAATCCACGGGGACAGGAGCCAATAATCGTGTAAATTCATCCTGCTCATTAAACACCCTGTCCGAATATAGGACTACAGCCAGGGCCATTTTCCTATCGCGCCCTGCTCGCCCAGCCTCCTGAACAAAAGCCTCAAGTGATCCTGAATGGTTCACATTAAGTGTAAAACGAACATGCGGCTTGTCTATTCCCATTCCGAACGCCTTTGTTGCTACCATGATATTCGTCCGATTCTGAATAAAATCATCCTGTGATGCCGGATTGTCACCTCCAACAAACTCACTTACGTCCGATATATTTAGGACTGCCTTGATTTGTCCGGCTACTCCTATACGGGTGCCATTGTGAACTCCGAGTGTGCCTTGTCTGTGTGGGCAAAATATAATCGCAGACGAAATGTCGTGAGGATTAGCATACCATTCAGGGTTTACGTCAACATGTAATTCACGCGATAATATGTTCCGTGCGAGTTCGGAGGTCGGCTCAATATTCTCTCTCTCAATAAAACGTTTCTTGATACGTTCTACATTCTCAGGTTGCTGCAACTCTTGTAAAGATGAATAGAAAATATCTCTCACCACTTCTGGGCAAGCCATGTTTTTTGCGGAATAAACATCCCATTTGTCATGAGCTGTTTCATCATCAACTTTGACTATTCGATATTGCAATTCAAGACGATTAGTGTTTTCGTATCTAACAGTCGCTTCCGGATCAAGGGGAAAAGCGTTATTGCCAGACAGTTCTCGTTCTACATCCGCTAAGACATCGAATGATGCGGTCGCAGTCAACCCCATAAGGGTAACGTGATTCCTTTCCTCATAGTCGGATTGTTTTGGCAGAACATATTGGTATAAGTTTCGGCCGAGATGTAAATATGTAAAACGAAAATCATGTCCCCATTCCGAAACACAGTGAACCTCATCAATCACACCATAAGAGAAATAGACATGGTTGTCGGCCATTGCTCTTAGGCTTTCTCTGAATTTAAATATGGCGAGACGTTCAGGAGAAAGGAACACAAACAATAGTTTTGAGTCTTTCATCATATTCTCACGTTCAGCCTTATTCTGCACTGCGGAATTAATGAATGTACAGAAGTCAATACCATTTTTCAAAAGGCCGTCGTATTGGTCTTTCATCAGCGACATCAGAGGGTCGATGATGAGAGTAACACCTGGTTGAAGCATTGCGGCAATCTGATACGTAAGAGATTTACCGCCGCCTGTCGGCAAAAGTCCAATAACACTTTTAAGCTGCAATGCACGAGATATTATCGGAAGCTGACCTTCACGGAAGTTTTCTTTTCTGAAAAGCAACTGAATAAAATATCGAAGGTGTGTGACATTTTCTTCGATATTATCGTGGGTGCCTTGTTGATTAAGCCTCGTCAGCGGTTTATATACTATGCGGTCAGTCGTATAGATATAACGCTCTGAATATATGTTTTCGGAAGCTCGAACGTTAAAGTAGCAATTATTGACGGCTTTGAATTGAGAGAACTCGACTTCACGAGGATTCGATTTCTTGATAAGCGAGAAATCTATTACAATGTCAAATGTTTGGTCGGCAAGTTGCTTGCACGAATTAACATATACGTTTGCTCCGATGTGGAGTCTCGAATCTGGATACTTAGAATTGATTACCGACAGATTGACTTTCGGAAATTTCATCTTGGAGAAATCTTCCGAAGCCGAAGCCAAATGATTAAGCATTTCAGCAAGTTCATGTAATGCGATAGCTGCGCATGGCACATCTGCTTCTTTCACCAATACATTCCAAATTTCTTTATCAAGTGAAAGATGATTGGTGAGAAGTGCTTCAAGAATTGTTTTTTCAATTCGTGCAACCGCCAAGGGCACATCCTTAACGAGTTGAGCGGTTTCGTTGCTCATTCCGTTATTTGAGATGTAACGAATTCCACCATACTGTGCATCATCATCATCTTTAACTCCGACATTCAGAACATCTGATAAAATATTTTCAAGCCACGGACTTGCTTTTGTGGGTAGGCCACGCTCAACTATATTGTTAAGGACTGCAAGAATTGGGTTTACATCATCATAAACACTTGCTCCAATATCGAACGGTGCAAGCACCTCAAAAGCCGTTTCAATCGGAGCAACATCAAGGATGGACATATCGGACTTATATGCCGCAAAATATTGTTTAGGCGCATAGAAGCGATATGGAATAAGGATTTGCTCGCCTTGATCCACGCGATATTTGAACCCCTTAATAAAGCAGCCAAATGTGTATTTGTTATAATCGGTACGAGTAAAAAACTCAGTATTCCGATAACTTGAAAAGTAAGCGGAAGAAGGGAGTTGAAAGTAACGGCAAAACGCATTTATGCGATCTTCTCTGCGATTAGCCGGACCGATACACAATACATAATGCTTATGACCTGTGGTGGTAATAAGCTTGGCAAGTTTTTTCAAGTCAATAGTCTCGATGTCGAGAATATTTGAAAAAAGATGTATTGTTATTGGTTTCTTGTATTCAATATCGGATATACAATCAAAGTCCAGCGGCATTGTCGGCGGTAAACCGAGTTGCTTTTTTGAGATTTGTACCCCGGGAGCTGCTAACGATACGTTCAATTCTGCTCTATTTATTGCGGCGGTTGATGGTTCAATGAGCGTAATCTTTTTAATGTTTTGAAAAAGATTATACTCTCTCATTTTTTCAACAAAGCATACTGATGCGAGACCTTGCCCACAGCCCCAATCTAAGACCTCAATAGATTCCTTAAGTTCAGAAAATGGTAAATCCTCGATAGCACGAAATACTTTGCGCTTGTGGCTTTCGCCATAGGCAGCAATGTAACAGTTTAAGCCGTCATCAGTTTTTAAAAGGCTGACACCGTGGTTTACCTCAGGATGAGACCAAGGATAAGGATATTGTTGATATTCAGAAGGCACTAACGATTTAGCCGTTTCAATAACAGCGTCAATCGTCAATGGGCTATATCTCGTTATTATGTCTGAATACATATCATTTACCTGTTATGGTATCTTGAAGAGGATTCGCCTTGTGTTGCTGCCAGTTACGCACAGCAACATCTTTGCTTGAATTGGCATAGCAATACTCACAGAGATGTGGGCATGTATTGTACTCGCCTATATCTTTGCTATTCATACATCCACAAGCAATGCGCTGCCCCTTGTCTCTATTATTTTGGCGAATGGCAATATATTTACCGTTACCTATTTCTACTGCATCTTCCGGAATATAGATCGGCTCTATTTCGGCAAATAGATTATCTGAATGAGCGGTGTCAATAACTTCAGCACCAAGAAATTTCAGTAATTCGGGCGAATGAGAGCCGAAACGCACCATTAGTCTGTCATCGACGCAATGGTTGTGTTCTACTTCGGGAAGATTTGCAGCTTCACCGCAGGTGGCAAGTATAAAGTTCCAGCCTTTTCGCCTGTTAAGTTCAACAAGGCGGCCTGCAAATTCAAGCATTTGCTTAGGATTCCAATCAATATAATTGATATGGCTTCGTTCGAGATTTGACTTGACTTTCCGATAAGAAACGATGTCGGCGAAACTGAAAACGAGTTTTTCAGTGTACCCGTTCAGCTGGTCTCCAATATTCTCGATTTTGGATAGTAGTTTATCCATATCGATCTTATCTGTAAGGATAAGCGGGTCAAATCGCCAAACGACAGCACCTTTGCCAAGTTTATTCACAAGAAGCTTGAATGTCTCGATACGTTCAGCCAGAGGTCGAACACCTTTCTCCAACCCCTCCTCCTCATAGTCATTCAAAGTATATTGAATGTAACATCCAATGCCTCTTTTTTTTAGTTCGTCAAGATAATTTAGCAACGGACGTGGATTCTTTGACCAAAACACAATGAATTTGGTGTCTGCATATCCAACGTAACTTTTCACCCCGTTAAAAGGATTCGTCCATGCAGAATATCCTTTCTCCAGTCTATGAAAGAACCAATCCGCATAGAACGCCGGTATATCCGTACTTCTACTTGCAGATACGACAATTGGGAAAGTGGCCTTAGCCACCTCTCCATTGTCAAGAGTGACGAATCTATCTTCTTGTTTCTTTGCCATATTTACTTTTTATTGACGAAACATTATCAGATAGTAGAAGTCTTGATCTCCGGGTAAATTATTTATTATGAAGGATACCATATTGCCTTTCTGTTTTGTAATCTGGAAAAGGGAAACATATTCCTTGCCAGAGGACATTGCAGCCCATGAATTATTGATTTCTGCTGATGCAAACTCGTCCCCCTCAGCATCCTGATTGTAGGAAAAATCGGGAACTAAGGAAAGATTAGTTTGGATAACCCCTTTTGATTTCAGGATGCTTAAGTTGGAAAAATTAATCATAATATTTCCATTGTTAGCGGTGCGAATCATCGTGGCGATTACTTTGTCTTCCAGTTTAATTTGCTCAGATCTCTGATTATAATATTGTTTTATAACCGTAACATCAAAACTAAATCTGAATGGAGCTCCCATAGCTATAGCCTTGACTGAAGGTTGTGAAGATTGTGAGTCTGCGTTAGAGTTTACGGTGATTTTAAGTGGTGCGGAGGCATCTGATTTGCGATACTCAAGGTCTACATTCCTGTCAAACATGTGAAGCACACATTTGGAGACCTTGCCATTTGTATAGTACACAGTAAAGCCGTAGTCGCGATAGTCGACCTCTTGCCAGCCGAAAGGGGTTTGAGCTTCGATGGGAAAACCGCGGAGTTCAACCTTATCAGCAGTTCTACTTACGATTCTCATCGGTTTATCCGACATATTTGGCTTGCCGAGATCATCATTAAAAACCTTAACGATATAGCCGTCACCGGGGTTGAGCTTATAGCCACGGCAACCGTTTGTGTTTTTTTCTACTCGAACAGTTCTGGTGCATTGTTGCAATCCCATTACTTCCGCCCCATTCTGATACCTCTGATGGCAATCAGATATGAATACAAATGGTTCCATCGTCAGTTGAGGTTTTATCTCTGACTTTCGCTGAGGTTGGGCAGTCCCGTGAGCGGTCTGCGCTGTTGTTGGTCGGAATGAAGACGTAGTACGAGCAATAGTTTTATCAGGCTCTTCCTTCTTCTTGCCAAATATGAAATCTAAGAATCCCATTATTGTCTGTTATTAAGTCCTTATTATAGTGCAAAGTTACTCATTATTAGGCCAACAGGCATAATAGATGAGTATGTTGCTCAACATAGTCGTTGTTATTTAACCTTTATGTCTAAAAATGTTTAACGTTAACATGTCATGCAGTATTTTATTGAAGTGCGGTAACCCGGAGAACAGATTTGATGTTGTCGATCTCGATTGTACCGAGACGTCCGAGGACAGACTGGCCGAGAAGCAACGGTGCCTTTTGATTTCGCACTACAGAGGCTCGGACGTTATCCAATTCGAGTCCGCCGAAGTTTACATGCCGAAGATTGATGGCTGTACCTTCCGATATATCGCCATTTGCATCCATATAACGAGCCGAACCAATTATGTCAGTCGGTTTTATATAACCATTCTTCAACATGAAGGTCGCCTCGACCATTGAAATAGTCACATCTGCGGCCCCCGTATCGAACACAAAGTGAAGCGGTAAATCATTAATTGAGCATTTTACTTTAGTTACGCCTTGTTCTCTAATAAATGGGACTTCTGCTGTCTTGCTCACGGAGGATGTTCCGATTATGTTCGTATCAACACCTTCAGTCGGAACATTTTCTCGTTCCTGTATGGCCTTGTATTCTTGTATAAGATCGCGAAATTGTTGAGTGTTGCGAATGTTATCAAGATCGTGGTCAACGACGATATGGGCAAAACGGCGATAACCTCGGCTTAGGGCCTCTCTAAGATGGTACAGTGCTTTATCTTTATTTCCCATCAGCGAATAAAGACAAGCGGCATCGTAATTTCCGCCATCAGCATCTCCTTCATCCGGTTTGTCAAGATAACGTTGCATAAACGCTTCTGCCTCCTTATTCTGTCCGAGAAAGAAGTATGCGTAATGTGCACATGACCCTTGTTCCGGAACTGTGTCAAGCTCCAACACCATCTTGTAGTCGGCTATCGCTGCATCACGTCGTCCGAGTTTTTCATAATCTCTACCACGACCTATATATGAATATGCGTAGGAGGGTTCAAGAGTGATTGCCATTGTGTAGTCATCTATCGCTCCTTCTCTGTCATCCTGTTCGTCCCTGAACCAGCCTCTACGATAGTACCCATAGAAAAATTCGGGTGTCATCTCGATATATTTGTCGAGCTGTTCTATTGCCGCAGGCTGATTGCCCATCTCATTATAGATGTTCCCTTTTAAAAGATAAAGATCTTCATCATCCGGTTTCATTGAGAGCGCTTTGTCTACTTGTGTCAATGCTTGTGAGTAATCGCCAAGGTCAAAGTAGCAATCTGCAATTCTCTCCAAGAAAATGGAATTGGCATCCCGTTCATTGGCCTTTACATAAAACTTTATAGCGTCACGATATCTGTTTTTCTTTTGCGAGAGTTGACCAAGATAGTAGTACCATGCGGCTTCGTTAGACTCCTTATTTGCCTGAATCTGCAATCTTGCTTTCATTGCAGGGAGGGCTTCATTGGAAATATTAATCATCAGATAGTGGGCCTTTGCATCGCCATTTATGCTCAGAGATTTTATTATATCATCGACCGCTTCTGACCATTTCTTCAATCCGATATAAGCTTCGGCTCGAAAAGCATAAGTTCTTGCATTCTCAGAATCAAGACGCGATGCGTGGTCAAGGCTTGTTATGGCTGCTGAATAATCCTTGCGAGCAATTGCAGTTCGGGCAAGTCCAACGTAACCCACAGGTTCGCCTGGTTCAAGTTCTGTAACGCGTTGGAAATCTTTATCGGCAAGAATATAGTTATTCTGCGTATAATATACGTTGCCACGATTTATAAGAAGTGACGCATTATTAGAATTCAGTTTGATTGCATCGCTGTAGTTCGCCAGAGCGCCTACGGTATCACGGAGTGCCAACATTATATCACCCTTGTAACCAAGTGCGGCAGCTCCTATTTCTTTGTCCTTCTTAGGCAGTTTGTCGATTGCACTGTTTATAGTTGTCAGAGCTTTGCCATACTCATCCAGTTCATAACGTAGTGTTGCAAGATAAAGGAACGCATACCCATTGTTGGGATGTTCTTTGATTTCCTTGTCAAACCATTCAATGGCCGATGCGGTGTTGCCATTGCGATACTCTTCAATGGCTCTTTGGAAGGCATACCCGTCTGTGTTTTGGGCACATACCATGTTCATATTTAAAAAGAGCATGGCGATAAAGCTGATTATGATCTTAGGGAGATTCATATTGAATACGATTAAAGAATTGCTGATTTGATTGTAAGATTTGGGAATACTTTTTTATAGTACGATTTTGCCCAGAATGGGACAATAACGGTCTCAAGTCCCGAATCTTTAAAGGCAGTGTCGTCTATGTGTTCAACTTTTCCGTGAAAGCGGACTGTTGTCAAAGACTCTGTTCCGTCGAAAGCCTCTTTCATTATCGTCTTGACTGATTTCGGAATCTCGATCTCACGAAGATACTTACATGAATGGAATGTATTATTAGTTGATTATCAGTATTATACGCTATAAACGGTAGAAAAGTGGCAATATAGGTTCTATATTGATATGAAATGGGTGATTTTTAACGTATTTAACCTTTATTTACATCAAATAGTTCATATATCAAGAAGAAAGCCTGTCGATAGTGAGGGATGTTCACTACCGACAGGCTTATCTGTATTTTATCTATAAAGTTATCTCCATAGAGGCTCCGAAATCCAATTTTCAGGGAATTCCATTGCTGCAGGGTCTACCTGTGGATAAGAAACGAGTAAGGATTTGAGTTCATTCTTGAAGTCCAATCCATATCCCATCGAATCAAGCCAATATGCAATACAACAAGCTATAGCATATACTTTGTTCGCATCAACACCATCAATGTTCACCCACGCACACGTAAAGAGGCATTCATTTGTGGAGCGTTAGAGAGATAACGATTCCAAAGTCGTGAGTGGTGAGCGCAACAGTTTCTCAGGACAGTTACACTACGCATCCAGCTTTCCAACACCTCATGCTGTGGAAGATTGAATTGACGAGCTGCACGCTTCTTCAATTTCTTGTCACTGAAATTGTAATAGAGTTTTGAAAGCGTTTTCCATGCTGGAGGGAATATCGGCTTGTCATAGTTGCGCCTATGCTCTTTGATAAAGTCCTCCTTGCTACGTTGAAGTTCTCTATCTATGGAGTTCATATTCTCAATAAACTTGTGTTCATTGTCAGCAAGACTTGTATCAAAGAACCAAAACGGTCCATGAGCCAAAAAGAACTCTTGTATAATCTTTGTGCGCAAAGCAATCTCTAATCGTTGAACAGCCTTGAACATCAAATCTCTCAACTCTATATCAAAGTTATAGAGAGCTACGGCATCTTCAAATCTACTATTAGGCTTAAATTGATGTGTAGTCTTGTCTGCCTCCATAGGACGGACGAAGGTATTGGACAAAACGAAAATAGCTGACCTCACCAAGAAATTTTGCAGCCTTGGATGAATCAGCAATATTTAAGCCTCTACTTTTTAGTAGTTCTATTTGTTCGGAAATAGAAAGAGCCTGTTTAGTGTATAATCTTAATGTTCCCATAAAAGCAAAAGACCCGCCCTGGTTCGCTGTTCAAATGGGAAGCGTGGCTGATTCTGTTGTTGCAAAGATACGAATAATCATTGATAATACAAACTTTTTAGCCGTAGGACAAACTCCTACAAGTGGGACACCCCGGAAGAGGAGGATGTGTTGCCCATGTGGGTAGCTGATATGGATTTCCGCACAGCACCGGCTATTGTAGAAGCCTTGCAGGAACGGGTAGCGCACGGTATTTTCGGCTATACCAAAGTGCCCGAAACCTATTACGATGCGGTTGTACGTTGGTTCGGAAATAGGCATCACTGGCAGATAAATCCACGGTGGATAATTTACACGAGCGGTGTCGTGCCGGCTTTGTCGGCTGTCATAAAGGCACTGACCGATTCCGGCGATAAAGTCATTGTCCAAACTCCTGCCTATAATTGTTTCTTTTCATCCATACGTAACAATGGATGCAAGCTGTCTGCCAATAATCTGATTTATCGTGGTGGCAGATACACAATAGATTTTGATGACCTCGAAGCGAAAGCCGCCGACCCGAAAGTGAAGATTCTACTGTTGTGTAATCCGCACAATCCGGTAGGGCGTGTCTGGACTCCCGAGGAACTGCGGCATATAGGCTACATCTGCCTACGAAACGGATATTCGTTGTGGCAGATGAAATTCATTGCGAACTGACCTATGGCAGACATGATTATACACCTTTTGCATCCCTCTCCGAGCGTTTCCAACAAAACTCTGTGACCTGTGTTTCACCGAGCAAGGCATTCAACCTCGCCGGATTGCAGATAGCCAATATCATTGCAACCGATGACGAGGTGCACCGACGCATCGACCGTGCCATCAACATTAACGAAGTGTGCGATGTATAGTCAAACAGAAGTGGTTTGAGAAAAATTCAAGTCCTCATGTCCGATGGATAAAGGAAGTGTATTCTCATTCTATTTCTGTTTGACTATAAATCCGTTTGGTGTCATCGCTACAATGGCGGCTTACAACGAAGGCGGAGAGTGGCTTGACACCCTGCGTAAATACTTGTGGGGAAACTACGAATATCTCCGTCGTTTCTTTGCCGAACAATTGCCGCAATATCATATAATACCGTTTGAAGCTACCTATTTGGTCTGGATAGACTGTCGTGCTTCCGGCATCAGCTCCGATGCGATTACCTTGCGCTTACAGGAAGAACATCGGCTGATGGTCAATTCCGGTACGATGTATGGTCTCGGTGGAGAAGGTTTCATCCGAATGAACATCGCTTGTCCTCGGAAATTGTTAGCAGATGGATTGGAACGAATCACTCATATATTAAGTAAGAACTGAATTGTTATTGCAAATTTGAGCCTTACAACAAATAAATCATGGATAAAAGATGCTACCTTTGCAATTAAATTAAAATACAGACAATATGGAACGATTAGATGTATTCAATTGCTCGAACATACTCATAACGAGTTATTTCACTGATAATCGTGGCTGTGCCCACGAGAACAGGGAGCACACGCTGATTTATTTGATTTCTGGTGAACTGGAAATAGAAGAGCGGGGAAAGAAAACCGTTCTTCATCCGGGAGAGTGTGCTTTCATGCGACGCGACAACCGTATGTGGTTGCAGAAAAAAGTGGAAGAGGGAAATCCTTACCGCTCTGTTGTGTTGAAATTCTCACGACCTTTCTTAAAGGAATTTTACCAGACACTTAATCGGCAGCAGATTCCCTCTGATTCCAAGCGCGAGAAGGTGAGTTTGCGTGTGTTATCGAGTAACAGACCTGACATCCGTTCCCTGTTTGAGTCGGTCATCCCCTATTTCGATGCAGGAGAAAAGCCATCGGAAGATGTACTGAAACTGAAAATGATTGAAGGAGTGTATGTATTGCTCAATACCGACATTAGCCTGTATGCTTCGCTGTTCGACTTCGTGGAGCCGTGGAAGATTGACATTTTGGACTATTTGAACGAAAACTATATGTGCGACCTTTCTATGAACGAGATTGCAAGTTACACGGGGCGTAGTCTGGCTACTTTCAAACGGGATTTCGCAAAGGTAAGCGATTTGACACCTCAAAAATGGATTATCAAACGTCGCCTTGAAGCTGCCCATGATTTGATAAAATCAGGAAAGAAGGTGACGGAAGCCTGTTTCGACGTGGGCTTCAAGAATCTGTCGCATTTCTCCAAAATATACAAGGATGCATATGGGGTTGCCCCATCCATGTGGCATTGAACTTCAAAACAAAACAAATTGAGCCTTGCAGCAAAGTCGTTGTAAGGCTCTCTTTGTACCTTTGCATTCGATGATTGAAAATGTTTTAGCAATGTCAAATTAAAAAAGCGTAATATGAAAACAAAAGTAATTTCATTGGTTCTATTATCAGTTTTAATGTTCCCGATTATGGCAAAATCACAAGTAAAAATCAAGCAGACCGCCGGACGCGATGCTCTCGGAGAGTTCGCACCGGAGTTTGCACGCCTGAACGACGATGTGCTTTTCGGAGAGGTCTGGAGCCGTAACGACCTGTTATCCCTTCGTGACCGTTCTATTGTTACGGTTGTAGCCCTGATGTCGCAAGGACTAACAGATTCGTCGTTCAAGTACCACCTTGAATCAGCAAAAAAGAACGGAGTGACCAAAACCGAAATGGCAGAAATCCTGACCCATGCCGCATTCTATGCCGGTTGGCCGAAAGCGTGGGCGGCATTTCGCATGGCAAAGGAAGTTTGGACGGACACAACTGACAGTTCCGCTGCTACCTCGCTTGAAGCGTATGCACAAACCATTATTTTCCCGGTAGGCAAAACCAACGATGCGTATGCCAAGTATTTCATCGGACAGAGCTATATAGCTCCGATTGTGACGGATGGCGTACCTGTAGTGAATGTGACCTTTGAGCCGGGTTGCCGCAACAACTGGCACATTCACAAGGCGACCAAAGGCGGCGGTCAGACGCTCGTATGCGTTGGTGGCCGCGGCTACTATCAGGAATGGGGCAAAGAACCAATTGAACTTCGTCCTGGAGATTCGGTATATATTCCCGCAGGTGTGAAGCACTGGCACGGAGCCGCACCCGACAGTTGGTTTTCACATCTTGCCATTGAGGTTCCCGGTGAAAAGGCATCCAACGAATGGCTTGAACCGGTAAATGACAACGAATATTCAAAATTGAAATAATATGAAGTTAATAGCATTAATTATCATGGGATTATTCTCTTTGGGCAACTCATTGAGTGCACAGACGGCAGAAGGAAACAAGAAAATCCTTGTGGCATATTTCTCCTGTACCGGAACTACTGAAAAAGTGGCGGAAGCCATTGCTAATGAATCCGGCGGTAAACTCTATAAGATTACTCCGGTTGAAGCCTATACTTCGGCAGACCTCGACTGGCAAAACAAAAAAAGCCGCAGTTCGGTGGAAATGGCAGACGAAAAGTCGCGTCCGGCTTTGGGTGGAGAGATCATCGACCTGAAAGATTACAATATAGTATTCCTCGGCTACCCTATCTGGTGGGACTTGTGTCCCCGTCCGGTCAATACATTCCTTGAAAAGTATGATTTTTCGGGCAAGACGGTCATTCCATTTGCCACTTCTGGCGGCAGTTCGATAACAAACAGTGTAAAGCAGTTCAAAAAGCTCTATCCTAAATCTGTATGGAAAGACGGCAAACTATTGAACGGCGGTGCAAAACAGGCTGGAGTATGGGCAAAGCAAGTAATCGAATAACCGCATGGAAGAGATTAGAATTGACTGTCTGAACCAGACAGAACAGGAACTTGCCGCAGCAAAAGAACTGCGGCAAGATATTTTCCTGCTTAACCATACAATGCCGGATACAGATGAGTATCAAGATTTGTTGCACAAGGTTTTTCCTCATCTTGGAGAAAACTGCCGTGTTGAGATACCGTTTTCCGGTGTCCGAACCGCCAACGTGAGATTCGGGCGTAATGTCATTGTCATGCCCGGCTGCCTGATGATGTCAGCCGGAGGAATCACGATAGACGATGAAGTGATGATTGCCGCCAACGTGCAACTCATATCCAACAATCACGATTTGGAACAACGCAATGTCATTACCTGCAAACCGGTTCACATTTGCCGTCATGTATGGATTGGAGCCGGTGCGACTATTCTTCCGGGTGTCACTATCGGGGAGAATGCTGTGGTCGGAGCCGGCAGTGTCGTCACGCACGATGTGGAGTCGAATACGATTGTTGCGGGAAATCCGGCAAAGTTGATTCGCAAAATATGATATTTTACAAATTGAACTTCATGACAAAGTGATTTGAGCCTCGCAGCAAAGTTGTTGTGAGGCTCTCTTTTTACCTTTGCATCAGAATAAAAAAAACAAAGATATGAACGAAATTTTTGAAAGAGACCTGAACGGAGAAATGGTGTCACCCAATGATCAAGGATATGACGAACTGATTGCGGACATTTTCGATACCATGAAAACTGCGACCGAAATGAACACCAGTTACAAGACACCTGCTGAAGTGCATGAGTATATGAAGCGTATCCTCGGCAAACCGCTTGATGAAAGCACAACCGTGCTTCCTCCTTTTTACGTTGATTACGGCAAACCTGTAACCATAGGCAAAAGATGCTTCATCCAGCAGTGCTGCACCTTTTTCGGGCGTGGAGGAATCACAATCGGTGATGGTGTGTTTATCGGTCCGAAATGCAATCTCATCACTATCAATCATGACGTGAATCCAGACAACCGCAGTGCTACTTACGGTCGTCCCATTGTAATTGAAGACAAAGTTTGGATTGGTATAAATTCGACCATCCTACCCGGAGTGAAAATTGGCTACGGAAGCATTGTCGGAGCGCAGAGCGTTGTGACCCACGATGTGCCGCCCATGACGATAGTAGCCGGAAATCCTGCAAGAATAATCAAGAAAATCGAAATAAATCATGAATAGTAATAAAGAAATCAGTCGCCGTGGTTTTCTGAAAACCGCCGCAGCATTAGGAGCAGCATTGACCATACAACCTGTCATCAACAAGGTACAGGCGGCAAATGCCGTTCTTGGTGGAACATCCGCATCTTCGACGAGAAACAAGGATATGCAGTACCGCACACTTGGTACAGGCTCAGCTGCATTCGAGGTTTCTGCGCTCGGATTCGGTATGATGGGCATGACCTACAACCGCAGCCAGTATCCCGACAAGAAAACTCGCCAGCGTGTCATCGCAGAAGCGGTTGACCGGGGCGTAACCTTGTTTGACACCGCCATTATTTACGGTCCTCTAAACAACGAGGAATTTGCGGGGGAAGTTCTTGCTCCCTATAAAAACCGTGTTAATGTTACAACTAAGTTCGGGCATGAAGTCGTTGACGGTAAGGGAACGGGGCGTCAGGATAGCCGTCCGGAAACCATTCGCCGTTATTGCGAGGAATCGCTCCGCCGCCTTCGCATTGACTCCATACCTATGTTCTACCAGCATCGTTTCGACCGCCATACGCCAATCGAAGAGGTAGCGCAGTGTATCGGCGATTTGATTAAGGAAGGCAAGGTGCAGCGATGGGGATTGTGCGAAGTCAGCCCGGAAACCATCCGTAGGGCTCATGCTGTGCAACCGCTGACCGCCATACAGAGCGAATACCACCTGATGCACCGCTTGGTGGAGGAAAACGGAGTGTTGGATGTTTGCCGTGAACTGGGCATCGGCTTTGTGCCGTACAGCCCTATCAATCGAGGTTTCTTGGGTAGCTGCATCAACGAATACACCGTTTTTGACCCGAACAACGACAACCGTCAGACCCTGCCACGCTTCCAGCCTGAAGCCATGCGTGCGAACTACCGTATCGTGAATGTACTACAAGACTTCGGTCGCACACGGGGCATGACCTCTGCACAGGTGGCACTTGGATGGCTGTTGCAGAAAGCCCCGTGGATTGTGCCCATTCCCGGAACAACAAAACTTTCTCATTTGGAAGAAAATCTTCGCACACTTGATTTTACACTCTCTGAAAGTGAATGGAAAGAGTTGGAACAGCGTGTGGCAGCCATTCCGATAGTCGGCGACCGTTATAATGCCGAACAGCAGAAACAAGTAGGAATTTAATATGACATTAAAATAATGCGTCTATGAAATTGCAAGCTATCGCCATAATGACATTCCTGACTTTTATGAATGTCATGGCACAGGAAACAATAAAATCAACAGATATGAACACTTTGGAATTAACACAGGAGTGGGACAAGACCTTCCCGCAGAGTGATAAAGTGGAACACACGAAAATCACGTTCCACAACCGTTACGGCATCATGCTTGCCGCAGACCTTTACAAACCAAAAAATGTGCAAGGACAACTGGCTGCTATTGCTGTAAGCGGTCCATACGGCGCAACAAAAGAGCAGGTGTCGGGTCGTTATGCCCAGACTCTTGCAGAGCGTGGTTTTCTGACTATCGCGTTCGACCCTTCTTATTACGGCGAGAGCGGCGGCACACCCCGTTATCTCACATCACCTGAAATCAGCACGGAGGATTTCAGTGCGGCTGTCGATTATCTGACCTCCCGTGAAGATGTTGATATGGAGCGCATTGGCATACTAGGCATCTGTGGTTGGGGCGGATTTGCTCTCAATGCGGCTGCCAATGACCCGCGAATTAAAGCGACAGTAACATCCACCATGTACGATATGAGCAGGGTGAATGCCAACGGATATTTCGATGCCAACGACAATGCGGACGCCCGCTACGAGCTACGCCGACAACTGAACGACATTCGCACAAAAGCATACCGAACAGGTGAGAATGAACTCGACGGCGGCGTGATTGACCCCGTTCCCGAAGATGCGCCACAATTCGTCAAGGATTACCATGACTATTACAAGACAAAGCGCGGCTATCATCATCGTTCTCCCAACTCCAACAAGGGAATCTCCAAGACCAGCGTGCTTTCATTCATAAATATGCCGCTGCTCACCTATATCGGAGAGATCCGTAGTGCCGTGCTGATGATTCACGGAGAGAAAGCTCATTCCCGCTACTTCAGCGAAGATGCCTACAAACGACTGACCACTGACAATAAGGAACTAATGATTATTCCGGGAGCGAATCACGTCGATTTGTACGATAACCTTGATGTCATTCCATTCGATAAAATAGAAGATTTCCTCAAAAAGGCCCTTGAAAAGAAATAAAATATCGTTTTAATGACGAGTATTTTATTTCTGAACTTCAGAACAAAATACATTGAGCCTCACAGCAATTATGCCGTGGGGCTTTTACTTTAACTTTGCACCATGGTGTCTGGTGGAAGAAGCCGGAGGCAAGGTATTGGCAGTTTGGCTGTGTATGGAAACCGGGCTGAAAACTCCCGGGAAGACGTTGAAAAATGGCTCAAACAGATAGGTATTATCGAATAATAACAAATAATTTAAATTTTAACAATGAGAAGCATTATGAAAAAGTTTCTGTATCTACTTTTTGCCACTTTTGTAGCGGTGGGGTTGAGCGCCTGCTCTCCCGATGACAACGAACCTAATGGGTCGGAAACCGAAATCCCGGATACGCCGGAAAATCCGGATGATGGCAATGAACCTGAAAATCCAGACAACCCCGATAATCCCAATCCTACGGGCAAGACACTGATCGTGTATTACAGCTTCACGAACAATGTACATACCATCGTGACTGATTTGCAAACACAAATAGAGGCAGATGCAGTAAGAATAGAACCAGCCGAAGAAGGTCTTGACTATGCGGCCAACAATTATGCCATCGGAAGTGCACTGATTCAGGCTATCAGGAACAACCCGAACGATTCGGCATCTTATCCTGAAATCAAACCAGTGGAAGTTAACATTGCCGATTACGACAGGATTATCGTAGGAGCACCGCTTTGGTGGAGCAATATGGCAGCCCCGCTGCAAACATTCCTTTTCCACCACGGCGATGAAATGAAAGGAAAAGACATCGGTCTGATAGTATCAAGTTCAAGCAGTGGAATTAGCGGAGTCGAGGCAGATGCCAAACGGCTTATCCCGGAAGGTAATTTCCTTGAACCGAGCCTGTGGATACGTTCCTCACAAACTTCCAACTGTCATTCTTTAATAGCCGACTGGCTGAATAAAATCGACTAATTATGAAACGCTTGTTTATATCACTATTACTAATTCTTTCGGTAATGACTTTTGCCGGATGCAGCGAAGCCCTTGACAGTCAGGAAACTGAAACACCTAACAATCCCAACAATCCGGGGGATAACGGTGATAATTCCGATAAGGTTACGCCCGGCAACGGTAAAATCCTTATCGCATGGTTCAGTCGTTGGGGAAATACCAATTATCCTTCTGATGTGGATGCTTCGACTGGAGCTAGCATTATCATCGACAAAGGTATGCGGAGAGGCACGACTGAAATGGTCGCCCGATATATCCAGACTTCCGTCGGCGGTGATTTGCACTTGATAGAAACCTCCAACCCATACCCGACAGAGTTTGACGATGTCCGTGACCAGAACCATCAGGAACAGGCTGACGGGACTCTCCCTGCCATCAAACAGCGTATTGAGAATATCGACCAATACGATATCGTCTTCATTGGCTATCCTAACTGGGCGTTGGACGTGCCGCAGGCAATACTGTCATTTTTGAAATCATACAATTTTGCGGGAAAGACGGTAGTCCCGTTCTGTACCCATAACGGTTACGGAGCCGGCCATACATATACTTCTGTCAGAAATGCCGTGCCGGGAGCGACTGTCTTGGAAGGCATTGCCATCGAAGCCACTGATGTTCCGTCTTCGGAAACACAAGTTCAAAATTGGCTCAAGGAAATCGGCATCGAGCGAGAAGAACCGCAAGGACAGTCAATAACTATCACAGCCGGAGGTCGGACATTCACAGGAATATGGCTTGATACTCCGTTGGCAAACGAAATCAGAGGCATGTTTCCTCTGAAAGCCACTTTGGGACGGTATGGCAGACGCGAATACTACGGCTCGATGCCACAACGCCCCACCAATACCGAAAAGGGACAGCTCCACTTTGAGAATGGCGACATTACCTACTGTCCGTCAAACAATACGATAGCTATCTTCTATGCCAAAGCCGATGACCCCGACATGGGACAATTGGGTATGAGGGTTATCCCGATAGGGAAGGTTACTTCCAACTTGGGAGCTTTCGACGAAATGGAGAGCCGACTGGAATTTACATTTGACAATTTTAAATAAGACAACATTATGACACCATTATTTATTGGCGGGATAGGTATGCAAGAAGTGCTACTGATCGCGTTGGTTGTGCTGCTGTTTTTCGGCGGCAAGAAAATACCCGAACTGATGAAAGGCATCGGTAAAGGCGTGCGTTCATTCAAGGATGGAATGAACGATGTCGAGAAAGAGATAGACGAAATCAAAGATACTGAACGAAAGGAATAACCATATGGCAACCGAAAAGAACACACAATCCTTCTGGGAGCATTTGGACGTGCTACGGACGGCAATCATGAAGATTGCCGCCGTGGCAGTCGTGTTCGGCATTGCGGCGTTCTTCTTCAAGGAGCAACTATTTGATGTCGTGCTTGCCCCGAAAGACGACAAATTCATAACCTATCGACTGCTTAACAGGATAGCAGCATGGGCAGGCGGAAGCATGGACTCATTCTCTATCAGACTTATCAATACAGGATTGGCGCAGCAGTTCATCATTCACATGAAGACGGCATTGTGTGCCGGTGTGTTGTGTGCCTCTCCTTACATACTTTACCAACTGTTCAGGTTTGTTTCTCCCGCACTCTATGACAATGAGCGGCGATATGTCACACGGATAGTCGGAGGTGGCTATGCGATGTTCGCATTAGGTGTAATTGTCTGTTATTTCTTGATTTTCCCGTTGACATTCCGCTTCTTGGGAACTTATCAGGTTAGCGGCGATGTGGATAATCTCATCACGCTTGATTCGTATATCTCCACACTTGTGATGATGTGCCTTGCGATGGGTATCGTTTTCGAGATACCTATCCTCTCGTGGCTGTTCACCAAATTGGGATTTCTTTCAGCGGATTTTATGCGCAAGTACCGAAGACACGCCATTGTAATTATTCTTGTGGTCGCCGCCATTATTACGCCGACTTCGGACGTTTTCACTCTGTCGTTGGTCGCATTGCCGATGTGGTTGCTCTATGAGGTAAGTATATGGATTGTAAAAAAATCAAAAGCTAATGAGAATACTTTTGCAGCATAAGATATTCATAGGATATTTCCTTTTGATGGCAATCATTGGCAGCATGGTCGCTATTGTTCTCCACGAGCGTAACTGGGTGCAGAAGATAGAAGAAGAGTCAATCACAATTGTCCAGATTCAGCATGACATCAATACTGCTCACCGCTATGTGACCGCATTGGCAACTTATGGCGAATCTGTCTTGGTATGGGGTAATGATGACACTTTGGCTTATCGAAAACGCCGTGTGCAGACCGATTCCATACTGCAAGTCTTACGCATAAAATGCAAGGATTTCATACAACATGTTCAGATTGAATCACTCCGTATGTTGTTAACCACCAAAGAAGACCACCTGTTTCAAATCATGGAAGCCTCGTGGAAACAAAGGCAAACAGAATCCTTTATCTTGATTGAGATTTCTTTTTTTCTTTATAGAATATACCCAATCCCACCTTTTGTGTTCCGTCCCAATTCGTAAGTTGGTCAGCACAGCCATTGGAGCCACCGAGTGAAACGTATGTGTCTGCACTACATGACATATGGTCAACAAAAGCGAGAAAGTTGTCAATGGCGTTGTCTGTGAATTGAACTTCATTCGTGGCGAATAGTTTTGTCCAACTGGTGACACATTCTTGCTTGAAGTCTGTAAAACCTTTCCACGACATACCAGATAAGAAACTTTTTGCTGCCGATTCTATACAGGCTTTAAAGTCCAATCCAATATTATGCTTTACAGCAGATGCCATAATGCCATAGTATATGGAAGCCGATTCTTTCTCGTTGAAGTTGACTCTGTCTGTTTTTGCAAAGGATGATAAAGCTTCATGCCCCTCATGGATGAACTTGTCAAGCACTCCTATGTATCTATTTTGCCGAGCCATGCTTTCACGTTTGGCTTCGGCTTCTTGCCGAGCCTTTTCTTTTGCATCTTCCTCCTTTCGTGCTTCCACCCGTCTCCATGCATCAGTCATTTCTGGCTCCTGCCAAATGGCATTCCAACGAGCCTTCAAATCATTGTATATTTCCATAAGTGTAGTATTATAACTTTTGGCACTGGCGAGTTCTTCCTTCGCATAGACAAGTTGAGTAGTCACTCGCTCCACAGCCTTCTCGTCAAGTTGAGAGATGTGTTGTTTGACTTTGTCGTTTTCTGTCTTTAGCGCATCATTCTCGGCACGAAGCGACTTGTTCTCCTCTATCTGCTTATTGAGATTCTGCATATAGTAAGTGTATGTCTTGTTGACAGACTTGCGTACATCTTCATTCTGCTTGTCACGTTCTGCATTAATGGCTGCTACAAGAGCCTTGATAGCTGCGTAGATATTAGCCACACGCTCCTCACGCCATGTCTTTTGTCCTATAAGCGTAGGAATCGGAATGGCAAGTTCTTTCTTTACGGCATTCATTGCTTCTTGAACTGGAGTCTTGATGTTGAGTAAAGGAATGGTCAGCTCCTTCTTGTCGATTGTGGCAAGCACTGCATATTTCTCCACTTTGTCAAGAGCGACTTTCGCCTGACGTTCAGCTTCAAGCACCACCTTGTTCTTATGCTTGCGTCCTCGCTTTTCTTCCTCTGAAAGTTCATCATAGGAGAAGCCTCTTGCCAAGCCATACTTATGCCCTACCTTGTTGTAATAGTCAGTATGCAGTTGGGAAAGGTATTGTGATTTGTCCTTTGCTCGCTCTCCCCACACTTTGGCATAAGAGACCCTTTCAACAACACCCTTTGCCGTTTCCGATTTTGTGTAGTTGTCACGTTCTTCTTTTGGAAGTGCTCTCCATTCCTTGGTAGAGAGAACCTTTTCTGGATTATCCTTGTGAATGTACTTGCTTCCGATGCGCCCACGTTTCCTTACTTGTTCAACAGGCACGGTCTGCACATGGGCATGGATGCTTGTCTCGTCACAATGCACATCAAAGCCGATGACATTCTCTTCTCCCCATTTCTCACATGCAAAGCGGTAGGTGTCCAATGCCCAGTCATAGATGCCTTTTTGTAATGTCACATTGCTGTGGTCAGCATTTGGATCTGATGTATGGAGTTTCTGTCCACCAAAGGCAAGCCTGTTAAGCACATCATGGTCACCACTGAAGATGATGCCGACAGTGCAGTTCGGACTGTTCCTTGAAACTTGGTCGGGACGCTTGGCATCCATATACGGCTTGAAGCCAAGTTCATCAAGTCTGTGCTGCAAGCGTTCATGCAACGGCACCGACTGGGAACCAAGAGGCACTATCTTTCCATCCTTGACTATCTCAAAGTTGAGTCTCTTGCGTGAGTAGTTATAATGGTTGTTCTTGTCTATGTCCGCATTTTTGAGTTGGTAACGCTTCTCGTCCCAACCTCTGCGTTCTGCCTCGTTGCCTACTTGAGACGAGAACGATTTCTTGTCTGTGCCTACATGGATGGCGGCACGTGGTATGTTTCTTTCCATAAAAATCTTGTTTGAGTTTGTAACATTGTTATAGTATGACTGGTAGCAGGTCTCGGGCGGAGCCTGAGCATAATAGAAGGACTTTTTAAGTGAACAGCGTCAGCAGGTGAATCTAAAAGTCCCTATTATGTTTAGGACTTTTGTGAAAGTCCGTCACGCAAGCGTGCTCGCAGATCCTTACCCACTCTGCTATGACTCTTCCACCAACACCAACCCAAGACTGTCTATCAGATGTTGGAGTGGCGGATGTTGCTTTATCAGCCTTTGTAGCGCCATCTGCGGTGTTTCCGTCATCAATAGGAAGTCGGCAATGTCAAGACCTTTGGTCTTTTGTTCATCGGTGGCATTGTCTTCCAAGATGTTGCTGACAAGAACTTGCTTGCATATTGATTGCAGAAACGGAAGTTTGCTTTTCCACTTATCCATTGCCCCAAGGTCTGGAACCAAAACAACCTCCCGACCGCTTAGGACTTCGACTGCATCTTTATTGAAACATCCATTCATGCCTCCAGTAGCCAACCATACGAAATCAGATATGAAGTGGGTGGCAATGATGGCTGTCTTTTCACTCTCCACTATGGCTATAGTCTTGGTCGTGGTTTTATCTGTCAACAGATGTTCGCCAAAGAAGCACTGCCGAAGTGTAAAGTCTGGCAGTTTCAGTTCCGAGTGTACCCAAGTAACCAGGCTGTGGGGGTCCTTGATGCGGTGACCTGTCTTGTCATCATACTTCATTATCTTGCCAGTGCGCACATTCCCATTGACATCTATCTGCCAAAAGATAGTTGAACCGCCCCATTTCTTTGAAGTGCCGACCTTGTACAAGGCAAACAGCCGTTCTGTCTCCTCTTTGCCAAAGACCGTTGAAATGTATCGGTACAAAGGATTGACAGAATAGCCATGCAGTGTTTGCTCCATCAACTTATTCTCAATGAAAGTTGGAAGAGGTTTCTCTTTACTGCACTCTTTGATTGGTGTTTTATATCTCCAATCATCATTGCAGTTGGCATCGGGATTGTCCTTGAAATAATCAGACGGAGAATAATGGTAGCCACAACTCTGTTCATGGTCACAACGCCCTACATTGTCAGGAAATACAATCTGTCCTTCCTCGTCAATATATCTTGCAAAGCAACGCTTACGCCCACATTGAGGGCAAGCATATCGGTTGCCCAGCTTGTATTTCTGTAGATGGAATCTATACTCACTCATAAGGCTCTGCACTTGTTGCACCTTGCACTTTCTGCACTTTTGCACTTGTTTGGCACAAAATGCAGCATCTTTTGTGCAAGAGTGCAAGAAGTGCAAAGTGCAAACGGTGCAAGGTGGTGGTTCTACTTCTGAACTTTCTCATAATTGCCTTGCTTGTCTTTGATGATAAAGTTTCTCTGACAGAAGTCTTTGAGCATATACATGACAGTACGTCTTGCAAAACCGAAATCCGCTCCAGCCTTTACTGCTTCAGCAGTTACGAACTTGTTTCCCAACGAGTCAAGTACCTGTTTCTTCACAGGGTCGGTAGCCTCGGTTGAAACGAGGTCATCCATCCTTTTGTATGACTTCTCAAAATAATCGCTCATCCGTATGGCTGCATTCACGGACTCCGCATCAACAAAATCCTTGTGAGACTCATCACAAGCCCATCGGAACAGTTGGAATATCAAGGCAAGCCGAGCCGTGTTCAAAGGAACTTTTGCAGCACGTGAGTCTATCATTTTTTCATCCGTAATGGCATTCTGCCGTTCTATGTCCTCATTCTGCCAATCATAGAATATATCAATGGCTTCATCAGAAAAGTCAAGAACATTGAAGATGCCTTCCGTAAAAGGAAGAGCCACAGCCTTGTCTATGATCTCTTTCCATACACGGAATGGTCTTTCAATGATTGCAGCATCTTGTTTTGGAACCTTGACCCAAGGAGCAATCTTCAAACCTTTTGGGCATGTGATCAGAAAACGGTCAAGAAAACCATTCTTCTTGAATCCCATATCATAAAGTTCATGCACAATACCAGTCTGGATAGTTCCCACAATCTGTATACAAGGATAGTCAATGCGTAAAGGACAATCAAGATTACAACGAGACACATCTACTGGCAAGCCATTGTGAGCCGACAGCATTTGTTGTACAAAAGAACTGTTGTTGTATCGGTTGATGGTGTTGAACAGCCCCATTATCTCATCCACTACAACTGCCACACCTCTGAGGTTGGCATCGTGATTGCGCATCAGAATCTCTGGCGTGAAGTCATTCATGATATTCTTATGCAGGACTGGTACAGGAGGTAACGATTCCCATTCCGTCCGTTTTTTGCCCTTGTTTCTCTCCACAATGGCTGCATACTCATTCTTTAGAGCCTTGAACTTATGGTGCTCCTCAGTATCAATGTCGTGCAACGGCTTGTAGGCAAAGTTCAAAGGTGGAGTCTTGCCGACTCCTGGTCTGCCAACAAGAATGACATATAGGATAGGTGAAGTAATCCAATTGCCTTTAATCCGGATATAGCAGGAGTTGCCGACGGCTGCTGCCATAGCGGATATAAGGGAAGTAGCGGTAAACTCAATGGAATAGTTCTCCGTCCTTGCCAAATCAAGAATCATCTGCTGCATCTTCTGGGGGAACACGTCAAGAGGAATTCCAGAAGTGGCTACGCCCGAAGCCTCCGAGCGTAGCTTGTTACAAATTTCAAGCGCATCCATGATATTACCAGTTTAAGGGTTTCGGCTTGCGCTTGTTTCCTGCAAGAATGGCTGCATTCTCCTCCTCTGCTGTGAGAGGTACAGGATTCTTGCGGTTAGTCTCCAGCCACTTGTCAAGTTCATCTTGATAAAGGCAGTAACGCTTGCCCGGCTTGGTGGCAGGAATGCTGCCGTTGCCAAGTTTCATGTAGAGAGTTGCCATCGGCATTTTTAGGTATGCCGATGCTTCCTCCACACTCATAGGTATGTGCGTGTTCGCCTTGTGTGGCTTGTTCTGTGATTGCAGACTGACGATCATCTGCTTCATGCCCACCACTTCGTCCCGAAGCTGGGCAACGACCATTGGAAGGTCGTTGAAAGTTAATTCCTTATTCATTCTGATACTTTGTTAATAACTGGTGCAAAGGAACAGAATGATGCTTCCGTTACTGAGGTTCGTGACAGTCATTTGTCATTCACGAAGGAATAACTCTAACAATGGGGATTATTCGGGAGTTTCCTCTGATATATCATGAAACTTATATCTACCATTGTCTGGTTCATCAATAGGAATGACATCATTGGAACATGGTGCTTTCAGGTTCTTCAATGTGCTGTAGTCCAAGCCTTCAAACGGTTTTGGGAACAAAGCCTTGATAAAGGATATTCGCATTGCCATTGTGTAATCACACTTACCCAAACGTTCTGCGATATTCCACACGAAGTGTCTTAAAGGAATATTCTCAACCGTCTCCTTGAAACGGTTTATTGCTATCGGGGTATAGTTGGTGTCGTTGCTCCATTCCTTGACTGCCTCAATTACCTTGTACAAATCTTCCTCATACAGAAACCTCGACATGGTACGATGCACATAGTCAAGTACGGCCCTCGTTCGTTTTTCCTTTATCTCCTGTGCTTCTTTTTCTTGTGCCTCTACACACTTGGCATAGTCCTCATGACTGTATTGTGCTGACTCTGTTTGTGGTAATGTTTGCTTTGGCTGTTCTTGTTCTGTTGCTGGCTCTGCTTCTACAATGTTTTTCTTTGTCTTGCTGTTGCTACCAATGGTCATCAGTTCATAGGGATAATTCACCATAGAAATGAATATCGCCCAAAGCAGGATGTTGCTCCCTACAAAGATGATTGACTCGACAAACAGACTTTGGTGAAAGTCATTGCCTACATACATCGCCACGACAAGAGAGATGGCGAGAATTGCAGTACCAACAAAAGCGTAGATGGTACAATCTGAAGTTGTCTTGTTTTCTATCATTATTGTATTCGTTTTATTGTTATTCGTTCAAAAACTTCCACAAAGTTAGATGCAGAAGCATGTAAAAACAGCATTTACGTTCTCTGGCACTCTTTCTTTTACGCTTTATTAGCGTTCTAATATGATATCATACTCTGAATCATACTTTAAACTTCTCGTTAGTGTCAGTTGTTGCTGATTGTTGGCTACAAAGGTAAGGGCAAAGAAAAGGGATATTTGCAGTTCCTCTTCAATATCTATAGGAATTGGAATGTATTTGTCAGATTGGTTCTATCCACGACAGCAAATAGAACCAACAAAATGAGAAAAGGACTATTGGAACACTATCATTCCAACAGTCCTTTTCTGCGTGTTATTGTCAAATGGTTACTTCTTCAAGGTGATACAGCCAACCGAAGCACGTTTCTGAGCATCGGAAATCTTGGCATACACTTCTGTCGTTGCCACATTCTTGTGACCGAGATAACGCTGCACAACCGCAATACTTGTTCCTGCATCGAGCTGGAGACAGGCAAAGCTGTGGCGTGAGCAATGATAGGAGATATGCTTGGTTATCCCTGCATCTTTCAGCCAATTTTTCAGCGGTGCCTGTGTCATGGAGTCTTTGAAATCAGGGAACACCTTACCTCGTTTATCTGGTGAATAGCCTATCAGTTCCAAGGCTTCCTCACTGATTGGGTTATGCACGATGTCCTTTGTCTTCTGCATTCGTGTAGTGACATACATCACACCATCGCTGCCGTATGGCTGTATCTCCTCCCAAGTGAGTTTCTTGATGTCGCTCTTTCGCAATGCCGTTAGGCAAGAGAACAGGAAGGCTCGCTTTAAGGCAGGGGCAGAGCATGGTGTGGATGCCAAGCGGATAACCTCGTCCTGTGAAAGATGCTCCTTGTCTGTCGGGATTGTCTCGATACGCTCCAAGAAACCATTTGGGTTCTCCTTTATCTTGCGGTCACGATAGGCAGTGTGGATTGAAGCACGGAAAGTTGACCAGTAGTTGGCTGCCGAGTTGATATGTAGTTTTCTGTTCTTATGCAGTCCCTGTGGTGCTGTCAGCAGATACTCACGAAACCTGTTGCACAAGTCCACGTTTATCTCCCCGAAGGTACACTTGCCTTGCGTGAAGGTACGGAAGTGCATATAGACGTGTTGCCACTTGGAGTTTTTCTTGTCTGCCAGTCTCTTGAAGTAGGCAAGGAAATCTCCTTTCATCTTCTCCTTGTCGAAGAAATCGTAACGCTCGTTGACGATAGCCTCGAAGCGACGGCAGCGTATCGCTTCAGCCCTTTCAGCAAGGCTCTGGTTATATTTTAGCTCTGTCTGGTTCTTTGGCTTGGCATAGATGTAGATGCCAAGCGACTCATGACGGATGACTTTCATCGTGCTCTCGTCACGATAGCCTGGATAATAGTCAAGATAATAGGACAGCATGTGTCCGTCCTTGATTTTGCGTGTACGCAATGATACAGTCTTGCAAATGTTGCTCATAACTGATATGTATTATTGATGATTATTCGTGGTGAAGTGTCTCTTCACGGCTGCAAAATAACGGAATGAAATCTCCGTGACTCCAATTATTCATAGTAACTGATGGATAATGCTGAAATCATTTGAAATCACAGTCCTTTTGCTGCTCTTTCCGCCATTGCTCGCTCCACATCCGTCTTCAAAAGCAGATTCTTTACACCCACTTTTACCTTGCTGATATGGTGAACTCTCACGATATGGCAGATGTTGGCACTTGTCAGACCATATATCTGCTGTACTTGCTCTGTGGTATAATAGCTGTCATCGCTCATAAGGTCAGTCCTGCGCAGTTCTTCAAGATGCTCCTTTGAGTAATAGGTACGACCGTACTCACGTTTAGTCGGTATCTTATGACGGTAGGTGTATGCCCTGAGTGCTGACTTGCTCATGCTAAAGGCTTCCTCTACATCATCAGCTGTCACCCACTCGGTGATGCAGTGGATGTCAACGGCAGTACCGAAGAACTCATCAATATGCCGTTTGCTGTAATAGTTCTTGCCAGCGATACGGCACATCGGTATCTGGTTGCGTTTGGCGGAGGTGTAGAGCCAAGACTTCTTGACCTTATAAATGGACATAACTTCCTCACCAGAATAATAGTCAAGCACCTCATTCTCCTCTTTCCCTTTTGTTGGTTCCTGGTTTTGTGTTGGCTTTTCTGCTTTTGCCTTTTTACTGGGCTTGCTCTTGCTGGCAGGAATCACACGCTTGTAGGGATTACCCTCAAACATCTTCTCTATATCAGATTTTCTCACGAATGCCATTCTGCTGCTCAATCTTGATGCCTTCAACTTGCCGTTAGCCACAAGTTTGTAGATATACTGTCGGGTGCATCCCATCAGAATGGCAGCCTTGGAGAAGGTAAGATACTCCTGATGTTGCAGATCCATGATTGGCTCAATACCGTTAATCAAGTCCTGCTGTCTTTTCTTCCTAAGACGTTTTGCCTCTGCCTGACATTCCTCGGAACAGTATTTCTGCATACCGCTTCTTGGCACGAATGTCTTGCGACAAAATTCACATTTTCTTGTCGGTCTCATACTCTTTGATATTGCTATGTTCTACATACTTTGAGTATTCCACCAATGGAGTAAACGGAAGTGAACCATTGACAACCTTTGTCAACCCAGTCCACGATATAACGCTTTTTGCCTATCAGCTTCAAATCTGTCCTTCATTGTAACTACTCGTAAACCCTTGTCAACTACGTTCACGATATGACAAAATAAAAGCTCCGCAAATTCTCCACGGTAGAAATACGCTGCAAAAATATGTGGAAAATCGGGAACTGCCAAAAAGCACTCAGAAAGTGTTAAAAATCAAATAGTATTGAAAATCAAGGTTTTATGGTTAGTTAATCATAGTAAGTTATGGTTAGTTATAAGGCTCTAAATACATGAACTGAATGTACGTTCCGGGATTACGTTCAGTCTATTAGGTAATGTCACCTGTTCAAGCTGAAAGCAACGGGAAAATACGGCATCACCCAATTTTACCACTCTATTAGGTATAGAAAGATGTGTTATAGCTGTATGTTGGAATGAGAATGACTCGATGACGCTGACTGACTCGGGAATCTCTATATCCTTGAGAGATTCGCATTCAAAGAATGTAAATTCTGGAATACGGCACAAATCTTTAGGCAGCTTGATTGATTCAAGTTTATCCATACCTGCGAAAACGCTTCTTCCGAGGAACTGAACACTGTCAATAAAGCCTATCTCTTTCAACGATTTGCAATTCATAAAGGCGCAATCACTTATGGATTCAATAATTGCATTTTGGGATAATACAACTTCAAGATTCTTACATCCATATAAAGCTTTGGAGCCTATCGACCGGAGGTTCTCAGAAAGAGTCAAGCTTTCAATATCGAAATTGCGGAAAAGCGCATAGTCGCAGATATGATAAGTCTGATTTTCAATTTCAAAATGTTTGGCACAAGGTGTAACTACTTTTAAGAGTGATTTGGCGTGTTTATCATATACACCACTCAGAGCATCTCTTGCTATATCCTTTCTGATTTCAGGTGATAAAATATGAACAAAACTCTCGATGCTTTTATCAACCTCAATACTATTAGGAAGATCTTTATTCGCGACTATAGTGGCGTAATTTGCGCAACAACCATAGTCAACCTCCTTACCATCAATAACAAGGGGAAGCAGACGTCCATCCTTCAGAGCTATATGATATGTCAGAATGTCTACAATCCTTTTCTCATCACTGTTTGTTATGGTTCCAAGAAGTTTCAGGGCTTCATCCCAACGTCCGAGTTCTCGCAGTAATTCCGCCTTAAGCAAGCTACTGTCATCAGAATCATCAAGTGTATCTATCGCTTGATTTGTCGCCTTGATTACAAGACGTATATCTTCATCGTCTGGAGTATCAAACGCTCCGGATATGGAATTGATATGTTTGTTCTCTTGAATAGCCTTGCGGGGACGAGACCGTCTGAACTGATCGTTGTAAGCCTGTACGAACGAAATTGAGATAGTGCTAAGTTCTGACGCATCTGATGTGGAGGCAGATAATTCGATATATGCGTCTTTTGCTTCGGTGTATGTCAGATCTCCGGTTTCTCCAAATGATTCATTTGAAGTTTTTCCGGTATCTTTCCATTTATCCAAGAGTGAGTAACGACCACAATTGGCGCATTTTTGAATCGTAGATAGTTTTGGAAGCATCGGGTAGATTGCTTTTCCGTCACTCCATAATTCTCCTCCAAACGTGTTGCCGCTCATCAGCGACAACATTGGTTTTGTCTTGCCACAGTACGGGCATTTATACAGTTTAGCAGGTGCTGGTAACATATTTTTTATTCTTCCTGTATTTGAGCTAAGGTTAACTATGAAAGAAAATTACAGTAGTCAGGATAACATTCTTGAATAAGTTTTCGATAAGACTCCAACGGTCGCGTTTTATATAGAGTGTTCAGTTCTTCAGTTCTGACTATAAGTCGAGGTATAAGCTCATTGGCTTTTGTCGGAAATGTATCAATGGCTTCTTCAAGGTACTCTTCAAACTCCAATTCAGAATCATTGGGGAAATGCTCTTCCCAATACCAATATAATGGAACAAGCAGAACGTCAGCCGAGAGACAGACTTCCGAGGCCTCAATATCGCACGAATGAAACTGTTCACCAAAAACAGACCGCTTTAGTTGGCGTAAGTTCTCCACCTCAGTCATTATTTTGTCTTTTAGTGCATCCATATTATCTGATATTGACTTGACTTGGAGTTTTGCGCCCTTTGCGAATCTGTTCACTGGATAGTCCCATATCGACATGTTTATTTGTTTTAGAGCCGATAGCCCTATATACTAAGCCGGAATGAGATACTTTACATAAATCAAACAATGCTCCTAACTCCGGGTCTCCGGCGTTGGCTTCGCTCAACAACGACATTGCGAGCTCAGAAGATGATTCTTCCAATATATCAAGATCGTATATATCTTCCGACATATCGATGCTTACTACTATATTGTTCCCTTCAAGCTTCATTCCGGTCATCACCATACCTTCGTCAATTTGTGCTGGTAGTCCTGTCGTTTCTATGGCAAGCTTTAATTCCAATGCTTCGTGCAGTGCTTCCGAAGGATTAAGATCAACCTCACGCTTCATTCTCGCGATATATTCGGGAGTCATTATAGAGGCAAATTGCTCCCCGGTACCGTCAGACACTACCACTTTTAGTCCAATCCCTTTTGAGACAAGATCATTTATCATCTTCTCAACATAGCTTCCTTGGGCTTGCAAGCACACAAAGGAAAGATAGAACATGGCACGGGTGGCATCGGGATTATTCTTAAACGCATCAATGTTGACGTGTCCCGGACGATAGTCTATTCTATATGTAAGAGAATTGTCTTCAAGCGTAATGGATGTTACTTGTCCTATTCCATTGGCAACCGGAATTGGACAATCTCGATTCGCCCTCTTAATCTGAGATTCAATAGAGTTTTCATAGGAAGGTTTTGCAACCAGTTTGGCAATATTTCCGATGACTATCAGGGCAAGGAATATGCCTCCGATTATTTTGATCGCTTTCTTCATGGTTAAGGTCAATAAGTTGTTACAGTTGTATAACCTAAGTCATCAGTATAGGCAGAGTAATAGTTGCCGTTCATATCGTGTCCGGTTGTATTCCCAAAGTCATCAGTGTATGAGTATGTGTAGTTGCCGTTCATGTCATGAGTCGTGGTGTTGCCATAGCCGTCCGAATAGGAATAGACATAATTTCCGTTCATGTCATGGATTGTCGTATTTCCATATTGATCGGAATAACCACTTATGTAGTTTCCGTTCAAGTCATGTCCGGAGATATTACCATACTCATCACGAGTTATATAAATGCAGTTACCCTCTGATGTATAGTAGGTGGCTTGCACGGACAAGTCAATGTCGTCACATTCATCATAATCTTCATCATAATAGAATTCTGTTGGCAAAGGACGAATCTCAGAATATGAAGATAGTCCCTCAACAGAACTGGGGCAATCAACTACAGTTGATACTTTTTTTTTGTCTGAGCCGCATGAAGACAAAGCCATCAGCAGAACAAATGTGATAAAAGTGTTTTTTGTCATTTTCATAATGTCTATGTTGTTTGTTTATCCTTTATGAACTTGGGCGTATGATGGTAAACATAAAAAATCACTTTTAACACTTTATGCTAAAGAAAGCCATTTGGATTAATGGCCGGCTTTTACAAGTCTGCTCAATTCTATTAATGTTGGTGAATTAAACACATCTACAAGAATGACATCCGGAATAGAAGACTTTGAGTAGCAGACAAAGACTTGAAGTGGTACCGTTTGCCCTTCGACAGTCATACCCCCGGCATACACATCGGCACGGGTACCATCATTCTCATCAACATTCTTCGACAATGCAACTCTGAATTCGTATGCCGATTCATCTCCCACTGTGACCGATAGATATTTCTCTCCATCTATTTCTGCCACGAGAAATAGACCAATAGGATCTCCACTTGAAGAGGGCATATCTTGAATCAAGTTGTTCTCTCGGTCATAGACTTTAAATCCATGATAGAGGTAGCTGTGAATTACTCTTTCAGCGGCACTTAAACTGAGTGACGCAATTAGCATCAAGGCAAACAAAATTAGAACTTTCTTCATACCCTTATCTCTCTTGTGGATCACGTGATTGATACCATTTAGCCACCGGTGATATTTCATCGTACCAAATTACAATAGCATTTCTCGTAACCCAATCTGCTGATGGATCGTTTATAAACTTAATTTTGCATCGTTGACCCTCGCCATCAATTGCATCATAATGCACGATTTTTACAAAGCCGGAATTAGATTCCGGCTTGTTATACATTGAGTATCTCTTGCTACCCAAGAGCAATTTGTTGCCATCGACGTATATGTCAATTAGGGAATTATTGGAGACTTGATTCGACACCTCATTGGTCTCCATATTCAAATCTTGTGACAAGAAACATGAATATAAAGTCTTCGCATTCATTGAGAATGAAAGAAACACACCTGCTAATAAAAACAATAATCTATACATAACTCAGATTACTTAAAGGGTTATTACTCAGGAAATATTCGAGCATGAACATAGTAATATTCACCTAAATCCGTTATGAATATAGCATAGACTTTCGCGTTGCGCTCTATCTTAAACACATCAGACGGTGTAGTCTCATATATGACGTATTTGCGAGCATAATAATATGGTTTAAGGGAACGAATAAAATCACTCATGCTATTGCTTGGGTATATGTATTCCTTCTTCACTATAAAGGATCGCCAATCGGATAAGATATTATATTCCCAAGTATTTACTGCAAAAGCATAGGCGAAGTTGTCGATAGACCCATTCCAGTAAGCAATAGGATTTCCACTGTCTTCTGTAGGGAAGTATCCCTTGGCTTTCATTGCCGATACAAATTGAGCTTCCGTCATATCGCATATTTTTATAAAATTCTCAATTGTGGGTTGGATTACGTTCAACGAGTAGCCATGACCATATGATTTTGAGACGGAGCTAAGGCTTTGAGCGCCACATATAAATGTGATGCACATGAAGAAGATAAGAATCAGCTTTTTCATGATACATTTTAGTTTTGGTGATACTCCCAGCGGTTGTAGAGGTCACACCACTTGTAATAGCCGATGAGCGTGTTATTGGAGTTATAAACATCGTACCGTTTATAAAGGTCGTTCCACTTCTTGTAGCCTATGACATTGCCATATGTGTCTTTTACTTCTTCTCGGTCATATAGGTTGTTGTACGAACAAGTGGACTGTATGTTGCCGTAGCGGTCTTTTGTATCCGTCCGGTTATAGAGGTTATTGCGCTGCTCCGTCTTCTGGAGGTTTCCGTTGGCATCATAATACTCCATACGGTTGTAGAGGTCGTTGTACTTGGCATAACCAATCATACGACCGTTAGAGTCGAAGAACTCGGTACGTTTGTAAAGGTCATTCCATTTCTGGGTGTAAGATTGAGCTGTGGCTCCGATTGCGAATGCTATCAGCGTGATTAGTAGAATGGTCAGTTTTTTCATTGATGTTATCGTGAAAGTTCGTTACACATGCGAAGAAGGAAGATGGCGATGAATACTGCTACAATCCACAGATTGCGCTCTATCCAAGATTTCTTGGGCTTTGGCTCTTTATTGTCCTGACCATTATTTTGGTCATTTGTTGTTTTTGTTTCCATTCTTAGATGAAATGATAAGTTTAAGAATGCCGTAGATGACGGCAGCAAGAATCAATACTGTTATCATCTGCTTTGATTATGGCCGTTCAGTCCAATTGACCGGTTTATACAACAGAAGCGTGGACTGAATCCGCCGCAACTTTTGATAGATGGTCGTAGGAAACCAATTGACGAAAAGATGCAGGAAAACAGCCCACGCATATGGCGTAGGAACCGTTCTGCTCTGCTTGCGTCAAAAGAAAATTTCCTACGTTTTCTATCTCAAGCATTGGCGAAACGCTTCCGGAGAAGTTTATCTTACTAAGGTCACACTCTTGTGATGATGCAAAGTTAGCTAAATTTCTCGTCATAACCAAGCGTTAAACTGTTATCCTGCAAGAGCGTATTACCAAATTCTGATCGTGGTATTCCCAAAACTGTCGGTTTGTGAGGTGGCGCGATAACCGTTGCTCCCGGTGGTTGTCGTGTTCCCGAAGCTGTCGGTATAGGAGCGATACGTTGTGCCGTTGTTAGTTCGGGTCGTGGTATTGCCAAAGCTATCGGTATAGGAAGTCGACCGGTAGCCATTGCTTCCCGTGGTCGTCGTGTTCCCGAAACTATCGGTACGGGTATTGTAGGTCACGCCATTGTTTGTGCGGGTGGTCGTATTGCCAAAGCTGTCGGTGTAGGACGTTGAGCGGTAGCCGTTGCTTCCGGTCACGGTGGTGTTGCCGAAGCTGTCAGTATAGCCGCGATAAGTAGTTTGAGCTGATGCGCTGAAGGAGAGGAGTCCGAGGACGAGAGTCGCCACGATTGAGAGGATGAATTTTTTCATTGTCTTGAAGTGTTTAAGTTGTTTGTTTGTCCTTAATGACACCCCAAGCACAAAGGTTAACAAGCAGACATGACAATTTTTCAAAAAAAGTTTCTTATCTCAAAGCCACGAACATAATTAAAGAGCAATGGATTGTAAATCTATGTATTATCATTGCACAAAATACTCATTCCGACTAATCTATCACCACAAAAGCGGCCCAATAATAGGGGTCGTGATAGCCGGCTGATCGTAAATCTTCTTGTGCAAGACGTAATGAATCTCTTACTGAGTGTTTGGAAAACAGATAGGTATAGAACTGCTGCATCAGCAGAGCTGTGGCTTCATCTGGCACTTTCCATAAAGATGTGACCATAGTCTTTGCTCCAGCAGCTCTGAACGCCCTCTGTAATCCCATGACGCCATCTGTGCCATTCTGATGCCCCCTGCCTGTATCACAGGCTGACAATACCACAAGGTTTGTGTTGCCGAAATCCAAACGACTTATTTCATCAGAGGTAAGTACCCCATCATCTACAGGATTCGGCTTCGCTTTTCCATTCCAAACATCGTTGGCTCCGGAGAATAGCAAACCTGAATACAACATCAGATGATTACCCCAAGAGTAGCCGGTTGTTTGTTGTAAAAAATTGTTCTGACGAGCGGATTCGTTACTTGCAATAAAGTATCCGTGGGTCGCAAAGTGAAGTATTGAAGGTGATTTCCCACTTAATTCTTTTATCGCTGTTTCAGATGCCTCTTTGCCGATGAATATGACATTCTGGATATTGCGTGACGATGCCAAATTTGAAACGTTTTCAACTTCTGTTTTTGTCCAGGGTAAAAGTCCCCAATTACCTCTGTTTTCACTAATCATAAGGTTATATTCCCCATTTGGCGATATATGCATTGCTAAATCTCCAGTGGCAGGTGATTGTCTATTAAAGAAGTCTGGATCACCAAACAATGCAATATCAGGAAATTCAATTGATTTGTGCTTACTTAGATTGAATACATCTGAGACGACCTCAACCTCGTAAGCCTCGCCAAATCTACGTCCGTCTGGCATTGAGATTGCTTCGATATTTATGGAGGATAAGTATCCTATAGGTCGTAGATAAATTTTTCTCTTGCCGTTTATAATCGGCAACATTGGCTCTATAAGCAGTCTGTAGATCGAATCACTATTCTCTGTGTATACGTTGTTGATGAAAACTTCGTCCGCGTCACGATTATATACCAACGAAGCTAAATCCCGTTGCTTACATACTTCTGTCAACAGAGGAACAGAATCGCCTTTTGAAAGTGAGTATATTGAAAAACCTTCCTCAAATCCATCTGTAATGCTATCACCCTTTAAAATCGAAGAGTATATGAAATCAATAACTACTTCGTCACCTGAAAGCTGTGACGACACCTTCTGAATATCATAATTGTCCTGAAAGAAGTCCTGAATTTCAAAACCTGTTTCGGACAATATTCGCCGCTCAGTTTTTATTACGGCAAGTGCGATTGAATCGTGTTGTTCTACGGATTCAAAACCATACGACAATCTGCCACGATTAAGCTGGTATTCATCCCAAACCTTTCTTCTCTTTGGTAATTCTCGGCTCAAATATTGTTTTTTGATTATTTGCTGAAAATTGAGATTGAAGTCTCTTACGAAAGAATTTATTTGAAATCCCATAAGCCGGGCTTTATCTTTATTTGTCCAAAGGGCGAGAAGATTATTAGTTCTCATCATCTGGTCAGAAATCTCTGACCAATAACGTTCTCTTTCGACCTCGGCAAAATCAAAAATAATTGATTGCAGATAGCTGAACCCTGCCAAATTATAAGAGGCCATAAAATCTATTGCTGAGTCAAAATCCGACTTAATTAGTGAATTCATAGCAATGTTTTGAGCTTTGCTATATTGCAGTGCCGGAGTGGTTGTAGTCATAGAATTAAATGTCATTATCGCCTCGTCGTATCGACCAGTAATGGAATACAAAACTGCGAGATTGTTACGCGCAATATCTTTTATGCTTTCCAATATAATGTCATCCGGACGAGATGTAATTACGGATTTAAAACAGTTTTCAGCCGAAGATGACTTACCGAGTGCTTGTAAAAGAAGCCCTTTATAATTAAGCAGAGAATAACTGTCAATAAATTTTGAATCTGTAATTTTCCCCAAATATGTATTATGAACTTCTTCCGCCTCGTCAATGTATAGTTTGGCCGTTACAAAATCACTTTTTTGTAAGTAACAGCCCCCCAGTAGCGTAAGAACTGTAAAATATCCCATGTCGTATATGCTTTCATCTTCATACATCCATTGGGATTGCTGCAAGTAACGGATTGCATTATCATAATCTTTTAATTCTACTTGAACAGCTCCACTAAGTCGCCATAATTGCCGTGAAAACTCCGTATTGGCTACTTTGCTCTTTTGATTAAAAACTTTTAATGCTTCGCGACATAAATCGGATACTTTCCTAAGTTGTCCTTCAGATGAATATACATTGGAAAGCAACATAAATGCCGTTGCAAATCTGTCCTCATTCCATAACTCGGCTTCGGCTTGCTCGGAGAATAGCACTTGCAAAGATTTTTGCGCTTCTGCGCCTCTCCCTGCCTCGATAAGATTTATACACTCTTCAAGTGATAATTTCTCGTTGGATAGACAGGTGAGAGAAGATAGAACGCAAAGAAAACATATCAACCATTTCATTTGCCACAATATTCAGACAGGATTTCTTGTATTAAAGTATCACTCTCCAACTCTCCTCCGGAAAGTCTGATCGCTTCATTAAAATTGGTGATAGCTTCCTCCTTATGTTCCATTACGTAGTAAGAACACCCTAATGTTTTATGAAGATACGGACGAAGAGATTGATAATTTTCAGGCAAAGACTCTCCTCTTGAAAGCATTGGAGACAATAAATCTATTACCTCCTGATTTCTGCCCACATTCAGATACGCCCACGTTAATTTGTTTATAGCATAGGGTACACCCCATTGCATATACTCTGGTGTAAATGACAAAAACTTCTCCAGAGACATAATGCCTGATTCATATTCACCATTCCTTATACATGCCATTCCAATAAATAAGCAGGGTTCGACTTCGCTGACATCCTTATCGGATAGATTTTTGATGTATGAAATGGCTTCAGGGAAAAGTGCTATTGCATCATCTATTTTATCTTGATTGCAGTAAAACTCTATGAGGCGACAATAGGCATAGCCAACGTAATAATTATGCAAATTGTGTTCCTTGCCAATCCGTATTGTTTCCGTGAAAGGTCTTAAAGCCATTTCATAATCCCCAAGACTATATTGGATAGAACCTTCGCTTTGAAGGCAACACAGATAATAATCATCCTGTTCTCCATACTTAGTCAGGCAATAATTGGTCAATGAATCGTTAATCTCTTTTGCTTTTATCCAATTGTTAGAGGATGCGAATTGTTGATAGCGATTTGCTGCTTTGCCATAATAATCTCCGTGTATTTCTACTTTTTGTAATGAATCCATCCATTGGATTTTGTTATAGTATTCACGCGCAAGTTCATAGTCACCAGCCTCATTATGAATATTTCCAAGATTCAGATAACAACAATTGTCCAAATCAGTGTTGTGTTCAACAACCTTCCCTTTCAGAAGAGCCTTGCGATACCATCTCGCCGCCTCATTTCTTTTGCCTAATGCATCGCTGGCAAATGCTCGAAATACCAGCATATCAATATATGACGGATACTTGAATCGAAGTCGTTCAAACAAAGACACCGCTTTTTCGAGATGTTTATCAGCAAGCTCATTCTTCTGACCAAACAAATAGGCTTTCCCAAGCAACAGGTTGTAAAATACTTTGGTAGTATCATCTGCTGATGATATATCTGTAAGAGGCAACTCTGTAAGTATATTAATTGCCTTTTCATTTTGATTTTTGTCCAGATACTTCTGAGCTTTGTTGAATACCTCATCATAACCCTTAATAGTTTTTGGCTCCTTTGCAATTACGCAAGGAGCCAAAATCAATGAGGTCAGCATCACAGCGAAGAACCTCAATATCCGGACACAGATAATAAACGTTTTCAATTTGTATTGTTTTTGTTTCGTTTCGACCCCCAGAAGCAGAGCCATGCAAGGATAAACCAAAAGGCTTCCGCCGCCACTGTCGGCCATGCGAAATGATTTCTAACCATTACTTGAGTTCCACCTACAAGCGCGATGAAGATGAATATCCAGCCGAGTACTTTGAGAAATGTTTTCATCGTTGTCTTAATTAAAGAATTTTGTTAAGTTGTCTTTACCCTTAATGAAAACTAAACTCTCAAGGTTAACAGCCGTCGGGGAATTTTTAAAGCTTCTCGACTTTTTCTTTCAGTTCACGAGCCTTGTCGCCCATCGCCGTTCCCTCAGGCGACTCTGCAATGAGAATACCAAGCACTTCCAAGGCTTTTGACTTGTCGTTATTGCGCAGATAAGCATTGGCAAGCATCCATCCGATTTCCGGCATGTATTCCGTGTAATCGTTAAACGTGTCGCCACGGGATTCTGTCCACATATCAGATAATCGGGCAATGGCATCGCCAAGATTATGCTTTGTCTCAATATCCGAATACAATTCTTTAAGTATGTCACTTACACCGTCGTTCTCGCCACGTGAAAACTCGGAAGCCGGAAAATACGCGAGGTATTCTGACCCAAGAGACGTAACCTGTTCGTATTTGTAGTACTTATATCCACCGAAAATACATAATAGTATCGAAGCGGCGGCAGAGAAAGACACTACAAATTTACGGAACGTCAATATCCGGGGATTCTTTATCGTTGTTCCGCTTATGCTCGTAGCAGTTCGCTTTATATCTTCTTTCGAAGACTGTTTAATTGCTTCAATTGTATCGTTGTCTTGTTCGGAGCCAACCTCATTCATAGCCTTTACAAGCCGAGCTGTCGCAATAGCTTTATTTCGCAGTTCCTCATTCTCGGCAATAAGTCGGTTGAACTCCACTTCCTCGGCATCTGAAAGTCGTCCTTTTATATATCGTGAGAGCATTTCATCGAAACGGCTCATATCCTTATCGTAAACTTCATTCATGGCTGTTCAGAATAACTTGTTGCACAATTCATTATACCTCGCACGGAACTTCTCGCAACAACGATGCTTTGTAACCTTGGCCACGCTCTCGCTGCTGTAGTTAAACATCTCGGCAAGCGACCGCATCGACAGATTGTCGCGGTAAAAGCCCCAAAGAAGTTCGTTGCAAGGGCTTGGGAGGTCTTTTACAATAGCCCTCACCAATTCTTCTTTCTGATTCTCAATGGTTTCGTCTCCATTGTCGAGTGCAAGCAGTGCCTCAATTTTTTCGCTTTCAACCTCACCGTCCATCAGTGTAAGCGACATCTCGCTATCTATGTTCAGTGACCGTGCCGAACCTCTAAGGTGTTCAAGAGCCTTATTCTTACAAATCGACATGAAATATGTCGATAGCGAGGCTGTCATTTCATCAAGTTTGCCGGCTTGAATATTGTTGTAAAGCACAATAAAAGCTTCCTGAAAAATGTCCTTGCAGTCATCTTCCGGAATCCCGAACCGATTTTGTAGAAACGCGAGCGCTTTCTCCCACTGCACCGAAGCGAAGCGGTTGAGTTGCGATGCGTTGCGTATGTCGTGGTTGTAAATCATCAGTTGCTTTTTTCAGTAACCATATTTTGCTTTATCAGTCGTCTGTCCTTACCCATATGTGTACGAACTGATTCCACCCAACTCGTATCGGAGGACAATCTAACGTTTTGGAGAGTCTGGTTTATGTAGTAGGTCAGCGGGCCATAATAACGGCCGTCCTGTTTTATCTCTGCGTTGGTCTGATAAGCCCGGCATGCTTCCAATATACAAATTCCGCTCATCCCTGGTCTCAACTGAACCTTCATATTTCCTCTACGGTCTATTTTAGGAATATATTTCTTTCCGCTGGGCGTAAAGCCTTGGTCGGTTCCTCGGATAAACAATTCTTCCTCTACTTCATCCCCTCGGCTGGCTCCTCCCATGTGGCAAGCATCTAAGACAAGATATACATAACCTTGTCTGCCGACTTTTGAACGAATTGATGAGACATATCTTTCCAACTCGTCATCAAGTATGTGATTGCACCCATCGTATACCCCATTCTTATATTGAAGCATGGCGTCATAGGGAACTATAGCTTCATCCCAGCCATCCGCCTCATCACCTGAAAGATCTTCATAGGCTTGACCATGGCCTGAAAAATGGATATATACCATATCTCCGGCGCGACAGTCGCTTATAAGTTTATTGAATGCTAAGCGGATTTTTTTTGCGGTAGCAGCAGAATTTTTTATCGTTGTGATAGAAAAGCCTTGTTTACGCAAGGTCTCCTTCATAAGTTCCACATCATTGGCACCATGTATTGGATTCCAAGTGAGTTCTGGAGCACGATGTATGGGATAATCTGATATGCCAATCAAAAGCGCACGCCTAACCCCGGCATAAGATGCGCTCGTGCCAAGAATGATTATAATTATAATGGCAATCCATTTTTTCATTGCTTATGAATTAACTGAGACAAAAATAGCCCCTGCAAAGTTACTAATTTTTTGCGAGGTAAACGCAGTCATAGCCATAAAACGTGCTGTTTCATAAGGAGATTGTTAATTCCCCTACAATTTTATCAATCGATTGTAATGGTTAAAGTATAAGGCTAAGACATACATCAAAATACGATACGCCCGATACTGCCATTGGTATGCAATATCGGGCGTATGTAACTAAGGGATGAAAAGGGCGGCGATTTCCATGCAGCGGCGGGTGTAGAGACCTTTATGCCATTTGCCTCTGTAACGGCAGTGGGAGGTGTAGGACTTGAAGATGTCGCGATTGCCGGATTTCAGCTTTTTGAGGACGCTGGATTTGTTGACGACACCGGGACCGCAGTTGTATGCAAGTGCGCCGAGAAGCACGGAATCCTTACCGTATTTTGAATACATGGCGCAGAACTTGCGTAGGTCTTTGCGAAGGAGAGCGTCAGCCTGTCTTTCGGTGAGCTGCACGCCACGGCGGTATGGCTCTCCCGGCTGGACTTGGTGGCCATATCCAACGTAAGGCCAGTGCCGAGGCTTATGGAGCGTCTCAAAATGCTTGATTATCAGAACTGCCCGTTCAAAGAGCGGAAGCTCCATTATGCTCCGCTTTGCGGCGAAAGCCGGCGATGTGGCGGTCAACGCCACTATCGCCATAAGGAATATCAGGATTTTTCTCATCGAATAACCGGTGTTACAGGTCCTACAACCGGGCCGATGATTTTGCCACCATCATCATCACCGCTGTCCTTGCCGTTGAATTCAAAGGTCTGTTCCCACGGGGTCGAATTGAAGTTATCTTCAATCACAATCAGGAGTTTATGGGCCTGAGAGGATTTTGCTGTATATGTCAGCCGGAAGGTCTTGCTTTCCAGAAGCACACGGTCATTGTTTACCAGCACCGGGCCATCAACGAGTTTGAGAGTGCCTTCGCCGTCATATTGGAAATATCGGATGGTGTAGAGGGTGTTGGCATAGTTGCCATCCGGCTTTATCTCAAAACGTAGCTCAACTGTTTCGCCCTGCTTGATTTTGTCGCCGTAGGGCATGACCTCCACCGTGAAAGGATAAGACTGCTGCACATCAAGGTCATCGGAACATGAAGTGAGCGCGAGGACGATTGCAAAGAGAGCTATCCAGAACCCGAAGAACCGGGCAGGAGTAAGGCGCATTGCGCCAATCTTATTGAGGATTGTATTCATTATTCAGAGTCTTAATTTTGAATTATTGGAGATTTTAGGCTGTGTAGCCATCAGGTAGTCATTCAGATCCTTGTGGTCAGGATAAAGAGCCGACTTGTCAGCCACTTTGTCGCCGAACTCCCGGCGAAGTCTTGAAAGGGCGTTTCGCCCTGTATCGTCATTGTCGAGATAGCACAGAATCAAGGAGTAATCCGAAAGAGGCGGTATCGCTTTGCCGACATTTGCAACCGAGTTAAGCACCACCGAATCCACACCGTCATTGAATCCCAGCCTCTCGGCGGAAAGAAAATCAATGAACCCCTCGAATACGTTGCATCTTGCATTACCACCGGATATATGCGATATTGCCTTCGGAGGATAAGAGAGCTTGGCAAAGGGATTGCGCAGCTCAAACCCATGTTCGACATTCTCAAAGCCGACGGCATAATAATCCCTGCCGTGCAGCCTGTAATCGACTTGAACACAATACTGTCGGGCCAGATTCTCCGGGATTCCGCGCCCCGCGAGATAGTTCAGCAACTTTCGGGAACACAGCGGTCCCACCTCGATATTCTCAAATGCCGGTTCCGGTCTGACTTTCGGCATTGGCTCCGGTCTGTAACCGTCGGGCATCGGGATTTTCATAATCTGTGAGATATATTCAGCCTGTCTGATAAAATCATCACTGCCAATCATCTCTCCGGCAAGAGTGAAGATGTCGCCGCCTTTCCCGATACCATAGTCGTACCACAGATTATTGTAGCCGATATGCAGGGAGGCGTTTCTCTCACTGCGGTACGGAGCCAGAAACCAGAATCCCTTGCGGTCTTTCCCTTTCATCTCCGCGCCTAAATGCAGCATGAAATCAAGCAGGGATATACTCTTGAAATATTCCTTGTCCATGCCTCACATACGGAATTTTCGTTGCGGCTTCGGCGCATCCGGCTCATGACGAATGTCAACCTTGCGGATGGCAGACATTTCAGAGGCGATATACCGGTTCAGTTCCGACATACTGCAACTGCCCGTAATCTCGTGCGCAAGGTCATATATTCCGCCATAAGCTCCTGATTTTGTATCACGCCACAGATTTGTTTCCGTGTTTATTACCATAGTCGCGGCGTATTCACTGTCGTATGGAGCATTGTAAATGCGCAGATTGCCGTCGGCTGCTACCGGATGTTCCTGTCCAAGAGCCTTCATAAACTCCGTAAGCGGAATGTTTTTTATATCGAGGTCTATTATTGTCGGCATGGATTATTCGATTGTGAGTTTAACGTGTACCCCGAACTGGGTCAGGAAATGGCCGGTGTCGTTGCCGAACACGAACCGCTCCTTTACATGGGCGCCGAGAGCCAGCCTGTCCGAAAGATAAAAGTCAGCTGACAGAGTCAACGCGCCGCCATAGATGAAGGCATCACCGTTTTTTATTGTAGAGCCGTCGGAAAGTATATGCTTACTCCAGTTGACTGTCTCATATCCGCCGAGAGCCGACACACCGCCATAAAGATGGAAGGTCTGAGAGTAGTCGCTGACGATATGGAGATTATACCCGACCTCTCCCGTGAACTGCGCTACTGGGATGCGGCCCTTCTCTCCATAGGGTCTGTAAGTCTGGAGAAATTCACCTCCGAAGCTCCACGTATTTGCATTGTCTTTGAAAACGGAATAGAATACTCCGAAATCATATCCGCAGTTGCGTGAGTCGCCGGTATAGAAACCGTTTACCATGTCGGCGCGGACTTCGACAGCCGACATTCCGGGGAGGCATCGCTGGGCCATTGCCCGCCCTCCGAAGAGGGTGAGCATGGCAGCGAAGATTATAAGAATCTTCTTCATAAGCTGATGTTTACTGAATTGAAAGCTCGTCAATTACATTAGCGCGGACAATATCGCCGTTCTCGACCACGAAAGACTGATTGCGGCCCCCTTCCTTCTCCGCGACCTCGATGACAAGCTGCTTGTCGTCGGGGATAGTGAATTTCTCAAGGGCAAACACCGTTCTCTCCGATTTCTTGCCGCTGACCACCGTCACATAGTTCTGGGCGCGTAGCGGTTCCAATACCTGCTCTTGCATGGCAGTCCGCTTGACCACCTTCTTATCGACTATCTTGAACGAGATGTAATCAATATCGAAAGCGATATTCGATGTATTCTTCAGTTCAGTGTGGAAATAGAGAAGACCGTTGTTGGTGTATATGCTTTTCAGAATGAACTGCACACCGAAACGCTTGGAGCCGATATGCTTGATTTCTCTCTTGTTCTGCTTGTAGATTGACTTCATAATCAGCTTTACAAGCATCGGCGACTCCTGACCGAGACGCTCCAGATAAATCTCCTGCGCGTTGTTGGGGCGGTTCACCGCCTCGCCGTCATGGATAAAGTCGGTCATCTCGATATTGAGCAACAGCGGTTCCTTTGCGAATTTCACGTTAAAGGTGAATAAACAACCGTCATCGGTAATGACCGTTAGATTAGTCTCGGTCTTGAACGACTTGACAGCCGACTTCACACGCAGCACGTTCTTCGCTCCGTCGGCCAGACCAGCCACAAGATTCTCGTCGCCCAAATCGACATACACTATTTCCGAAGGGAAAATGACATGGGTGGTCTTGTTGAACGCCACTTCCAGAGCGTGAGGGGGAATCATGCGGTCAAAACCGACCTTCCGCGTCAGACCCTCAAACTTATCTCCGTCGGTGTAGCCGGAACCGTACACGTTGATGTCGTGTTCCGCCACCTGTTCAGTGTCGGACGACACATTGTTATCGGTGTTTTTGACCGCTTTTGTCCTGGCAAACGCCGGAGAGACCATGCCTATAACGGCGACAAGGAAAAGAATTATAGTCTTGAAATTCATAATAGTTTTCTGTTTTTGGTTACACATCTTCAGGCTGATGAAGCATTACCCTATATCCGGATTTCAGGTGGACTTTCACGGTCCGCATCTTCTTTGTCAGATACTGGCTGACACCGTTGATAAGTCCGCGCCCCACATCGGAGGCGATCTGCGCACCGGCATCGGTGGAGATATTTATCGAACTGCCCATCGTTGACCCCATGTTGGCGCCGATCTCATGCAGCGCGTCCGACTCCATAGAATTGGGGATGTTGATTCCCTCCTGTCCGTCGGTGTCATACACCGTCAGCTCCACCTCATACACCGAGCCGTCGCACTCCACCGAGGACACCGCGATCTCAAGTCTCTCTCCCTGCAATCTCGCGGCACCGACAACTGTTGTGTTGCGTGGAACAAGGCGGCTTCCTATCCACATCGGTTCCACAATCCGGAGTCTGACGGTCTGCCCGTCGGTAACGCTCTGGTTCCCTGCCACGACAGCGGCGATTGTGTTCTTCGGACTTGTTGCCTTTGCCCCTACCGAGGTATTGAACCCGCGTCCGGCGGCAGAGGATGAAAGCGTCGATACGACATTCCTTTTCACTTGCGCGACAGGCTGGACATTCCTTTTGCCCTTTTCCTCCACCGTCTGCCTCGGAGCGGGATTCACGGCATTGCCGTTGCCCATATACTGCGCCGCGAGCTGGTAGGAGCGTTCAAGAAGCTCCATCTGGTCCGGCTGTTGTGCCTGTTGCGCCGCCATAGCGTTCTGCGCCTCCAGCTCGTCAATCCGCTCCTGCATTTCCGCCATGCGGACGGCATCGGAGTTTTCCGGCACGAAAAAGTCATCGAGCGAAGCCTGTACCTCCTGATATTTTTGGGCAGACTGTTCAATCGGAGAGGGTTCAGATGCAGCTATTGTATCCGTCGGTACGGAATCCTGTCTTACGGAGGCGGCGCCCAATATGCTGTCCTGTCTGGCTTTCTCCTTCTGCATTTCCGCATCGGCAAGCGCTTTGAGCTTGTTGCCCTGCAACTTGTCGCTGTCTCCGTCGGGCAGCTCCATGTTGGCCTTTCCCTTTTCCGCGCCGTCATCAGACATATACGAGCCGAAGATAAGCCACATCGAGCCGAGAAAGATTATCGCCGCGCCGGGAATGACAAGCAGATATTTCTTCATTTTCTGCCTCTCGGCAGCCGATTTTGATTCAAACCAGTCATTGATTTTCGTTTTCAATTCCTGAAAGTTCATAAGCGGACTTCTTTAATTGACCTATATCCGGCGTATCGCCGTTGTCGAAACCGGGCAGTTCCAGACCCTCTATGTGTTCAGGCTCCATTCTCTCCATCAGTGCCTGTCCGCGCCCTATGCGGTAACAGGCGTTGCCGAACACGAAGAAAGCCGTGATGATGAACAGGGAAAGCATGATGGTTATCAGTGTAAGCCTGCGGTTTGCAGGGATGCTGTCGCACTTGCGGCGCAGATACGCACCCAGCGCCGATTTCGGTCTGCCCCACACCTTATTATATATAGCGGAGCGTATTGAATGAAATTTATTCATCGGTTATCGTTTTACCGTTGATATGTCCTTGTTCTCAAGGATATTGAAATTCTCGATGATAAACCCGTTTGGATTGTCGTCGGAGCGCGACGAGTTAGTGAGGCGGCACACCGTCACGAGGCTTCTCTCGGTCACGTTGCTCTGGCGGATAATCATCTGGCGGGCATAGGTCCGGGCTACATAGGGATAGTTGTTGAAATCGCACACCACGCTGTCAACCTGACACACCTGATTGATGTTTCCCGAAATTATGCGGTTGTAGTAACCCTTCTCGGAATAATCCGAATAGTAGTTGTAAGCGCTTTTGTCCGATAGAATCAGCGCACGGTTGATGTTATGCTCGATCGCCGACTTGTCCGGGGAGAGCGAGAAGAACAGCTCATGGAAGCGTCGCACGTGTTCCCGCGCCTCGGCAGGACGGTTCTGGCTCATGTCCTGCGACAGAGCCAGCATCAGGCTCTTGCCGTTGTCGAGGACATAGATCTTCTCCCGCTGCCGCTCGGCGAAATTGAATGCCGCAATCAGAGCCACCGAGACCACCACCGCGCACATCGCCACGAACACTATTCCGAACAGACGTATCTGACGGAAGGATGTTTCGATGTTTTTTAATGACTTGAATTCCATTTAATCAGTGTTGGAATGTTATTTCAATAGTTTGCCGACACGACCGGCCACATTTCCGGCAACCGCACCGCCGACACTCCCGGCTGCGGAACCGGCCTGCATAGCCGTATTGTTGACCGCACGGTTGTAGCTGCCCATGCCTCCGGCCTGTATGATCCATCCGGCAACCGTCGGGATTGTGAAATATCCGATGATTCCGATTATCATAAATAGGATATATGCGGTGTTGCTCCCGTCAATATCGACATTCGGGTTGTTCGTCAGCTCCGAAATGTCGTTCTGCAACATCAGTACCTGTATTTTGGCGAGTATCGTCGAAAACAGGTCTGCCACAGGCAGCCAAAGATATGTCTGGATATATCGGCATATCCACTGGACAAGGGTATTCTGGAACCCGTCCCACACCGAAATCGCAAAACTTATCGGGCCGAGGATGGCGAGGACTATCAGGAAGAAAGTCCTTATGGTGTCGATAGTCAGGGAGGCGGCCTGAAAGAGCAGCTCCAGAAGCTCACGGAAGAAATTCTGAATGGCCTTCTTCACTTTATACATACCGCGCTCGATATACATACCGGCCGCCGTGCCTACCTCCGTCACGCCCAGTTCGTCAATCTGGCGGTCAAACTCCGCGTCATCGACAAGATACGCAGTTGATGGATCGCGCATCATCGCCTCGTATTCCAGCCTGTCCTTCTCCTCACGGTATTTCTGCATATCGAGGGTCTGACCCTCCAGCATACCGGCGGTTCCCTGAACGATAGGCGACATCACGGAGTTTATCGTGCCAAGCACCACGGTCGGGAAGAACATGATACAGAATCCTATTACAAACGGGCGCAGCAGCGGGAACACATCAATCGGTTCAGCCCTTGCGAGGGCCTGCCATACCCGGTAGGCGACATAGAACAGCGCGCCGAGTCCGGCGATTCCCTGCGCGACACCCGCCATGTCGGAACACAGAGGCATCATCTCGTCATAGAGCGAGCGCAGAATCGTATGGAGATTAGAGAAATCTATCGCGCAGAGCATGATTACCAGTATCTTTCGGCACCCTTGCCGTAAAGGTTTATCACACGCTGAGTATCAGCCTTCTTCTTTGCCCGCAGATAGGACACGGAGATATTCTTGTTCGTGTAATAGGAGGTCAGGTTGCGGTAGCGGCTCATCTCCTTATAGCATCTGTCCACAATATCCATGCGGTCCTTGTCGGTCATCGACATGGTGGTGATGTTCACCACGTTCTTCAGTTCGCCCAACACTCCGTTGGCTTCTTCGAGAAGGCGGGTGTAGCCTGAGGCGATTGCCGACAGTTCCGAAGCCGTGAAATTAGGGTCAGAGAGCATCTTGCGGAAATTCGTCACATAGGTCTCGCTTATGTCGCCGAGCATCAGGACTGTCTGCTGCACCTTGCGGGCATCGCGGACAAGATTGTTGACGGAGCGCAGGGCATCGTAATATTTCTTGCCCTGCTCATAGATCTTGACCGTTTCCTGAAACGACTTTACCATGTGCGTCGCCGTCTTCGATTCCTGAACCAGCGACTTGGAGTTGTTCACTATGCTCTGCGCTATGTTGGAGGGGTCGATGACCGTCCACTGCGCGTGAGCTTTGCCGGCGCACAGGAACATCAGCACCGCGACCACGGGAATTATAATTTTCAGTCTTCTCATTGTAATGATTCTTTATATCAGTAAATTCTGGAGGTGCATCCTCCGATTAACCTCACTCCCAAAGAGAGAATGTAGAGTGCCGCGCGCAGGAGGAGCGCGGCAACGGCGATCACAGCCGTTATGATTAGAAGCAATAATCGTAAAACCGTCATACATCATTCATTTGCGAGTTGCTTTATCGCGGCTTCAATGTCACCGCCAAGTCTCCGTGCCGTATCCAGCACCCTGATTTTCTCCGTTTCCTCGGTGGTGTAGCAGAAATATTCCTCCCGGCTGACCTCCGTGGCATAAACCGCAGACTGCGTTCCGCCGAGTCCTATCCAGACCTCTTTATACAGCCGGTTCGGATTGTTGGCGAGATTGATGCTGAGTATCTGCGCCTTCTCCTTGTCGGTCAGACCTAACAGCGACTGGATCTGGTCAAAGCGGTTCATATACTTGCGCTGATCCAGAAGAATCTTGCAGTCGGAGTTGTTGATGATGGTCTCCTTGACAATCGGCGACGATATGATGTCGTCAACCTCCTGCGTAACCACCACGGCCTCCCCGAAATATTTGCGGACGGTCTTATACATATAGCGCATATATTCGGCCATGTTGGCGGTGGACAGCGCTTTCCACGCCTCTTCGCATATAAGGAGTTTCCGGATACCCTTCAGGCGCCGCATCTTATTGATGAAAGCCTCCATGATGATTATCGTCACCACCGGGAACAATTCCTTGTTATCCTTCACATTATCAATCTCGAAGACAACAAAGCGCTTGTTGAGAAGGTCGATGTTCTCCTTTGAATTGAGAAGGAAATCGAAACGCCCTCCGTGATAATACTGCCTCAGAGTGGTAAGAAAATTGTCGATGTCGAAATCTTGACGGTGTATCGGAATCGGACGTTTCGCCATTTCCTCGCGGTACTCGTCGCGCATGAACTCGTAGAACGAGTTGAAGCATGGAACGATGTCGCGGTCTTTCTTCATCCGGTCGATGAACATTGACAGAGCCGAGCCAAGCTCACCCGATTCCGTCTTTGTTATCCTGTCGTCCTCCGACTTCCAGAGCGTGAGAAGCAGCGTCTTGATGCTGTCCTTCTTCTCGACATCAAAGACCGAATCGTCAGTGTAGAATGGATTGAAGGAAATCGGACTCTCCTCGGTATATGTGTAATATATGCCGTCCTCACCGTGGGTACGGTTGTGGATAAGGTTGCACAGACCTTCGTAAGAGTTTCCGGTGTCTATCAGCAGCACATGGGCGCCCTGTTCATAATACTGGCGAACTAAGTGGTTCGTGAAGAATGACTTGCCGCTACCTGACGGGCCGAGTATGAACTTGTTGCGGTTTGTCGTTATGCCACGCTTCATAGGCTCGTCGGAAATGTCGAGGTGCAGCGGTTTCCCGGTCAGCCGGTCAACCATCTTTATCCCGAATGGCGACAGCGAAGAACGGTAGTTCGTTTCCGCAGTGAAGAAGCACACCGCCGGCTCTATGAAGGTATAGAACGATTCTTCCGCAGGGAAATCGGCCTCGTTGCCCGGCATGGCAGACCAGAACAGCGTCGGACAGTCGATGGTGTTGTGCCGTGGCATACACCCCATAGTCGCAAGCTGACCTCCGACATCGTTCTTGATGCGCCGCAGTTCCTCCGCGTCGTCGCTCCACGCCATGACATTGAAATGCGCCCGGACGCTTGTCAGCCCGTATGAATGGGCCTCGTTCAGATAACGGTCTATCCATTCCTTGTTGATCGCGTTGCTGCGGCTGTACTTGGAAAGACTGTTCATGTTGCGGGCGGTCTTCTCGAAGCGGGCAAGATTCTCGTCGTGGCAGTCGATAAGCACATACTGGTTATATATGTGGTTGCACGGCAGGAGCAATCCGACAGGGGAGGCAAACGACAGGCGGCAGTCGGAGCGGTCGGTGGACAGACGCTCATATCGGTTGTCGGTGCTGACCTTGCCCGGAAGGTCGTCGGTATCCGAAAGGGTATGGAGGCAGAGCATCTTGTCGCCGATACGCATCTCCCTTGCCGAGAGATCCATATCCTCCAGACACGTTACATCCGACATGGAGAGGGAAAGATATTTCTCGATGATGCCTGATGTCGTTTCAGTGCCAAGAATCTCGTTGTCCGACAGACGGCGCAGACCGATATATCCGGTGTCGTTGATGATGCGCTCGAACTGTTCCACACTCTCCATGAACTTCACAACCATCTCGTGATTCAGTTCCTTCGGGGTTATGCGCCCACGGCACAGGGTGGAAAAATTGCTCTGCCGGCGCATCCGCTCCTTCGTTGTCTTTGTCAGGAACAGATAGCATTTGTGGTCAAGATACGGACGCTCGTTGAAATGGCGCTCGAATGAACGGTCAAGGAAGCTCAGTCCCTCGTTCTTGGCAGAGCCAAGCGACTCCGTCGATGACTGCAGTTCCGGGCGGTAATTCTCAGATATGAATATGTCCTGCTTGTGGACAACCGAAAAATGCGGCAGAACCTTTATCGCCTTGCACCATGCCGAGTGCATGGCCTCGTATTCGGCGGATGTTACCGTGAACAGCTCCGGGAGCCTCACCTCAAAGGCCACCGTTATGTCGGCGTCCTTTGAGATGATGCAGCCGTGTTCAACGGCAAGGAGGGGCAGTTTCGATTCAAGAGTCGTCGCTCTCAGGGTATTTCTCATTATTATCTATTATGTTGTTTCCTACACGTTTTTATCAGGCGTGTTATCCGCGACCGGTTGATTATGTAGCGGGGTCGGTATCTCACTGCGCCGAGCTTCATAAGACCGTATTGCCCGAACTTGGCATTAAGCCGGAAAGTGAGCCAGACAAGGGCCGAGGCCGACACAGCGGCGAAGCCGATGCAGAACCATTGCGGGATACCCGCGACATACATTATCACGAACAGGACGAACAGGGACAGGAGGCCGATGACGAATATGAACAGATATTGCGCTTTCAGACCCTTGTACTCCACACTGCGCCCCACGCCTTTGTTGATGGAATACTCGGACATCAGAGGAAGAATGACTTGAGGATTGTGGCGGCCACGATGAGGAAGATGCAGGCTCCGAACCATGACGCGGCGGTCTTGCTGGTGTCGGGGTCTCCGCTCGACCATTTGGAGTAGCATTTCACGCCTCCGATAAGACCCACGACCGCCCCGATCGCATAGATAAGTTTCACTCCCGGCTCGAAGTAAGATGTTACCATCGTCGTAGCCTCGTTGATGCCCGAAAGACCGTTGCCGGCGGCACTGACAAACTCGACAGAGCAGAGAATCATAAGAACGGCGAGGACGACACGTCCTTTCAGAATCATAAACTTGTCTTTTACAGTTTTCATAAGAATCAGTGTTTGAATGTGGCCGGGATACACACCCAGCCACGGTAACGCCTTTTTTCGGCTTGTGTGGTGGATGGTATGACTCAATGCGGTCAGCCGTAATCAATCTTCTTCATCTTTTTCGCTGTATTTGTCAGTATTATCCGGTCTCCGGAGTGAGCCGTCAACATCAATTTCACGACCTTTGCGCCTTGTCGCTGACGGCCTGCCGATTTTTTTCTTATGCGCCGCCCGCACACTCTCGGCTATGCAGTTCATTATCCCGGCGTTGATTCTTTCATCTGTCTCCATCATTTTGCCGATGAATACCACATCGCGCATACCGGTCAGGACTCTCCCTGCCTCGGCTTTCTGTTCCGGTGTCGCCGAGGGATTTGCCGCCACGGACACCGCCGCCTCAATCTCGTCGATTGATTCCCCTTTCGCGGGAGGAGAAACGCTGTCAGGCTCAAAGTCGTCCATGTCGGGGGTATCGTCAGAAATGTCATTAACGGCATCATCTTTCGCACTGCTGCGACTCTCTTGTTCAGACTTTTTAAACTCGACATCCTGCGGATTGACATCACCGATTTTGGCTTTCAGGACATAGGTCATGGCAGCCGTAATGGACTCGGTAAGCACCTCGCGGAATCTATCCAGATCGAAATCGCTCTGCGGAACGACGGTAACGGCATTTTTCTTCGGTTCCTCTCCGTCGCTGTCCGACACCGTTTCCTGCGATTCCTTTTTACCGTCGGTTCTGGTGTCGGGCTTCTTGCCCTTTCCCCGGAACATCCATGTCACGAAGGCGAGATAGACAAAGGCGCATATAATCAGGATTGATGCTGTGTTCATAGGCGCGTCTTTTTCTTACCTTTCTCCATAAGGGTATTGAGGATGTCGGCGTTTCCCTTCAGGTGGTCGAGAAGAATCCTTGTTACATACACCCCGATTGTCAGCCCCTCCACATCAAGGAGCGGCACGGTCATTTTGAGCCTGTCAACAAGCTCACGGGGAACGAATATACCTTTTCTTGCCCCGACTTCTCCCGGCTCCAGAAACAGTGAGCGGTAGGAATCAGTGTCTTTTGCAGAGACTGCGGCGGATTTTTTATTTGTCGTAGCGGCGCTATTGTCTTCAGTTGCCATATCTATCAGAATTTTAATGAATCGTTGAACATCCTTTTTATGATGTCGTCATATTCCTTGAAATGCTGTTCCAGCACGTTGTTTACATATTCCGTAATCGAGCCTCCATCGGAGAAGAAAAGCATCATCTTCTGCATTTTGAGCTTGAATTCCTCGCTTATGTACACCTGTTTCCCTTTGCGGCTTATACGCCGGTACTTGTTTTTCAGGATGAAGTTCTCCATATACTCCAGCTCCCGGTTGGACAGCGGCGTGTTGGCTGCCACAGTCTTGTCGGGCGCCGCTTTTTCGGGAGAAATCGGTGTCTCGGACGGTACCGGAGTTTCGGGCGCGGCTGTCGTGTGCGATGCGTTTTCCTCGTATCTTTCAAGGAACTTGTCGGCATCGAAGCCCGGTTCTCTTTTCCTTGCCATAATCAGTCAGGTTCTATGGTTGCCAGAATCTCGTCCACCAGTTCCGGAAGATGACTGTTGCGCAGAAGGCTCTTGTCAGGGGGCATGAACGTGGATCGGAATACCCCGCAGCGCCCCGATGTGTCGCCGTCTTTGGTGTACTTCACGCTCATGGGCAGAATGGTGTCAAGCGATTCTATGCACAGCGAGGCCACATAACGGTTGATGATCTGGCATAGGTTGTTGCGGTCTTTCGGCTGCACCTTGTTCCAGACGAGGAACATCCCCTTGACATGGGAGCCTTCCTTTAAGAGCATCTCCTCGTTAACGTTGTGGGCGAATCCGATTGAACTTTTCAAATCCCCGGTCTCCGGGGTTATCGGCACAAAGAGATAGTCCATCGCTGCCAGAAGGTTCACAATCTCGCGGTCGTTGACCGTACCGGTGATGTCGAAGAACACATATTCGGGCGGTACCCCTTTCTGTATCTCTTTTTCCGCAAGGTCAAGGGCTGTGGACGGAGAACATTTTACAATCTCGTAGGCGTCTCCGCGGAACTGCTCCATGAATCTGGTGAAACGCCTGTGGACGACGGGATTCTCCCGTATCAGCAGCTTGTCCTTCTCGCGGTACTCGACCATGCTGTGCTGTCTGGGGTCACAGTCGAGAGCCAGCACCCTCTTTCCGAGGACATAGTGCAGGTAGCTTGCGACAAGTGTCGTAAGGGTTGATTTGCCGGCTCCCCCTTTCTGTGTGGCGAAAGCCACATAAATCGGGTCTTGCATTTATAATATATGTGAGGTTGGGTAATGTAATACGGCGTCAGCCGTGCGGCACTTGTCCCGTGCCTTGTGGAATGTCCGGCTTGATAACCATGTCCGGCTTATCCGTGGAGTGAACTGAAAATCGCCAGCCAGTTCACTCCGGCATACAATCAATAAGAGGTCTGCAATCAGTTAGTACATCAATACGTCAATACATCAATACGTCAATATGTCAGTATTTCCTTACGTCAGTACATCAATACATCAGTAAGTTCATGCGTCTGACCATTCAGCTATTCAGATGTTCATACGTTCATACCTCTGTACTTCCGTATGTTCAGGCATACATCTGAATGAACTGCCGTTGTGCCGACCTTCAATACACACAGAAACACATTCATTCATCTGTTCACTCATAAGGAAGTATGAACTTACTGCCATCATAATGACCGGATGGAGGTACAGCCGGAAGTCTGTTCATCTTTACTTTCATATTTATGTCCGCATGACCTTTCAGCCATAAGGATGTCTTTCAGCACATCCTTCCTTCGGAGTGGATGACCGGCCGTTTGACTGACCGGAACTGCAATCATAACGACGGTCATTCAGAAAAAGATTTGCCGTTTTCCGAAAGTGCCGACGATTGCCGACCGATTGCCGGCGATTTCCACCCTCGGCAAACCAACCGCCCCCGATATTGTTACGCAGATACACGCAACACATTCCTAAATCGCGCTTTTCAGCCGCTCTGGCAGACCGCTTTTCCCTCATTGCGACACTCTCCGACGGCTGATTGTTCCCTCCGGTTCCGGGATTCTACCCACTGGATGCCTGAATTTCATTGCAACTGCACGGACACATACGCTTCATCTGATTTTTACCGATTTACGATGCCAACATTGGCATGGCAAGGTATGTGATGTGCTGCACCAAATGGAATTTGCAGCACATCACCCTTGCCAAGCGAGCTTGGGTTGGGATGGCTCCGAAGTCGCCCTCCCCATTCTCGATTCTGCGCTCCGCAGATTTGATTACCCTTTTTATTGCACGACTTATGACTGACAATAGAAAGAGGGCCGGCAGAAAACCGAAAGCCGACACCACCGTTTTCAGATGTTCCGTCAATTTCACTGCCACCGAACAGACCACACTGATGTCGATGTATGATAAGGTTCAGGTAGAATCCATGTCGGCGTTCATCAAGATGGTGCTGTTTGAAAAGCCGTTCAAGGTCTTTTATATGGACGAGAACACACGGGTGTTCATAGATAAACTCTCCTCCCTTAACTCCCTTTACCGTACCGTCGGCGTCGAATACGCCTTGATCGTGAAGACTCTGAGGGAGAATTTCAACGAGAGAAAGGCGATGAAAGCACTGTATAATCTGGAACAGAAGACCACCGAGCTGGTAAAAATCAGCATGGAGATAGTCTCTCTGGCCCGGCAATTCGACGAGGCATGGTCGCAAAAATCTCGTTAGGTAACTCCCTTTACGGCGCAATCTGCTATAACGGGGAGAAAATCAACAAGGAGAAAGGGAGGCTGCTCGATACCAATAAAATATATAATGACGGTTCCGGCACGGTGAACATCCACCGTGTATATGAGGACTTCATGCGCTGGATGCCATCGCATACGAAGACAGAGAGACCGATGATGCACATTTCCCTCAATCCCCATCCCGACGACCGTCTGAGCGACACCGACTATACGGCACTGGCCCACGAATATATGCAGAAAATGGGGTTGGGAGATATGCCTTATCTGATTTTCAAACACATGGACATCGACCGGCACCATATCCATATAGTCGCCCTCCGTGTGGGGACTGACGGCAAGGCAGTATCCGACAGAAACAACTTCTACCGAAGCAAGGATATATGCAGGGAGCTGGAGAGGAAGTACAACCTTCACACCGCCGAGCGTCAGAGAATCACTCCCGATATGCCCATCAGGAAAATCGACCCTTCCGGCGACATCAAGCGGCAGGTTGCCAACACTGTCAAAATGGTGGGTATGCGCTATAAGTTCCAGACCATCGGCGAGTATAACGCCATACTCGGACTGTATAATATCAGGTGTGAGCAGACCGACGGCAGGGTCAACGGACGGGAATATCACGGTCTTGTCTATTTCGCTACTGACGACAACGGCAATACAATAGCATCGCCGTTCAAGGCTTCCCGCCTCGGCAAGTTCGCCAGCCGCACGGCGATAGACGGACGGATGGAGCGGGCGAAAGACCGCATCGACATCCGTCCGACCAAGCAAGTTGTATCGGAGGCTATGGCTGAATCTTCGGGCAAGGATGATTTCATCGCCAAGCTCAACGAGAGGAACATCGACCTTGTCCTGCGCCATACCGATACCGGAAGAATATACGGCGCGACATTCATAGACCACAATACAAGGACTGTCCTTAACGGTTCTCGTCTGGGCAGACAGTTCTCCGCCAACGCTCTTGAAGAGTGGTTCACAGCCGGAGAAAGACCTGCGGTTGTACCCGTTCCGACGGATAACCGTCAGGAACAACCGCACCCTGACACTCAACAACCCGGTTCGGGTAATTCCCAATCCAATCCGGCAGGGCAACAGACATCAGGAGGCGCGGGAGCATCCGGAACATCGCAAGGTCAGCAGCACGGTCAAGGTCAGTCGCAGCAGCAGTTCCGGCAGGGCAATTCATCCCTATATGAAGATATGCCCTCTATTCCCGGTCTTGACCTTTTCCATACAGGCCCCGGATTCGATGCGGAGGAGGGAGCTTTCTACCGTGCCATGCAGCGGCGTAAGAAGAAAAAGCGCCGTGGCCCCAAACTGTAATTTTCAACTTTAATTTCAATATATTATGAGCCAACAGGAAGACGACCTCCGGGCGTTAGCCAAAATAATGGACTTCATGCGCGGCATAAGTTTTGTACTTGTGGCCGCGAATATGCTTTGGTTCACGGGCATAAAGACCGTGGAAAGCGGATGGTTCTATACCACCGCGTACAAGATACTGAACAATCTGGACAATGCCTGCGGACTGTTCCACAATCCCAACAACGCAAAATGGTTCGCGCTTCTCCTTCTCGCCCTTTCGTGTTTCGGCACGAAAGGGGTCAAGAAAGAGAGCATCCGGTGGAAACATATAATAATCGCCATCACCGCAGGTATGTTCCTCTATTTCGGTTGCTGGTGGATGCCGGCGAAGGAATGGCTTTACTCCTATATAATATGTACCGTCACGGGGTATGTGGCGTTGCTGTTCGGAGACGTGTGGATGGGCCGTATGCTGAAGGGCAATCTTATGGATGACCGTTTCAACAACGAGAACGAATCGTTCATGCAGGAAACGGAACTGAAGACCAACGACTATTCCGTGAATCTCCCCACTCGTTTCTACTACAATAAGCGGTGGAACAAGGGATGGATAAACGTGGTAAACCCGTTCCGCGCCACAATAGTCCTCGGCACCCCCGGTTCCGGCAAGTCATACGCCGTAGTGAGCAACTATATAAAACAGTGTATAGAAAAGGGTTACAGTGCTTATATCTATGATTTCAAGTTTCCGGACCTGTCTGTCATAGCGATGAATCATCTGAACGCGCACAAAAAAGATTACAAAGGAGTTGTGCCTGAGTTCCGTGTGATCAACTTCGATGACCCGATGCGCTCACACCGGTGCAATCCGATAGCCCCGGAATTTATGACCGACATTTCCGACGCATACGAATCGGCCTACACCATAATGCTCAACCTTAACAAAACGTGGGTGAGCAAGCAGGGCGACTTCTTTGTGGAATCCCCGATAATATTACTGGCCGCTATAATATGGTTCCTCCGCATTTACAAGGACGGCGAGTATTGCACCTTCCCCCATGCGATTGAGTTTCTATGCCGGCCATACGAGGATATTTTCCCGATACTCACATCATATCCCGAACTTGAAAACTATCTTTCTCCGTTCATGGACGCATGGCTTGGCGGGGCGCAGGAGCAGCTTCAGGGTCAGATAGCGTCTGCGAAAATCCCTCTCACGAGGATGATTTCCCCGCAGCTCTATTGGGTCATGTCTGCCAGTGAGTTTTCGCTTGACATAAACAATCCGGAGCGGCCTAAGATATTGTGTGTCGGAAACAATCCCGACCGCCAGAACATCTATGGCGCCGCACTCGGTCTGTATAATTCCCGCATCGTCAAGCTCATCAACAAGAAGAACAGGCTCAAATCCGCTGTGATAATAGATGAATTGCCGACGATATATTTCAAGGGTCTGGACAATCTCATCGCTACCGCGCGAAGCAACAAGGTTGCCGTGTGTCTCGGATTTCAGGACTTCTCGCAGCTTAAACGCGATTATGGCGACAAGGAGGCGGCGGTTGTGATGAATACCGTCGGCAACATCTTCTCCGGCCAGGTTGTCGGCGAAACTGCCAAGACACTCTCGGAACGGTTCGGAAAGGTATTGCAGAAGCGACAGTCTGTGTCGATAAACCGGCAGGATGTCAGTCACTCGTTCAACACCCAGATGGACAGCCTTATTCCTCCGAGCAAAATATCGACGCTGACACAGGGTATGTTCGTCGGGGCAGTCAGCGACAATTTTGACGAGCGCATTGAACAGAAGATCTTTCATGCGGAAATCGTTGTTGACAACGACAAGGTCAAGGCTGAGACAGCACGATATGCGGATATTCCGGTCATAAACCCTTTCATCGACAAAGCAACCGGGGAGTGTGTGATGCAGCGCACCATACAGGACAATTACGACGGCATCAAGAGGCAGGTCAAGAAAATCGTCTTCGACGAGATTAAACGCATCGCAGCCGACCCGCTGTTGAAGCATCTTCTCAAACGCCGCTGATTCATCAGCGCACACAGTCTGTTCGGCGAAAGTGTAACACGGTACATTTTCGCCGAATATATATTTGTAAATTCCGAAACCATACGATATTGCCGCTTTTTTTATTAACTTTGTAGATTATTATGGAGATTGAGCAAAGAAGGAAACACTATACGCTGTTCATAGACGAGTGCGGCGACCCGAATCTGGAAAAGTACGACAGGACTTTCCCGATGTTCACATTGTGCGGCATACTCGTGTCATCGGATAAGCTGAAATGGCTGGAGAATGAAATCAACGGTCTGAAAAGAGAGCTTTGGCAGGACGAGAGCGTAATTTTCCATTCCAGAGAAATCAGGAATCACAGCCGTGCTTTCGTCAACCTGCTTGACGCAACCGTCAAAGAACGGTTTTATGAACGCATAAATGAAATACTCGGCACCGAAGACATCTATGTGATAGTATGCTGCTGCATACTGAAAGAGCCGTTTGTAGAAAGATTCAATACGGGTGAGGATGTGTATGGGCTTTCCCTCAAATATCTGATAGAACGTGCCATTTTTCACATGGATGACTGCGATAGCGGCAACTGCAAGCTGTCAATAGTTGTCGAGCGTCGAAATCCCAATCAGAACCAGATGCTGTTGAAATATTACAACGGACTGCGTGTGACAGGCACCAAATGGATAACACCTGAGCGACTGACGGACCGAATCAAGAATTTCAAGTTCCAGTACAAAGCCGACAACATCATCGGATTGCAGGTTGCCGACCTTATTGCATATCCCATAAGCCGGTATGTGCTTAATCCCGAAAGACCGAATCCGGCGTTTCAGGTAATCGCCAAACATATCTACACCTACAAGGGGGCGAGATTGGGATTCAAGATAATACCTCATTAACAATCCCATTAAAACTTTTTCTCCGAAAAATACGTTAGTTATTTGTGGGATAAAGATTTTATTCTTAACTTTGTATCCACAAAGGGTAGTTTCCTCTTTAACGAAATACTTCGAGTGCGAAAGCAACGATTTTAGAAACCGACAGTAGTCGATTGGAAAGAGCGGCAACTCGCCGCTCTTTTTTCAAACCCTTAAAGATAATAAGCTCCTCAGGCGAGTCGCAAGACAGCATACTTGAGGAGCGTTCTTCATTTTATAAGGCAGGGAGCATACCGGATTGACCGTATGCTCCCTGTCTCTCTTACATTCTTCTTCCGGCGTGCCTCGGTATTCCTTTTTCCGGTACGGCACTGAATCTGCGCGGGACAGCATAGTCTGTGGCCGGTTCCGCGACCATACTCTTTTTAGCGTCCTCCGATTGAGAGGGCGCATCGACTGTCTGCGCGGCGGTCTGGCTGTTCTCAACACCGTCTTTTTCCTCATGGTTTGGCGCAAGTTCAGCCGTAATCTTTCGGTCAAGCGCGGCAAGTTCGGATTTGAGCTGTTTCAGTTCATCCTCCTTGCCCCATGGCTTCGAGATGATGGCTTCGAGCTGAGGAACATCGGCTTTGAGTCTGGCTGTCCGTTCCTCATATTGTGCTATGATGCCCGGTATCTTCTCCAGAGCGTTGACAAAGTTCATGCAGGCGGCGTGTGTGTCGCTCATGGCGATGAAGCCGTTGTTGAACTTGTATTTGTAGTTGCCTTCAACAACAAAACGGTTCTGAACAGTCTCTTTTCCGTCCACGAGGTTACGCTCCGAGATAATGGAAATCGGGAATCCATAGACCTCGCCGATACGTTGATACTGTCCGTGCGTGTCGGTACGTTGCGCCAGCCCTTGCAGGTGGATGCCCATATTCTTCTCATCGGAGAGGTTGCAGGTGTCGATGGTGAGATTGTTGACGGGATTACCGTCCTTATCACGCTGTACGACCGCCTCATACCGGGCATTGTCGGCTTTCATTCTCTCAATCGTTGCCTCGTTGTTGGCAATGTCGTGGGTGACTGTCTGATAACGGAATCTGGAATCGGAGATGCCCTTGTTATGCGCCTTGCGACCGCTTTCAAGCGCCGCTATACGCTTTTCGAGCTTGGCTTTTTCCAACAGGTCTGTGTTACCGGACAGAATAGCCATATACTCCGAAAAGTTCATGCCGTTCTTCTCATCCATCGCACCCTCGTCAATGGTTCTCGCTCCGAGCGCGCCGGATTTGAGCTGGTCGATGAATGTCGCCTTGCAGTGAAGAAGATTGAACTTATAGGAGTCCAAAGATTTCTCAACAGCATAGATGACTACATCCACCTTATTATCAGCATATAACTTAGCAATCTCGTTCCCGGCGCGTATGGCTCTGCCATCCCTCTGAGTAAGGTCTGACGGTCGCCACGGCGTGTCAAGATGATGGATGCAAACCGCTCTGCGTTGGGCATTTACACCTGTTCCAAGCATACTGGTAGAGCCAAACAATACACGGACATCACCATTGTTCATCGCCTCAATTACAGCTTTCCTTGACCTCTCTGTCTTACACTCCTGAATAAAGCGTATTTCATGCGCGGGAATACCGTAATCCTCAATCAGTTTGCGCTTGATTTCGGAATATACGTTCCACTCGCCGAGTTTATATGTGGATAAATCACTGAACACAAACTGTGTACCGCGTTGAGCATCATATTTGCGATAATATTCCGCTATCATACGGGCGCAGTGTGAGGCCTTGTTATTCGGATCATCTCCATATTCAGGGTCAATCATACGCATATCCAGTGCCATTTTGCGGGCATAATCGGTAGCGATCAGCATCTTCGCCTTTTCCTCGGTCTCGCTCAACGGGGCGCGTCCGAGGATAGTGGCGTCGCCGCTTTCGGCGAACTTCATCAATTTCTCGATGAAAGCCTCCTGCGCCGGTGTCGGTGGAATATTGTGGAGGATCTCATGCTTGTGCGGACGGTCAACGCCGACATCCTCCGCCGTGCGGTAGTCGGTTATCTCGTTGTAGAAAGCTGCTAACTCCGGCACTTTGATAAAGTACCTGAAACGCTCCTTCTGAACAATATTATTCGTGACATTGAACTCAAAGTCGGTTGTCTTTTTGGCAAAGATTGCCGCCCACGCATCGAAACACCGAATCTCCTGCCTTTCAAGTTCATTCGGGCGAAGATACTTGAACAGCAGATACAGCTCCGTCAGACTGTTGGATATGGTTGTGCCACTTAGAAAAGTGGCTCCGAGGTCTTTGCCTGTACGCTCCTGAATAGTGCGGATTGCGTAAAGAAGATTCAATGCACGCTGTGAGCCTTCCGAATTACCCAAACCTGCAACTCTATCATGTCTGGTGTTGAACATAAGGTTCTTGAACTGGTGCGATTCATCAACGAAGATATGATCGATGCCCATCTGTTTGAAATCGACGACGGCATCCTTGTTCTGCTCCATCTGATACTGGATTGTTGCTATCTTCGCGGTCAGGTTCTCTTTACGCTTTATCAGACCTTTGAGCATACCACGGCTTATGTCATGTCCCTGCTCCTTGATGACATTGAGGTTTTCCTCGACCGTATCAAGTTCCGCCTGAAGAATCTGCTGCTGCATCTCCGGCGACTGCGGTATCTTGCCGAACTGGTCGTGCGACATTATCACGCAGTCATAGTCGTTGTTCTTGATATTGTTGAAGAAATCCACACGTTTGTCAGCCTTGAAACTCTTTTCATCGGCGAAGAGGATGCGGGCATTGGGGTAAGCCGACTGATAGGTCATAGCTATCTCGGCAACGTTGGCTTTCAGACCGATAATCATCGGTTTGTGGGCCAGTCCGAGACGCTTCATTTCATGCGCTGCAATGCACATTATCAGCGTTTTACCACACCCCACCTCGAAATCACAAATACCACCTCCGTTCTGTTTCAGCATCCAGATACAATCTTTCTGCGAGGGATAAATGGAGCTGATTCCATAACGGTCTCCGAGCATTTTCATGTTCAAATCCGGGAATGTCTGATGGCTGCCGTCATATTGCGGACGCACGAAGCAGTTGAACTTGTCATTATAGAGGTCAACGAGTTTTTCCTTGAACTCCGGCGACTGGGCTTCCAGCCATTCGCTGAATCCATTGCGTATCTCGTCAATCTTGCTGTTGGCAAGCTGTATCGCCTCGTTGTCCGGCACCTTTATGTCGTGGCCGTCGTCATCTTTGCCGATTGACTTCTTTATATCAGGGACGGTATTATGCAGAGCGTGTCTGAGAAGGCTCATGCCGTCGTAAGTGCGGTAGTAGCCCCTTACGCAGAATTCCTCCCATATCTTCATGTTCTTGCGGGAGGCTTCGGCCGAGTACTCATCCATTGAGGAAGAATAGGCTATCCTCACATCGGTTTCGTAGAAATCAGACATATACGCCGAGTATATTTCCGCCGGAATCCACCTCTCACCGAAGTTGAAATCCAGCTCGTCGAACTCGATGCGGCGGGGGCGGGCTTCCTCCAATGCTTTGAGAGAATCCCGCGACATGGCAATGAATGGCTCTATGCCGTCATAGCCGGGAAAGCCTTTTATCCGTTCTTCCTCCCGGTCAATCCACGCCTTGACAGCCTCGGCTTTCGCCACGACATTGCCGGCGATGAATCGGTCTTTTATCTCGTAGTTCTCCACAAGGGGATTATAATATATGTGTCCTTCGAGGTTTTGAGTGAGGGTGTCCTCATCCATATCCACCAATGACGACATATATTCGAGATTGACCCCACCGTATTTGTTGAGCGATGCGGTCAGTGCCTCCATTGGTGTATCGACACTTGTTACCTCGTCAACGGAGAAGGAAACAGGATGGTCAAATATGTCCGCCTTGACAATCATCCCGTTCTCGCTTCTCTCCAGCCCCAGCGTGTCGCGCCCGTTGGCATCGCCCATGATGAACCGGACATTACGTTTGTCGTTCAGATTACCGTATCTTTCGACAAACTCATCATAATACTGGTTGAGGTGTTCGCGCAGATGTTCGCTTGGCTCATGGATCTCCGCCTCATAATTATAAAGCTGTTGGTATGTTTCCGATATGGTTATGTAAAGCATGGCGCGTTTCTCCTGTTCGGGTTTCATTTCAAGAGGGTTAAATGTAGCGCCGGTCTTGCGGACATCCGAAAGGACTCCGACCATACCGTCCTGCACCACCATAGAGCCGTTCTTGTGGAAGAACTGAATATCCTCCGAGAAAGGACGGGGCGACATATCGCGCTCAGGGCCTTTAGGTTCTATGGGGATTGCCGTGACTTTCGGCTGACGGACGCGACCACCGGGTATGAAATCGCCTTCGGTCTTTTCAATGTATGTTTCTCCGGGAGCAATGCCGGCAGCCTGTGCCGCCTCCTGCGATTCACGCTCCAGTCGCATTTCCTCCATCTGGCGGTGGGCAATCGACATCATGGCCTCGTAAAACCCGTTGATAGGAGGATTGTCATCCCAATTCAGTGAACCGTATAACTCCAGTTCTTTCTCGCTGAGTTTGCGGAACGACGGTGCTTTTACGGGTTGGGACTCACTGCGGGTTGCTGGCCCGGTCTTTTCTTCAGGTTTTTCTTTATACTGGCGGCGGTTGTTCTTTTTCTGTATCGGCTCCAGCTCCCCGAAAAGATTGTATGCGAAAAGACGAGGGTCTGGATTATCGGAATAATCCGGACTGCCGTCGGTTTCTATTTCTTTGACCGGTTCGTGCTTAGGCTCCACCTTTGGAGGTTCGATATGTGCAGCTTCTGATTTTGGAGACTCTACGGGCTTAGGCTCTGCCTTAGGCGGCTGATTGGGTGTAACAGTCTCAACAGCTTTCTGTCTGGCAGCCTTTGTCAGCTTCGGGTCTTCCAACTGCTCACATATTGCCACACGTTTTCCGGCCCGCACAAGTTTGGGCAGATACACATCGAGGGCATGATGGGGAAAGCCCGCCAACTCTATGCGGCTGTCAATTCCATTTTGTCGTCGTGTGAGGGTAATACCGAGTATATCCGAGGCTTGCACCGCGTCTTCGCCGAAAATCTCATAGAAATCCCCAGCACGGAACAATAGAATTGCATCAGGATGTTTCTTTTTCATTTCCTGATACTGTTTGAGCAACGGTTCGTTTTTCTGCTCAATTTTTTCGGCGAGTGGCTTTTGTTTCGGCACTTCCGGTTTTACCTCCGGCTTTGGAGTCGGGGGTGTCGGGGTCGGCTTGACAGGATCGGGCGTAGGCGGTTTTATTCCATTGGAATTATACAGTTCGAGATTCAGACGGAGATGCAGCGATTCATCAAGTGCCTTGCGCAGATCTTCGGCAATACCGTCAACACTACCTGTATGTGTATAGACGATAGCCGGTTTCCCATACTGGTCTGTACCTACTTTGGCATCGGTGCATATCACATTCTGCGGAAAAGCCTGAAAGAACTTGTTGCCCGGAACCTTCGTACCACGGTCAACTACCGACTGGATGAAAAATTCCTCGTCTGCCGATAACGCTTTCTTTCCCGTGTGCTTCTGGAGAATGATCAGGTCAGCCCCCGCATCGGTTCCGGCATTGTCGGAGAAAGTATTGTTTGGCAGACGCAGAGCCGCCACAAGGTCTGCGCGTTTCACAAGCTCCATGCGCACGAAAGGACTGGCGGCGTTCATTACCCCCTGTGAGGCGATGAACGCCACAAGGCCACCCTCGCGCACTTGGTCGAGAGCCTTCAGGAAGAAATAATTATGAATCGTTTTTGTCGCCTGACGGTAGGCAATCTCCTTGCTCACGGCATACGCCGGGTCCGGAACCGCAAAATCCCCGAAAGGGACATTGGAGGCGGCGACATCGAAATAGCCGTCGAAGTCGCGCTCAATCTTCTCGAATCCCTCTATACGGGTCAGTATCGACGGATGCAGGGCTGACAGGATTTTGCCCGTGAGCAAATCCTTCTCATACGCCAGCACTTCCGCACCGGGGTAACGGTCATTGCGCAGGAAAGAATCTATGAAGGCACCCTGTCCGGCGGACGGTTCCAGAAAACTTTTTACCTCAACGCCGGAGTATTTCAGAGCATCCGAAAGAGCGTCCACAACGGGTGACGGCGTATAAAACGCCGTCAACACCGATGCTTTCAGCGAGTCCATATACCGTGCAAACTCCCTGTCATCCTTTGTATAGTCGTGGATAAGGCGGCGCAGTTCAACCGTGGGCATGAACAGCTCGATGTCCGATTTGCTCCACTTGGCAGCGTCTGACAGCTCGTTTGCATCGTTGAGGATACATTTCAGACCACCGAATCCGGCGTACTTTCTCAGCACCTCCCGTTCTTCGGGAGTCTGGGCCGAGCGTCCTGCAACACCGAGGCGCAGGGCAAGCCGTATCGCCTCGATGTTGTCACGCATTGTCTGAAGCCGGTTATAACTCATAGCCGTCCAGTTTCTCGTTCAGGATGCCGAGAAGCTCCAGACGCATCGCCGGGTAAGCCTCCTTTTCAAGAAAACCGCCGTCCGCGCCATACTTGTCAAGTATAGCGTTTATCTCCCTGTCTGATGCGAAATGCACAGCCGTCACTTCCCATACAGACGGGTCAAGACGCAGCCAGCAGTCTTCTTCTATAATATGATATATTATGTCGAAGCGTGAGACATACAGCTTTTCAAGCAGTGTCCGCATCGCAAGTTCATGGCAGATATAAGGCGGTCTGCCTGATGCGAACTCTCCGGTGTATGTGTCAAGTGCGTCATCGACGCGGTTCTCTATGAATTTCTGTGTGTTCTCTTTATCGAAATGATGTTCTTTAAGATGCTCACGGAGATAGCCGATATAGAAATCCGGCTCACCGTATTTTTTCGGTGTTTCCATTTCAGTGTGGGTTTTCCGATGGCTTTGCCCTCCTGCTTTTTGATTATGGAGGGAATGGCCGGCTTATACGCCGGTAAAAAAGTAGGCGGGTTTCCCTCCCGCCTACTGCCACTTTATCCACAGCCAGAACGAAAATAACCGTTTTAAGACTGTGATTCAGTGGCTAAATTAGTCATTTATCCGCAGAGTGCGAAATAAATCCGGGATTTTCAGTTCTCATTCGCTCTTTCCGGGGCTGAAAACATCGAGGATGTGGTCTGCGACGACAATATAGAGCATTTCTTCCTCCCGTGAGAGGTCAACGGGATAGAGTCCGGTTACCGTTACGGCATGGAGCGCGTCAGTGTCGTCGGACCATACGCTTTCGGCTCCTGTCACTGACACCGAAGTCGCCTTCTTGCCCAGAACGGGATGATGGCGCAGGTTGGCGAATGTGTCCCCGACGGTTGCCGTCTGCGAGAGGGGGAGCGTGGATGTGTTGTCGGAAGGATAACTGATGAGTCCCTTGTTATAGAGGGCATACGCTACCCCGGCTGTTTTTGCCGGCGCCCAGCCCCATAGTGTCAGGGCGGCGGCTTTGAGGTCCGCCATGCACCACAGTCCCTGCGATGGTTCCAGCCCGGCATAGTCGGGTTCTATCGGATGCGCCCCGATTGTATGTTCCGCAATCGCGTTGTCATGGAACTCTGCATAATATTCGGGAGCGTTGCCGCCGTTCTCCAGTGATGCCACAATCTCCTTGCGGGTTATGGATGTCAGCCACATCCGCACGACGGGACGGTCGATGCCGATATAGTTGCTCAATGAAGTGAATATCACTTCTCCGGGAGCGGAGGGCTTCATGGCGTTGACGATTGTCGCGGCGTTGCGCCACAGGCGCTGTATCACGCCTATCTGGGCCTCGTCCTTCTCGCTGGCGCGGCGATTGCCTTTACCCTTGCTGTCCTTTCGTACAGAGAAGTCGAAGTTGGCGGCAAATGTCTCGTCAGCCGTCATGTCCGAGGACACGGTGAACTGGAATTTGCATTTGGGACGCGAGGAGATGATGCCGCCGCCTGTCCATGTGACGGCAATCTGTCCTTTGCCGAAGTATCCTTTGTGGAGTACGTTGGCGCCAAGTGCCTGTGCGATTGTCTTTGCCACGGTGCGGCTTTCTGTGATTATAAGTATATTATTCATTATTTTACGGTTGTTTTTAGTTTTGGATGTTGGATAAAGTGGACGGGGCTGTGCGGGAGGTCACATCTTGCGCCCCTTTGATTTTTTCTGCTGGCTCTCGTTCTTCGGACCGGTCTGTCCTCTGTCGAGAGGCTCCTTGATTTTCTTCGTTGCCTCGTCGGTCTTTCCGTCATTGTTGACAGCCATCTGGGTGCGGCTTTCGTTGGCAGGAGTTATCGACTCAGCTTGACGCGGATCCTTGAAGGAGGTGGTGGGACGCTGCTTGTTCATGTTGAATGTCAGATAGACGGTGCAGGGTTTCCCATCTTTGTCAACCATATTGTCGAGGACCACGGTCTTGCCGGCGACATAGTCCGCCTGCTGCTTCTCGGTCATCGGCACTCCGGCCCATTTTGTGATGGGCTTGATTTTACCGTCCTGAGTGAGCCATGTGGATTTTTTCTGACCGTTGCTTTCACTCTGCGCCTGTTTCTGATAAGCGTATGAAGGCACAAACTCCACATCGCGCCTGTCTGCGCTTACCTGAAGCGTGACGGTATATTTTTTGCCGTTCCTGTCCGTGATTTCCTTATCGGGGATAGCCTTGCCGCTTTTGAGGGTGTTGATCTCACCCATGTCGAGCTTTGTCTGTCCGATGGTGTCCTTGACGAATACGGACTTGGCGGGTACGCTGAGTATCTCGTTTGTCTGACGGTCGATGCTGATGAACGATGGGATGACCTCTCCGGTCTCCTTGTCAACGACATCGGCGAGCCTTCCGAGGTTGCCGGTGGTACGGAGGTTCTGCTTGTCCTCGTCAGTGAACTTGACACCGTTGAACTCCTGATCGAGATTCGGCTCCTTGCGGATAAAGTGTGGTACGACCTTAATATTTCCGTTGGCGTCCTCGCGGAATGACAGACGCGCTTCCAGCGAATATTTCTCTCCGGCGAATGTCGGGGTAATGGTTACCAGCCGGGACTTGCGGTTGTAGAGCATCTCCTTGAGGTCTCCGCTTTTTTCAAGCGTCTCACGGTCTATGCCCCAGCGGTCTTTCAGACCTTGCCAGTCGATTCTGGATTCGTCTATCGCATGGCTGTTGCGGTTCGTCGCCTTGACTTCCACTTTAGCCTCGGAAAGCATGGCTTTGTTCGCCTCCGGGTCTTTAAGCGCGTCTTCGACGACCTGTCCGACACAGTTCACGTTGTCGGCATCTACTTTGAAGAAACTGAACATCGAAGGGTTCTTGCACTGCCTCACGAAGTTGGAGAGAAAAGCCTCCAGCGGGTTCTTATGGATGTTGAATACCACGAGATCGCTCAGTTTGGCGGACTTCGACGGCGCCATATCCGGTGTGCCGTCCTGTTTAAGACCTTTTACAGCGCCTGTTTCTCCCGTCTCGTTGTTGCGGGCGATAAGCACCTGGTCTTTTTCGTTAGTCTGGTCTTGTGCCATATTGTAATTTCACTTATGGTTGTTTTTGCGGCGGGATTCCGCCGTCTCCGAAATAGTAGTCAAGGACATCGGCCGGGAGATATGAGATCGGGCCGTTGGGAGTTTTCTGAAAGTACGGCAGGATTCCTTTGGCTCTAAGATTGTACTGCTGGCGAAGACCGAGGCCGAACCTGCGCTCCACATCTTTCGGTGTCCATCTTCTCGGCTCCTCCTGCTGACAATTCCCTTTGGTTGTTATCTTCTGTTCAAGAAAATCCATTCTTTCCAGAACTGTATGAAGGAGACCGAGGACGGTTTTCTCAAATTTCCCGTTCATACCAGTCGTGTCCTTGATTTTATGGTACGTCTTGACAGTATCCTGTCGAGTCCGGAGCGGTGCCAGCCGAGGCCGTGATGACTTATAATGTCAATGACTTCTCCGAGTATGAATTTTGTATCGCCTTTATCGCGCAACACACGGAAGCCGTATTCCTTTATCCTGCGGTATGCGGTTCTCTCACTTACGCCGAGGAGTGCCTGAAGCTCCTGACGGTCGATTCTGTATTCGCGTTCCGCATCGGTGAGTGAACGGTGTTCATCATCTTTGTTCTGTCTGATGGCTGCCGGCGAGTGAACCATTTTATGAATGATTGTCGCCAGCGTTGCGACAGTGCCCCGGAGATCCCTCAGTTCGGCTCTCATAGCACTTAATTCGCTGCTTGAAACGGTTACTGTTTCAGTCATTTGAAGTAGTGATTAGGTGTTAGGGAGCCTATCTGACGATTTCGCTCCAATTATGTTTATTGTTTTTTCGGAGTGGCACAGTATCTATGCCTTTTTAGGATGGCTTTGCATCCGGGAGGCGGTCTCTGATTATTTATCATTGTCTGTACTGATTTTAATTATCTCTTATGACGATTTTCAGTGATAAAACGCTGTATATGTTTGAGATTCCCTGACAGGTGTCTGCCGTTGTCCTGCCAACTTTCTGCCACCGCGCAATATTCGCTTGTCATCGGCGTTTGTTAAACTTGCCGTTGCAGTAGTACCCCACGGAATTGCCGTTCACAAGTCGTGTTTCCGCCCATTCCCGCAGTTCCGAGATTTTGAAATGCAGCCGGTGCCCGAATTTGTGATATGGTATGTTTCCCGCCGATGTCTCTTTGTAGAGTTGCCCTTTGGCTATACGGTAGCCGTTGGAATTGAGAAACTCCAATGCTCCTTCTATGTCAACCGATTCCGACTCTTGTCTGGGTTGCAATGCGGCAAGTACCTTGTCGAAGCAACCGGACACGGCAATCTCTATCATCTCCCTGACCTTTTCGACAGGGAGAATCACAAAACTTGTATTATCCATTTATCGTAAAAGCAGACGCTGCGGTGTATTTTTATAAAAATCCCACGTTCCTATGTGGTGAATGTGTCCAATCAGGACTGATATGCTTGTATAGTTTACAGGGTTTGGCATACCCGCGAATCACGGGGTTCCCGCAGCACAATGAAAACAACAATGTCAACGACTGTTTTGATTTTATAAATATGCTAATGGCAGGAGATTGGCATTATATTGTCATTCGCAGGGCATATATGGCAAAAGAACCGACAAATCATTACGATTCATCGGTTCTTTCAGACTATTGAAGTATACTTCCCTCAGCTGCCTACGGCACTGAATTTGATTTCTCCGAGCGAGTCTATTGCATCCTGTTTCAGGCTGTCAACGACATGGAGATACCGTTCTGTCATTTTTAGCGACGTGTGGCCGAGAAGACTTGATACCGTCTTGATGTTGGCTCCACGGTTCAGGACATTCACGGCGAAACTGTGCCGGGCGCAGTGCCATGATATTTTTTTCTTGATGCCCGCCAGTTTAACCCATTTGCCCAGATAGCGGTTGCAGGTATCATAAAGCGGCAACTTGAATATGCGCTCGTCGTAGTCATCCCCCTCCGGCTGCCCGATAAGGCGGATCAGTGTGTCGTTCAGCGGAACTATCACCCAGCTGCAATTACTGTGTCCCTTTGTTTTCTGCTGCTGGAAACGCAGGGTCTTTGTGGTATAGTCAACATTGCGGTAAGTCAGTTTGCTTGTGTCGCACCAGCGCGCCCCGGTATAAAGGCCGAAAATGAAGGCGCGGTGTATCTCGGTTTTCTCGCCGTCGAAACGTGTCGCCACAAGACGGTCTATTTCTTCGGGGAGTAGAATCTCCTTTTGCAGCGTCATGTTGTCGTTCTTGATGACGAAGCCGCGACAGGGATTTTTCTTGATAAGGTCTTTGTCCACGGCAGCCGTCACCATGCGCTTGAACATCCGGAAATAGGCTTTCGGGCCGTCGCCCTTTCCGTTGGCTTTCAGGTATTCCACAAACGCCCCTACCATTTCGGGTGTCAGTTGCTTCATTTTAAGGCTGTCCTTGAATTTCTCGTATCTCGGAGTGGACTCAAGAAACCTTATGAACTTTTTCAGACCGCGTTCCTGCGTCTCCCTGATATGCTTGGTAAGCGTAGGGGATTTGCAGAACTCTCGGCAGAACTCGATAAAATCATCGTCCATCTCCTTACGCAGACGGTAGCCCTCGCGGTCTTCGAGGAATGTCTGCTCACGCTCGAAGCGTATCTTCTCTGCAAGCGCGAGTGTGTTCCTGTTCTGCAATCGCTCCTGCGGTGTTCTGGGATGAAGCCAGATGTAGAGGTTGAGGTTCTCCTTTTTACGGGTATGCTTGATTTTGAATTTGGGTTTCCCCGCCATTGCCCCTTCGGTGTAGAACACCTGCTCACCGTTCTCGTCAAGCACGGGAGTCTCGGTTCTTCCTATGTAGTATTCCAGATAGAGGCTGGCGCGTCCGTCGCTCAACTCGGACTGTTGGAGCTTGGGATTCTGTTTCTTGCGATTTTCTATTTTTGCCATAAACTATGAATTTTCCGCAAAGATAAGCGGGGTCATAAGATTTTGAAAATCGCCGTTTACAGTCCTTAACAATTCACTTGTCCCGAATGTTCTTGAAACGGGGTACAAAAGGTGTACTTTTTGAGAAAATCGCCCCATTTGCAGGCAAATCGCGGAAAAACAGCATCTTGCTAATCCGTTTATCAGCTTGCTTTTAATTTTATCCACGCTTTTACCGTTTTATATCGCGGAGAATTACAAAATTTCCTGCTAATTCTTTCAGCGAAGTTTATGAGGCGCTCCTAATCGTGTTTCTCACTCCATTTGACGACATTCTTTAGCGTAGCCGTCAGGTTCTCGCTGATCTGGCCAATGACCTCGTCAGGAACTTTATAAAGGAAAGAAACCGCTCCGTCAACATTCAGCAATCCTCGGTGGTCAGGTACGCCGACAAGGAATTCAACCGACATTTCGTTTATCTCCTTGTCATCGTTCATAAGGGTAGCCTGATAGGCGAGTCGTCCCGGGCGATCATCTTTCGGAGGCTGGAAGAGCACGACCTGAGCTACTACCGATTTTCCCGACACCAATCTATACTTAAACTGCATCTTATCGAATAGATGCGGGTCGTTATCCGACGGATCAATCGGTTCAATAGTCTCGATTTCAGGACACAGACGATCCCATATCGAGATATTGCAGAGATTGCGCCAGATGCGTTCGGGCAATATGTTTTCTGATTCTACTGTAGCCCCTGCATAACCGTTGGCTTCTCTAGAGGCGTAGACGGGCTGAAATTTAATTCTGTCTTTAATCATTGTCGAAATTATTTGATCTATATCATAGATAACACTTTGCAAGCGTTTTTGATTGGTCCGTAATATTCCTGAACGAAATAACAGTCCGAGATCCTGACGCGAAAAAGATAGATATAATGACTTAATTTGCATATCATTGATGATTTTATCTAATTCATATAAGCTGATTAAATAAAATCGTTAATTTTGCCCAAACAAACTGGCACAGTCCGTCTTGTAAAAACCCATGGTTATGAATAAAATTTTATCTTTAATAACATTGTTGGCAATCAGCATATCCGCAATTGCCCAAAGCATCGACGAACGTGTCGGCGCCGCGATGAATTCATCGGACTATTTCGGATTGTATGATATTTATCACAGTTCTCCAAAAGATTCCATAAACCCGTTTCTTGAGGTATTCTCGCGCTGTATGCTCGGTAACCGATTCAATCGGCCCGACATTTCGATACCGGCTTTCGATGAACTTCTTAAGACTCAAAACGAATATCTTGACTTGAATCTGCTATTGCAAAGCGCCGCGATGTATTCTATGGATTTGAGCAGAGTCGGCAGGAACAGAGAGGCTGCTGAGCTATTGGCAGCCGTTTTGCAGTCAGCCTATCAAATGGTTGACTCGACAAGTCTCATCCCCTACTCCAATATGGCCGCTCAATATAAAGCCCTTACCTCATACTCGCCTTATCAAATCTCATTCGATGGCGAAGCGGGAATAATACCTTTCGATCTCATTCCGGCCGGAAAACCTGAAAGTGGGCAGCTCATAATACAGATCCGAGACGCTGAGATCAATGGGAATCGTGTAAAGATAACATTCGATACCGGTGCCGGAGTTAACGTCATAACCGACTCGCTTGCCAATGCCTATGGTCTGGAGCTGCTTGATGCGGATGTAGCAGCTACAGGCGTGGCATCTTCGGCCGGCAGATATGCGATTGCCCGCGAGTTGAGATTAGGGAATATTATAGTAAAGGATGTGCCCTTTTATGTAATTGACAAAAGGAGTCATAACGAAGAAGCCGATAAATACATGAGTGTTCTCGAATTTATTGTCGGCAGCGAGCTGATGCTCCGGCTTAAAGATGTCACACTAGATTTCTCGACCAATGAAATCCAGATTCCGGCCACAACACCCGGCCCATCTGACGTCAGACCGAATATGTGTTTCTCATCCGGTATGAACCTTCTGACCACAGCAGAAGTCAACCAACAGCCTCTGCTGATAAAACTCGACACAGGCGACGCATCATTCGGAAGGCTTAACAAATCATTTTTCGAGCATAATAAAGAGTTCCTGACTAAGAACTGCGAAAGTGACACCGTCCGACAAGGAGGTGTAGGAGGTGTATGGTCAGTACTGTGCTATAAACTGCCTGATGCGAAACTTACGCTTGGTGGTAATTCTGTAACTATACCGACTATGGAAGTTCAGACAGAGCAACAAGCCAATTATTATATGGGCGACAATAACCTTGGCTTAAGAAGCATGATCCTGTTCCGCAAAGTGCGCTTCAACCTCGAAGACATGATTCTCTCTACAGAGCTGTGACCATTCAAAATTTAATAATCACTATACCCGGAGATGAAAAAATTACTCATTGCCCTGACAATATCTGTCTCGGCCTACGCACAAAGACATTGCGCCCCAAGCCCCTGTTGCCATACCGACGAATGTGAAGGTATCGATATGCCTGTATACATTTGATGGAGTGGAAGTCCAGAACATCACAGAGATATCGTCCGAAGATATCGAAAGTGTGGAGATCATAAAAGATCCTGAAATAATAAGAATTTTTAGCCCGAGAATCGGCGGCGTAGTCCTTATTACAACAAAGTCGAAGAAATTTCTGACTCCCATTCTCGAAAACTACAATAATATGAGCGAAGAAGCTCGTCGGCAGCGTATTCCCGGACAGCTTCTCATCCGGTAACAGCATCTTTCCGTAAACCCGCAAGCCCATCCGGCAGACCTCCAACTCAGCGTAATATTCCCACTGATTGCGTTGAGTTGGCGGATTACTGATTTTTATGCCTGTTTTTAGCCTTATCCTTAAAATATGCAACGTTTGCCCTGTAGACAATGGTTGCAACCAAAACAATAAAGACTATTGCGAACAACCCCGCACAGCCGCGCATAAACAGCAAACTCCGCATAGATAAACTATCCAGACTGAATACCATTATAATCATCAAAAAGATGGCAACTGAAACGGATGCTAAAGCTATGTATTTTAGCCGTTTATTTGTTCTTTCGTTATAATACCTGCGGAATGCACGACGCCTCTGTTCGTTGTTTTCTATAAAATTTGCCATAGATTATTCCTATTTTAAGATATAACAATATGGATTACAATCCGTTTACTCCGCCCGCATCCTTTCTTCATAAAATGAAGTGTATATGACGCACACCCTCAAATTTTAGAGTCTCAGATACAAAAAAGCCGTGATACCGATACACACGATATCACGGCCTGATCTTAGCTAATTAAATTAGTCTTCGATGGCAGCCTGCGCCGCGGCTACACGGGCGATAGGTACGCGGAAGGGCGAGCAGCTGACGTAGTTCATGCCGAGTTTGGCACAGAACTTGACGCTGGAGGGCTCGCCTCCGTGTTCGCCACAGATACCTACCTTGAGGTCAGGACGGGTCGCACGGCCTTTCTCAACGCCCATTCTTACGAGCTGACCTACACCGGCCTGATCGAGAACTTCGAAGGGATCGACTTTGATAATACCGTGTTCCTTGTAGTATTTGAGGAACTTGGGTGCGTCGTCGCGCGAGAAACCGAAAGTCATCTGGGTGAGGTCATTGGTTCCGAACGAGAAGAACTCTGCAACTTCAGCAATCTCGTTGGCAGTCAGAGCTGCGCGCGGAACTTCGATCATTGTGCCAACTTTGTAGATTACGCTGTCGCCTTTTTCCTCGAATACTTTGGCAGCTGTGGTATTGATTACGTTTGCCTGATTCTGAATCTCCTTGAGCGAACCTACCAGAGGAATCATGATTTCGGGATGAACGTCTATGCCGCGCTGCTTGCAGGCGATAGCAGCCTCGATGATGGCGCGGGTCTGCATCTCGGTTATCTCGGGATAGGTTATGCCGAGACGGCAGCCACGGTGACCGAGCATGGGGTTGAACTCTTCGAGCGAGTCAACTTTAGCCTTCACCTCGGCGAGAGTGATGCCCATCTCGTCGGCAAGCTCTTTCTGGGTAGCTGTCTGATGAGGCACGAACTCGTGCAGAGGGGGATCGAGAAGACGGATTGTCACACCGAAGCCATCCATTGCCTCGAAGATGCCTTCGAAGTCTCCGCGCTGCATGGGCAGAAGCTTTGTGAGAGCTTCGCGACGTCCCTGCTCGTCAGAGGCGAGAATCATCTCGCGGACGGCCTTGATACGGTCGCCTTCGAAGAACATGTGCTCAGTGCGGCAGAGACCGATACCCTGAGCGCCGAATGTGCGGGCCTGACGGGCATCGCGCGGAGTGTCGGCATTGGTGCGGACAAGAGTCTTGGTGTATTTGGCAGCGAGGTTCATGATAGCGCCGAAGTCACCGTCGAGTTCGGGCTCGGTTGTCGGAACCTGACCGTCGTAAACGTCGCCGGTCGAACCATTGAGCGAAATCCAGTCACCTTCGTGATAGAGTTTGCCACCCATTTCGACTGTGCGTGCCTCGTAGTCAACCTTGATCTCACCGGCGCCCGATACGCAGCACTTACCCATACCGCGGGCAACAACAGCAGCATGGCTTGTCATACCGCCGCGCATAGTCAGGATGCCCTGAGCGACGGCCATACCGCGAAGATCTTCGGGAGATGTCTCAATACGGACGAGAACGACTTTTTTCTTCTTCTCGGCCCATGATTCAGCGTCGTCGGCAAAGAATACGATCTGACCGGCAGCAGCGCCCGGGCTTGCGGGAAGACCTTTGGCAACGACTTTAGCGCGCTTGAGGGCATCCTTATCGAATACGGGGTGGAGAAGTTCGTCGAGCTTCTGCGGCTCCATGCGAAGCAGACAGGTCTTTTCGTCGATTACGCCTGCGCGGAGAAGGTCCATGGCGATCTTCACCATAGCGGCGCCTGTGCGCTTACCGTTACGGGTCTGAAGCATCCAGAGCTTGCCGTCCTGAATGGTGAACTCCATGTCCTGCATATCTTTATAATAGTCTTCCAGACGACCGGCGATAGCAATGAGCTCGGCGGCGCATACGGGCATCGACTCTTCGAGCGAAGGATATTTCGATGCACGCTCTTCCTCGCTGATACCCTGAAGGGCAGCCCAACGGCGCGAACCCTCAACGGTGATCTGCTGGGGAGTGCGGATACCGGCAACCACATCCTCGCCCTGGGCGTTGATGAGGTATTCGCCGTTGAAAATGTTTTCACCGGTAGCAGCGTCGCGGCTGAAAGCAACGCCGGTGGCCGAATTGTTGCCCATGTTTCCGTAAACCATAGCCTGAACATTGACGGCAGTGCCCCACTCTTCAGGAATCTGGTTCATGCGGCGATAGAGGATGGCACGCTCGTTCATCCAGCTGTCGAAAACAGCGCAGATACCGCCCCAAAGCTGATCCCATGCATCTTCAGGGAAATCTTTGCCGGTGTAATCCTTGACAGCACCCTTGAAGAGCTTGACAAGCTTTTTGAGATCCTCGACATCGAGGTCGGTATCGAACTTGACTCCTTTTTCTTCTTTGATTTTCTCGATGATAGCCTCAAAGGGATCAATTTCTGTTTTGGTCTTAGGCTTCATGCCGAGAACGACATCGCCATACATCTGGACAAAACGGCGATAGCTGTCCCAGGCGAAACGCGGATTGCCGCTCTTCTCAGAAAGAGACTCGACAGTTGCGTCGTTCATACCGAGGTTGAGCACGGTGTCCATCATACCGGGCATCGATGCACGTGCGCCGGAACGTACCGATACGAGCAGCGGATTCTTCGGATCGTTGAAAGTCTTGCCGGTCAGGGCTTCGACATGAGATATAGCTTTGCGGACATCGTCGTTGATCAGACGGACAACTTCGTCGCGACCGCTGGCGGTGTACTGGTTACATACTTCTGTGGTGATAGTAAAACCGGGAGGCACAGGCATACCCAGCAGATTCATCTCGGCGAGGTTTGCGCCCTTACCTCCAAGGAGGTTTCGCATTTCGGCATTGCCTTCGGCCTTACCGTCGCCAAACGTATAGACTCTTTTCATGTGTTGATATATAGGGTTAGTAATTAGACGTTTACAACAACTCCGCGTAAGCAGTCAGCGAAGCGATGCAAAGTTAGCAATTTTATAGAAACAGAGAAAATTTTCTACCGTCTTTTTGAATTTGACGCTTCATAATAAGCTGCACAATAATCTGAATACAGTATTTTCGCAATTCTTTCGTATATTTGCTGTATAGAAAGATACTATGCAAGATTTTCTCTGGACAATTATCGGATGGATATGCAAAGGCGTCTCTGTGATGGCTCTTCTGATCCTCATCATCGGCGTATGTCATGTCATTAAATTTTTAGTGACAAACGGCAATAGAAAATGGCACTATTACGAGCCGGATAAGCCGTGGAAGGGAGGGTATTGGGCGCCTCTATTACCGGATTACCCGCCTTACAATGAGTATGAATGGAATCCTGAAACATGCCGCCATGAACATAAGGTTACCGGCGAACCGCTTTATGATTGTAAACAGCCGATGAGACTGTCTAATAAGAAGGCTGAAAAAATCGAATGGGATTGGGACGCGCTGGGTATGCCCGACGAAAAGCCGATCATTTTGCCTCCGCCAAAGACGAAAAAACGGCCGGAATGGTTGCGATTTCTGCTCGAAGAAAATATCGCGTCACTTGTCGAAAAGCGAAGACGTCGGAAACAGGCCAAAACGCGAGAACAGGAAAATTTTAAGCCTTAAAGAAATTTGGGGCGTATACTTTGCTTATTTCGCGAGTTTTTACGACTTTTGCAGTGACAGGAAAAAGAACTAACCCTTAAAAAGATATATTTCCATGAACACAACACGGCTAATTGAATGTGTGCCGAATTTTTCAGAAGGGCGCGATCGCGCTGTTATCAAACAGATTACCGATGCGATTGAATCGGTAGAAGGCGTGCGTCTTCTCGATGTAGACCCCGGCGAAGCCACCAACAGGACTGTAGTAACTTTCGTAGGCGATCCCGAATCGGTTCAGGAAGCTGCATTCCGTGGCGTCAGGAAAGCTGCTGAACTTATCGACATGAGCCGCCATCATGGCGCTCACCCGCGCATGGGCGCTACTGACGTCTGCCCTCTGATTCCGGTCAGCGGCGTTACCCTCGAAGAGGCCGCCGAAATGGCCCGCAACCTCGGACGTCGTATTGCCGACGAACTGAATATACCCGTTTATGCATACGAGGCTTCGGCTCTCAAATCCGGGCGTAAGAATCTCGCAGTCTGCCGCCGAGGCGAATATGAAGGTCTGGCCGAGCGATTCGGTGGTGAAGACGGGCCTGACTTCGGCAACCGCCCGTGGGACGATGCTGCCGCCCGGACGGGTGCGACAGCTGTCGGTGCCCGCGATTTCCTTATCGCCGTTAATTATAACCTCAACACAACTTCAACGAGGCGCGCCAACGCTATCGCTTTCGACGTGCGTGAAAAAGGACGTCCGAAGCGCCAGGGTCCGAAAGTCAACGATCCGGTTGTCAAGGACGAAAACGGAAAGACAGTCATGATACCCGGCACTCTCAAAGGCACCAAGGCAATCGGATGGTTCATTGATGAATACGGCATTGCACAGGTGTCGATGAACATCACCGACATACGCACGACCCCGCTCCACGTTGCTTTCGACGAAGTGTGTCGGGCTGCCTCAGAACGTGGTATACGTGTGACCGGCACAGAGATCGTAGGTCTCATCCCGAAAAGCTGTCTGATCGATGCCGGACGTTATTTCCTCGCCAAACAGCAGCGCTCGGCCGGCATCTCCGAAGAAGCCATCATAAACATCGCAATAAAGTCGATGGGTCTCGACGACCTCAAGGAATTCAATCCCCGCGAAAAAGTGATCGAATATATCCTTGAAGACGCCAAGCCGCGCGGCAAACGCCTTGTCGACATGACACTGACCGAATTTGCCGAGGAAACCGCCTCGGAATCTCCCGCTCCCGGCGGTGGTTCCATAGCTGCCTATATGGGAGCTCTCGGAGCTGCGCTTTCGACAATGGTTGCCAATCTTTCGGCGCATAAACCGGGCTGGGACGACAGATGGAAGGAATTCAGCGACTATGCCGAACGGGGTCATGCGCTGATGACCAAACTGCTCGCACTTGTTGACGAAGACACCGCAGCTTTCAATAAAATTATGGCAGTGTTCTCTATGCCGAAATCAACTCCCGAAGAAAAAGCAGCGCGCGCAGAAGCATTGGAAACAGCCACACTCTATGCCACTGAAGTTCCCCTCCGCACAATGGAGGCTTCATACGATGTATTCGACTATGCCGAAGCTATGGCCCGGGAAGGCAATCCGGCCTCTGTCAGCGATGCGGCCGTCGGAGCACTTGCCGCCAGAGCGGCTGTTGTGGGTGCACTTCTTAATGTAAGGATAAACGCCGCCGGACTGAAGAATCGCGAGAATGCCGAAAAACTGCTGACACGCGCCGATGAAATCGACAAAAAGTCAGAAGCCAGAGTTGCGACAGTTCTCGAAATAGCCAATTCAAAAATCAAATAAAGCATTCCATATATGACTAAAGAAGAATTCCGCGCCGTAGTTGCCGAGGGAATCCCCTCGAAACTGCCCGCGCCCAAGCCCCGCGATCCTGAAATCAACCATGCTCCGCGTCGCAAAGATATTCTCAGCGACGAAGAGAAGAAACTGGCCCTTCGCAACGCACTGCGCTATTTTCCCAAAGAGCTTCACAAAGAACTTGCTCCCGAGTTTGCGCAGGAGTTAGCCGACTATGGCCGGATTTATATGTATCGGCTGCGTCCCGACTACGAAATGAAAGCCCGTCCTATCGACTGGTATCCCGCACGCACACCTCAGGCTGCCGCGATCATGCTCATGATCCAGAACAACCTCGACAAGGCTGTCGCACAACATCCTCATGAACTTATCACCTATGGAGGCAACGGTGCCGTCTTCCAGAACTGGGCTCAGTATCGCCTTGTTATGAAGTATCTCTCCGAGATGACCGAAAACCAGACTCTGGTAATGTATTCGGGCCATCCTCTGGGCCTGTTCCCGAGCCATCCCGATGCTCCGCGCGTTGTTGTCACAAACGGCATGGTCATTCCCAATCATTCGAAACCCGACGACTGGGAGCGTATGAATGCCTTAGGAGTGTCACAATACGGCCAGATGACTGCCGGCTCATATATGTATATCGGCCCGCAGGGCATTGTTCACGGAACGACAATCACTGTAATGAATGCCGCCCGCCGCAAGCGCCACAGCGATGACATCGGCGGAATCCTGTTCGTTTCGAGCGGACTCGGAGGTATGAGCGGCGCCCAGCCCAAGGCCGGCGACATTGCCGGAGTTGTCAGCATCGTTGCCGAGATTAACCCCAAAGCCGTCACTAAGCGCTACGAACAGGGCTGGGTCGACGAGGTTTACACCGAACTTGACCCGCTGCTGGAGCGCGCCCGCAAGGCTGTGGCAGCCCGAGAGGCTGTCTCTCTGGCATATCAGGGCAACGTCGTAGACCTCTGGGAACGTCTGGCCGAGACACCCGACCTGACCGTCGATCTCGGCAGCGACCAGACTTCGCTCCATAACGCGCTCGCAGGCGGTTACTATCCTGTCGGCTACAGCTACGAAGAGGCCAACCGCATGATGGCCGAGGAGCCGGAACGCTTTGCCGAAGCTGTCGATGAATCACTTCGCCGTCAGGTCAAGGCAATAAATACCATTGCAGAGCGCGGAATGTATTTCTTTGACTACGGCAATGCCTTCCTACTGAAGTCATCACAGGCCGGAGCCGACATCATGGCCTCCGACGGGTCTGACAGATTCCGCTATCCTTCATATGTCCAGGATATCATGGGCCCCATGTTCTTCGACTATGGTTTCGGCCCGTTCCGCTGGGTATGCACTTCAGGCGATCCCGAAGATCTCGCGCTGACCGACCGGCTGGCAGCTGAGGTTCTTGAAAGAGAACTTGCCGAGGCACCCGATGACATCCGCGGTCAGCTTGCCGACAATCTCCACTGGATCCGCGAAGCCGGCAAAAACAAGATGGTAGTAGGTTCACAGGCCCGCATTCTCTATGCCGACTCAAAAGGCCGCACAAATATTGCCCTGGAATTTAACAAAGCCGTCAAAGACGGTCGTCTGAAAGCACCGGTTGTTCTGGGGCGCGACCACCACGACGTCAGCGGCACCGATTCTCCCTACCGCGAGACATCCAACATCTACGACGGCTCGCAGTTCTGCGCCGATATGGCAGTCCACAACGTCATCGGCGACGCTATGCGCGGTGCAACGTGGGTATCACTCCACAACGGCGGCGGAGTCGGATGGGGAGAAGTAATAAACGGCGGCTTCGGCATGGTTGTCGACGGTTCCGACGCTTCGGAACGCCATATCCGCGAGATGCTTCTCTGGGATGTCAACAACGGAATCTCTCGCCGTGCATGGGCCCGCAACAGCGGTTCCATCGACGCCATCAAGCGTGAAATGGCCCGTACCCCCGGACTTGAAGTCACCCTCCCCAACTTTGTTGACGACGAAATCATTGAAACCTCAATTAAAAAATAAAGCAATGGAAATCCATCATATATCGCCCGAATGGCTCACACTCGACAAAGTCGAGGAAATCATTGAATCAGGTGCAAAACTCGTGCTCAGCGAGGAATCGCGCAAACGCATCAGCCGTTGCCGCGAATTCCTCGACAACAAAATGAAAACCCAGAGCGAACCTATCTACGGCATCACAACCGGTTTCGGCTCACTCTGCAACATCTCTATCTCCGAAGACCAGCTTCAGGCTCTTCAGAAAAATCTTGTCATGAGCCATTCGTGCGGCACGGGCGAACTCGTCGCCCCCGCAATCGTAAAGCTCATGCTCCTGACAAAGATACAAAGCCTCAGCTACGGTAATTCGGGTGTGCAGCTCGCCACCGTAGAGCGCCTCGTCGAATTCTTCAACCGCGACATTATCCCCGTTGTATTTGCGCAGGGTTCTCTCGGTGCATCCGGCGATCTCTCGCCGCTGGCAAATATGTGTCTTCCGATTCTCGGCCTCGGGGAAGTATATTATAAAGGAGAGCGCCGTCCCGCTTCGGAAGTGCTTGCTGAAGAAGGTCTCGAACCGCTTACTCTAATGTCGAAAGAAGGCCTCGCTCTTCTCAACGGCACCCAGTTCATGAGTTCTCACGCTGTTTATGCTCTCATCCGTGCGCGCCGTCTGAGCCGCTTTGCCGATAAGGTAGCCTCACTTTCACTCGACGCATTCAACGGCCGCATTGACCCGTTCGACGACCGGATTCAGGAAGTCCGTCCGCATCCGGGACAGCTCGCGACCGCTCGTGCGGTACGCGGATGGCTCGAAGGTTCGGAACTCATCAACCAGCCCGACAAAGCCGTTCAGGATCCCTACAGCTTCCGCTGTGTTCCGCAGGTTCACGGCGCTGTCAAGGATACCCTCGAGAATGTTTCGCGCACGATCGAAATCGAAATCAACTCTGCCACCGATAATCCTACGATATTCCCCGACGACGACCTCATCATCTCGGCAGGCAATTTCCACGGTGAACCCATCGCAATGCCAATGGATTTCCTTGCAGTGGCAATGAGCGAACTCGCCAACATTTCGGAAAGACGAACCTACAAGCTCATCAGCGGACAACGCAATCTGCCCTCATTCCTCGTGGCAACCCCCGGCGTAAACTCCGGCTTCATGATTCCCCAGTATACCGCAGCTTCTATCGTCAACCAGAGCAAAGGTCTCTGCTGGCCATGCTCTTGCGACTCAATTCCTTCGAGTCAGGGACAGGAAGACCATGTTTCTATGGGAGCCAATGCCGCCACCAAACTCGTGCGCGTTGTCGACAACACCGAGCGCGTTCTCGCAATTGAGATGCTCAACGCCGCTCAGGCACTGGAATTCCGCCGTCCTCTCAAAACATCGCCCAAACTCGAGGAATTTGTCAAGGAGTACCGCGAATTCGGCGTTCCGTTCGTAGTCAACGACATGGTGATGTATCCGCTCATTGCCAAGAGTGTTGAATTTGTCCGCACTCAACGCTGATGCTACTCGTCCGCAATATATCAAGCCTGCTGGGAGTCTCAATGACTCCCCGCAAGGCTTTGCGCAGCGCAGATCTCGCCAACCCCTATGAGCTTCGCGATGCGTGGCTGCTAATTGATGACGATAAGGGTGTTATAGCAGAGTTCGGCAAAGGCCCCGAACCCGCGTTCGAAGGCACTGTCGTAGATGCCGGAGGTGGAATAGTTCTCCCCTCATTCTGCGACAGCCACACCCATATCGTTTATGCCGGTAGCCGCGACGGAGAGTTTCTTGACAAGATCAAAGGTCTCAGCTACGAGCAGATTGCTGCAAATGGCGGAGGGATTCTAAATTCGGCAGACCTTCTTGCCGTTACTTCTGAAGATGAGCTTTACCGTCAGGCACTCGGTCGGCTCAATGAAGTGATAGCCAAAGGCACCGGTGCAATCGAGATCAAGAGTGGATATGGTCTTTCGCTCGAAAGCGAGTTGAAAATGCTTCGCGTCATTGCCCGTCTGCGCGAATCAACTCCGGCAATTGTCAGATCAACGTTCCTCGGAGCACACGCAGTCGGACGCGCATATACAGGACGCCAGGCTGAATATGTCGATATGCTCGTCAATGACATGCTCCCGGCCGTTGCAGCCGAAGGTCTGGCTGATTTTGTCGATGTGTTCTGCGACCGCGGATTCTTCACCGTCGAAGAGACCGACCGCATACTTGAGGCTGCCTCGCGGTACGGGCTCCGTCCGAAAATCCATGCCAACGAGCTCGACAACTCCGGAGGGGTTCAGGTAGGTATCAAGCATGGCGCACTTTCCGTGGATCATCTCGAACGAGCCGGCGAAGCAGAGGTCGACGCGCTTGCGCAAAGCAATACCGTGGCTACATGTCTTCCCGGAGCATCATTCTTCCTGTCCATGCCTTACGCGCCTGCGCGGGCTATGGTCGATGCCGGAGTAGCTGTAGCGCTGGCGAGCGACTATAATCCCGGTTCGTCCCCATCAGGCGACATGAAAATGGTTGTCTCGCTCGGCTGTATCAAAATGAAGCTTCTTCCTGCCGAAGCAATAAATGCCGCCACGGTCAATGGTGCGGCTGCAATGGGAGTTGCCGACATCTGCGGCACACTTGCTCCCGGCATGAAAGCGAATTTCATAATAACATACCCGATTCCATCGCTGGCGTTCCTCCCCTACGCATATACATCGCCCACGATAGCGGCCGTATACCTCGCAGGACATAAGGTATCGTAATTCCAGCATATAACCTCTTTGACAACGCGGACACACTAAGTTGCAGCCCGCGTTGTCGCATATTACTCAAATTTGCCGGGAACCGATAAATGCGGTAACTTTGCAGCCGATTATGACTATTGAACGTTTTCGTCTGATGCTGAAACCGTGGATGCTTCCGATTTCAATGATAATCGGAGCAATTTTCCACAATTATATGGAAGCTATAGCATGGCTGGCTCCCTGGCTTATATTCGCGATGCTGCTTATAACATTCTGCCGCATCAGACCGCGCGAAATTCATGTCACACCTCTGTCGTGGATGCTTCTTGCTGTTCAGCTCGGCGGAGCCGGTCTGGGCTATGCACTCTGCTGCCCAATGGGAGAAGCGATAGCACAAGGTGTTTTTATCTGTATTTTCTGTCCTACAGCAACAGCTGCCCCGGTAATCACGGGCATGCTTGGCGGAAGCATCCCACGTCTTGTAACGTTCTCAATCGTCAGCAATATAGCAGTTGCAATTCTCGCGCCCCCGGCATTCGCATTACTCGGTGCAGAAACGTCGATGACAATGCTCCATAGCACTCTTTTGATTGCAAAACGCGTTGTGCCGCTTATAATAGCTCCACTTTTTATAGCATTCTTCCTCGAACGCTTCTCACCGAAAATCCATCATAAAATCAGCGAAAACCAGGGACTGTCGTTCTATCTTTGGGCGTGCTCACTTGTTCTGACCGTGGGCCGTTCAGTCAGCTTCATTATTTCCGAGCCGGCATCTATGATACCGACAATGATAGGACTTGCAGTTCTTTCAGCGGTGGCCTGCGGCATACAGTTTGCGGCCGGACACTGGATTGGCAAACGTTATGGCGACCAGATATCCGGAACCCAGGGACTCGGACAGAAGAATACAGTGCTCGCAATCTGGATGGCTCTGACTTATCTCAATCCTGTGGCATCAGTGGCACCTGCTGCCTACGTAGCCTGGCAAAATACTTTCAACTCTCTGCAATTATATTTCAAAACACGCCGCGACATCCAACAGTCTTGACCTCTCATTGGTTAATAGTGTAGTAGCAACTATTTATTCAGGTTTATGACTAATGACAGTATGTATGAGATTCTCATGAATCTCCCCGCCTTTCGGGGCATAACCTACAATAAGGTCTCACAAATAGTCGAGAAGGCTAAATTCCATTTCCTACGCTTCTCTCCCGGCAGCATTATAGTTGACGAAGGGGAAGAATGCACTTATGTTAAATTTATCATCAAGGGGGCGGCTAAAATATCTATAATTGATAAGGCTAAACGCTTTTCAGTAGAGCAGACACTCACGGCTCCCTCTATGATTTCACCCGATTTTCTTTTCGGAAGAATAACCCGATACCCCGGTAGGGTCGTCGCACAAGGAGCCGAAGACTGCGGTATAGTGCAGATTTCGAAAAATGATTACATGCAGCTTCTGGCGGGCGACGAAATTCTGATTCTGAATATGCTGAACATGCTTTCTATGAATTCACAACAAGGGCTGTGGGGAGCCTTGGCTATTTCGAACGGCTCTTTGGAGAGGCGCATAGCCAGTTGGATCATTGCATTGACTCAGAACGACGCTACAGACATCGTCATTCATGCCGGCCAAGATGATTTCTATCGCATATTCAGCACCGACAAAGAAATTTTTGACAAAACTATCGAATCAATGACACAGTGCAGCCTCATTGACAGTGAGCCGTTTACGCTTCGCATTAAATCACGCCGGGAGCTGCGCGATATGCTTTCATAATTTTTTTTCGCAGGGTGGTGTCACTTTTTGTATGTTTTATGCGACATACTTATAGCATCACATCTTGAACCATCAATGAAAGCAACACTTTTATTTGCCTCTGCCATCTTATGCGCCGTGTCAGCTCATGCCGCCGACGTAAAGGGACAAACCTACAACACTGTAGAAGAGCAGCCGGAGCCATACGCGACAATACGTATATTCGCTCTGACCGATACTGTCAAGCCGGTGACATACGGCACGACCAACGAATCAGGCTATTTCACGCTTCATGCGTCGCCGGGAAAATACCGTCTTAAAGCGCAGGCTGTGGGACAGAAGACCTTGCAACGCGATTTCGAGCTGACATCTGACGGGATTGACTTCGGCCGGCTTGACTTCCAGCCCGACAATCTGCTCAGCGAGGTTACAGTGCAGGCTGCCAAACCTCTGGTAACACGTGAGATCGACCGCATCAGCTACGATGTCACCGAAGACGCCGACGCCCAGACATCGTCAGTCAGTGAGATTCTCTCAAAGGTGCCGATGGTCAATGTCGACGGAGAAGGCAATATAACAGTGCGCGGCAGCTCCAGTTTCAAGATTTACAAGAACGGACGTCCCAACAAGTCATTCTCGACAAACGCCAAAGAGCTGTTCAAGGCCATTCCTGCTTCGACCATCAAGAAAATCGAAGTCATAACTGATCCGGGTGCCCGCGAAGATGCCGAAGGTACTTCTGCAATCCTTAATATTGTTACGACCGACAACTCGACAATTCATGGAGCCATGCTGAACGTGAACCTCCATGCGTCGAGTCAGACTGATTTTGTCCCCACTCCATTCTTATGGGGAAGCGCCCAGCTCGGAAAATTTGTAGCGAGCGCCTACGGCGGTTACTGGCATTCCAACCGCGCAAACAGCAGAAGTCACAGCGAATCGGTTACAGATTACGTCCAGACCGGCAACCGCTTTGAAAGCCGCAACATAAACAGCGGGACAAACGACGGAGGATATGCCGGTATCGATATGTCGTTCGAACTTGATTCCCTGAATCTGTTTACTGCTGAATTCTCTTATAACCAATACGGAATGAAGGCCGACACGGAATCGTTCAACAAAATGTTCGGCAGCGATGGCAACGAATTATATTCATACCATACAACCGGATTCAGCCATGTATCTCCCTCAATATGGCTTGAAGGCGCTTTCAATTACCAGCATTCTACACGGCGTAAAGGTGAGCTGATCACTCTCAGCTATCAAATCTCAGGCAATACAAGCAAGACCAACAACCAGACGAACTATGTCGATGCCGTCAATATGCCGGTTGATTATACCCAGACAAACCTCCTGTCGCGTACACGTCAGATCGAACAGACAGCTCAGGCCGACTGGACACGTCCTTTCGGAGAGAAACACGTACTTGACGTCGGAGCAAAATATATCCACCGCTACAACCGAGCCAAATCCCATCAGGATTATGTCGGAGGCGAGGGTATTATCGACGATAACTTCAGTCATCTGACACAGGTTGCAGCTCTTTTTGCCGACTATCGGATAAAATTCGGCCGCTTCGGCGCCCGAGCAGGTCTGCGTTACGAATATTCGCGACTGTCGGCAAAATTCAACGACCCTGACAAGACCGATTTCAGCTCGAATCTGAATGATTTCGTGCCCAACGCCTCTTTCTCGTGGTCGCCCAACGACAAAAATACTTTCAAGGCAAGCTACGGAATGAGCATCTCGCGCCCCGGCATAGATTACCTCAATCCTACCGTCGTATCGTCACCCCTGTCGGTAAGCTATGGTAATCCTAACCTCGAAAGCGCCCGCAACAACTCGCTGAATCTTAACTATTCGTTCATGTCGGCGAAATTCTTCCTGGATGCTTCGGTAAACTACAGCTTTATCAACAATGACATGGCCGAGGTGACGACCGTCGACAACGATTTCATCACCAACACCTATGCCAACGGAATGCACACCCGAAACTGGTCAGTATCATTCTACGGCAGCTGGAATCCGACCGCGAAAACTTCATTCGGACTCAACGGCTCGTTCGGACAGGATCATCTGAGCCTCCGCACTACCGACTACAAATCCCTGACACGCTGGAACTATAATGTAATGCTGCGCTATACACAACATCTTCCCTGGAAACTGCGACTGTCAGTGTTCGGCGCCATATTCACCCAAGGAGCCAGCTCGCTTTATTATTACATGACATTCCCGAATCTGAGCAACTTTTACTACGCGGCAAATATTTCGCGCTCATTCCTCAAGGAAGACCGACTGACAGTAACGTTAGGCGTGCATAATCCAGGACGGATGCACGGCACTTACGAACAGCATACGGTCAACATGGACGCCCTGTCAGTCGGCCGCTCGACAAGCTACCGCCAGACAGCTTTTATGGTGAATGTGGCATGGCGCTTCGGCTCGATGAGCGCTCAGGTAAAGACAATCGACAAGATCGTCAACGACGATGTCAGAGGCGCAAAATCAGCTCCTTCCCAATCCCAACAATAACAGCTTCCAGACATATAGTGACAAGAAGAATCGGTGAAACTCATTGCCGGTTCTTCTTTTTTCGCGATAATTCCGGCGTTTTTAGTAATTTTGCACTGATATGAGAGACGTAACAGACCTTACACTACTCGGGAATCAGAATACCCGATACGAAAATGAATATAATCCGGACGTGCTTGAGACGTTCAACAATATGCATCCCGACCGCGATTATGTCGTAACATTCGACTGTCCTGAATTCACTTCGGTATGTCCTAAGACAGGGCAGCCCGATTTCGGCAAAATAATAATCAACTATATTCCCGACGTGAAAATGGTTGAAAGCAAGTCGCTGAAACTCTATCTGTTCAGTTTCCGCAACCACGGAGCTTTCCACGAAGACTGCGTCAACATTATCCTCGATGATCTCGTGAAACTTATGTCACCGCGTTATATCGAGGTAATAGGAATATTCAATCCTCGCGGCGGCATCTCGATCTACCCTATGGCTACATACGCCACCGAACCATTCCGTGAACTCGAACGCCAGCGTCGTCTATCAGGATTTCATAACTCATGACTAAAGATTCTCTGATTGTATTATCGGGCGGAATGGACTCAGTCAGTCTGTTATACGTCTGTCGGGAAACGATTGCTCTTGCCGTCACTTTCGATTACGGCAGTAACCATGCCGGGCGCGAAATTGCCATGGCACGCGAAAACTGCCGCCGTCTCGGCATCGAGCACCTGGTGATTCCCCTCGACTTCATGTCGAAATATTTCAAATCGGCATTGCTCGAAGGTGCGGATGCGATACCTGACGCCGATTACGCTACCGAAAACATGACTGCGACCGTAGTTCCTTTCCGCAACGGCATCATGCTTTCCATTGCAGCCGGAATTGCCGAAAGCCGCGGTTTGAAGCGCGTTCTTATAGCTAATCATTCAGGAGACCACGCCATCTATCCTGATTGTCGTCCGGGGTTCATCAGCGCCATGTCGGAAGCGACCCGACGGGGAACATATCCCGGCATCGTTGTCGACGCGCCATTCACGAATCTGACAAAAGCCGATATCGCCCGTCAGGGCAGCGCAGCCGGCGCCGACTTCTCCCTTACATATTCATGCTACAAAGGAGGTGAACACCATTGCGGGAAGTGCGCGACATGCCGCGAACGTCGTCAGGCATTCGTCGACGCAGGTCTGCCCGACCCTACTGTCTACGATTGAGACAGAGTAAACCGGTGCTTAAGGGTAGTCGATGCTCCTACAAGTTCTTTGAAAGAACTGAGCATCGGCGAAATTTCGCCCCACGTGCCCGAAGGCCCTATATCCAAACAGCGTCGTCCTTCCTTTCGGTAAAGTTCATAAAGCCGGGCCGCTAACAGTCTCATGCCCTGCGCTTCGGCATGAAGACCGTTATCTCCCCAATAAACGATCTGCGATATGTCGTCTGAGACGTCGTTGATCAGGGCGGAAGCTATATCTGCGCCGTCAAGACTGACAACATAACCGCGCGTCTTCGTCAGCGGGGCTGTCGCGATCACTTCATCGAGTGACATAGCGAGAGGATATCCGCGCATCTTTCGGTTTTCGGCAATGACTTTGTATGCTCGTTCAAGAGATACAGACTCAAAAATCGCCCCCGACTTCTCGCTTTTATGAAGTCTATTGTTAGCCGATCCATGAATTATCGACTCATAAGGCCCGCGTGTCAGATCAAAATGGTTATTGACAAGGGCATCATCGCGCCACCCAGCGCATATGAACGCATATCGCAACATTGCATTATGCGATGCATCGAAAAATTCAGGGGGCAGAATTATGGTGGCTTCCATGCCTTTCAGGAAGCCCGTAAGCGAACCGACAGCTTCAATCAACGCTTCGGTTGTTAGTTTTTTCACGAAGTCGAATCCGCCGAAAGGAGCTGAGAAACCTGAGATGAGTCTTCCTTGACGCTCTCCGAAAATAATACCGCAGCGCGGTTTGTTATCAACTATGGAAAGATAGCGAATGGCATCAGCTTTCGCAGAATTAAATTCTGCGAAAGCTACACTATTATATACGTGCGAAAACATGGGGCCGAAAATGGCCGAATATTCCCGTGCAGAGACCTCGCTCGTTGTCATAAATCGGCAAGTCCGGCAATGGCTTCGACCGGCGATTCGGCATTGAAGACATAGCTGCCTGCCACAAGAATGTCAGCACCTGCAGCTGCGAGTTCTCGCCCAGTTGTGAGGTTCACTCCGCCGTCTATTTCGAGTTCAGCCTTTGATCCGCTCTCGGCAATCAGCCGGCGAAGGCGCATCAGCTTACTGAGAATCTGAGGAATGAATTTCTGGCCGCCGAAACCGGGATTGACACTCATAAGCAGAACCATGTCGACATCGCCGATAATATCGGTGAGCATTTCAACGGGAGTGGCGGGATTAAGTGTGACGCCTGCTTTCATTCCCGCATCATGAATTTCCTGGACTGTGCGGTGAAGATGCCGGCAAGCCTCAAAATGAACATTCATTATTTCGGCACCCGTATCGCGCACCTGTCTGACCCAGCGCTCCGGCTCGACGATCATCAGATGAACATCAAGCGGCTTGGTCACCAGATTCTGGATTGATTTCAGCACAGGGAAACCGAAAGAGATGTTAGGAACAAAGACTCCATCCATAACGTCGATATGGATATAGTCGGCACGACTGTTGTTCAGCATCTCGACATCGCGACCGAGGTTGGCGAAGTCGGCGGAAAGAAGTGAAGGCGATACTTTCATGATAATTCAGATTTATTGCGGGGCTTGAAAGCATTCCACAGAAGGAATGCAAGGCATATAACACCTATTGCAAGCCCGGCGTAGGTCAGATAATCGTTATATTTCTCAACTTGGGCAAACAGGTTCTCGATAGGCACAGTTTTACCGAGCCAATAACCTAATGCGGTAAGAACCACATTCCATATAAGAGCTCCGATTGTCGTGAACACGACGAATACTCCGATATTCATGCGGGCAATGCCGGCCGGGACAGAAATAAGCTGACGCACGACAGGCACGAGACGCCCGATAAGCGTCGACACTATTCCATGCTTGTTAAAGTATTCGTCAGCCTTGTCGACTTTAGCCCGATCAATCAGGCAAGCATGTCCCAGACGGCTGTCGGCAAAACGATAGACAAGCGGACGGCCGACCCAAAGGGCAAGATAATAGTTTATGAGAGCACCGCAAAGAGCTCCGGCTGTTGCAACCAAAGCCACTAAATACACATTCATGTCGCCGGTGGTACAGGCAAGATATGCAGCTGGTGGAACAACTACTTCACTGGGAAACGGAATAAACGAACTCTCCACTGTCATCAGCAGGAAAACAAGCCAATAGTCGGCATTGTCGACCACCCACTGGAAAAGCGCCGAAGCGTCGAAAATTGATAAAAGCATCATAGGGTTTACAATTTGGCGCAAAAGTAGCTATTTTCTCCGACATAGTCAGCTTATTTCACGGAAGAGTTAGGCGCCTGCCAGAACCAGGGCTTCATCTGTAGTCTGATAATCTGAATTAGGATAGCTGATTCCCTGCGGGACGAGCGCTACATGATAGAAGACTGTCAGGAAACAGCTGATGCCCGTCGCGAACAGGTTCCTTGAAATAGCCGGGAGACTTGACAAAAATGTCTTTCGCGAACCCGGCGACGCCAAACAAAAGAGTTGCCAGACAAAGTATAATGTATTTCTTCATTTTGATAGATTTAGCCAACGGCAAATATACACAAATTCCCGGAGTGCGGCGCGGGTCAAACCAAATTTCGGGCCATTTAGAACCGCTGTTTCGATTATTTGTTGTAATTTTGAAGCCATTGTAGAATTATCGGGCCGCATAAACGGCCTCTTTAACATAGCAGAATAGAAATGACTGACGAAATACTGCTGAAAGTCAGCGGCCTGCGCGCCGGCATTGAAGGGCGCGAGATCCTCCGTGGCGTCGACCTCACCGTCCGTCCCGGCGAAGTTCACGCAATCATGGGCCCCAACGGTTCGGGAAAATCGACATTTTCGGGCGTCCTGACAGGCAATCCGGTTTATAAAGTAACAGGCGGCTCCGCCATATTCCACGGGCTTGATCTTCTTTCGCTCGATCCCGCCGACCGCAGCCATGAGGGACTGTTCCTGTCGTTCCAATATCCGGTTGAGATTCCCGGCGTGTCAATGGTCAACTTCATGCGTGCCGCCGTCAACGCCAAACGCAAATATTTCAACCAGCCGCCACTCTCAGCCGGCGAATTCCTGAAAATGATGCGCCAAAAGCGCGAAATAGTCGAGCTCGACAACAAGCTGGCGTCGAGATCGGTCAATGAAGGCTTCAGCGGAGGTGAGAAGAAGCGCAACGAGATTTTCCAGATGGCCGTTCTCGAACCCCGTCTGGCGATTCTCGACGAGACTGACAGCGGACTCGACATCGACGCTCTGAGAATTGTGGCCGGAGGCGTCAATAAGCTTAAGACCAACCAGAATGCTACAATCGTAATCACGCATTACCAGCGTCTTCTCGACTATATCAAGCCCGACTTCGTTCATGTGCTCTACAAGGGCAGAATCGTAAAGACCGGAGGCCCCGACCTTGCGCTCGAACTTGAGGAAAAAGGCTATGACTGGATCAAACGTGAAATCGACGGAGAAGAATGAATGCCCTTAGTCAATTTCTCTCGCTGTTCGAAGCTAACAGGACCGCCTTCGAGAGCGTGACGTCGCCTGCCGTAAACGAACTCAGGCTGGAGGCTTTCAGAATGCTCTCCGAAGCTACTTTATCCGGAAAGGATGCGACATCGCTCGAAGCGATGATAGCGCCCGATCGCGGCATCAATGTAAACCGGATTGCAATGCCGGTTGAAATCGCGGCCAGTTTCAAGTGTGCCGTGCCTCATATGTCAACTCTGCTCGGATTGATTATCGGCGACTCATTCCATGCGACGACATCTCTTGACAGGCAGTTGCCCGACGGTGTGACATTCATGTCGCTCGCCAGAGCTTCTCGCGAACATCCCGAGCTCCTGACACAATTCGGGAAGATAGCTCCGGCTGATAAAGCCGAGGTCGCCCTGAACAATATGATGTGGCAGGACGGCGCTCTCATCCATATTGCCAGAGGCACGAAAGTTGACCGTCCGCTCCAGCTCGTGAAAATCTTTTCAGGAGCCAATATGCCGATTATGGCTTTCAGGAGACTGCTGATTGTGGTCGAAGAAGACGCGAGCCTCCAGCTGCTGAGCTGCGACCACACTCAAGACCGGGGAGAATATTTCTCAGACGAAATTGTGGAAATATCATTGGGCGACAACGCCCGACTCGAATTGTGCGACATCGAAGAGAGTTCACTGACGACATCGCGCTATTCATCGGTATGGACACGACTCGGACACGATGCCCGGATCAATCATACGACAGTTACGCTCAGTTGCGGAGCAACCCGCAACAATATAAATGTCGACATCGTCAATCCCGGAGCTCGTTCGAGACTGGCCGGAATGGCCATAGTCGACAAGAATATGCGCATTGAAAACCGCACATCGGTCAATCACCTGAGCGAACACGGAACGTCAGACCAGATGTTCAAATATGTTCTCGACGACGAGGCCCGCGGAAAGTTCGAAGGATGCATAACGGTAGCCCCCGGCGCAAAATTTACCGAGGCTTACCAGACAAACCGCAACATTCTCGCATCGAAGAACGCTCGCATGAATTCCAATCCATGGCTCGAGATTTATAACGACGACGTTAAATGCAGCCACGGTGCATCAACAGGCCAGCTCGACCCCGACGCTCTGTTCTACATGGAGCAGCGCGGCATACCACAGCCCGAAGCCAAGGTCATGCTAATGCAGGCTTTCATGGTAGATATTATCGACGCTGTCGGTATCGACGGTCTGCGCGACCGTCTACGTCACCTTGTAGAGACCCGTTTCAGCGGGGCTGATGACCGTTCATGCGATGCCTGTCAATCACATTGCCGCCAATGACAACTCTGAAAACGACATACGATCCTGAAAAGTGGCGCTCATATTTCCCGATACTTCAGCGCCGGCTCTATAACAGACCGCTTATATACCTCGACAACACGGCAACGAGCCAGACACCCGAGCCGGTTGTCGAAGCCATTACTGCCGGTTATACGACGGCTAAAGCTAATGTCCACCGCGGAGTCCACACCCTCAGTCAGGAAGCCACCGCACGTCAGGAAGAGGCGCGCGCCCGAGTCGCACGTTTTATCAACGCGAGGTCAACAAAAGAAATAATCTTCACCCGCGGGACAACCGAGGCGCTGAATCTTGTTGCTTCGAGTTTCGGAGGCACACGGCTCAAAGCCGGCGACGAACTTATTCTGACTGTAATGGAGCATCATGCAAACATAGTGCCATGGCAGCTTCTCCAGAACAGAATCCCGTTCAAGATCAGAGTAGTTCCGATTCACAGCGACGGGACTCTCGACATGGAAGTCTTCAAAAGCCTCATTTCTGAAAATACTCGGATTGTCAGCCTCTGTCACGCCTCGAACGTTCTCGGGACTATAAATCCTATCTCCGAAATAACCGCGATAGCCCACGCCAGAGGAATTCCTGTTGTTGTCGACGGTGCCCAGGCTGTGGCTCATCAAAGAGTAGATGTTCAGGCGCTCGATGTCGATTTCTATACATTCTCGCTCCACAAAATGTATGGGCCTTCAGGTGTCGGCGTTCTGTATGGCCGTAAGGAGCTGCTCGAAGCGATGCCTCCATATCAAGGAGGCGGAGAGATGATCAGTCATGTCAGTTTTGAGGGCACGACTTTTGCCGAGCTACCCTATAAGTTCGAGGCGGGTACTCCCGACTTCATCGACATAGCCGCCGTTCCCGCTGCCATTGACTTCATCGAGAAAGTCGGATATGACAATATTGCGGCTCACGAGAGAATGCTTCTCGAGCACACAACCGACAGACTCGGCAAAGAAATCCCCGGAATCAACATCTACGGGACGACTTCCGACAAATGTGCGATAATATCGTTTAACATCAACCACGAGCATAACTACGATGTCGGGATGTTGCTCGACAAGCTCGGTATAACCGTGAGAACCGGTCACCATTGCGCCCAGCCGCTCATGGAGAGTCTCGGAATAACGGGGTGTGCCAGAGCTTCTTTTGCACTTTATAATACGATGTCTGAAGCAGATGCCTTTGTCGACAGTCTCAAACGTGTGGCTGCAATGCTTGGCTGATCCCATCTATGAAGTCGGCACGGAAGAAACGGCGTATTGTCATCGCGGTAATAATTGTTGCCGCGATAATATTTGGGTTGGCTTTATACATGATCTACTTCACACGTTCACGGGCGATTATAGCGAGTGCCAACCCTGATAAAAGCCTCTATCCGATCACAGGCATAGACATATCTGCCCATAACGGAGAAATAGACTTCGATGCTGTTGCCGCCGACAGTGTCGACTTCGTTTACGTAAAAGCTACAGAAGGTGGCGATTTCAAAGACCGGAATTTTTACGATAATATCCGTAAAGCCCGTAAGGCAGGTCTGAAAGTCGGCGCATATCATTTTTTCCGTTTCGACGCTCCCGGCCACATGCAGGCACTGAATTTTCTCCACAGCATAGGCAACAGGCAGCTTGATCTGCCACTGGCGATCGACGTTGAGGAATGGGGAAATCCCGGAGGTATCGACGACGACACCATACTCGGTCGTCTTGGCGAAATGACCGATTATCTCGAATCAAGAGGCTACAGAGTGATTGTCTACACCAATAAAAAAGGATTTACCCGCTTCATCGACCAACGACGACCGAGGATGCTCTGGATTTGCTCATTTACCAATCCGCCGGGGCCCGATAAATGGCAATTGTGGCAGCACACCCACCGTGGAAACATCGACGGCATAAAGGGATCTGTCGACGTCAATACATTCAATGGCTCACGCGTCAAATGGGAATCATGGCTCAATATTCTGTCGTCACAGCACTGAAACATCAAAAAACGGACTGACAAGATTCCTCGACCCGATTTTTTCACTATCTTTGCCAAAAACACAAAAACTACAACAAATGCAGTCAACGCAATCTATCACAACATCTCTCCGCGACAAGGCTTGGGCACGCTGGACGGCCCTCGGTCTTCTGGCTTTCGCAATGTTCTGTTCATACGTGTTCATGGACATTCTGTCGCCTATCAAGGATCTTCTCCAGTCGACCCGCGGATGGGACTCCACAGCCTTCGGCACTATGCAGGGTTCGGAGACATTCCTCAACGTGTTTATCTTCTTCCTGATTTTCGCGGGAATTATCCTCGACAAGATGGGAGTGCGCTTTACGGCGGTGCTCTCGGGAGCAGTAATGCTCGTCGGCGCAAGTATAAACTGGTATGCCCTGACCGACGCCTTCCTCGGCTCGAGTCTCGACGTCTGGTTCACCAATCATCTCAACCATATTCCCGTTTTTGAACAGCTCGGAATCTCACCCTTCTATGAGGGCATGCCCGCCTCGGCCAAGTTTTCGGCTGTCGGCTTCATGATTTTCGGCTGCGGTGTCGAAATGGCCGGTATCACCGTTAGCCGAGGAATTGTCAAATGGTTCAAGGGCCGCGAAATGGCACTCGCTATGGGTTCGGAAATGGCACTTGCCAGACTTGGTGTCGCTACCTGTATGATTTTCTCTCCGATGTTCGCCAACCTCGGCGGCACAGTCAGCGTTTCGCGTGCTGTCGCTTTCGGAGTCCTTCTTCTGCTTATAGCGTTGATTATGTTTATCGTTTACTTCTTCATGGATAAGAAGCTCGACGCATCGGGCGACGTTGAAGAGGAAAAAGACGATCCCTTCAAAATCAGCGACCTCGGCAAAATCCTATCTTCGGGCGGCTTCTGGCTCGTGGCTCTTCTCTGCGTACTCTACTATTCTGCAATCTTCCCCTTTCAGAAGTATGCTGTCAATATGCTTCAGTGCAATCTGACGCTGACGCCACCCGACGCTGATTCCTTCTGGGCATCTGACACAGTGACTGTAATCCAGTATGTCATCATGATTATAGTTGCCGGAGCCGCATTTGCCGGTAACTTCTCAAAAAACAAAATCGGTCGCATACTGATGTTCAGCATCGCCATTCTCTCACTGATCACCTACTGCTTCTTCGGCTATATGCGCCAGTCGGCAGCCGCTATTTTTGCAGTCTTCCCCCTGCTCGCCGTCGGCATCACCCCGATTCTTGGCAAATATGTTGACTATAAGGGCAAAGCAGCCTCAATGCTGGTTGTCGGCTCACTGCTGTTGATTGCCTGCCATCTGACCTTCGCGTTCATTCTTCCGATGTTCAAGGGTATCGACGTGGGTGGTGTTATAGTCGCATATCTGACAATACTCGTGCTTGGCGCATCATTCTCGCTTGTTCCCGCATCGCTTTGGCCGAGCGTGCCCAAACTCGTCGACTCCAAAATTATCGGTTCGGCCTACGCCCTGATTTTCTGGATTCAGAATATAGGTCTCTGGCTCTTCCCGCTGCTTATCGGTAAAGTCCTCGATGCCACCAATCCTCAGATTAGCGAGGCAATCGCCAACGGAACAATGACCGCCGAAGAGGCAGCAGTCAGCTACAACTATACAGCCCCTCTCGTGATGCTCGCAGGCTTAGGTCTGGCAGCCCTGATAATCGGCTTCATTCTCCTTGGGCTCAACAAGAAAAAAGGACTTGGCCTCGAAGATCCCAATATCAAGGAGCCACAGGCCGAAGTCATGGAGAGCGAAGTTGAATCTGTCGAACAATGACCTTTATATTCTGAAATGGCTTCATTTTCGATTGAGGGTGGTCGCCGGCTCGAAGGAGAAATAACTCCCCAAGGCGCCAAAAACGAAGCGCTTGAGGTGCTCTGTGCGGTACTTTTGACCGACGAACCGGTAACCATTACTAATGTTCCCGAGATTCTCGATGTCCAGAATCTGTTGAGTCTGCTGGGCGACATTGGCGTCAGTGTTGTCAAAAATGCGCCCGGAGACTATACGCTTCAGGCATCGCAGATCAATGAAGATTTTCTTGCCTCTCCGGAGTATATCAGACGTTCACGGTCACTCCGAGGCTCTGTAATGCTCATCGGCCCGCTTCTCGGACGTATCGGGCGTGCCTATATGGCAAAACCCGGCGGCGACAGAATCGGAAGGCGTCGTCTCGACACACATTTTCTCGGACTGCGCAAGTTAGGCGCGGAATTTTCCATCGAGCCCGGGATGCCGGGATGCCTGCTGTCATGCAGAGAGCTGAAGGGAAGCTATATGCTTCTCGACGAAGCTTCAGTGACGGGTACGGCAAACATAATAATGGCCTCTGTCCTTGCCCACGGCACTACTACTATATATAATGCCGCATGCGAGCCTTACGTGCAGCAATTATGCAAGATGCTTAATGCCATGGGAGCCAAAATCTCAGGCATCAGTTCTAATTTGCTGACTATCGAGGGTGTTTCCCGACTTCACGGGACAACCCATCGGCTTCTTCCTGACATGATCGAAGTAGGGTCATTCATCGGGATGGCGGCAATGACGCGCTCGGAAATAACCATCCGCAATGTCTCATACGAGAACCTCGGAATTATTCCTCAACAGTTTCGGCGCATGGGTGTTGCCGTGGTGCAGCGTGGCGACGACATAATTGTGCCCGCTCAGGAACACTATGAGATAGAATCATTTCTCGACGGGTCGATTCTGACTCTGGCGGATGCCCCCTGGCCGGGACTGACGCCTGATCTCCTTAGTGTCATGCTCGTGGTGGCAACCCAGGCCAAGGGCAGTGTGCTCATCCATCAGAAGATGTTCGAAAGCCGTCTTTTCTTTGTCGACAAACTCATAGAGATGGGCGCTCAGATAATTCTGTGCGATCCCCATCGCGCTGTCGTCATAGGTCATGACCATCGCAAGCGTCTGATGGGAGGACACATGACGTCGCCCGACATACGCGCCGGAATAGCGCTTCTGATTGCAGCGCTAAGCGCTACGGGGACATCTGTCATAAGCAATATCGAGCAGATTGACCGTGGTTATCAAGACATCGAAAGCCGTCTGAAAGCTCTCGGCGCAAAAATCACACGTATTGAACAATGTTGAAAATCACTGACAACGCATCGCTTCGCAGGCTGAACACGTTCGGCATCAACGCGACTTGCGACACTCTTATAGAATATACGTCGGCCGAGGATTTGGCCGACGTAAAAATTTGCGGTTCCTTCCTGAATATAGGTCTCGGAAGCAATATGCTTTTTGTAAAGCCTCATTACAGAGGCACGGTGCTACATTCTAAGATAGCAGATTTCGAGATGCTCGATGATCGGACTGTCAGAGTAGGCGCCGGCATAGAATGGGACGACACGGTTGCGCGGACTGTCAAGATGAAATTATATGGGCTTGAGAATCTTAGCCTTATACCGGGACAGACAGGAAGTGCGGCCGTTCAGAACATCGGGGCATACGGAACCGAAGCGGGTGACAGGATTGTGTCGGTCGAGACCTACGATTTAAAGAACCACAAGAAAGTCGTTTTCTCACACGACGATTTACATTACGGCTACCGCGACTCGATTCTAAAACATCGTGATATGGAAAACTTTGTGGTCACTCACGTAGTATTCCGTCTCGACAAAGAATTCGAGCCGATTCTGACATACGGTGGCCTTGCATCGCATTTCCCGGACAGACATGCGCTTACAGCCGATGAATTGCGAAATACTATAATCGAGGTGCGTCGGTCGAAGCTTCCCGACCCTGTTGTACTGGGAAATGCCGGCAGTTTCTTTAAGAATCCTGTCGTGTCGGCTGAAAAAGCGGCTGCCTTGGGCGCAGTCTATCCGGCTATGCCGCAGTTTGATGTCGCGGGAGGCGTAAAACTCTCTGCAGGCTGGCTTATTCAGGAAGCCGGATGGAAAGGTAAATCATTAGGGCACGCCGGTGTCTATGAGAAGCAGGCCCTCGTATTGGTGAACCTCGGGGGTGCCACCGGCTCTGACATCGAAACCCTCGCTAAAGCTGTGACCGATGATGTCAATGAGAAATTCGGGATAGAGCTTCAGCCTGAGGTCAGGTTTATCTACTGATATTTTCTTTCAGACCAATCATTTCAGCGACCGTAAACCCGCCTATTCCGTCAAGAACCAAATCGGAATACCGGGCGACTACACTTCGGGGATTGGTTGTCGAAAGGGCGATTACCGTTGCCCCGCTTGCACGTCCCGCCTGCAGTCCCTGAATCGAGTCCTCAAAGACAAAACAATCTGAAGGATCAAACCCGAGCAGCTTCGCAGCCGTTAAATATCCTTCGGGATTCGGCTTGGATTTTTTCACCATGGATCCTGTCACTACTGCTTCGAAGCAATCTCTCAATCTTGGATGACGCTTCCATAAGACCTCCATCTTGTCATCGGCGCTTGAAGTAACCAAAGCACGCGCCACACCGGCTTTTGACAACGAATCAAGAAACTCCACGGCGCCGGGATAAAGCGGAAGATCCATATTGAGCTCGAATTCCTGAAGACGGGCGACTATATCCTCTCGAACCGACTGCGCGGAATAATTCGACAGTATACTCGTCAGATTAGTCCCTTTTATCGCCATAGCAAAATTCGGGATGCCTGTCGGGTAAATATGTTCAATGCCGTCCCAAAAGACAGTGTAACGGCTCTCACTGTCGATAATGACTCCGTCGAGATCAAAAAGAGCTGCGTATTGCATAATTATAGCGGTTGTATCAGGTCACAAAATTAGTAAATACGCCTCTCATACCGAAATTTTGAAGTAACTTTGCATCGGAAAACAAGTATATCAATGTCGCAGCTTACTCAGTCCACACCCGATGCTCTTGGTCGGAAATCTATCGGCAGCCTGTTGTTGCAGTATTCCGTACCCGCAGTCATAGCAAGCGTCGCGACATCCTTATACAATATTATCGACAGCATATTCATTGGCCGCGGCGTCGGAGCAATGGCTATTGCCGGGCTAGCCATCACCTTCCCGCTGATGAATCTGGTAATGGCGTTCTGTATGTTTATCGCTGTCGGAGGGGCAGCCGTATCGTCGATCTTTCTCGGGCAGCAGAACCGAGACAGAGCTACCGACGTCCTGAACAATGTGCTCGTCCTCTGCCTTATTCATTCCGTAGTATTCGGAGGATTGGCTTTCGTATTCCTTGACGACATTCTGATTTTTTTCGGTGCTACAGACTCCACTATACCCTTTGCGCGAGAATTCATGCAGGTAATATTGTTAGGATCGCCCATATCATACGTATTTATCGGGCTGAACAATATCATGCGCGCAACCGGCTATCCGCGTAAGGCGATGATTTCTGCCCTGCTGTCGGTCGTAGCCAATATCATAATAGCTCCGATATTGATTTTCAAGCTCGACTGGGGCATTCGTGGTGCCGCTTTTTCGACAATATGTGGGCAGACAGTCGCTCTCATCTGGGTTCTAATTCATTTCAGCAGCTCCAAAAGCTTTGTCCATTTCGATTTCAGAATGTCGTGGTTGAAGTGGACAATAGTAAGGCGCATCTATGCTATCGGAATGTCGCCGTTTCTGATGAATGTATGCGCTTGTGTCGTCGTTATTTTCATTAACCACGCTCTGCTTGACTGTGCCGGTTCAGATGGAGATCTGGCTGTCGGAGCGTTCGGCATTCTGAACAGAACAACGATGTTCTTTGTGATGATTGTGTTCGGTGTCACTCAGGGAATGCAACCGATACTGGGCTATAACTATGGCGCCGGCAACATCGTCAGGGTTAAACGCACGCTTCGCATCGGTATATGGATCGGTGTTGCAATAACCTCAGTAGGTTGGGCTTTGACAGAGCTCATCCCGTCGACGATAAGTTCATTATTTACCGTCGATCCGACACTTATCGCGATAGCCAGTCGCGGATTCCGCATTTACTTCATCTTTTATCCGCTTGTTGGCGCACAAATAATTATCCAGAACTTTTTTCAGGCCGTGGGCCATCCTATATATTCTATAATACTGTCGCTGACCCGCCAGCTATTGTTACTTATTCCGTTCCTTTCAATATTTCCCGGAATCTGGGGTGTTGACGGAGTTTGGGCTTCAATGACCGGTAGCGATATGCTTTCGTTTTTTCTTGCTATAGGAATTCTTGCCTGGGCTACACGCCGCAGCAATTCAATTTTTAAACCAAAAATGTCATAATTAAATGACTGAAGATATACAACTTAGACTCGATCCGCGAAGTGCCGCATCAGAACTGAAAGTAATCGGCGAGGTCTCGAGTCGGCTCGGAATCGACGCTAACCGCATAAAAGCCGTGAAAACCATTCGCCGCAGCATTGACGCGCGTCAGCGGAGAGTGATGATCAATCTGACAGTGCGCGCTTTCATAGACGAGGCCCCGGCCTCTACCCTCCCCGCCCCTGTCGAGTTCACGGAATTGAGCCCGGAATCTCCAGAAGCCTTAATTGTAGGAGCCGGCCCCGCGGGACTGTTTGCCGCCCTGCGCCTGATAGAGCTCGGAATAAAACCGATAATATTCGAACGTGGAAAAGACGTTGACTCGCGCCGTATTGACGTAGCCGACATATCAAGAAAAGGAATAGTCGATCCTGATTCAAACTACTGCTTCGGAGAAGGAGGCGCGGGAACATTCAGTGACGGTAAGCTGTTTACTCGCAGCAAAAAGCGCGGGCCTGTCGATGTTATTCTCAATCTGCTCTATCAGCATGGCGCAGACGCGGACATCCTCGTCGAGGCGCATCCGCATATCGGCACAAACCGCCTGCCTGAGATAATCAAACGGATACGTCTCACAATTGAACGTTGCGGAGGCGAAGTTCATTTCGGATCGAGAGTTGAAAAAATAATGATATCCGACCATCGCGTTGAAGGGATTGCTCTGGCTGACGGCAGCAAGTTCTTCGGGCCGGTTATCCTCGCGACAGGCCACTCCGCCAGAGATGTTTATAAAATGCTTAATTCCGAAGGGGTCGCACTCGAAGCAAAAGGAATAGCAATGGGGGTCAGACTTGAACACCCGCAGTCGCTCATCGACTCATTGCGATATCACTCTGCCCAGGGACGCGGGCAATATCTTCCTCCGGCAGAATACACTCAGCTGACGCGCGTCGACGGACGCGGTGTCTACAGTTTCTGCATGTGTCCGGGCGGTGTGGTAGTCCCGGCATCGTCTGCTCCGGGCGAACTCGTGGTCAACGGAATGTCGTCGTCATCACGAAGCGGACGTTGGGCAAACTCAGGAATGGTTGTGGAAGTTCTGCCGGAAGATGTCCCCGAGCAATATGCTTCTGAAGGGCCTCTCTCGTTATTGGCATGGCAACAGGATATTGAACGCAGGTTCTTTAATGCCGGCGACGGCAGCCAAAGCGCTCCGGCTCAAAAAATGACCGACTTTGTCGACGGCAGACTCTCTGAAACGCTTAATCCATCGAGCTATGCTCCCGGTTTGTTCAGTGCGCGTGTCGACAAACTCCTTCCCAGACAGATAACGGTACGTCTGCAAGAAGGATTTCGTGACTTCAACAAGAAACAGCGCGGTTTCCTTACCGAAAAAGCCACTGTCATCGGCGACGAAACGCGCACGTCGTCACCCGTAAGAATCACACGTGACCCCGAAACCCTTGAATCAGTGAACACCCGCGGATTTTATCCCGCTGGAGAAGGCGCGGGATACGCCGGAGGGATTGTCTCGGCTGCAATTGACGGCCGACGCTGCGCCGAATCACTGGCCGACTATTTAAAAAGCATATAGAAAACCCAGCTCAAAAACGCTCCTACTACCGAAAAACAGCCCAAGATTCGCAAAAAAACCTTTTTACGCGGCAACTCGTCTTTTCTACGCGGCCATAGAAAAGTGTATAACACAGCGCATATCAATGCATAGAGAACTGCTACAATGAAATATATCTCAATCATATAAATGCAAAATTACAAATTATAATCGATTTACGATTTATCTGATCCGGATAATTCTTATTCCGTGTTCAATCCACGAAAAGCCATTATTCATAAGCTATAAATACTCTTATTGAAAGAGGCCGGCTCACCATCGGTCTCATTTCGCATAATCACGCCTCTGATAGATTATATAGCAACCAGATCGAGTTAAACCATGTTAATTATTGTATTCAAACAGCGACGAAATTAACATTTGTATTTGCACAAACCCTACGGCAGACGTGCAAAACGCCTTTAAATCACGCCAAATTCCCGCAAGAGCGAACTAAACATTTAATTAGTATACATAATAATCAGAAGATAAGCTAAATAGCAATATTTAAAGATTCGGATAAAAACAACGCTAATGTCAATAAGGGTTAATTTTTAACCGACATCGCGCGCAATTGTTAAATATTTCGAGCAAAATTAAGTATTGTTGATCAATCTAAAATTGGTCTCAAAAAATGCAATAGATTGAGAATGACCATTTTGCCATTTGCAAGGCTCAATAAAAAAGAGTAATTTTGCATCGTCAAAAACAGAAAATACAGTGCGCCGTAATCTGAATGGATTTCAAGAGCGCTTTAACCAAAACTTATAAATGAACAATTCAATTAAAGCAATCATATCCGGGGTAACGTTTGGCCTCATTTCGCTCACAAGCGTGAACGCAACAGCAGTCCAACACACCGGAGTACCGATGAAACACGCCCGTGCAACCGAACTCCAGCAGGAAATCAGTGCGGCTTTTGTCGAGCAGTCATTTGAGAATGCCCGGCTGCACAGTCCCTTTGCAGGCTTCAAGGCGCGTCCTACCGCCAAAAGCGCGAGCGGATCAGAACTTGCCAAAGAAATGATCGAATACGCCGCTAAGTTCCTCGGGACGCCTTACGTATGGGGTTCGACAGGCCCTAAGTCATTCGATTGCTCCGGCTTCACAAGCTATGTTTATCGCAAATTCGGAATCCATATAAACCGCACTTCAGGTCAGCAATACACTCAGGGCACCAAAGTAAATGTCAAAAACCTTCAGCCCGGTGATCTCCTGTTTTTCAGCAGCCGCCGAAGCGGACGTCGCGGAGTCGGACACGTTGCAATGGTTGCTTCAGTCGATCGCGAAAACGGAACCTGCAAATTTATTCACGCTTCTACCCGCCGAGGCGTAGTTTATCAGAACTTCCCCGACAACGGTTATTACTCAAACCATTTTATTGGAGCAAAAAGAATAATCAACGACGGACACATAGAAGCTTTCAACAATAAATAAACTACAAAACGTTGATAACCTACCGATAATTGGCCGGTGCCCGCTCAGGGTTCCGGCTTTTTATTTGCATTATTAGCCTACAATTATTATTTTTGCCGATATTTAAACCGATCTATATGCTGCTATCCATGACGGGGTTTGGCAAGGCCGTGAAACAGACCCCCGAACTCAAAATCACGGTTGAAGTAAAGTCTCTAAACTCAAAACAGATCGACATCTCATCACGGGTTCCTGGCTCATGTCGCGAACTCGATCTTGAAATGCGAGCAATAATATCCCAACGTCTTAAACGCGGGAAAGTAGACCTTACAGTTAATATCGAAGGAACGGCAGCCAACGATAGCGCGACTCTCGACATCGAGACAATGCAGATCTATAAGCAGCAGATTGAGCAAGCACGCGCTGCTCTCGGACTTCCTGAACCAGCCGACTGGTATGCAACCCTTTTGCGGCTTCCTGACGTTGTTCGCACAAACAGCTCCACCGGACTGCGTCCGGAAATACGCACCGACATCCTTGAAACCCTTAACCGAGCCATCGATGAATTGATCAGCTATCGCCGAAATGAAGGTTCGAAACTTGAGACATTCTTTTCCGATAGAGTGAGCCAGATCGGGGAACTTCTGACGACAGTCGGCCCCTACGAAATTGAGCGGGTCACCAAGATACGGCGCCGTATTGAAGAGAATCTTGCCTCACTGACAAAGATCGACGTTGATCGGGCCCGCCTTGAGCAGGAAATGATATTTTATATAGAAAAGCTCGACATTAACGAAGAAAAGCAGCGGCTGGTTACGCATCTCAGCTATTTCATCGACACCATGAACGGAGCCGAAGGCCAAGGTAAAAAACTCGGTTTCATAGCTCAGGAAATGGGACGCGAGATAAATACGCTCGGATCAAAGAGCAACCATGCCGAAATGCAGCGTATCGTCGTAAAGATGAAAGATGAGCTTGAGCAGATAAAAGAACAAGTTCTAAACGTGCTCTGAACCATGGAGGGAAAGATTATTATCCTATCAGCGCCCTCAGGCTGCGGTAAATCAACGATAATCAAGGCTCTTATGGAGCGCGGCGATCTCAATCTGCGCTTCAGTGTCTCAGCCACAAACAGACCGCCGCGGGTCGGAGAGATCAACGGAATACACTATCATTTCCTCAGCGACGAGGAATTCCGGAGCCATATTAAGTCAGGTGACTTCGTAGAACATGAAGAAGTATATCCCGGCCGTTTCTACGGCACCTTGCGGAGCGAGATTGACTCGATACTCGCATCAGGGTTTAACTGCATTCTTGATATTGACGTCGAGGGAGCTCTTAATGTAAAAAAAATATACGGTGACCGGGCAATCGCAATCTTCATTGCACCCCCCTCGCTCGAAGAGCTCGCCAACCGGCTTCGCCTTCGCGCCACCGACAGCGAATCTGACATCTCGAAGCGTCTTTCAAAAGCCGAAACCGAAATGGGCTATGAACCGCGTTTCGACAACACTGTTGTCAACGATGACCTCGCTTCGGCCATCGACACAGTCCACGACACCATATCAGAATTTCTCAGCAAGTCATGACGGAGACCGCGCTTCGGAAAATAGGGATTCTGGGAGGGTCATTCAACCCTGTTCACGTGGGTCACATGATGCTTGCGAGCTACATACAGCAGTTTACAGACATCGACAAAGTGTGGCTTACCCTGTCGCCGCGCAATCCCTTAAAATCCCGTCCGAACGAACTTATCTCAGACCTGGCACGACTCGATATGCTACGCATCGCGACAAGCCAGACTTCCGGCATAGAAGTGTGCGACATAGAACTGTCGATGCCACGTCCAAATTATACGATTGATACCCTAAGGCTTCTGCGCAAAAGATACCCGCGCAACAGTTTCCAGCTCATTATCGGAAGCGACAACTGGCGGATATTCACCCAATGGCGCGATTATCAGGAAATAATAGATGACTTCGGAGTAATTGTCTATCCTCGCCCCGGCTATCGCACACCTACAATCTACGAGGATAATGTCGAGATTATCGACGCGCCCGAGAATTCGCTATCCTCAACATTCATACGCGATTCAATCATGCGCGGCAAGAATATGCATTATTTCCTCCCGGAAGGTGTCTATGACTATATCCGGGCCCATGATCTTTACAAAATTCAGAAACAATGAGTGGATTTCTTGCTCCGAATACTTTGGCATTCATGGCGTTGGCTAATGAATACTGTCAGGCGCTCGAGACTGCCGAATCGGCCGATACAGTTGAATTTACTTCGACTATGACCCGGCTCCTTCCCCGAATATACATAAGCGCGACCGACCTGACCGGGGCTGTCGCTCTCGATGAATATTCAAGCGAGTATATAGATAATGTCCTTAGTGAAGATTACTATAATTCAATCCGCCTCGCCATTGAGAATCTTTTCGGAGCAGAAGACGTGTATCTTGAAGTCTTCGAGGAAGACATGAAGTATTCCGACACTCCGATCTCAGCAAGTATAGCCGAAGGCCTTTCCGACATTTTTCAGGTTCTGTATAATTTTCTTGAGGCTGTACGCGATGCGCCAAATGAGATTATCGAATCAGCCGTGACGGCCGTAAAGGAAGAGTTTGACACATATTGGAGTCGTATCCTCTGCAATGTCATGAGGCCGTTGGATCGTCTCCGTTGCGAAAACTCCCACGATTGATTCTCATTTCAACGGACGCTTAAGGAAGCGTATAACTGTCTTATAAAGCGGGAATCTGAATGTCAGTATGGCATTTTGCTCAATTGACGCATCTATATCTTCCGTCATCTTCTCGCCCAATGCGTCGTACCAGACAAGATAAAACTGATCGACAAGCATTTTAACCGGTTCAAGATGCCCTTTCAGCATTCCTGTTGTCCATGACGACTCATTCGTTCTGGCACCGTCAATGTATATGATGTCGTAGCCGCTACTGCCATCCGATACGACAGCAATAAGATAGCGGCCTCCTAATCTGGCATAATGCGGGTCATTGTTTCTGTCGAGATATTCATATACTCCTTCAACCGGATTGCGCGATGACTTTATATGCTCCCTGAGATTTTCTTCAGTCCAGTCCGTCATAAGTTTCCGGGATATGGACTGATCTGATTCAACAAACAGATTGGATATATCAAGACATCCACAGGATTTCACTGAGGGAGACTCGTGCAGAAGATTCCGGCTGACATTGACAGCGAATACAGCTTCAGGAATCCGCGTGCCTCCGGCAACTGCTATATTTCCCAGACTGTCTAATTCTACAATCAGTGTGTTAAAAGCGTTGGCCTGAGGGGCGAAGCCCTTGCTCATGTCCGTGCGGGCTATAATGCTATCACCCCGATAGAGAGTCACCCGAGAAAGCCTCTCATCTACAAGCGATGCAAACGACGGATTATATGAGCGCAGTGTAACGCGATAGCCCGCTCCAAGATTGATTTCCCACCATGTCGAACTCTCGCCGGCTACATCTCGGTCTTTCTTGAGAGCTCCTCTGACCTCTATAAGTCCTCGTGTCGACTTCACCGGCCACGAAGGCAATACTACCGACGAGTCGCAAAGATTTATCTCCGGCAAATAAGTGCGCCTGCTGCCGGATACAGCCAACGCAGTCAGGAGAGAGAGCACGAACACTGACAGTCCTCTCATTGCTCATATTTGTTATACAGTCCGACAACCTCATCGACAAAAGCCTCTGCGCCCATATCGTAAGGAAGCCAATGCACTCCGATTCCACGCCGTTCCATTCCGCGGAACCACGTCATCTGACGCTTGGCAAACTGATGGATGGCAATTTCGAGACGCGAAACCATCTCGTCATAAGTCAGCATCCCTGTAACATACTGAGTCAGGAACTTATATTCAAGCCCATAGTATATCAACGATTCCGAAGACACACCGCTGTCAAGAAGTCTGCGCACCTCGTCGACCATTCCGGCGTCGAGTCGCGAACGCAGTCTCTCGGAAATTCTCCGGCGACGGTCGTCACGGCCAATAGAAACCCCGATGACGAGCGCGGGTTCTGGAGAATTCGTCAGAATATCAGGCGACAGTTCAGGATTGTCGTGGTAAAACTGCTGAATCTCAATAGCACGTATAGCCCGCTTTGCAGTATCCACATCGGTTGTATTGTGGAGATGCTTCATGTCTGCAAGAATTGCGGTAAGCTCTTCGAGCGGCTTGCTTTCAAGCTCACGCCTCAGGGAAGGATTCTCCGGCACCGGCGGCAGACGCAGCCCCTTCAAAAGGGATTCTACGTAAAGGCCGGTTCCTCCGCAGACAACCGGAATATGGCCGCGACTCCTGATTCCCTCGATAGCGGACTGAGCATCGCGCAAATACTCGAAAAGATTATAGCGATAGCCGGCATCACAGATATCGAGCATAAACACCGGAACATCGCCATATTCTTCAATATCCTTGCCGGTGCCGAGATCCATTCCCCTATAAATCTGGCGCGAATCAGCACTGACAATTTCACCCTCAAGCCTTCGGGCTACATCGACAGCACGCCGGGTCTTTCCTGAAGCTGTCGGGCCGGTTATTACAATCAGAGGTTTCGCCATATAATGATACTCACTTGCGCCCTATAATGAAGTGATGCCAGAACCTACGTAACATCCAAAAAGACGAATCCTGATTATTGACTGAGACAAACAGCCATTCCGGATCGTTGAAATCAACATCCCAGTTCTGGATTCCCTTAAGACGGAATGCCGGCCTGTAACCTTTAATTTCGTAACGGCGGCGCCCCGTTTTGTCGTAGGTGCTCCATGTATTTCCGACGGTGTAGAGGCGGTAAATCTCGGCAGCAAGAATAGGAGTGACCTCACCGGAATCAATTAGCTTCTCGATCTCCTTCATATTAAAGAAACGCCCCTTAAGCCTACAGTTCCTTAGCACCATCGCGTCAGGCAGCGTAATAATATAATGGTATGAATTAGAGTCCCCACCAGATGTTGTCGAGTTATACATAAACCGAATGTCAAAATTCTCTATCCCGCTATAGTCGGCGAAAAACTTTCTGGCCTGTTCAATGGGCATGTTTTCATAGAAAAAAAACGACAATGAGGCGGGTGTATCGTAACGACCACGGGTATCGAACTCCCCCATCGTCTCGTTCCGACGTTCAAGCATTATCTGCTCGCCACAGACGATAAGGTATCGGATAGAGGTTTTCGCCCCGCGCCCGCTGTCAGTGGCTCCGTAATGATATTCATAGTACATATAGATATTAAAATATCTCACGGCCATAAACACAATCGACACGCAATAGAAAACCAACGGAACCCAGACAAAGACGAATATATCGCTCGTGCTCAGACCGGCATTGATATACATTACGAAATAGTAACCATAGCCCAAAGCGGTCTGGACAACCATAAGCCAAAAAAGGAATCGGATCTGGAACCAGCCCTCCTGGCTGAACATACGGCCGATAAAACCGCGCTCCGCCGGAGTTCCGTGACGCATACGGCAATCCATGCAATAACCGAATTTAAGTCCGCGCAGAATTGCCCAGCCACTGACAATCAGAGCTACCGGAGACGTGACGAGAACGACGACGTAAGGTAAATCGGCATTCAGAAATCCAAAGAATCGTTCATAATTGCCTGTTGATACCGTCAGGCTTATTATGAGCGCAACTATGCCGCTCCATAGCAATGATCGCGAGGCAATAAAATGAAGCACCTTGCAAACCGAAAGAGAGGCGTCATGGTTTACCCGGACTACGACAAACAGTATAAACGCCAGAGAAAGAAGCACCACAGGCATCCAATGGCAAGTCACGAAAAGACTCAACACTGTCGGTAGCGTCAATGCGCCGACAGCCTCAGTCCAGTTCCGCCACATCGCGAAAATGGCCTGGGAGGTATGGATCCGTTGAGGTGTTTCCTCTTTCATCTGAGGTTTATAACAACTATCTGAGGTTTTGGTTAAAATAGTCGAGCATTCTCGAATAAACCATCAGCCTCATATCACAATCCCGGATGGAATGGTTCTGATTCGGGAATATGAACATATCACAGAATTTGCCCGCTGCAAGCAACCGGCTGATGTATTCTACCGTGTTGCTGAAATGGACATTGTCGTCAGCGGTTCCATGCATGATCAGCAACCGGGAGTTCATGTCGGCAATATTGTTGACAGGAGCAGAGCTGCGATACCCGGCCTCATTCTGAGCCGGAGTAAGCATATAGCGTTCGGCGTAAACAGTGTCGTAATAACGCCAGTCTGTCACCGGGGCCACCGCAACTGCTGCCTTATATGGATTACCTTTGGCAGCTACCGACATAAGTGTCTCATAGCCTCCGTAACTCCAGCCGAACATTCCGATACGCGACGGATCGACATAAGGCAATGAGGCAGCATATCGGGCTGCTGAGAGCTGATCGATCGTCTCGAGATAGCCGAGATTGCGATAGACGCTCTCACGGAACTCACTGCCTCGGTAACCGGTGCCTCGGCCGTCGGCGCAAACAATAACATAGCCCTGCGTCGCATAATAGTTCTCCCAGTCGACCGTCCATCTGTCGCGAACCTCCTGAGAGCCCGGCCCGCTGTATTGATACATGATGACGGGATACTTTTTTGAGGCATCAAACGGTGTCGGCTTGACAATATAGGCATTCAGTTCCGGCGATGTTCCCGAAGCCGGAATCTTTACAAACTCACGCCGGGGTATATCGCTGTAACGCGAAGCAACTTCGGCATTGTCCTCAACCGTGCGCAGAGATTTAGGAGCAGCCGCCGACATGTGGAAAGTGTATCGCGGAGGCGTGTTCACGTTGCTGTAACGCATCATCATCCATTTCATAGTCGGACTGAACCAGGCGTCGGCCGTTCCTGTCGAAGGCGAAAGCTCTTTCACGACTCCTTTGGCGTCGATACGGCATATAACGCGGTTTATAGTTCCGGATGCACACTGATAATAGTGGGCGCGCTCAGCAGTGCTATATCCATAATATGCGGTTACGTCACAGTTTCCGTTAGTGAGTGTGCGCTCCAGCGCGCCCGAATAACCATATTGATAAAGCTGAGTGAAACCCGAACGGCCGGAGCTTACTACAAAAAAGTCAGGAGTGAAAACGAGGCCTTCATAGGAAATGGGCTCAATCCATCCCTTGGCGTTCTCTTCGACAAAAAGCGAGCGCGATGTAGTAGCTCTCGGATTGACAGAGTAGAGCTCCATACGGTTCTGGTCGCGATTCAGCGTAGTGACAATCAGGCGGTCAGGTGAAAAAGCATAGTCAATACGCGGGATATATTCAATGCGGCTGTCAGGAAGGGTGATGGTTTTGGTCGCGCGGGTCTCGATGTCATAGGCATGAAGCGACACTTTGGAGTTCTTCATTCCGGCAACGGGATATTTATATCTGAATGAACCGGGATAAAGTGAATAGTCTTCATTTGTATCGCATATACCCTCATAAAGAGGGAAATCATATAACGGAACCTGTGTCTCGTTATACTTCAGGAAGCATAGAGTGAGATTATCCGGCGCCCACACCATTGAACGCAGAACTCCGAACTCTTCCTCATAAGTCCAGTCCGGAACTCCGTTGAGAATCTTGTTTCTGGCACCATCTTCGGTCACGGCGACAAGTGTATTATAGTCGAGCTTCTTGATGTATATGTTATTGTCATCGGCCGAGGCAAAGGCTACCATACGCCCGTCGGGAGAGAATATCGGCGCGCGCTGGCGTGCGTTGGCATCGTCGACAAGCGGACGCAGAATGCGGCTGTGGGTATCATAGACCCAATAACGTGCCTTCACTGAGTTTCTATAGATAGGCTCCTGATTTGTCCACACCATAATCTGTTTCCCGGTCATACTTATCGTGAAACCGTCAATTTCGTCGAGCTTGTTCTCTCTCGTCGCACCGAGATCAAGAAGTGTTTCCAGCTCCTTGCCGTCAGACGGACTGACACTGATAATTCGCTTGCCATCGTCGCTCATACGAACCATGACATCGCTGTCCGCCAGATATTCGGGCGCGGCGACACTAACAGTCTTGTTTCCGGGATACACAAATTTTGCCATAGCTTTATCTGCCGAAATACCGGCAGATGCGTTGAGGCCTAAAGCAATAGTCAGTGCAAAAAGTATTCGTTTCATTTCATGGATTTGATTGTGCTTTCTAAATTAAATCAATCGAACAACGACATCTGGGCCGGATTGTCGTCGCGCTTTCCGCGCTCAGGTTCCTGATACCCGAAATCGTCGGATTGCTGCGCTCGCTTTCTTGAGCCTTTCCGCGGCCTGTCATCGTCACTTTCAAGTTTATCGGGCTCGTATTTCCTGCGGAGCCGCTTTATCTCTCCGCGCAGCCGGGCTTCGCTGTGAGCCTGATTATAGAGATTGGTCTCTATTGTCTTGCGCAAGGTCTCACGATCGGCTTTGAGCTTCTTAATACGTTCGCGCAGTGAGTCCGATTCCGAAACATGCAATTCCAGTTCGTGGATTCGCGCCAGCAGTTTTGATTCAGAGTCCGATATGTTGCGTTTGCTGTCATCGCCTGTCTCATCAGCCTTTACTCGGCTCTGCAATTCCTTGATCTGGCAATTCTTTCTCTCGAGCATCTCCTGAAGCCGCGGAATCTCATTCTGGAGATGCATCGCAGCCTCAAGCTCTTTGCTCAGCTCGCGGTTCTCGTTGGTCGCCTGAGAAAGCTTACGGTTCAACTGGCTCAGCATATTGTCACTGATGCGCGATTTGGCGTCGAGCTGTTCATTGAGGATTTTCAGCCGCTCAATCTCCGAAAGATAGTCGGTCGACTTGTCGGGCAAACTCTTTTCAATACCCGAACCCGATTCTGAAAGCTGAGCTTCGAGATTGGCTACCTGATCCTGTAAGTCAAGTATTCGATCACTCATGGCCCTTTTCTGACGCTCGAAACTAAGGCGCTGCTTCTCAAGCTTGTCGTTAAGCGACTCTGCCTCGCCGGCTTTTTCACGAAGCCGCTCAAGTTCAGTCTTGAGCCGGTTAATCGTGTCAGTGTCACTGTCGAAACACCCCGTATCAGCTTTAACTTCTGAAAGCTTGACTGATGATCCCGGTCTGTCGTCATCACTGACCATAAGGTCGTCATGCTCAATATCGGCAAACGAACCGGAAGTGTCGCCAAAACCAAGGGCGTGACGAATGTTATTGAATATTGACATCGTTATTCGGATATTTGGGAAGGGATAACTGGCGTCGGTTTAAGCACAACTCCGACGCCCTTCAGGCCGTTGAGCCCTATTTCGAGAGACTCGGGAAACGAAACGGCTCTGAGCCTCTCGCTTTCGTAAACGGCAGGCTGGGCGTCAAGCCAGTCTGTGTCGATAAAGCCTCCGCCGGGAGCCTCACTGTCGATTGTAAGGTAGCCAACACCCATCGAGGTCAGGTTATGGAAGAAGTGTGTGCCCTGGCTCGGTTCAATCCGATAACCCGGCAGTGTAGATTCAACTATAAGCTTTGCGCCGGAAATTGCCGGCCATTTGACAGGGATTCCCAAAGCGGAGTCACTCGAACCCCAACGGCCCGGTCCGATAAGGATGTAGCCTTCTCCTTTGTCGCAGTATTCGCGATTCAGACGGTCGATCTCTTCGCCGAGGTCAGGATTATGCATCGAGTCAAAGTTCTGAGGACGCACGTAGACGACCGTCCTGATGCCCTCGATATGGCCATGCCCCAAAGCTGTGGTGCTCTTCAATATTGCATCGGCGTCAGGTGCGTCGAGAAGATTGTCATCGACAAGTTCCTTCCGGTCGATAATCGGACGGATCTGAAGCCAGTAAATATGTCCGTTATCAGTCTCGGACGATTTATTTGGCATAATACCCGCAAACTCAATCTCGATTGGGCGGCACATGGCCTTCTGGCCGATCGTCAACATAAAATCGACTGCTTCGGCCAAGGGGAACACTCCATGCTTCAGGACATTGTTGAAAGTGACCACACGTCGTCCGGCCAACTGACCGTCATCGAAATCCCGCAGCACATTGTCCCGGAAATCATAGAACGATACCAAATTACGCAAAGCGCCGGTTTTGGCCGCATCCTGAACCGACATTTTTGTCAGATTAAATGAATCGTCGGGAGTGACCGAAGCGTTGAAATTATTAAGATCTATGCCGTAAAGTGTAGTCTGGGTGTCGCGCAAGGCTATACTTAGCTCACTTGTCTGAAGCACCTTCTTAGGATGACGCGGAGAAAAACGGAGTGCCTTACCTCCGTCGACAATATATTTTCCGAGACCGACAGCTACTTCTGCTACTCCGTCTTCGACAGCTTCATCGCCTATGGGATAGTAATTAAGCGAACGCCCTACTCCGCTGAACGACGGATAATAGTAGCCCTGATGATCCTCGCCGACAACTTCCTGAATGATAACAGCCATTTTCTCCTGATCTATGACATTGGAGGTCGCGGTCATATAGGCTTTGCTGTCGTGGAAGAAAACCGAAGCATAGACACCCTTTATAGCATCGGCAAGCATCTCAATCATAACCTCGCGGTCTTTGACCTGAGGTATCATATAGGTCGAATAAATGCCGGCAAACGGCTGGTAGTGGCTGTCTTCAAGAAGGGATGAAGAACGTATGGCCAGCGGTCGGTCGACAACCTCGAAAAGCGCCATGAAATCATCACGTAGCCGTATCGGCAGATGAGCTTTCAGAAAGGCATCGAGAATATCCGAATCGGGGGCATCGCTCAGCGCAATCGGGTATAGGCGGTTTTCGCGCATGAACTCATCGAAAATGTCGGTGCACAGCACAACAGTCCTCGGAATGGAGATAGTGATACCCTTGAAATTGTCGCATTCGGCATTTTTCTTGATAATAGAGTCGATGAATGCGAGTCCACGTCCTTTGCCCCCAAGCGAACCTTCACCGATTCTGGCGAAATTGCTGTAGTGATCAAATCGATCCTTGCGGAAGACAGCCACGACACCGCGGTTTTTCATCTTCCGGTATTTCACGATCAGATCGAAGAAGAGCTGACGCGCGGCCGGCAGATCGTCGATCGACGTGCAATGGTGATGGCGAATGGCGTTTGCGATCGGGAAAAGCGCTCGCGAATAGAGCCACCTGCTTATGTCGTTGGAACGGGCGTGGAAAAACAGAGACTCGGCCGGAATATCAAATATATGATATTGCATCTCCTTCAGAGAGCGGATTCTGGCGACTTCAAGCCCGGTAGAAGGGTCGCGCAACACGAAATCTCCAAATCCGAAATTACTCATAATGGCCTCTCCGAGATCGACCGGCAGCTTCTTTGAATTTTTGTCAATGAAAGTGCATCCGAGCTTGGCCACGGGTTCTCGGTTGGCAACCTCGCTCGATTCTATGATGACAGGGAGCGAAGAGTCTTTCGACTTGAGCCATTCTGTAAGCCGCAGACCGGCCTGGGCGTCTTTCTCACCCCCACGCTTGAAACTTACGTCGGTTATCACTCCGAGCATATTGCGGCCGAATCTGTTATAAAGTTCCTGCGCTTCTTCGAAATCACGCGCGAGAACAACCTTGGGACGCCCCCTCATGCGAAGCATCTGCTCATGCTCGTTAAGCGCTTCGGTCGAAAACTCGCGGCTTTGCTTAAGCAGAAACTTATAAAGAATCGGCATCACACTCGAATAGAACCTGACAGAATCCTCCACGAGCATAATAACCTGAACACCTACGTTGTTAATATCGAACTCGGCGTTCATTTTATCTTCAAGAAGCTTTATGATTCCTAACAGAAGATCTACATTGCCAAGCCACGAGAAAACATAGTCGATACCCGACAGATCTTCGTTAGAAAGACGTCGCGACACCTCTTTGCTGAAAGGCGTAAGCAATACGAGCGGAAGATCGGGATAGTCGCGCCGAATTACTCTGGCATCGGCCAGGGTGTCGGAGACATCATTACCGGGCATCGAGATAACAAGATCAAATTTCTTTTCAGCGAGAACCTCGAGAGCATGTTTCAGGGTCGACACTCGCGTAACGCGCGGAGGCGAGCTCAGATTCAGGCCCATATATTCGAAGAAAAGCTGCTCCTCGACGCGGCCATCCTCTTCCATCATGAAGGCGTCGTAGGGCGATGCAATGAGCAACACATTGAGGATGCGCCGCTGCATCAGATCCTGAAAGGCCGTTTCTTTTATATAGAGCTGGCTAAAGTTGTTTGTGTTCATTGCAATGCACTGTCAGACCACAAAAATAACAAAAAACGCTGACAGCGCCAAACAATATCTTTCAATTATAATGAAGTTACTGCGAATTATATATAACGACAGCGGAGCAATGCTGACTGCATTGCTCCGCCGGAAAATCAGATTTGATACTGCTTATACGCCAGCGAGCTTGAAGTTGATAGGCAGGGTATACCACACGTTCACTGCGTTACCGTTCATCTTACCGGGGATGAATTTAGGCAGGCTCTTGACCACGCGCTGTGCCTCACGATCGAGGTCGGGGTCTTTGCCACGCACTACTTTCACCTGACCGACAGAACCTGTCTTGGTGACAACGAACTGCACTACTACACGGCCCTGGATATTGTTATCCTGTGCGGCAGCCGGATAGCGGATGTGGTCGGCAATGTATTTCAGAAGGGCGGCCTCACCACCGGGGAAGGAAGGCGGCTGCTCAACTGCGGTGAACACCTGATTGTCGTCGTGCTTGACTTCGGGTTTCTTCTCTTCGACAATGACTTCGTCTTTATGTTCGCGGACAGTCTTTGTCAAATCGTCTGTACCTTTGTCGAAGTTGGTAGCGCCGACAGCAGTTTCAGTTTCCTTGATATCGTCCTGGCTCTTGATTTCCTCCTTGACTTCTTCATCAGCCACGAATTTAACCTCGGCCATCTTGACGGTATTAAGAATTTCTTCGGGAAGCGCCTCGGGCTTCTGTTCCTCGATACGCTGGGGTTCGTCTTCGGGTTCTTCCTGAACTTCTTCGGCAGCGAACTCGGCCATAGCCTGCTCGTTCATATCTTCGGGACGCGCTTCAACACTCTTGATAACTGTGTTGACGAGCAGACCGAGTCCGAAAAGGAGGCAGATAACGATAACGACAGCAATCATAGCGACGTTATGACGTTTCTCAGAACCCTTGCGAAGTTCATATGCGCCAAAGTCTTTGTTTTTGCCTTCAAAGACTATATCGCGCCATTCCTTTGATGAAAGATCTACATCTTTTGCCATTTTCGTGTTGGTTTACGGGTTTATATATCTGACATCAGGAATTACTTCGATTTGGGATGCTTCATGCGGTAATCGATGATCATCGCGGAGTCTACCTGATTCATATTGTCGATCTGGTAGCGCGAGATCTGATTGATCTGCATTTCATCGAGGGCACTGATCAGGCTTTCCCAGCGGGCCTCGGGAGTTGCTTTGATAACAACAACGGGGCGTGCGATAGTCGAGTCGTTGCGGATAGCTTTGGCTCGTGCCTGATAGATAGAGTCATTGATGTCGGCGTTGGGCGAGAATTCCTTGTTGTTCCACTTAACCTTCAGTTCGTCGATTTTGGCGAGAACCTCTTTGTTGCGGTCGTGGAGGATTTTGCGCACACCGCGCTGCATCTTGTTCTCATCGCCAAGGAAATATTCAGCCTGAAGGTTGTTCTCGGTGGCGCTGATAACGGGTTGACCAAAATAATAATACACTACGTTGACGGGGTTGCCGTTGGCATCATGAATCACTTCACCGGTCTTGGTGTCGCGCTCAACGTCAACAATCATTGTAATACCTTCTGATTCTTTAGCTTTGTTCATCTCTGTCTCGTCAACTTTCTCGTTGGTCGGGAGAGTGATTTGCAGAGTCTGCGATTTGATCATCGTGGTACAAAGCATGAAGAATGTTATCAGAAGCATGTTCATATCCACCATGGGAGTGAAGTCCACATGGATATGCATCTTCTTCTGGGCGCCTTTTTTCTTTTTGCCGCCGTCTGATTGTTCAATTTGTGCCATAATGATTTACTCTTCGCTTGTTTTTAAAGCTGTCATGATGCTGAAGCGGTTCATCTTAAGAGTCTGGAGATTGTCAAGGACATAGTGAACAGTGTTGTAATCAGTGCCCTTGTCAGCCTTTACAGCAATACCTTCACCCTTCTTAAGGGCGCTCTGAAGGTTGTCGCTGCCCGAGCTGTAGATGGCGCGCATCCAGATTTGGAATTCGTTAGGCTTCTCGAGATCGCGGTTGTCATTGATAGGAATACCAACTGCATTGCTCTCGATATTGCTCATAAACTCATCTTGCTTGGCCTGCGGCAGATCCAGAAACTCTTTGAGCTTCTGGAAAGGCACACCAAACATATTGATCTTGGTGAATGCCGTGACTTCGTTCTGAGTAAGCTCGACTTTCTGCGAGGGGTGGAGACGGTTCCATTCGCCGACGGCATTCTCGAGGATTGCCTTGCGGATGGGTTCGGTTGCCCATTCGCCACCGGCGACATTGGGATCAGCCTCACCGGCTACCGAGATGAATACCTTTCCATTGGGGGCCACAAGGATGCTCGCCAGGTTGGCGGTAGGCACCTTCTGCTCCGACACTGACGACGGGGTCAGCACGGTGACAGGCTCCTTCTGAAGGAAGGTAGAAGTCAGCATGAAGAAAGTAAGCAAAAGAACAGTCACGTCACTCATCGCGGTCATGTCGATGAGGGTGCTCTTTCTTTTAATTTTTACTTTTCCCATAGTTACTGTATATTCTTCTTATCAGGGGTTAGATACCTTATTTATATAAGTAACTTGGGATCAGTGAGTGGCCTGGAATGTCTGCACAATCGAGAAACCGATTTCGTCGATAGCGTAGGTGAGGTTGTCGATCTTGTTGGTGTAGAAGTTGTAGGAGATAACAGCGAAAGCACCGGTTGCGATACCGAAGGCGGTGTTGATAAGAGCCTCCGAAATACCGGTCGACAGCTCTGTCGAGTCAGGAGCACCGCTGGCGGCGAGGGCCTGGAACGACTTGATCATACCGATTACAGTACCGAGAAGTCCGACGAGTGTACCGAGAGTTGTCAGAGTGGCAACGATGGGGAGATTCTGCTGGAGAGCGGGCATCTCGAGAGCTGTAGCCTCTTCAACCTCTTTTTGAAGGGTAGCGACTTTCTGCTCTTTGGTGAGGGTGGTATTCATGTCCATCTCTTTGTAGCGGATGAGAGCGGCCGAAACAACAGCGGCAACAGAACCTTTCTGCTTTTTGCAGAGTTCCTGAGCGCCTTCGATGTCGTTCTTCTTGAGGCAGGCTTTCACACCGGCAACGAACTTGGCGATGTTGCCTTTACCTTTAGCGCTCGAAAGAGCGATCCAGCGCTCAACAGAGAGGACAATAACCGTCAGAAGAAGAGTCTGCAGAATAGGAACGATTACACCGCCCTTGTAAACAGTACCCCAAAGGTCAACGGGATGTCCGTCTTCAAAATGACTTTCTGCGCCGAACCAGAAAATGAACAGGAGAACGGCGACAACAAAACAAACGACAATCACAAGAAATGCGTTCTTGATGCCGGCAACTTTGCTGCCTTCAGCCGCAGCTTTCTTAGCGGCGGGCTTGGCGGTGGGCTTTTGAGCTTCCATACTTTTGGTAAATTACTTTTTTGATGTTTGTTATTTGGTTAAAGTTAATCTTTGTTGTCAGGCTGGCAAAACTATCCCCTTGACTAAGGTTCCAATGACGTAAGGACTCGTAATACGCGACGTCTGCTCATGGGTAACAGTTTTCGGGTATAGATTTAACTGCATTCTCTTTGAAAACGATCAAATCATAAGTTTCGTCTAATGACATTGCAAAATTAACGACATTTCTCAAAAATGCAAAAAATATCATTGACTTTTTATGATTTCGCGGCTGTCAGAGCGATGTCAGCGAGTTTTCAGATTATGGATAGAGATTAAAAAGTTATCCGTTTTCACTCTTTCCACCGGGCATCTGTCACGTGGAAACCTCCCAGCGATGATATGTAAGGATCAATGAGGGCCCATCTTGAGTTGTCGGCGGCCGAAAAAAACTTACGATGTATTGTGGTTTCAGTCCACCCCGTCTCTGTAGTCTCTATCCAGATCCTGTCTTTGCCCGCGACAGCCGACTCCCGGGCAACAAGAAGTCCGTCTTTAATGAAAAGTGTGGAATCTGACCGGCAAGACGTCGCGCTCGCCGGCTCGAAATTTTTCAACCTCGTAGGAAGAAGAGTGAGCATGACGTCATCATTCTCCCGCCAGTAATGGGAGAAAAAGTCCAGTCTTTCCATATTGAAATATCTGATCGACGTTTTGTAAAGGCTCGGCGAGATGTAGCGCGGAATATTGTCGTAGAATACGTCCCCATTGGGTGAATCAAGAAAAAGTCTGACAATTTCTTCGCTCTCGTTGTAGAGTTTATTCTGCTCGACAACAGCAAAAATCAGATTGAAAAACACAAGAAATACTATTGCCGACTTCAAAATATGTCCTACACTCCGCTTAACAGGCCTGAACACTTTATTACCGACAGCAACAAATCCTATGCTACACAATTGAGTAGCATACCAAGCCATGCGCGGGCCGGTATAGAATTTGAAAAACAGGGCCGTAGCGGCTATCGACGATGCGAGAATGAATATTATGAGAGGTCTTATATTCGGAGCATCAACAAAGAGTTTTTTCATCCGGCGCCTGAAAACCAGATAAATCAGAAAGAGGCAAAGGCCGAAGAACAATGAATTACAGCCGATTCCATAAAATATCTTGCGGCCGAGAGACAGAAAGCGAAAATATGGCACCATATTTTCTGTCCGATACCACAACGCCGGAGATGCCACAATCAGCAGGAAGCCGACAACGAAACAGAGAAACAGGACGAACTCACGTTTCGCCGGACGATGGCGAGTCAGAGCCCATGTGGCTGTCAGCCCTGCGATGACTGGTACCGAAAAACCCTCATGCATCCAACCCGCGAGCAGTGCAATGCCGCACATGATCACAAAACGGCTCGTAGATTGCTTCTCTACTACGGCATTAAAGTTCAACATCCAATAAACAAACAGCAATGACAGAGCCGAAGGCCATACATAGTTCAGTGCAAAGATGACTGTGAACATATGTTCAAACCATGGCAAAGCAAAGTTAACCAGAAACACTATCACCCATGAGCCCGTCGATCCTCGCCTGACCTCAGCGAGCCGACACATCAGCCGTACAGACATCCAGATAAAGAATCCGCTTATTATCGAGAAGACTATCTTGGGGAGCAGGCCCAGAAAGACAGGCGACATCAGATTGCAAAGACGTCCGGTGTCATAGTGCCAGCGGTCCCAGCAATTCTGCCATATCGCGGCAGCTTTATCGAAAGGAGAAGTCAGCGATGCCGAATGAAACGAATAGAAATAGTCGTCGACACACATCGGAGTCAGCGCGAATATGGCGACATACATCATAACCACGACAATGAGCCATATATCGAATATTTGGCGGGATCTATTCAGTCGGTCTTCATTTTTCACAGCGCAAAGATAGCGAAAATATGTCTATCCATACAAGAGATCCGGAACAGCGGGATCAGCCGACAGAAAAAATGTTTTTTGCATTACTTTGCACGTTTTTTCAAAATTGGCTACCTTTGCAGCCAATTCTGTCACTACGTTCCTTACAATGAAAAAACAATTGTCGATAAAGAAAGGCCTGAGCCTGCCAATAGCCGGGGCACTGGAGCAATGGCCGTCGGCTTCCGCAATTACAACAGTTAAAACCAAGCGTGTGGCGGTGATACCCGACGATTACCCCGGGCTGGCTTTAAAAGCATCTGTCAGAGAAGGCGACCGAGTCGAAGCGGGAACTCCGCTGTTACACGACAAGAATGATGCCGATATCGCCATTGTCAGTCCTGCTGCCGGTAGTGTTGAAGCCATTGTCCGCGGAGAGCGCCGCAAGATACTGCGTGTTGTCGTGGACGTTGACGAATCGGGGGTAAAACCTGTCGCCGTCGACACGTCCGACATCCGCCGCGCCCTGAAGCTGTCAGGTCTATGGGCGCAGATGCGCCAGCTCCCTTATGCAATAGTTCCCCATTCAGAGAAAGAGCCGCGTGACATCTTCATTACCGGACTCGACACCGCCCCTCTGGCCACAAGTCTCGAAAAACGCGTCAGTTTCGATGCTCTCGTCAGAGGTATAGAGATTCTCTCGAAACTTACCAAGGGGAAGGTATACGTCAGTCGCGGAGAAGGTTCTGAAATGCCCGATATAGCCGGAGCTGTCATGGTAGACATCAAAGGGCCCCACCCGGCCGGAAACGTCGGCATCATGGTAAACCACATAGCACCGGTCAACAAAGGCCAGACGGTATGGACTCTCGACATCGTCACCGCGGCACGTATCGGAGAACTGTTTATTAATAAAGGTGTGGCCCGCCATACCTCTCTTGTTGCCGTGACAGGCCCCGAAGTCGCTGCGCCCCGTATGGTCGAGGCTCTCATCGGGTCGGAAATCAAACCGATTCTTGAAAAAGACCTTGAAGGGAAGAGGCATCATGTCAGGATAGTATCAGGCAATCTGCTGACGGGTGTCAGCGTCGGAACCGACGGCTTTCTCCGTTTCCCCTGGCGTCAGCTTACTGTGATCGCCGAAGGCGACGACATTGACGAATTTATGGGTTGGGCTACATTAAGCACAAAAAAAATGAGCTTCAGCCGCTCGTTCCCCGGCAGATTCCTTCACCGACTTTTCCGACCCGACGCACGTCTCAACGGCGGCCGCAGGGCAATGATAATGTCAGGCATATACGACCGGGTATTCCCCATGGACATTATGCCGGAACCACTTGTCAAGGCTTTCATCTCGAAGAACCTCGAAAAAATGGAAGCCCTCGGCGGCTACGAAGTCGCACCCGAAGATTTTGCCCTCGCCGAGGTTATCGACCCCTCAAAACTCGAGCTGCAGCGGATAGTCCGCGAAGGACTTGAGTATATGCGTAGGGAATTATAAATCCATAAAAACTTAATACAGTTCACCTGTGAAACCTCTAAGAAATATCCTCGACCGGGCAAAACCCCATTTTGAGGACGGGGGAAAACTCCATGCTTTCCGCTCGGTATTCGAGGGGATGGAGACCTTTCTCTATACCCCGCGCACGACATCGCAACCCGGCGGCGTCCATATCCACGACAGCATCGACTCGAAACGGGTCATGATAATCGTGGTGCTGGCTCTCATGCCCTGCCTCTTTTTCGGCATGTATAACACGGGCTACCAGAACGCACTCGCATCAGGAGCCGTAAATTTCAAATTCTGGGAACTGTTCGGCTATGGTTTTCTGGCCATACTGCCCCGCATCGCGGTGACTTACATAGTCGGCCTCGGAATTGAATTTATTGTCGCACAATGGCGTCACGAAGAAATTCAGGAAGGATTCCTCGTTACCGGAATCCTTATCCCGATGATATGCCCCGTTGAGACTCCGTTATGGATGATCGCCGTAGCTACCGCATTCTCAGTTATTTTCGTCAAGGAAGTCTTCGGCGGAACAGGCTACAATATCTTCAACGTGGCCCTCGTAGCACGTGCGTTTCTCTTCTTCGCCTATCCTTCCCAGATGTCGGGCGATTCGGTCTTCATCGCATCCGAGCCTATTCTCGGACTCGGCGGAACAGCCAGATTTGTCGACGGTGTTTCCGGTGCAACCCCGCTCGCCCAGATTGCGACCTCGACAGGAGGCACCCCTGTTCTGCACAATGTCACAGGCGATCCGTTAAGCTTATGGGATGCGTTCGTAGGACTGATTCCCGGCTCATTCGGAGAGACGTCGACATTGTGTGTCTGCATCGGCGCACTGATTCTTCTGGCAACCGGCATCGCTTCATGGCGCATAATTGTATCGGCCATCGTAGGCTGCGCAGTCATGAGCCTTATCGCCAATGCTTTCGCCACACCACTATATCCGGCGTCGATGCTGACCGTAGGACAGCAACTTTGTCTGGGCGGATTCGCGTTTGCGGCTGTATTCATGGCCACAGATCCCGTCACAGCCTGCCGCACCAATGCCGGGAAATGGGTTTACGGTGCTCTCATAGGCTTCATGGCCGTTATAATACGAACCTACAACAACGGCTACCCCGAAGGAGCTATGCTGGCAGTTCTGCTTGCTAACGCCCTCGCGCCTCTTATTGACTACTGCGTTGTTCAGACAAACATCTCGCGCCGCATGCGCCGTCTGAAAGCCATAGAGAAAGGAGGTGAAGCATGAAAATCAATAAACAGAGTAACCTCTACACGATAATATATGTTGCTGTTATCGTGCTGATCGTCGGAGCTGCGCTTGCCATTACCTCTCTGAGCCTTAAAGACCGCCAGCAGGCCAACATCGACGCCGACAAGATGCGTCAGATTCTCGCTTCGGTTCACATAAGCGGCGAAGGCGACAATATCATCTCTTCATTCGAAAAGACCATTATAGCACAAAGAGTTTATGACGCCACAGGACGTCAGGCCGGCGACAATGCATTTGCTGTAGATGTTGCTGCCGAGTCTAAAAAGAGCGACTCCGAGCGTCAGTTACCCGTATATATCGCCGACCTTGATGGCGCCATCAAATTCATTATTCCGCTCTACGGCAGCGGCTTATGGGGGCCGATCTGGGGATATATCGCTTTCGATGCCGACTGTTCGACGATATTCGGCGCCTATTTTGCTCATCAGGGCGAAACCCCCGGACTTGGCGCCGAGATTGCCAAACCGGCGTTTTCGGATCAGTTCGACGGCAAACACGTTTGGCATGACGGCCGCTTTATCCCTGTCGATGTAGTCAAAAAAGGCATGAAACCCGCCGAAGGGGCCGATTATGTCGACGGAATCTCAGGAGGTACAATCACCTCGCGGGGAGTTGCCTCGATGATAGCAAACTGCCTGACTCCATATCAGGATATTCTCAAGAATCTAAGCAATGAATTCAGCCATGGCGCAGAAAAACAATAACCTAAGCGTATTTCTTAATCCGCTGAGCCGCAATAATCCGGTTGTGGTTCAGGTGCTCGGCATCTGCTCGGTACTGGCCGTGACTGCCAAACTCGAGCCGGCCATAGTAATGGGAATTTCTGTTATTGCCGTGCTGGCGTTTGCCAATGTGATTATATCGCTGATAAGAAAGACTATTCCGGTGAATGTCAGAATAATCGTGCAGCTCGTTGTCGTCGCGGGGCTTGTAGTCTGTGTCGACCAGTTGCTTAAAGCGTTCGCCTACGACGCCAGCAAACAGTTGTCGGTATTTATCGGTCTTATAATAACCAACTGTATTCTTATGGGACGCCTTGAAGCGTTTGCCATGGCCAACAAGCCGTGGCCTGCCTTTCTCGACGGGGTAGGCAACGGATTAGGCTACTCAGTTATCCTGATTATCGTAGGGTTCTTCCGCGAACTGCTCGGATCAGGCACTTTGCTTGGCTATCAGATTATCCCCCAGTCATGGTACGACGCCGGATACGTCAATAACGGCCTGATGATTCTTCCGCCGATGGCTCTCATAGTTGTCGCATGTATAATATGGGCACAGCGCTCAGCGAACCCTGAACTCAATGAAGAATAACAGCTGTTTCTCATCCATCAATTTACAGAGCATTCAATAATGGAGAATTTCAATATTTTCATACGGTCGATTTTTGTCGACAATATGATTTTCGCATACTTCCTCGGCATGTGCTCGTTTCTGGCAGTCTCAAAGAATGTCAAGACCGCGCTCGGGTTAGGCGTTGCAGTGTCGTTCATGCTGACAATTACTCTGCCCGTCAACTATCTGCTTCAGGAATATGTGCTCAAGCCCGGCGCACTTGTCTGGTTAGGCGAGGAATTCGCCGAGGTCGATCTGAGTTTCCTATCCCTGATAATGTTTATAGCCGTCATAGCCTCGATGACGCAGCTTGTCGAGATGTCGGTCGAGAAATTTTCGCCGTCACTCTACGCTTCGCTCGGTATTTTCCTGCCTCTTATCGCAGTCAATTGCGCGATTCTCGGCGGCTCGCTGTTCATGCAACAGCGCGGCTTTTGCAGCGTGTGGACAGCTACCTGTGCCGGCGCCGGATGGGGCTTCGGATGGCTGCTCGCGATTGTTGCCATAGCCGCTATCCGCGAACGTCTTCAGGCCTACAGCAACATTCCGCGTCCTCTTCGCGGAATCGGAATCACTTTTATCATCACAGCTCTGATGGGCATTGCGTTCATGAGCTTCCTGGGCATCAAGATATAAGCAAATGGATTTACTGACAATTCTGGCCGATGTGGCCTCGACGACAATATTCTCCGGTGTCGGAATATTTCTGCTGATTTCGCTCCTGCTCGTTGCTATTCTACTGGTAGCGAAGCATTATCTCGTTCCTTCGGGGAAAGTGACTATTACGGTCAACGACGACCGCATCATCGAAGCCGATACCGGCAACTCTCTCCTGACCACTCTTTCGAACAACGGCATATTCCTCTCATCAGCCTGCGGAGGAAAAGGCAGCTGCGGACAGTGTAAAGTGCAGGTCATCGAAGGCGGAGGCGAAGTCCTTCCTACCGAGAAAGTTCATTTCACACGCCGTCAGCTCTCCGATCACTGGCGCCTTGGCTGTCAGGTCAAGGTCAAGGAAAACCTCGACATCAAACTTCCGGCGTCGGTTATGGACGTAAAAGAATGGGAATGTGAAGTCATCAGCAACCGTAATGTCGCAACTTTCATAAAGGAATTCATAGTCGCCCTTCCTCCTGGCGAGCACATGGACTTCATGCCCGGATCCTACGCGCAGATAAAGATACCGCCCTACTCTATGGACTACGACCGAGACATCGACAAAAGTCTCATAGGCGACGAGTATCTGCCGGCATGGAACAAATTCGGTCTGTTCTCGCTCAAAGCTAAAAACGACGAGCCGACAATACGCGCCTACTCAATGGCCAACTATCCTGCCGAGGGCGACCGCATAATGCTGACGGTGCGCATTGCCACTCCCCCCTTCAAGCCGAAGCCTCAGACTGGTTTTCAGGACGTTCCTCCAGGAATCGCGTCAAGCTATATATTCACTCTCAAACCCGGCGACAAAGTGATGATGAGCGGCCCTTACGGCGACTTCCACCCAATCATCGACTCGAAACGCGAGATGATGTGGATCGGAGGGGGCGCCGGAATGGCTCCGCTAAGAGCGCAGATCATGCACATGACAAAGACCCTTCACACGACCGACCGCGAGATGCACTATTTCTACGGCGCACGCGCGCTCAACGAAGTGTTCTATCTCAACGATTTCCTCGAACTTGAGAAAGAATTTCCAAACTTCCACTTCCATCTCGCTCTCGACCGTCCCGACCCTGCCGCCGACGCCGCCGGTGTCAGATATACTCCGGGATTTGTCCATCAAGTTATCTACGACACCTATCTCAAGAACCACGACGCGCCCGAAGATATCGAGTATTATATGTGCGGCCCGGGCCCGATGAGCGCTGCGGTAAACAAAATGCTCGACTCTCTCGGTGTTGAACCTGAAATGATTCATTACGACAATTTCGGAGGATAAGCAATTATCGCTCCATCAGTTAAACGGCTGTCGCGCGACGTGCGGCGGCCGTTTCGCGTTTTTCGACAGTGGATTTTCAAACAAACGGGCCGATATTTTCGTTTTTTTTATAAAGACATAACCAACTTGAAAATTTTTTCATATATTTGTTAGCGAATAACCATCTTTCACCGCCATGGACGTTATTGACCGTTTTCTTAAATATCTCGAGGCAGAGCTGAATCTCTCGCCCAACACGGTCGGCGCCTATGGTCGAGACCTTCGTTCGTGGGCAGACTTCGCGACCGGCGGCTCGCCCCGCGAACTGCGCGTCGACGACGTCACCACCTCCGACATCCGGTCATGGCTCGCCCGGCAAAGCAAAGCGGGATGCGGAGCCGCTACTTTGCGCCGGAAAGCGCAATCCCTCAGGTCATTCTATAAATACCTTATGCGCCACGAGGGAATTAGCATCAATCCTGCGGCCAATATAATCCCGGCAAAAATGGCGCGTTCGCTGCCGGTTCAGATAAAAGAATCAGAGACCGTGTCGATGCTCGACAACATAGTCAGTGCAACAGATAATGACCCCGACAGCTTTACATCCGTCCGCGACTCGCTCATTCTTGAGATGCTCTATGCCACCGGAATGCGCTGCTCGGAGCTGACCGACCTGCGTGACGACGCTGTCGACACCGCAGCAGCCACAATGCGCGTCGTCGGCAAGCGCCGCAAAGAGCGTGTCATTCCTTTCGGACGCCCCCTTGCCGGAGCCATCGACAACTACCGGCAGCTGCGCAGTCAGATCGCCGACTCTGAAACCTCCACACTATTTGTCAGCCTCCGCGGTCGTCCGATGAACCGCCGCTCGGTCTACACAATAGTCCACAACGCGATGACTGAAGCCGGAATCCATGCCTCGCGGCTCAGTCCTCACGTCATGCGCCACTCATGCGCTACCGATATGCTGAACAACGGCGCCGACCTCAACACCGTCAGCCGTCTGCTCGGCCACGCCTCACTCGCAACAACTCAGATATATACACATCTGACCTATCGTGACCTTCAAACTAATTATGAACACGCGCACCCACGCGCAAAAAAGAAAGGAAACAACTATGGAACTTAACATCAAAGCCATCCACTTCGACACCAACGAACGTCTCGAACAGTTCATTGCCAAAAAAGCAGATAAACTCGAGCGACGCTATCCCGCCGCAACCCTCATGGAAGTAACCCTGAAAGTGGTAAAGCCCGAAACGGCGATGAATAAAAATGCCATCGTAAAAGTTACCATCCCCCAGGAGAACGAGATGGTCGCCGATAAGACTGCCGACACCTTCGAAGAGGCTGTAGACCGCTGCCTCGACGCCATCGAACGCCAGCTCGAGAAAAACAAAAACGGCAAATAATGCGTCACTGAAGATAGAATTTCGGCGAAAAATTTGTAACTTTGCGCCGTCCAAAAAATTTCTGTCTTACTAACCAACAAAATCATGGTAGATTATAAATCGCTCGGTCTTGTCAACACCCGCGAGATGTTCAAAAAGGCCATCAATGGCGGATATGCCATTCCTGCCTTCAACTTCAACAACATGGAGCAGCTTCAGGCTATCATCAAAGCTGCCGCCGAAGAAAAATCGCCCGTAATCCTTCAGGTCTCGAAAGGCGCTCGCAACTATGCCAACCCCACCCTTCTTCGCTATATGGCCCAGGGTGCAGTTGCCTACGCCAAAGAACTCGGCTGGGAGAATCCCCAGATTGTTCTCCATCTCGACCACGGCGACAGCTTCGAACTCTGCAAATCGTGCATCGAGAACGGTTTCTCGAGCGTCATGATCGACGGAAGCCACCTTCCCTACGAAGAGAATGTTGCCCTGACAAAGAAAGTAGCCGACTACGCCCATCAGTATGATGTAACCGTTGAAGGCGAACTCGGCGTTCTCGCCGGCGTTGAAGATGAAGTCAGCAGCGACCACCACACCTACACTGATCCCGAAGAAGTTATCGACTTCGCAACCCGCACAGGCTGCGACTCGCTGGCTATCTCGATCGGCACAAGCCACGGTGCCTACAAATTCACTCCCGAACAGTGCACCCGCGACGAAAACGGCCGCCTCGTTCCTCCCCCTCTGGCATTCGAAGTCCTCGACGCCGTCATGGAGAAACTCCCCGGCTTCCCCATCGTGCTCCACGGCTCGAGCTCGGTTCCTCAGGAATATGTCGAGACAATCAACAAATACGGCGGCAAACTCCCCGACGCCATCGGTATTCCCGAAGAACAGCTCCGCAAAGCTGCCAAGAGCGCCGTATGCAAAATCAACATTGACAGCGACAGCCGTCTGGCCATGACCGCAGCCGTCCGCGAGGTATTCGCCACCAAACCCGGTGAATTCGACCCCCGCAAATACCTCGGTCCTGCCCGCGACGAAATGGAGCGCCTCTACAAGCACAAAATCGTCAACGTTCTCGGCAGCAACGGCAAAGCCTGATAGCTCCGTCGAACAATCCCTTTAACAATCGGGGCCGCGTCACTTCCGACGCGGCCCCGGTTCGATTTTACAAGATTAAACATATACTATTGTAGTATCAGAAGAATGAAAGAGCCCGGCGGTGTGCCGGGCTCTTTGGTTACTGACAGTTGGAATTCAGTTATTTCACGAGGACTTTGGATACCGATGTGCCGCGACGGACAACATAAACATTGCCCTTCTCAGGCTTGTCGACTCTGACTCCCTGAAGATTATAATAGACAGCTTCAGCGGCGTCGCCGGTAATTGTTCCGATTCCTGCCTCACCGGCTTCCTGCTTGAATTTAATGTCGGTCGACGCACCCGGAACAGCTATGCTTACGGTTGTGTCATAGGGACGGGGCACTGTATTCAGCGAAGCTTTGACAGTTACCTTGACTTCACCCTCATTATCCCCGGCAAATGCATCGCATGAAGCGAACTCGCAAGGCTTGCCGTTGAAGAGCAGGCGGAAATCCTCGGGTTTTGCATCGGTCTTGACAACGAATGTCTTCTCGCCGCCCTCTTTGGGAAGCTCGATGGTATTGTCAGTGCCGATAAGCTCGACATTGAAGTAGCAGGCACCGAAGCCCATAAGAACACCCGAGCAACGGCGGTTGCCCTGACCGAGAGGAACCTCGTGAAGCATCTGATAGGCATCGTACATCTGGCCATCAGAAGAAACTTCCTTGAAGGTCATAAGTGATGTTCCGGGATAATCGGTGTTCTCCGACGAAAGATAGAGGAAGCGGATCCAGTCGGTCTTGCGGTCGAATCCGGTTATCAGAGCAATGACAGGCGAATCGATGGTAACAGGCATATCGCTCAGGTCGAACATGATGCCCTGATAGTTTTCCTGATCGGCGTGGATAGAAGTTGTCGCTGTAGCGAGTTCATCGCCGACATAGTTATACTGCACACCGGCAATTTCTTCTGTCTCCCATTTGCATATCGAAAGTTTCAGCTTCGAGTTCTCGCCTGCCTCCATAACGATAGCATTAATATAGACATACTTAAGTCCGTAGGGTTTCGACATCTGAGGAATCAGCGAGCCAATGCCCATCACAAAATCATCTTCATGCTCCTGCATTCCGAGAAGAGCCTCCCATGCACGGTCGACATCTCCCGAGAACTCTATGAGACGGTTATAAGCGAGAGCTTTCAGATTCGGGTCAAAATAGTTGTAGGTAGCGAATCCGCCGGTGACAAGCGATCCGTCGACAGCTTCAACCTCACCGGCTTCTCCGCCGAAGCGAATGGCGGCATTTCCGCTGGCAGGATTATCGGGGTCGAGGTTCGAGTTCGTGGCTATTACCCAGGGGCCGTCGGTGTTCGGGCCGAACGAGGTAATGAGTTGCGGCAGAGCGGCAACTGTTCCGGTCGGATAAGCCGGCGTTGTCAGGTCTGACTCTGTAGTCTGCTTGATCTCGCCGTCAAGCCCTGTATAAGCCCACTCGAAAGCGCGGCCGTTGAACGAATCATTCTTCCATACATATTCGGTGTCGGGAGCGCCCATAAACATCGGAGATTTCGGTTCGAGCACGCCGGGAAGAAGTGCCGGATACAAAATACCCTCGGGAAGAGTGTATTTAGCTTCGGGATAAGGCACACCTACTGTTACATTATCGATAGCCACACGATAGCCGCCGGCGCCGACAAAGCGGAAGGCGAACTTGACGGGCTTATTGTAATAGTCTTTTATATCGATATAGTAGGGATTGAAGTCAGTGACCTCCGACTGCCCTATACTGGCTTTATAACGCTCTTCGGCGCTGACTTTCAAGGCCTCGTCGTAGTTGTTCCAGATGAGAGTCCAGTTAGCGCCGTCATCAGTCGACGCAAGCACTTCGAGACGGCTCAGCCAACCCTCGCCGTTCTCACGGTCTCTAAGCATGAAATAAGGGTTATAGGCCATGTAGAAATGGAGCAGATCGTCGGTCTGAGGCGTAATGGTGGGCGTCACGAGCCATTCGTCACTTGCTTCGGGGGTTGCACCGTAATGACACTGCACCATTGCGAAACAGGCTCCCCACGGCGTTACTGCGTTCAATGCGTTTGATGGCATCGTAACCCATGTGAAATCGGTCGGATCGTCGGGATAAGGCTTGTTTGCGGGGTCGGCTTTAGAGATGTCCGACCATCCGTCCGGCAAATAATTGTTGTAGCTCTTGTAGATGTAATCAGGGGTTGAGCCTCGGCCTTCAAAGCCTTCGAAAAACGTGTTCGGACGGTTCTCAGAGACAGCTCCGGCTGCGCATAAGGCCGCTAACGCGAAAAAAACTTGACGTTTCATGTAGGTTAAAGATTAGATAATAACTTTAAGAATTTTATTGTCAATATTTATCAGATAGATACCTGCAGGAAGAGTTACCGAGCGCGGGGCGTCGAAATAGTTGGTGAACACACATACACCGGCTACATTATATACTGCTCCGGCGCTGCGAAGAGTAATCCGGCGGCCATTGATCTCAATTGCCGAGTCAGCACCGACAGCTGCTATTCCGTCATGCTGCGCTGCTTCAACTACGACTTCTATAATCTTGGATATATTGTTGTCGTTGTTCTCGTCGAGAGTGGCATCGGGGAACATGGCCGACACTTCATAGCGATGAACGCCGACAGATTCGTCATTAGTAGCGCAAACGAACGAGAATTCAGCTGATTCTTCCGACATCAGACGGTCGCCGAACGAAGATTCAAGGGGAACAAGGCCATTATCGGTCACTTCAAGAAGAACTACGGTGTAGCGGTTCGCATCATCGTCGGGAGTCGGCATGCTGCCGTTATTCAGCACCGTGGCCTTTATTGTGAACGACTCTCCGGCGACAACCTTGACCGGATCAGCCGAAATATCGGTAACAGCGAGATCATAGTCGAGACCTGAGTGGGCGTTTGCCGATGCAGGAACTGAAGCACCCTGCGCATTGTAAGCAATGGCTGTGTATGAAACTGTGCCTAACGGAGCATTCATGTCGGTAAACGAAAGAGTCTGACCGTCGGCGATACCCTCTGTCCAGGTATTGATGACTTCGTCGTTGCGCTTGAGTTCGACTTTGTTGACATTGGCCGGAGCATCGGAAGTGTCAAGCGTCGGGAGAGTGAAGCTGACAACGATGTCGCGTGATCCGGGCGCAGTGTTCTCGGCAGTCATGCCGGTAATTTCGAGAGGTGTTCCCGGAACAGTCACATCCTCAACCAGAAGATTGTCGACGGCATAAGTGTAACGGAGTGAATTTCCAATGCCGATCATCGGGAAATATGTTCCGGTTTCATCAACGCTGAATTCGGCCGAGAACTTCGTGTTGTCGCCGAATGCATTGATATGTTCGGTACTGCCATAAACAGTTGTCAGAGGAACTACATTCTTGGCCTCGGGAGCATCTCCGAGAGGCTGTTTCGTGAGTCCGAATCCGAACGGCATTCCATAATTATAGGTGTAATCAGGATACATCCAGTCGAAGGTGACTCTGTAGGTATGCTTGGCTTTAAGACGCATGGCAGGCATGAAGATTCGCGGCTGGCTGCCATTGCCGACAACGGTGAGATACGTGTTGCCGTCGGCGGTCGTCAGTGATGTTGTCGGATTATTAGCATTGGCGGAAACGACAACAATGCCGGCATCTGCATAGTCGGTTACATCTGTGAAATTCTCGCTGTAGGAATACAAGGGCGTAATTTCGAGAGGATCACCGCCATATTCGGTGTTTGATACGGCGCTTTCACCGTCGGTGCCATCATATACGACTGTGACATTGTAGGAGATCGGGCGCACAGGGCCTTCAGGAATCTCGTCGGTGACTGAAAGCTCTTTTGTCGAGGCTACGACAACAACGCCGTCGTTGACACGGGTAACTTTATAGGCAATCTTCGAGTCGTCATATTTTCCTCCGTTCTTGCCAATCGGAGCTTCCCATGAGATCGTAGCATCGCGTCCGTCGAATGTCAGCTTGACATTCTGCGGGGCGGCGGGGGTGTCGGGGCCGACGAATACGTCTGTCGAGACCTCGGGGCCATCGCCGCTGAGATTCGAGCAATAAACGGCTACAGAATGCGTGCCGGCTGTCGAAGCGACAGTAATATTGACCTCGCTGCCGCCATCGGCGCTGACATTCTTATGAGAGGTAGCTTCGCCATCAAGCAGAACGGTATATTTAGCCGAAGTCAGGGCGGTTCCGCCGAAGGTCTTCGAGGGCATCGTGAAGCTCAGGGCGATGTCAGTTGAAACGCCATCGTTAGAAGCTTTAAGATCGGTGACTTCTCCGGGAACGGCGGCATCGAAGCTCGCAGGCGTATAGAGGCCGGCAAGGCAGGCGCCATTCAGCGAATAAAGCTGTGTTGCGGTCTGATCGCTGAGATCAATCGAATACAGGGCTGTTGTCTTAGTATAATAGCTATACGACGAAACATGAGCATATAGCATTTTCCCCGATGCAGAATCATAGCACATCGACTGAGGCACAATTTCGGTTACTTTCCAGTTAAGATCATTTATCGGCGAACCGACATCGGTAAGAGTGCCGTCGGTCGTGGAAATCTTCTCAAGCTGACCGAATTGGGTAATACCCCACAGAGTGCCGGAGCTGTCAAATGAGAGACCGGTGATATATGATGTTGAAGTCTGTCCGATAGGGGTTATTGTTCCTGTCGAAATATCGAGCTTTCCAAGCTGAAAACTCAGTGCGTATAACGAGCGCGTTCCGCTCCAGAACCAGCCATAAACCTCGCCGGTTTTAGGATCGGTTGCAAGGTCGGTAGCTCCGCCCGGATATTGCGTTGACAGAGTCTTATTAGTGTAAGACCACTCTGATCCGTTCTTATCGGCAACATACATATAAGTGCCGTAATTATAACGTATGGCCACAAATTGACCGTTTGTCCATCCGGCAGACTGAACTTCGGTAACGCCGGCTAACTGGCCGCTGAAAGCATGCCAGTCAACCGCCGATCCTGACGTAGGAAGATCGTAAACAGTTGCTAACTTAAAAGTCTAGGCAGACTGGTCGGACGGTACATTGAAAGGGTAGCAATAAGTCCTTCCCGTCGGTAGTTCAACAGCCTGAGCGGAAAACGCCGAAGCCGTCAGAAATGAAGCGGTGAGAATTGCGTAAAGCTTGTTCATAAAATTTATTTATTGGTGACAATTGTTGCAAAGTGACAATAATATCGGATTATCGCGCTAAATATAGATAAAAAATCAAAACATACGCTTGATAATGCAAAAAAACGCGATTACGCGCCGACTAAAAGGCCAATATTTCGGAAATATATGCAAAAAATGGCGCGCCATAGACGGGGTTCGGAATATTTTTAGAAATTCTCGGCTTTAATCTCGAAAAAGCTCTGAGGATGGGCGCATACGGGGCAGGCTCCAGGAGCTTTCTTACCGACTACGATATGTCCGCAGTTGCGGCAGATCCAGATCGTGTCGCCTTCGCGCGAGAACACGATAGCCTGCTCGATATTATTGAGAAGCTTGCGGTAACGCTCTTCATGATGACGCTCGATGGCGCCAACCTGACGGAATTTGGCTGCAATAGCAGGGAAACCTTCCTCTTCGGCTTCGCGGGCCATACGGTCATACATATCTGTCCACTCATAGTTCTCACCCTCAGCAGCGTCGCGGAGGTTATCGAGAGTTCCGGGAATGTCGTTTCCGTGGAGCATCTTGAACCAGAGTTTAGCGTGCTCTTTCTCGTTGTTGGCAGTTTCTTCAAAGATAGCTGCGATCTGCTCGAAGCCATCCTTACGGGCTTTCGAGGCATAGTAGGTATACTTGTTGCGTGCCTGCGATTCTCCGGCAAAAGCCTCGCGGAGATTCTGCTCGGTCTTGGTTCCTTTGATGTCTTTCATTTTTTAATGGGATTATGTTAGTAATATTTCTGTGACAAAGGTAACAATTCTACGGTTTCAATTCTGTTAAATATCTTTAAATAAGCAGCGGCGGCAAAGACTTTGATATAACTCCCGATGTATCAGCACAAACCATCAGCCGGGCGGCTTCAGCCATATATTCGGTAACAAATTCCGATAGCTCACTTTTCGGAGTAATTCACTATCTTTGCAGGTTGAAATGAAAAAGAAATTATCACTTGGCGAAATCGCCGAAATCATAGGAGCTGAAAAGCCGCGCCACCCTGAGCGCACCATTAGCCGATTGCTTACCGACAGCCGCAGTCTTACGGGGAATCACGATGAGACAATATTCATTGCCCTCGCCACCAGTTCTAACGACGGTCAGCGATACGTAGCCGAACTCTGCCGCGAAGGGGTCGGCGCATTCATTGTCAGCCGGCAGCCTGACGACATTAAAAATGCCGACGCCGATTTTCTCGTCGTCCCCGACACACTGAAAGCACTTCAGGCTCTTGCCGCCCGACGCCGCGGCGAACTCTGCGGAAAAGTTGTCGGAATAACCGGTTCTGCCGGAAAAACAACAGTAAAGGAATGGGCTGCACAGCTGATCGGAAATGGCCATAACGACACGCCAGTCCGCATAAGCCGATCAGACCGCAGCGACAACTCTCAGATAGGAGTCCCGCTCACAATCTGGCAGGCCGACAGTGATTCCGACGTTGTTATCGTTGAGGCAGGAGTGTCAGAGCCCCACGAAATGGAACGTCTTGCCGCGATAATCAGGCCGGAGATAGGAGTGCTGACGGGCATCGGCCCCGAGCACGACAGCGGTTTTGCCTCACGTGAAGAAAAAGCAGCAGAGAAGTCCAGTCTTTTCAAAGACTGTAAATCGGTAATTTATCCGGCCGACGATATTATATGTGTCGGAGCGGTGAAAGCCTGCGGTGCTCCCGAGAAGATCGCATGGAGCCGTAAGCAGCCCGACGCCGATCTGTTCATCGACAACGAAACGGCGGAAGGCTTTTCGTTTACCTGGCATGGAGCCGGATATGGCGTAACGACCGTGATAAACGGAAAAGAACGCGACAGTCTGTATGCCGCAATAGCATTGGCATTGGTTCTGGGAAGCGATCCCGAAGAAGTAGCCGAGAACGCGGCTTGCCTGAAAAGTGTTGACACCCGCCTTGAGGTTATAGATGCCGTAAACCGTTGCCTTCTCGTTCACGACCGCTACACGGCCGACGCCAACTCATTGGCTTCGGCCCTCGATTTCATGCGCCGCCGTCTGCGCAAACGCATGAGTCTGACGGCTGTTTTAGGCGACCTCGACGAAGGGAATTACGAAGATGTCGCCGAAATACTGCGCGACGCGGAGGTCGCCCGCATAATCGGTATAGGAACACGAATAGCAGCTGCCACCGACGCTTTCGATGGACTCAATGTCAAATTTTTCGACAATATCGACGGTTTTATCTCGGAAATGGGGCCTGAAGAGTTCCACGACGAATTCATTCTCGTTAAAGGAGGCGCCTTATCTGCCACAGACCGTATATGCGATATGCTTGAGGCGCGTCAGCATGAAACGGTGCTTGAGGTGAATCTCGAAGCCGTTCGCCGTAACTATAATTTCTTCCGGTCGAAGCTAAAGCCCGAAACGGGTATAGTTGCGATGGTCAAAGCGTTCGGCTACGGTGCCGGCTACTATGAGATTGCCCGCACGATGCAGGCCCAGGGTGCGGCCTACCTCGCCGTGGCCGCCCACGACGAAGGGGTCGATCTGCGCGAAAACGGAATAACAATGCCGATAATGGTTCTGAATCCGAAGGTTGTCAATTACCGCGCACTATTCGCTTATCGGCTCGAACCTGAGATCTATAGCTTCGAGATGCTCGAGAAGGTGATCGAAGAGGCGCGCCGCTGGGGTGTTACCGACTACCCTGTCCACATTAAGCTCGACACGGGAATGCACCGTCTGGGATTCATCGAAGAGGAAATTCCGAAAGTTGTCGAGATGCTCCACGGTCAGCCGTTCATTCGTCCGCAGAGCGTTTTCAGCCACCTGTGCGCTGCCGACGACCCCGCCGACGATGACTATACGCGCGGTCAGTTTGAATATTTCTACCGCTGCTGCGACACTCTTCAGGCCGGGTTCCCTCACCATATATTACGCCATATATTGAACACAACAGGCATTGTCCGCTTCCCCGACCATCAGTGCGATATGGTTCGCCTCGGCATCGGCCTTTACGGAATAGCGACAATGCACGACGGCTCAATGGACGCCCTTGAGCAGGTGTCGAGCTTCAAAAGCGTCATAATCTCGATACGCGACTGGCCCGCGGGAACAACCGTCGGCTACAACCGCCGCGGACTTCTCAAACGCGATTCGCGCATTGCCACGGTTCCGGTAGGATATGCCGACGGAATCGACCGCCATCTCGGCAACGGAGGTCTGAAAGTGTCGGTCAACGGTCATCGCTGCCCTACGGTCGGGAACATCTGCATGGACGTCATGATGATTGACGTCACCGATGTCCCGAATGTCAGCATAGGCGACTCAGTTGAAATTTTCGGCAGGAACGTGCCGGCCGATGATGTTGCCGAAAGCCTGTCGACAATAACTTATGAGGTGCTGACGTCGGTATCAACCCGAGTTAAACGAATCTATTACCGCGAATGAGCAATATCGTAGTCAAAGGAGCCAGGGTAAATAACCTGAAAGGTGTCGATGCTGAGATCGAGCGCGGCAAACTGACAGTCATCACCGGCCTGAGTGGCAGCGGCAAGTCGTCGCTGGCATTCGACACGCTTTATGCCGAAGGCCAGCGTAGATATGTCGAGAGTCTGTCGGCCTACGCCCGCCAGTTTCTCGGACGCATGGCGAAACCTGAGGCCGACTACATTAAAGGCTTGCCCCCGGCCATCGCCATCGAGCAGAAAGTAAACACGCGCAACCCGCGCAGCACCGTCGGTACAGCCACTGAAATTTACGACTACCTGAGGCTTCTGTTCGCTCGCGCCGGCCACACAATATCGCCCGTAAGCGGACGCGAGGTGAAAAAACAAAGTGTCGACGACGTTGTCGACGCCGCCGCCGAACTGCCCGAAGGCACACGCATAGCTGTGGCAGCCCCGATTATTCTGCCTGCTGGACGCTCCCTTTCAGCGCAGCTCGACATTTACCGCAAAGAGGGGTTCAGCCGTCTTGTCGACACCTCGACAGGCGCTTTCAGCTCTATCGACGACATTCTCGCCGCTGATAATCCTGATCAGAAACCTTCGCTCGCACTACTTGTCGACCGACTGACAGCGCCGCGCACTCCCGACGAGCGCAGCCGAATGGCCGATTCGGTCGAGACCGCTTATTTCGAGGGGCGCGATACGGTTATTGTTCTCGTATACCGCAGCAGCGGTGTCGAACGCCTTGATTATTCCAAACGTTTCGAAGCTGACGGAATCTCGTTCATAGAACCTTCCGACAGCCTTTTCAACTTCAACAACCCTTACGGAGCCTGTCAGCGATGCGAGGGATTCGGCCGCATAATCGGTATCGACGAACGCCTCGTGGTTCCAAACACGGCGCTGAGCGTCTACGACGACGCCGTTGTCGCCTGGCGCGGCGAGAAAATGAGCCAGTGGAAACAATGGCTTATATCAGTCGCTTCACGCGCAAAATTCCCAATCCACAAGCCCTATCAGGATCTTACCTCCGACCAGCTCGACTTTCTCTGGCACGGCGGTCACGGCACCGACTTCACGGGAATCGACGGTTTCTTCAAAATGGTTGAAGAAAACCAATATAAGATTCAATACCGCGTCATGATGTCGCGATACCGCGGACGCACCGTCTGCCCCGAATGCCACGGACGCCGGCTGCGTCCCGAAGCTCTTTATGTAAGAGTCAACGGCAAGACTATTTCTGACCTGACAGAGATGTCTGTCAAGAATCTCTCGGAATGGTTCGACAACTGGCAGCCGGATGGCGCCGAAAAGCAAATCACATCGCGCCTGCTGAAAGAAATACGTTCGAGGCTCCACGTCCTTGTCGACGTCGGGTTGGGCTATCTTACTCTCGATCGCCTGAGTTCTTCACTGTCGGGCGGCGAAAGCCAACGCATTAATCTCGCGACATCACTCGGCAGCAGCCTGATAGGATCACTCTACATCCTCGACGAACCGAGCATCGGACTACACTCTCGCGACACCGGGCGCCTTATCGATGTTCTCAAAAGGCTCCGCGACGCCGGCAACACGGTTGTTATCGTAGAGCACGACGAAGAGATCATGCGCGAGGCCGACAGGCTGGTCGACGTCGGCCCGAAAGCCGGACAACTCGGGGGGAAAATCGTTTGGAACGGCCCGACGGCCGATATTGACACTGCTGACGCCCCTCAAAGCTATACCGTCGGTTATCTTACCGGCAGGCTATCGATTCCGGTTCCGGTGCGGCGCCGTAAATTCGCCGACTATATTGAAGTTGTCGGCGCACGCGAACACAACCTCAAGAACATCGACGTGAAATTTCCTCTGGGAATCATGACAGCTGTCACCGGAGTAAGCGGCTCGGGAAAGTCGACGCTCGTGCGCGACATACTCTATCGTGCCCTTCGGCGCCATCTCGGCGAAGGGGGAGATCTTCCGGGGGCTTTCCGCGAACTGCGCGGCGACCTGAAGCGTATCGAAGCGGTGGAATTCGTCGACCAGAACCCTATAGGAAAAAGTTCGCGCTCCAATCCGGCAACCTATCTGAAAGCCTACGATGAGATTCGCAAACTGTTCGCCGACACCCAGCAATCGAAACAGATGGGATTCACCCCTGCCTATTTCTCATTCAACACCGAGGGGGGCCGATGCGAAGAATGTAAGGGAGAAGGAACGGTAACGATCGAGATGCAGTTCATGGCCGACGTCACTATTCCGTGCGAAAGCTGCGGTGGCAAACGCTTCAAGCGCGAAGTCCTCGAGGTAGAATACCGGGGCAAAAACATCAGCGACATTCTCGACATGACCGTTGACGAGGCTATCGAATTCTTTGGCTCGGCACAGGGCGCGACAGAAAAAAGAATAGTAAAACGCCTGCAGCCATTGGCCGATGTCGGTCTCGGCTACATTAAGCTCGGACAGAGCTCGTCGACCCTGTCGGGCGGCGAAAACCAGCGTGTCAAACTCGCATATTTCCTCGGTGGCGAAAAACAGCGGCCGACAATGTTCATCTTCGACGAACCGACAACCGGCCTTCATTTCCACGACATCAGCAAACTGATGGTCTCGCTCGACCGGCTCATTGAACAGGGCCACACAGTCGTTGTCATCGAGCATAATCTTGACGTAATAAAATGTGCCGATCACGTTATCGACATAGGGCCCGAGGGGGGTGACCTCGGCGGACAGCTCGTGGCCGCCGGCACTCCCGAAGAGATTGCCACTACCCCCGGCTCCTACACAGCAAAATATCTCAAAGAAAAACTAACAACAAAATAAACAACAAGATGAATCCCAAGGTCAGCATTATCATGGGCAGCACCAGCGACCTGCCCATTCTCAACAAAGCCGCTACATTTCTCAACGACATGAAGGTGCCTTTCGAGATGAACGCCCTGAGCGCCCACCGCACGCCTGCCGAAGTGGAAAAATTCGCCCGCACGGCAAAAGAGCGCGGAATCGAAGTGATAATCGCAGCTGCCGGCATGGCTGCCGCCCTTCCGGGCGTTATCGCCGCCATGACGACTGTTCCTGTTATCGGAATCCCTATCAACTCGACTCTCGAGGGCCGCGATGCGCTGCTCTCAATCGTCCAGATGCCCCCGGGCATTGCTGTCGCCACTGTCGGCATCAACGGCGGCCTGAACGCAGCCATTCTGGCCGTGCAGATTCTTGCACTCGGCGACCCTGAGCTTGCCGGACGCTTTAATGCCTATCGTGCAGGGCTGTCCGAAAAAATCGTCAAGGCCAACAGCCAGCTTGCCGAAGTAAAATACGAATACAAGACGAACTGATTCTCAACGATATGAAACGCTGCTACGACACTTTTCAACGGCCGACAAAGACGGTCGGCGTAGGCGGAGTGCTTATAGGCTCTAATGGAGTTATTCCATTGCAATCTATGACTAACACGTCGACAATGGACACTGAAGCGTCTGTCGACCAGATCTGCCGTATCGCTGAAGCCGGGGCCGATATCGTCAGACTGACAGCTCAGGGGTCACGCGAAAGCAATAATCTCGGCATTATCCGCCAAAAAGTGCGTGAGCGAGGCGTTAATGTGCCCCTCGTTGCCGACATCCATTTTAACCCCGCAGCAGCGTTCGCAGCCATCGGTAACGTAGAGAAAATTCGCATCAACCCCGGAAATTTCGTCGACCCCGGACGCGTGTTTAAGAAAATCGACTATACCGACAGCGAATATCAGTCTGAGCTGCAAAAGATTGAGACCAAGTTCGGAGAATTTGTCGACCGATGTGCCGAAACTGACACAGCCATTCGTCTGGGAGTTAACCATGGTTCACTTTCCGACCGCATTATGAGCCGCTACGGCGATACGCCGGCCGGAATGGTCGAGAGTGTAATGGAGTTCCTGCGCGTGGCGGTTGCCCGCAATTTCCTCAATATCGTCATCTCAATAAAGGCAAGTAACGTGGTTGTCATGGTCGAGACTGTTCGGCTGCTTGTCAAGGTAATGGAGAGAGAAAATATGCACTTCCCGCTCCACTTAGGTGTCACGGAGGCCGGCGATGGAGAAGACGGGCGCGTGAAAAGCGCCGTCGGAATCGGCACTCTCCTTGCTGAAGGAATCGGCGATACAATCCGTGTTTCTCTCAGTGAGGCGCCCGAGGCCGAGATACCTGTTGCCCGGATGCTTCGCGATTACGTCATGAGCTTCAATGACGCTCCAAGATTAGGGTCTGTCGAGGTCACGAGGAAACGCCGCAACAACGTGCCGGTTGTCTTAGGGCTTGATGCGGAAGCCGACTACAGCGACGACCGCCGGCCTGATATTTTCGACGAAATTCCTGGATTTGATGCGGAATCAATGCCTGAAACCATTCCGGAAGGAATGATAGTTGTCACTTCAGGCCATCGGAACTTCGCAGCCTCTGTGGCGACAGCAATAGCCGGCATTGACAACCCCGTCATTGCAAAAGCCTGCTACTCGGGGTTGTCGGCTGAGGAAATCACAATCAGGGCATCCGTTGATCTCGGACGCCTGCTGTTAAACCACGACGTCGACGGCATCGCCATCGAAACCAACGGCGCGATGAGCCGCGAAGCAGAAGCCAATCTCGCGTTCGCGATACTTCAGGCCACGCGCCGGCGCATAACCCGCACAGAGTATATCTCATGCCCGAGTTGCGGCCGAACGCTTTTTGATCTCCAGTCAACTCTCGCAGCCGTCAAAAAAGCTACTGCCGGACTGAAAGGACTTAAAATCGGTGTTATGGGGTGTGTTGTCAACGGCCCCGGAGAAATGGCCGACGCCGATTATGGCTATGTCGGCGCGGGCGTAGGACGAGTAAGCCTCTATCGGGGAAAGGAATGCGTCCTGAAGAACATCCCTTCTGAAGAAGCTATTCCGGCATTGCTTGAGCTGCTGCATGCCGACGGTCATCTGTAAGTTTCAACGGGCTATAGGCCGGTGGGCGCGACGCGCCGAGATGGCTCTGCATTCCGGAATTCTGGCCCGCGTGTCTGCCGACGCATAAGCGCCGAGCAGTTTCTCGTAGATATAGTCAGCGGCAACCTCCGACGGATGCTTCATATCAGCCGCATAGAAGCGATAGTCGCGCAGATCATCGATAAGCATCTCATAGGCCGGGAAATACTCAACCCCGGCCTTTTCTATTGCAAGATGGAGAACCGATTTCGAGAGAGTGTTTCCGTGAAGACCGTCGGCGAGATGACGTATCGGACTGACCGTGAACACACACGGACACCCCGCAAGTCCGGTTATCTGTTCAAGATAATCGGCGACCTGCTCAACCGACAACAATCGTCTGACAAACTCACGTTGCGGAAGCTTGTGACAATTGGCGACTATATTGTCATCGCCATGATAGTAGACCCATGCGGTGCCGAGGGTCACGAATAAAACCTTTGACTTCGATAAACTTTCATGAGCATCCGCTAGAGCGACATTTATTCGTGCAAGCGATTCTTCAGGCGTCTTAGCCGAAAAAGAGGTATTATGGTCAAAGGAGTGCCATAAGCCGTCTGGCCCCTGAAAGAGCTCTTCTATTGTATATGGTTTAGCTTCGACAATCCGCCTTAGTACCGCACAGAGCGATGCCGGATTGTAAAGAGGGCCAAACGGATTGACCATTACATCGAAAAGGTCGCGACGCAGACGCTCGGCCATATTGTCGGAAAAACATGAGCCGAGCAAAGCTACAGGTTTGTCATATCCCAGCAAAGGAGATATAAATCTCGTGGTTTCTTCAGTCCGGAACCTCATCAGAACATCTGGTAATCGACAGAAAGCACTTGAAATTCTGTGCGACGGTTAACCTGATCGGCGGCCTCCTGATCTTCGGGCGGAAGATTGGATATATATTCCTCAGTCAGCACGTCCCCCTCCTTGAACTGAGGATAGAGCTTGTTGACACGCTTGGTGACAACCTTGGGACGGGATTTTCCATAACCCTGATGCTGAAGGCGCTCTGGGGCTATTCCCTTTGAAATCAGATAATCTATGACTGCTTTCGCGCGCCGTTCAGACAAATCAAGGTTATATTCCTCAGTGCCGACACGGTCGGTATGGGAAGCCATCTCGATAGTGATGTTCGGATTGTCGGCAAGAAGCTTCACAAGCTCGTCGAGAGCCTCTTCCGACTCGGGCCTGAGTGTAGCCTTGTCGAAATCATAAAAGATATTCTCGATAATATTGGGCTTGTTGATACTCGCGAGAACAAAATCAATCTCATATTCAGCGTCTTCCTCGGCATTGTCGGCTGTAAACTCCTGTTTGGCATTAAGATAACCACGGCCGCCGGCCATCATTACGTAGCTTACGCCGCGCTGAAGCGGGAATGAGAAGGAACCGTCGTCGCGAGCGACAGCTTTCTGGATAGATCCGTCGTTTCCAACGATGCGAATGACCGAATTAGGCACAGGTTCATCGTCGCGGTCGACAACCCAGCCGCTTATGTTGATCTTCAGATCGGGAAGCTCAAACGTATAGATATGGTCATAACCGCGACCGTCGCCACGGTTAGAGCTCATGTAGCCCTGAGGATGATCGGCTCCTGGAAGGAAAGTCATTCCGAAATCATCGGCTTCGGAATTGATCGGAGAGCCCATGTTGGTGACAGTCCATCGGCCCGAAGGCTGGAGCGTGGCGCAGAAGATGTCGAGCCCGCCCAGTCCCGGATGGCCGTCAGATGAAAAATACATTATGCTGTCGGTCAGCATATACGGAAACATCTCGTCGCCGGGCGTATTGATGTCCGTGCCGAGATTTTCAAGAGAGCCCGACCGCTCTTTAAGATTTATGCGCCAGATGTCTTTGCCTCCGGTTCCGGGCATATCCGACGCAAAATAAAGATAGTTGCCGTCAGGGCTTACGGCCGGATGGGCGTAGCTCGACACCGTATCGGCGGTAATCTCGAATTTAACCGGCGCGCTCCATTTGGCATCGCTTCGCTGAGAGGTATAAATCTCAACACCGGTATTGGCGTTCGGCTCACGGCGCGCTTTGGTGAGATACATTGTCGAACCGTCGGGAGAAAACGACATGATGCCCTCGTCAAGCTCCGAGTTAAGTTCCCCCTCGACAGGCTCAGGACGTAGACGGTTGCCCTGCTCGTCTTTCTTCGACATCCAGATATCGGATTTCTTCATTCCGGTTATCTCGCTGCGCTTGTCGCCGGTAACTTTTTCATTGGTGGTCGTAAAATAGAGTATATCGCCGTTGAACATCGGCGAAAAATCCGCACGACGCGAATTCAACAGCTTGTCCTGTCTGACAACCCAGCGCGTTTTGTTCTTTTTAAGCGCTGCCGATGCTTTGGCTCCCTCAAGTCCCGATAGAGCAACAGGATTGGAGGGCGACAGCTCAAGAAATTCTTCATAGGCTTTTATTGCCGGCACATATTTGCCCTCGGCATGAAGACTCTGGGCGAGATATAACCTGGCCATCGAATCTGTAACCCCATATCGGATTGCATTCTGATATGAGGCAGACGCTCTGGCTGCCATATTGAGCTTCTGATAACATTTGCCCATTTTATATGCCACTTCGCCACGCTGAGGGCGCTGCTCGCGCTTTGTCAGCTTGTTATATATCTTGCGATAGGTTTTAGAAGCATCGTAATATTCACCGCGGGCCATCTGCTCATCGGCCACGGAAAGTTTGGCTCCTCCGCAACCTGTTAAGGCGCTTCCCGCGACAGCAATCACTGCCGCCCATATTATTAGTTTTTTCATACCGACTTATTAACGCGCGCGAGGTACAATTTATTGTTGAAGCGCTTGAAAAGGCTGTAATTGGTTAATTATTGTTAATTACCCACAAAATGTGCCCGAATAATTATGTTGTATAACATAAAAGTTATACCTTTGCACTGTGTTTTTCATGGTATTAGATTTAAGGTTAAAAGGATTATTCGTCGTGACGACGAATAATTTTTTTTGCCCGTCCAATTCTGATACCGGTGAACCGGCAGGCCAATATTGAGCAGACAGGAACAATCGGCAAAATTGCCACGTGAGCGATTTACGTTTGCAAATTTGTTTGCATTTGTGAAGGTTTATTACTACTTTTGCACTTGATTCTCTTTAATAAGGCGCACGCCTTTCCCGAATTATGGAACCCTTTCACATTGCTCCTGAATCTTTCAACCCCGATACTATAGACTTCGGCAACACAACAATGCTCGAAGATCCCGACTACGAGCGCCGGCAGCACGATCTACAGCCTGAAGCCCCCAAAGAAACCCGTCAGACAGTCAGACGACAGGCTAAACCACGTGTCAAAGCCGACACGCAGAAATCAACCAGCCGGAAAGCCGAGCCCTCAGCCCCTGCCTCTCAATCACAATCGAGAACTCTATCGGTCAAACCGGCCGCGTTCTCAAGCTTCTTCAGCGACGGACGGTTCAGAATCTTCGCCGGAATTGTTCTTGCTCTTGTCACAGTATACCTTCTCGCTGTTACGATAAGCTATTTCAACACCGTTGCGCACGACCAGAGCCTGACCGGAAATAACACCTGGGAATCACTTGTCGCCAAAACCGGATCGGTCAAGAATCTCGGAGGACCGCTGGGTGCATGGGTAAGCGATATGCTGATAACGCGCTGGCTCGGTGTCGGAGTTTTCGTTCTGATTCTGTATATGACTCTGGTTTCACTGTCATTGCTTAAAGTCAGAAGCATCAACTTCTGGAGCCTTACATTCCGTTCGCTGTTGACGATAATAGCCCTCTCGACAGTGGTCGGACTCGCCACATGGGAGTTTGAATCCCCTATAATGTGGGGAGGCGCCCACGGGCATTTCCTTAATGAAAAAATGATTGAAATAGGAAGGCTACCGGCAGCTATCGGCCTGTCGCTCATCATGATTGCCGCTGTCACTGTAGTCTTCCTCAACGACCTGAAACATGTCTACGGCATCTTAAGCGAGAAGATGGCTGAACGGGCTGCCAGAAATGCCGAACGGCGCGAATTGAGACGTCAGGAAGAGGCCCGTAAGGAAGCTGCCCGAACCGCTCGTAAAGAAGCGGAACGCACTGCCGTTATGTCAGCGGGAACTGATGATAAAAAATCAGTCAGCAATAATAATCAGGATACCGACAACATTGTAGTCGGCACCATTGACAATCAGATAGAAAATAAATCTGACCCTGACACCTCTTCAGACGAGAATGATAATGAGGCGGAAATCGACATGGTTCCGACGATCGGAGATATGACAGTGGAGTCGAAAGACATCGAGCAGGCCGATGTGCTCAAGATTCCCGAGCCTGTGATCGCTATCGGAGATTCGGCTTATGATCCGCGTGCCGACCTCTCGCGCTATCAGTTCCCTACTCTTGAGATTCTTCATGAACCCAAGCAGCGCACCGCTGCAACGATCGATGCCGAAGAGCAGGCTGAAAACCAGCAGCGCATCACGAAAACTCTTCTCGACTACGGCATCCCGATTTCAGATATCCGTGCCACTGTTGGCCCCACGGTCACCCTTTATGAGATTGTTCCCGTCGAGGGCGTCCGCATCGCCAAAATCAAGCGGCTCGAAGACGACATCGCAATGAGTCTGGCGGCCCTCGGAATCCGAATAATAGCCCCTATTCCCGGAAAGAGCGCGATCGGTATAGAAGTGCCGAATAAAGACCCCCAGACAGTACCGATCCGTTCGATACTCGGCTCTAAAGCATTTCAGGACTGCAAGATGGAGCTGCCTATGGCAATGGGTAGCACAATTTCGAACGAAGTGTTCATAGCTGACCTGACAAAGATGCCTCATCTGCTTGTTGCGGGCGCCACCGGCATGGGTAAATCTGTAGGCCTGAACACTATCATTGCGTCGCTGCTCTACAAGAAACATCCTGCCGAACTGAAGTTCGTGCTCGTCGACCCGAAGATGGTCGAGTTCAGCCTCTACGCACGGCTTGAACGCCACTATCTCGCTAAACTTCCGGGTGAAGACGATGCAATCATAACCGATCCAGCCAAGGTTGTGGCCACCCTTAACTCTCTCTGCCTTGAAATGGACAACCGTTACACTCTGCTCAAGGATGCCGGTTGCCGAAACCTCAAAGAGTATAACGAAAAATTCGTCACGCGGCATCTTAACCCGGAACGCGGACATCGATTCCTTCCCTACATAGTTGTAGTGGTCGATGAGTTTGCCGACCTTATAATGACAGCGGGAAAAGAAGTCGAGACACCCATAGCACGTATAGCACAGAAAGCGCGTGCAGTCGGAATCCACATGATACTGGCCACCCAGCGCCCGTCGACCAACGTTATCACAGGCGTCATCAAGGCAAACTTCCCGGGCCGAATAGCTTTCCGAGTATTCCAGATGGTCGACTCGCGGACAATCCTTGACAGGCCCGGTGCCAACCAGCTCATCGGCCGAGGTGACATGCTGTTCAGCAATAATGGCAAAATCGACCGCGTTCAGTGCGCTTTCATTGACACAGACGAAGTTGAGAGTATCGTCAAATATATCGACGAACAGATGGGATACGACACTGCCTACGAACTGCCCGAGTTCATTCCTGACGACGTTGACGCATCAGGAATGGGTTCCGTCAACGACCGTGACAGTCTCTTCGAGGAAGCTGCCCGTTTTGTCGTTCAGAGCTCAACGGCTTCGACATCGTCGCTGCAGCGCCGCTATTCAATCGGATATAACCGCGCCGGAAAGATCATGGACCAGTTCGAAGCTGCCGGAATCGTCGGCCCGACAAACGGCGGCAAGCCCCGTCAGGTTCTGATGGATCCGATGCAGCTCGAACGTCTTCTTGAAATTGCCAACTGACCGATACAACATTGCGCCACCGATCCACGTTAATATATCAGATATGAAACGCCTACTGACATTACTAACAGTACTCGCCACAGCCGTCATCATATCGACGGCCGCAGACAACGCCACCGCGCTGCTTAACAGCGTGGCTTCCCGCGTCAGAAGCGCAAAATCTCTTGACATCTCATTCAAGGCATCAGGCTCTTCAGGCAAACTCCTGCTCGCCGGCGACCGTTTCAGGATGACCTCATCAGAAATGACTGTTTGGTACGACGGACACACCCAGTGGGCCTACAGTCCGTCGACCGGTGAATGCAATATAACGACTCCCACTTCTGAGGAATTGGCTCAGATCAATCCGTTTGCCATAGTCAAAGCTCTCCGAAACAACTTCACGGCAAAGATCGTCGCCAGCGGAAAAGGCACGTCAACTCTTTTGCTAACAGCTAAAAACAAACATTCTGACTTCCGTACCGTCAGAATGACTGTCAATACCGCCACAAATCTTCCTACGGCTATCGACCTCACTGACCGGGTCGGACACGTCACAAAAATATCTGTAACGTCTGCCCGAATAGGAGCCACACAGCCCTCATCGGTCTTCACTTTCGACAAAAGAAAATATCCGCGAGCCGAAATCATCGACTTGCGCTAACTCATAACCTGAATCACTTCAATGGAACACAAAACCAAATGTCTGATAATCGGCTCCGGCCCTGCCGGATATACGGCTGCAATCTATACCTCACGCGCCAACCTGTCCCCTATCCTCTTCGAAGGCACTCAACCGGGCGGACAGCTGACTACAACAACTGAGATTGAAAATTTCCCGGGTTACCCCGAAGGCACTTCGGGATTCGAGATGATGGAAGATCTCGGCAAACAGGCCCGCCGCTTCGGCGCCGACGTACGCAGCGGCTTCGTTAAAAGCGTTGACCTTTCACGACGTCCTTTCCGCTGCGAGACAGCAGAAGGCGACACAATCATTGCCGACACTATCATCATCGCAACAGGCGCATCGGCAAAATACCTCGGTCTGCCCGACGAACAGAAATTCATGGGCCAGGGCGTATCAGCCTGCGCGACCTGCGACGGCTTCTTCTACCGCAACAAACGCGTCGCCGTTGTCGGCGGCGGCGACACAGCCTGCGAGGAAGCCATGTATCTTAGCAACATTGCCAAAGATGTATTCATGATAGTCCGCAAGAACTATCTGCGCGCATCGAAAGTCATGCAGCAGCGTGTTTTGCAGAAAGGCAACATCCGTGTTCTTTTCGAGACGCAGACAAAAGGGCTCTACGGCGACGAAGGCTTCCTTAAGGGCGCACACCTTGTTGAAGCCGAAGGAACACCGAGAGAACAGAAAATGGATCTTGAGCTCGACGGCTTCTTTCTCGCCATCGGCAATAAGCCGAACACCGACTTCCTCGCCGGCCAGCTGAAACTCGACGAACAAGGCTATATCGAAACTGCAGGAAAGACCACAGCCACGAGCGTAGAGGGAGTGTTTGCAGCCGGCGACGTCGCAGATCCGCGCTACCGTCAGGCAATCACCGCCGCCGGAAGCGGCTGTCGTGCTGCCCTCGATGTCGAACGATTCCTGACCGAACACTCGGCCTGAGTCCCTGGCCATGGAGACTAACTCCAAGGTCTATAAATGGTCGCTCATAGAGCGATTGACTGTCACCGTCCTCAACTTCGGCGGTAACATTGTGCTTGCACGCCTTCTGACAACCGCCGACTTCGGCCTGCTTGCCATGATCGCCATCTTCACCTCGATAGCCTACGACCTCTCGAGCTGCGGTTTATCAGACGGTCTCATCCATAAGAAAAGTCCGACAGCCGACGATTATTCGACAGTTTTCGTATTCAACGCCGGCGTAGGCTTCATCTTCGGCACACTGTTTTTCGTCGGGGCGCCGTGGGTAGCCGCATTTTTCGGTCACAACGAGTTGATCGGAATAATGCGCGTGCTCGGCGTATGCTTTTTCTGTCAGACAATGAGCTTTGTTCAGGAAACACGCCTGCGCAAAGAGCTGAAAATGAAGAAGGTCGCACTCGTCAGAATCGGTGCTACAGTTACTTCGCTCACGTTGGGAATTTTCCTTGCCGCAAACGGCTTCGGCTACTGGGCACTCGTGTCGACCCAGATTCTGCTGTCGTTCTTCCTCTTCATATATTTTGTGGCTGCAACGCGCTATTTCCCGCGAATACGCTTTAAAATCAGAGCATTCAAGGAATTCTTCTATTTCGGAATCCACCTCATGCTCGCCTACCTCGGCAACATTATAGGCAAGAACGTCAACACCTTCGTGTTGGGAAAATTCTTCTCACCATCGACCTCTGGTGTCTACTATCAGGGCGCGAAACTTGCCAATGTGCCGTTTGCAGTCACCGAAACCTCGATCAACTCCCCATTTTTCGTCATAGCCTCCAACGAAAACGACAAAAAACGTCAGCGTTTTCTCATCCATGACATGCTGTCGACAATCGTAGCCCTCAACGGCGCGATTCTGATGCTCATGCTTGTTATCGCCCGTCCGGGGATTGAAGCACTATACGGGCAGAAATGGATTGCGGCCGTTCCCGTATTCCGGATTCTTGCCCTGTTCGAGTTTCTTGCAGGTCTGAAATACTATTTCCACAGCGTCTGCAAAGTCCATGCGCGGACAGTATTTATCCGCAATATGTCGTTCGGCGAAGTAGCCATACAGCTTGCGTTGCTTGCCATATTCTACCGCCACGGCCTCATCTGGATAGCATGGACTCAGATCGGCGGAGTGGCCGTCAGTGTACTTGCCCACACAATACTTTTCACACGCCTGAACGGAATGAGCATAGGACGCTTTATCGCAACAATAATAAAAGCCATGGTTCTGCCCGTTGCCGGAGCTGTAGTAGCCGCTACCGTCGGATACGGAATGGCGGCGGCCGGCGGCATCCATCCTCTCGTCGAAAGCCTCATGATCATCGTTACATTCTTCGGAGCCATCATCGGCGCCGGCGAGCTCTTCCGCCCACCCCTCTACATAGCCGTCAGATCGCGCCTCTTCCACCGCCAATCCGCCTGACAGCCAAGAATTAGCGGATGAAAATACATACACAGCGGGGGCGCGTCCGGAAGGAGGCGCCCCCGCTGTGTATGTTGTGGGGATCAGCGATTGTCGCGCTTGCGGTCGAGATGGTCGAGGATGATCTTGCGGAGTCGGATGTGATGAGGGGTCACTTCGACATATTCGTCTTCCTTGATATATTCGAGCGCCTCTTCGAGCGAGAAGACGACGGGGGGCACTATCCGGGCTTTGTCGTCGGCACCGCTCGCACGCATATTGGTGAGTTTCTTAGACTTGGTCACGTTGACGACGATGTCGTTGTCTTTGGCGTTCTCGCCGACTACCTGACCGGCATAAACTTCTTCCTGCGGGAAGATGAAGAAACGGCCGCGATCCTGGAGCTTGTCGATGGCGTAGGCGTATGCTGTTCCGGGCTCAAGAGCGATCAGCGAGCCGTTGGTGCGCCGTTCGATGTCGCCTTTCCAGGGCTGGTAGTCGAGGAAGCGGTGCGACATGATGGCCTCTCCGGCCGACGCTGTCAGAACATTGTTGCGCAGTCCGATGATGCCCCGTGAGGGAATATGGAATTCGAGATGGACGCGGTCGGCCTGGGTTGTCATCGAAACGAGGTCGCCGCGACGACGCGTTACCATGTCGATTATCTTGCTCGAGTATTCTTCGGGGAGATTGACCGACAGAAGCTCGACAGGCTCGCACTTGACGCCGTCGATCTCGCGGATGATGACTTGAGGCTGCCCGACCTGAAGCTCGAAGCCTTCGCGGCGCATGGTCTCTATAAGCACACTCAGATGGAGCACGCCTCGGCCATAGACAATCCACTGGTCTTCGCGGTCGGTTTTGGCCACGCGAAGTGCGAGGTTGCGGTCGAGCTCTTTCTGAAGTCGCTCCCAGATATGGCGCGAGGTGACATATTTGCCGTCGCGTCCGAAGAAGGGGGAGTCGTTGATGGCGAAGGTCATCGACATTGTGGGTTCGTCGATAGCTATGCGCGGCAGAGGTTCGGGATTCTCAACGGTCGAGACTGTATCGCCGATTTCGAAGCCTTCGATTCCTACCAGTGCGCATATATCACCGCTGTCGACACTCTCGACGCGCTTGCGCCCCATTCCTTCGAAAACGTGGAGTTCCTTGATGCGCTGGCGCGAGACTGTGCCGTCTGATTTGCAGAGACCGATGTCCATTCCCTCGCGGAGAGTGCCGCGGTGGACGCGGCCGATAGCGATACGACCGACATAGTTGCTGTAGTCGAGCGAGGTGACGAGCATCTGCGGGTCACCCTCGAGGGTTTTCGGGGCGGGAATATACTTAATAATGGCGTCGAGAACAGCATTGATATTGTCGGTGCGCTTCGAGAGGTCGGTGGTCATCCAACCCTGCTTGGCACTGCCGTAGATTGTCGGGAAATCGAGCTGATCTTCGGTGGCGTTGAGATTGAACATCAGGTCGAAGACCATTTCCTGAACCTCGTCGGGACGGCAATTGGGTTTATCGACCTTGTTGATGACGAGAATAGGCTTCAGGCCTATCTGAATAGCCTTTTCGAGAACAAAACGCGTCTGGGGCATGGGCCCCTCGAAGGCGTCGACGAGCAGAAGGCAGCCGTCGGCCATATTGAGCACACGCTCAACCTCTCCGCCGAAGTCTGCGTGTCCCGGAGTGTCGATAATGTTGATTTTGACGCCGTTGTAGTTGATCGAAACATTCTTTGAGAGGATCGTTATGCCTCGTTCGCGCTCGAGGTCGTTGTTGTCGAGAATAAGCTCGCCTGTTTCCTGATTGTCGCGGAAGAGGTGTCCGGCCATCAGCATCTTGTCGACGAGAGTTGTCTTGCCATGGTCGACGTGGGCTATGATGGCGATGTTACGAATGTCTTGCATACAATTAAAACGTCTAATTTTCCTTTTTCAGGCCACAAAGGTACGGAAAAAATCCCGAATGAGAGAAAAATCGCTAACTTTGCAGCGAATATGAAAGATAACAAAAAGATTATTCTGGGAATCGAATCGTCGTGCGACGACACTTCGGCGGCCGTTCTCGCCGACGGCCTTCTTCTGAGCAATGTCATTGCGTCGCAGGACGTCCACGCCGAATATGGCGGCGTTGTTCCCGAACTCGCCTCGCGCGCCCATCAGCAGAACATAGTCCCTGTCGTCGATGCAGCCCTGAAGCGTGCCGGAGTTTCCAAGGAAGAGCTCGACGCGATTGCCTTCACCCGCGGGCCGGGGCTTCTCGGGTCATTATTGGTCGGCACCTCATTTGCCAAAGGAATGTCGCTCGGACTTCGCATACCGCTTGTCGACGTGAACCATCTTCAGGGACACGTGTTGAGCCACTTCATACGCGAGACAGCCGACGACGAAGTGCCTGAATATCCTTTTCTCTGCCTTCTTGTTTCGGGAGGAAACTCACAGCTTATAGTAGTCCGCTCCGACAGCGACATGGAGATAATCGGCCACACCATCGATGACGCTGCCGGAGAGGCTTTCGACAAATGCGCCAAAGTGATGGGCCTCCCCTATCCCGGCGGCCCTGTCATCGACGCTCTTGCCGCCGAAGGCGATTCCGGACGCTTCAAATTCGCCAGACCTCATATCCCCGGACTCGACTACAGCTTCAGCGGGCTTAAGACCTCGTTTCTCTACACCTTGCGCGACGCCGTAGCCGCCGAACCCGATTTCATCGAAAAAAATAAAGCTGATCTGGCCGCTTCGCTTCAGGCTACAATCATAGCCATTCTCATGGACAAGCTCGACAAAGCCGTAAAAGAAACAGGAGTCAGGACTGTGGCTATCGGCGGAGGCGTATCGGCAAATTCAGGAGTCAGGAATGCCGTGGCCGATTACTGCGCCGCTCGCGGCCTTCGCGCCTTCATCCCGAAGCGTAAGTTCACGACAGACAATGCCGCGATGGTGGCCATTGCCGGATACTATAAATATCTGCGTGGAGAATTCTGCCGTTACGAAGAAGTTCCATTCGCGCGGGTCACAATGAAAGATCAATGAAAATTGCCATAGTAGTTATCGGCGACGAACTCCTTTTAGGTCAGGTCGCCGATGTCAACAGTTCGGAGATAGCGCGTCGCTTCACGCCCTACGGGGTCACGGTTGAATCGGTTGCCGTTGTCGGTGACGACGGAACTGCCATGCGGCGTGCGATAGCCGACGGACTTGCCCATGCCGACGCCGTGATCACAACAGGCGGACTCGGCCCGACACGCGACGACATAACCAAATCCGTAATGATGGAAATTTTCGGCGGAGAACTCTACCTCGATGAAAATATGCTCTGCAATGTCGAGGATGTTTTCCGTCGCCGTGGGCTGAAGCTCAACGAGCTGACACGCACACAGGCCATGGTGCCGACGTCGTGCACTCCGATCGCCAACGCAGTCGGTACGGCGCCGATAATGTGGTTCGAGCGTGATGACAAGGTGCTCGTGGCAATGCCCGGTGTGCCGTTTGAGACCCGCGAGATGCTTGGCCGGGAGGTTGTTCCCAGACTATTAAGTCGTTTCGGCATCGAAATCTCTGAAATAGCTCACCGCCACCTGATCGTTACGGGCATAACCGAAAGCGATCTTGCCGAACACCTTGCCGACTGGGAAGACAAACTGCCCGACGGCTATCATCTTGCCTATCTGCCGACACCGGGAATCATACGCCTGCGCCTTGACGGGCCTGCCGGAGAAAAGATCGACAGTCTTTTCGCGGAACTAAAAGAACTGACTGCCGGATATGCCATCGCCGAAGAAGACCTCACCATAGCCCAGATTCTGCTGAAAGAGGCCGTCAGACGCGGAGTGACAATCGCCACAGCCGAAAGCTGCACAGGCGGCAATATAGCCCGCTCCGTCACCCAGATCCCCGGCTCGTCGGAAGCATTCAAGGGCAGTGTAGTCGCCTATTGCAACGAAGTCAAAGCCGGACTGCTTGATGTCAGCCGCGATGACATTGCCTCCTTCGGAGCCGTCAGTCTGCCCGTTGTTCGTCAGATGGCCGAAGGAGCAGCCCGGGTTATCGGCGCAGACCTCGCCGTGGCTACGAGCGGAATCGCCGGCCCCGGAGGTGCCGTAGAGGGCAAGCCTGTCGGAACAGTTTGCATTGCCGCAACGTTCCGTGGGAAAACTGTGTCGGACACCTTTCATTTCCCGGGCACGCGCGACAGAGTTATCGAACGCTCCACGGCCACAGCTCTTCTGATGGCCCTGAAATTACTGAAGACCAATGATTAACCGGCGGAATTTCTTAAAAGCAGCCTCACTGGCCGGACTTGCTGGAATGTTCAGCCTGAAGGCCAACGCCGGAGAACGGCCATTGCCTCCGGCACGAGTGACCGTCATGCGCCGCCAATGTTTCAGCGACCTCCAGAGCAGCTATCTCGACGAACCTGAAACCGGGCCATGCTCACTTATGAAAGAAGGAGACATATTTGAAAGCCTCGCCGGAGAATGTCCGAAAGGAATGTGTCCTAAAGCATGGAATATAATCCAATCGCGTCTGGGCGAACTTGCCCGTGGCAATGAAACTAATCATGATGGCTGCGGAGTCTGCCGTCATGATTGCCACAGCGAGATTGTCTGCTGCGCCGACGGCACGCGCCCTGTCATCTTCAGGCTCGAACTCATCTGAACGTCAGCGAACCTTTGGCCATACAGGTTGTTTAGAGTTTAAAAGGTTGAACCTCTTAAACCAGACAACTATGACAAAACCAATAGCCGGAACCAAAACCGAGCAGAAACTTCTTCAGAGTTATTTCGCTGAATCGGCAGCTTATACGCGCTATACTTTCTATGCGCTTCAGGCCGCTAAAGAGAATTATTTTCCTGTTGAGCGGATTTTTAATGAAACAGCAGCCAACGAACTGCGTCATGCCAAGGTGTTTTTCAAATTCCTTCCGGGCGGTGCGCCCCTGCAGGTCGACGTAGCCACCAATCCCGGAATCATCGGTGACACAGCTTCAAATCTGGCCACGGCTGCCGAAGAAGAACTTCGCGAAGGTGTCGACTTCTACAATGAAGCCGCCAGGATTGCCCGCAGCGAAGGCTTCGACGACATCGCCGACCACTTCGAGGCCGTAGCCACAATCGAGAAGAGACACCACGACCGCTTTGAACGTTATCTGAAACACATTCAGGACGGCACGCTATGGAAACGCTCAGAACCCGTTACATGGCAATGCCTCGTCTGCGGCTACGAATATACCGGCACAGAACCTCCGAAAGTATGCCCGGCATGCGACCACCCCTATCAGCATTATATCGCCATCGGCGACGACGACGTCGAATGACTCCGTTTCAATGCTTAACATAATTCCCACACGAAAGGCCGCTGATTCCCGCGTGAGTCTGCGGCCATTCTTTATTCCACACTGTCATATTCAATATAAACAGGCGCTCCGAATGGATATGTGAATAATCCATTGTCGAGCTGTGATATGTCATAATCAAAACATCTCGGGTTTAAGTTCTGCAAGATATATTGATCATCTTCCTTACGGTATATATTAATCCTGAATTTCATTTCGAAAAGAGGCTTATTCTCTGTCACAACAGTAAATCCAAGCTCTTTCAGCCATGCCCGTCCTTTTACTTTTAACGGTGTTGCCAATCCCTGACCGGCCGCTTTATATCCTTCCACTTCTATGTAGATGAAACCGCCTGCACCCTTGCGTCCGGCTATCTTGTGCTTGACTCTCTGCGGTTTCACTACAACTTCACTTAACATTCTGTCTTCATCAGAGAGAAAAACAAGCCGGGACGCATTGCGAAAAGTGCGTCCCGGCTTTATTGTTTGCTGTCAGATCATTTATACTTAGGGAGCAGAGGAACAGGGAATTTGGAGAAAAGGGTCTGAACGGCCTGAGCTATCCCTTCAAGATTACGGAACTGGCCGGTGCCGTTGTTGATAATCGTAGCCACAGATGCCGAATATAGCGGCAGCTTCTCGGCGATATTCACGAAATCCATCGACAGGACACCCTCCTTGTAGATTCCTGTTATGACCTGGGCGTTTGAATAGTAGTTCTGCCAGTAATAGTTGCGGGGCCACATCCAGTAGGGGCCGTAACCGTTATAGAACGGGCCGCTGTAGGGGAAATAGCCTGGAGGAAGTGCCGGTTCGGTAGCTATCTCACGCTGAACAGTCAGACCGATATTGATAAGCAGATCGGAGTTCGGCGACTCGGTAAACCCGCGCATAACCATCTGTTCGCGAATGGCGGCGGCGATATTGTAATAGACCACCATTGTCATCGTGGGTGGAAGCCGACGGACACTGTCGGGCTCGACAATTCGGAATGTCTTGTAACTGGCGAGATCGGCGTTGTTATACACCTCGCTGTTGACAAGCGTGAACGGGCTGCAGCCGGTCAGCAACACCGCTGCGCAACAGAGCAATGAGAATAGTAATTTCTTCATAATAACAAGTATTTATGCTGTTGAAATAACACCTGCGGCAAGCGGTTAGTTCGGATTCAGAGCTGCTTGCCCGCATGGAATTGTCGCGGGAAATTGCTACCTTTGCGGCCGGTTATGAAAAATATCAGCTGGCAGCTATTTCTGTCGTTTTTCAAGATAGGCGCCTTCACCTTCGGCGGAGGATGGGCCATGATAAGCATTATTGAAAAAGAAATTGTCGACCGCCGTAACTGGCTCGAACGAGAAGAATTTCTCGATCTTCTGGCAGTGGCGCAATCTTTGCCGGGGATTCTCGCCGTCAATATCTCGGCAAGTGTGGGCGACAAACTCCGCGGTATGCGCGGAGCCGTTCTCGCGGCGTTGGGAACGATTCTGCCATCTTTTATGATAATTCTTGCCATTGCAATCTTTCTGACGCCCGATCTGATAAAGAACAACGAAACGCTCAACGCCATATTCCGCGGCATACGCCCTGCCGTTGTCGCGCTCATAATAGCCCCGGTTCTGACCGGCGCAAAAACGGCCGGAATCAACTGGAAGACCGTCGCCATCCCGGTTGCCGTGGCTCTTCTGATATGGTCGAGACTACCCGTTGTCAGCAACCCCGTGCTCTATATAATTCTCGGAGGCGCTGGCGGATACCTCTGGTTCCGCAACCATCTGAAACGGCTTCATTCAATAGAAAAGCAACAATTGCGTGACGACAATGAGCATTTATCTTAAACTCATCTACAGCTACCTGAAAATCGGGCTGTTCGGCTTCGGCGGCGGTTATGCGATGCTGGCGCTGATCGAGCGGGCCATCGTCGGCCCGGGATGGATCACCGAGCAGATGTTCACCGACATTGTCGCCATCTCTCAGATGACGCCGGGCCCGATCGGCATCAACTCGGCAACATATATAGGCTACGTGGCTCCCGGAGTCTCTTCTCCCGAGCTGTCTTCCCCTTTCTGGGGCATACTCGGATCTGTCATCTGCACTCTGACTGTGGTTGTGCCGTCGTTTCTGCTCGTTCTCTACACGAGCCACTACATACGGCGCCACCGCGACAGCGACATCATCAAAGGAATATTCGCCGGGCTGCGCCCCGTCACCGTAGGCCTCATAGCCTCTGCAGCTCTGCTGCTCATGAACAGCAACAATTTCGGCAGCGACACTTACAGCGTGGCTACAGGAATAATCATCTGCCTCTGCGCTTTTCTGCTCGTCTACCGCATGAAGATACATCCGATACTCGTTATCTGTCTTGCCGGCTTTACCGGCTTTTTAATCTACTGATTGTCATGACTTACCAAGAAGCAACCGACTATCTGTTCAATCAACTTCCCCAATACCAGATAATGGGCCCGGGCGCATACAAGCCCGGACTCGACACCGCCCGTGCGCTCGACGACATGACGGGCAATCCCCACCGGCGATATCCGACGATCCATGTGGCCGGAACCAACGGCAAAGGATCGGTAGCATCGTCTCTGGCAGCAGTGGCGCGTGCCGCCGGACTGCGCACCGGGCTATACACTTCGCCCCATCTGCTCGATTTCAGAGAGCGAATCCGTGTCAATGGCGAGATGATCACACCCGAGGCTGTGGCTGATTTCGTAGAGCGATTCCGCGACAACGACCTCCATCCGTCGTTTTTCGAGCTGACAACAGCCATGGCCCTCGAATATTTTGCCAAGGAGAATGTCGACATCGCGATAATCGAAGTGGGTCTCGGCGGACGGCTCGATTCCACCAACATTATCACGCCTGAACTCAGCGTCATCACGAACATATCGCTCGACCATACCGCCCTGCTCGGAAACACGCCCGCGGCCATCGCCTCAGAGAAAGCCGGTATAATCAAGCCGGGCGTGCCGGTCGTAATCGGCGAGGCGCCCGACCCCGAAGTTCACCGCGTTTTCGCCGACAAGGCGAAAGCCTGCGGCTCGAAGATAGTCTTCGCCGACGAAATCCCATGGTTCGACGACGTCCGCAGAGTCGGCCATAAACTCCACTACAGCGAAACTCCATGGGGCAATATAGCCTGCGACCTGACCGGCGACTGCCAGCCTCTGAATATGGCGACAACGCTTGCCGCTCTATCGCTTGTCGGCTGGGCCGACGAGAACGCCGTCAAAAAGGGTCTCGCCCATGTCTGCGGATACAGCGGTCTCGCAGGACGATGGCAGATTGTCGGAACCAAACCGCTGACCGTAGCCGACACCGGCCATAATTCAGGCGGTTGGCAATATCTTGCCCGTCAGATCGACAAGTCAGTGACTGGCCGCAAACGCCTTGTTCTCGGCTTTGTCAATGATAAGGATCTCGAGCCTATCAAAAAAGAACTTTCGGCCATAGGCGACGCCGAATTCTATTTCACACGCCCGTCAGTATCGCGCGGATTGCCTCCTGAAGAACTCGCAGCGGAAATGGAACCGCTGAAAGGACGTGTGTTCGACAGCGTCGAGGCGGCCTTGGCGACTGCCGGCGAAGATGCCGCCGCAAACGACATGATATTCGTCGGAGGATCGACTTTCGTAGTTGCCGATTTTCTCGCATCCCGAGCCTCTAACTACGAAAAATATTGAAATTCAAGCCCTATTAAGGAATTTTTACACAATTGTTAAGCATAGTTTAGCAAAAAATCGCGAACTTTGCATATAGTTTTCAATACGTTCATAATATTACACTAAACTAAGTCATAAGATAATGAAAAAGAGTGCCTTGCAGAAAATTCGCATGGCTTATCGTCCGAAGCTCCCCGTAGAGCTTACGGGGCCTGTGGTTGCCGTTGAAGGCAAACCGACAACGTCAGCCGCCGACTGCGAAGAAATCAAAAAGCTGTTTCCGAACACATACGGTCTGCCCGAACTGAGCTTCAAGGAAGACCCCCACCCCGTTGCTCCGACAAGCAACACGCCCCTGACTGTAGGCGTTATCCTCAGCGGCGGTCAGGCTCCCGGCGGCCACAACGTTATCTGCGGTCTTTTCGACGGCATCAAGAAAATCAGCCGCAAAAGCCGCCTGTTCGGTTTCCTCATGGGCCCCGCCGGTCTCGTCGACCACAAGTACGTGGAGCTGACAGCCGACATCATTGACGAATACCGCAATACCGGCGGTTTCGACATCATTGGTTCGGGACGCACGAAGCTCGAAACCAAAGAACAGTTCGACAAAGGTCTTGAGATTCTCAACGAACTCGGAATCAAGGCTCTCATAATCATCGGCGGAGATGACTCAAACACTAACGCCGCAGTTCTCGCCGAATACTACAAATCGATCGGCAGCGACATTCAGGTGCTCGGCTGCCCGAAGACAATCGACGGCGACCTCAAAAACGAAATAATCGAGACTTCTTTCGGCTTCGACACCGCTACCAAAGTCTACAGCGAGCTTATCGGCAATATCCAGCGCGACTGTAATTCGTCGAAGAAATACTGGCATTTCATTAAACTGATGGGCCGCTCTGCCAGCCATATCGCTCTTGAATGTGCTCTTCAGACCCAGCCCAACGTCTGCATCATCAGTGAAGAAGTCGAGGCCGAGAACAAATCTCTTCTCGACATCGTCAACTACATCGCCGACATTGTTGCCAAGCGCGCCTCAAAAGGCATGAACTTCGGCTCAGTGCTAATTCCCGAAGGCCTCATTGAGTTCATCCCGGCCGTTAAAGCCCTCATCGCCGAACTCAACGACCTTCTTGCCCACGATTCGAAGATCGCCGACATGGAGCTGAAGGAAATGCGCCAGTATGTCATTGACCATCTCAGCAAAGACAACGCCAAGACCTACGCCTCGCTCCCTGCCGACGTCGCCCGTCAGCTCACTCTCGACCGCGACCCCCACGGCAACGTTCAGGTTTCGCTCATCGAGACCGAGAAACTCATCTCGCGTATGGTTGCCAACCGCCTCGAAGAGATGCGCGAAGAAGGCAAATACGACGGCAAGTTCGCCACTATGCACCACTTCTTCGGCTATGAGGGCCGCTGCGCCGATCCGTCGAACTTCGACGCTGACTACTGCTACGGACTCGGCTACAACGCCGCCTGCCTTATCAAAGCCGGCGTAACGGGCTACATGACACTTCTGCGCGACCTGACCAAACCGAGCGTGCAGTGGATTCCCGGCGGTGTGCCCATCACTATGCTCATGAACATGGAGCGCCGTAACGGAAAGATGAAACCCGTTATCCAGAAAGCACTCGTGAAGCTCAACGGCACCCCGTTCAAGAAATTCGCCGCCAAACGCGATCAGTGGGCCGTCGAAACCGCTTACGTATATCCCGGGCCGATCCAGTATTTCGGAACCCCCGAAGTCTGCGACCAACCCTCAATGACTCTCAAATATGAGCGTCAGGACAAATAATCCGACCTAACTTCAGCTTGCACGAAGCCTACCCGCGGCAATGTCGCTGCGGATAGGCTTCATAATTTTTAACCCACAACACAGTATTCCTAATGAAAAGACTGAAAATTATCGCTATCGTGGCAATTCTGACTGCCGCATTCGGCATTCCAGCCCAGGCCGGAGGATTCCATTTCGGAGTGAAACTCGGTATGGACGTGTCGCAGCTCCATTTCAACAAAGACATCTTCGACAGCGACAACCGCGCCGGATTCACCGGCGGCGTAATGTGTGAGTTCACCGCCCCTCTGATCGGCGTAGGCTTCGACCTCTCTGCAATGTATGTGCGCCGCAACACACGCTTCCTCAGCGAGATGGACAATGAGAACCTCAGCGTCAACCGCGATTATATCGAAATCCCTCTCAACCTGAAATATAAACTTTCGATTCCCGCCATTGAACGCATCATACGCCCGTTCGTCACAACCGGCCCGAGCGTAGCCTTTCTGACAAGCCGCAAAGCTGTCAATTCATTCCTGAAGAACAAATCATGCGACGTAGCCTGGAACTTCGGCTTCGGCGTCGAGCTCTTCTCGAAAGTTCAGGTCGCCGCATCCTACGGCCTCGGACTCACCAAGTCACTCGAAGCAGTAGGCGTCATGGACAATGGCGTCGACATCGACGGCAAAAACCGCTACTGGACAGTAACCGCCGCCTATCTCTTCTGATCTGTCAATCTACCATATAATCAACGCGGGGCGCCCAATGCGTCCCGCGTTAATTATATATCCGACAATGTCGGCGTTTCAGCTTACCATCCGCCCGACGCACCTCCGCCGGCCGAGAATCCGCCGCCGAAGCTACCGCCGCCGAAGCCACCGCCTCCGCCACCTCCCATATTGACGCCGCCAATGATAACGGGAGCGGCGAGCATGGGGATCGTATAGGGAATATCGGTGATATTGCCGCAGTTACGGCATACATAGCGTTTCACGCCACGGCCTGTGTGTTTGGTGGTTGCGGGAACAAGTTCACGCGTCGATACGAGCTGACATGCGCGGGCTCCACAGCGTCCGCAGACAGTGTGGGAAGCCTTGTCGTTGACAAAAGGCAAAATGTCGGTCTCCTTACAGTTCGGACAGAGCCAAACGTCGTAGTCAACTGAGTTCAGACGCTCTTCGGCATCCTGAGCCGGGGTCAGATAAGCGTTGTCCGACTCTTCGTCGAGTTTGTTCATGCGGGTATGGCAGTTCGGGCAGAAACGCGGCCCGCGGCGAATGCGGTTTCGCGCACGCCTGACAATAAGCCACGCAGGGATGGAGAATCCGAGAGTGACAAACGCCGCCACTATGCAGGCCAGACTCATGCCGTTAAGTTTATGATAGCGGGTAACTTCGTCGAAATTGCGCGACTTCCTGACATACATGACAGCCACAATCAGAAAAATCAGTCCGAGAACTACAGAGGCAGTCAGCCAGCCGCCGAACACTTCGGCAAAATCAATCTCATCGTCGAAATTGCGGGCATTATTGCGCTGGGCCGACTTGAGCTCTTCGGCATAACGCGGATCCGTCATCACACGGCCGAGAGTGTCAACGGTGGCAATGACTCCGCCGTCGTAGTCCCCCTCTCTGAAACGGGGAAATGTGATATTCCTCAGAATTCGGCCGGCAACAACGTCGGGAACCACGGCTTCCGTTCCCTGGCCGGTGCGTATAGCGGCGCGGCGGTCGCCTTTCGAGACCAGAAACAACAATCCGTTGCTGTTGTCTTTCTTACCGATACCCCAGAGGTTGAACAGCTCTGTTGCGAAGTCGTCGATATTCATCGACGGATCCATCTCATCTATGACGACCACAACCGGCTCGGCACTCGTAGACCGCCATATTCCGGCAAGAGTTTTATCGAGACGGGCAACAGCCTCGGCGCTGAGCACGTTGTCGGGGTTCGACACAAACCTGGTTGAATCAGCGACATGGACGTTCGGAACATCTTCGGGACGCGAAGCCGCCGCCAAAGGCAGAATAATCAGCAGAGAGAGGAATATAGAAATGATTCGTTTCATCAGTTATTGATTTTGAGGCTCATGCCGTTAAGTTTTCTGAACAGGTCAAGGGCATAGACATCGGTCATTCCCGATATATGGTCGATAGCGGCCTGTATCTTCCCGAAAAGTGTCGGGGCAGCAGTCTGATACTGCTGCGGAACTTTGGCAAGAAGCAGCCGGGAATAGTTCAACTCGGGAAACCTGACGGCGTGGATAAGTTTCTCCATGAGAAAAGAGATGATGCGGTTACCGGCAAGTTCGATGTCAATAACGTCGCCTGTTTCATAGATGCGTTCGTAGCTCAGAGCCTCGGCCTGACAGTAGGCTTCGCGCTCGCGCTCATTCATTAGAGCGATAAGCGGTTCGCCGGCCCTCCCCTCGAGAATGGCGTCTTCATTGCTGACGAAAGCGTCAACACAGCTGTCGACAAGGCGGCTGATGACCGATGACCGCATGTAGCCTACCTTTTCATTGGGATCATTGACGTTCTCCATAACCCTGAGCATCTCTTCCCGGCGGGCCGGCTCGAAGAAGCGGAGGAATGTCTCGGTCACCGTTGAGGTGTCGAGGATTCCGAGCTTGTGGGCATCTTCGATATCCATCACCTCATAGCATATATCATCGGCTGCCTCGACAATGAACACAAGAGGATGGCGCGCGTAACGCACTTCGCCTTCGGAAGTATATTGCTGAATCATTCCGAGCTCGTCGGCGACGCGGCAAAAATCGTCCTTTTCGCTGCTGAAGAAGCCGAACTTGCCGTGTTCGTTGGCAAGCGTCGACTGGAACGGATATTTGACTATCGAGGCGAGCGTTGAATATGTCATGGCAAAACCGCCCGGCCGACGGCCTTCGAACTGATGGGTCAGCAACCTGAACGCATTGGCATTTCCTTCGAAATTGGTCAGGTCGGCCCACTGTTCGCGGCTCAGTTCCCGGCGGATCTGACTTCCGGGCCCTTCGCTGAAGAATGTCGAAATCGCCTTTTCGCCCGAATGGCCGAAAGGGGGATTGCCGAGGTCATGGGCCAGACAGGCGGCAGCGACAATATCGTCGATCGAATCGAACTTGTCGACCCACGGCTCTCCTGCGTATTTCTCGCGCAGACGGCGCGACACCGCACGGGCCATCGAGCGTCCCACACACGAGACTTCGAGGCTATGCGTAAGCCTGTTGTGCACGAAAATACTGCCCGGCAGCGGAAACACCTGTGTCTTGTTCTGGAGCCGGCGGAAGGGGGACGAAAAAACAAGACGGTCGAAATCGCGCTGGAAATCGCTGCGGCTCTCGCGGCGGCGTCCACGGTAATTTTCGAGACCGAAGCGCTTATCGTTGATAAGCAGATCCCATTGCATCTTATAGGATTCCATATCGCAAATGTAGCGAATTTTCGCGATTAATTCATACCTTTGTCGTCAACAAACAGGGTAACTGTATTAAAAAATGGAAAAAGAGATATTCTGTTCAGACTGTGCAGTGAGGACCTGCAACCGTGTCGACGGCGAGCTGCCGAAATTCTGCCAGAGTCTGCGCCATGCCGACAAACGCGAAACATCGGTAAAGGCCTATGTCGATGACCCGGTCAGCGGCCATATCATGCGTTCTTTCGCCGCTGTCGACCAGCGCGGCGTCACAGGTGAGCAGTCTTCGCGCCTTGAGATGCTTATAAAGCTCATGCACCGTATGGAAGTCAGGCGCGTCGGCATAGCATCGTGCTACGCATTCCTGCGCGATGCACGCACGCTTGCCCGCATTCTGCGCGTCAACGGATTCGAGGTTTTCGGAATCAACTGCCGTGTTGGAAAACTGAACAAGCAGGCCGACCTATGTATCGCCCCCGAAAACGACAAAGCGCCCGACATAACATCGTGCAATCCTATCATGCAGGCCGATATTCTCAACGGCTACAAAACGGAATACAATATTATATTGGGGCTGTGCGTAGGTCACGACGCAGTTTTCGCCCGCCATTCCGAGGCGCCGGTGTCGACGCTCGTCGCCAAGGATTTCGCCCTCGGCCACAATCCGCTTCCGGCCCTTCGCGACGAGGCTTTCTCATCGCTGCTCACCGACCCTCTCGAATAAGCCAATGGATGTTAAGCCGATTTTTCCGGGAAAAGCCGCTCCTTTCGTAATTGCCGGCCCGTGCAGCGCCGAAAGTCGCGAACAGGTGCTCGAGGCGGCACGACGGCTTAGCCTGTTGCCTTCGGTGACGGCTTTCCGCGCCGGCGTATGGAAGCCGCGCACTCACCCCGGAGGCTTCGAAGGCCATGGCGGGGAAGCTCTCGAATGGCTCCGTCAGGCAAAGGCCGAAACAGGACTGCCGGTGGCAACCGAAGTCGCGACAGCCTCACACGTCGAAGCATGTCTCAGAGCCGGAATAGACATTCTATGGCTCGGGGCCCGGACATCCGGCAATCCGTTTGCCGTTCAGGAAATTGCCGATGCACTGCGCGGCACCGACGTGGCCGTGCTGATAAAGAATCCGATCAGCCCCGACCTCGAACTGTGGGCCGGAGCCATCGAGCGGATCTACGGCGCCGGGATCAGAAGAATCGCCGCGGTCCACCGCGGATTCAGCACATTCGGAGGCACCTCGCAATACCGTAATGCCCCGCTCTGGACAATACCTCTTCAACTCAGCGTGAGGTACCCCGAACTACCGGTAATCCACGACCCGAGCCACGTTGGCGGACGCCGCGATCTTATCGAGCCGCTCGCGCGTCAGGCTCTCGACACCGGCTTCAGCGGACTTATCATCGAGAGCCACTGCCACCCCGACGAGGCCCTCAGCGACGCCGCCCAACAGATAACTCCGAAGCGGCTCGGAGAGATTCTCGGAAATGTCATCGGCCGGCGGCGCTCGCAACCGACACCCCATCTCGAGAAACTTCGGGCTGAAATCGACGCCGTCGACTCGGAACTGCTCGACATTCTGGCCCGACGGATGGCAATCTCACGCAACATAGGCGAGTATAAGCGCAGTGAATCGATGAGTGTGCTTCAGGCCACGCGCTTCAACGACCTGATCGCCGACAGATGTAAACGCGGCTCGAACCTCGGACTGAGCGACAAGTTTCTCAGAACAGTGTTCAACGCCATTCACGACGAAAGCGTTGCCACCCAGCTTCGAGTTATCGACAGAAGCCCTGAATAAGCGGGACAGAATCGGGGAAACGGAATCCCTGCTGTTCGATATAGTCGCGATAGACACGCGAGAAATGCTCGGCGTCGGCGCGTGTGTAGCGGATGTCGGTGTAGACCTGGGCGAGCGTTTCCTTTCCGTTCTCTCGGGCGAAATGGCCGTCGCGCTCTTCTTTTTCGGCAAAGAAAGCACGGATCTCTCCGGGAGTGCGCTCGACATATTTCTCTTCGAAAACAAAACTGTCGAGCGGAAGGCGGCCAGAGACCTCCGTTTCCCCTTCGGGCCAGCCGACAGTGACCGTTACGACGGGAACCACAAGTTTCGGCAACTGCAGAGCAGCACCGATCTGAGGCGCGTTGTAGGTGGTTGTGCCCATATAGCACGTTCCGAGACCGCGCATCTCGGCTATGGTGACAAACTGCTGCGCAACGATAGCCGTGTCGAGAACTGCACACATGAACATCTCAAAGTTGTCATAGCCGGGCTTGGCATCCGACGCCTCACACCATTTCACAAACCTGTTGAAATCGGCGCAGAATGTCAGCACAACCGCCGCACCGGTAACGGCCGGCTGGCCGAAATGGGCGGGAGCCAAAGCTGCCTTGCCTTCGTCGGAACGGGTGACGATAACGCTGTAGAGCTGCATATTTCCCGTTGTAGGGGCCTGGGCGGCCTCGCGAAGCATCTCGCGAAGCATCTTGTCGTCGACATCTCGCTTAGAATAGTTTCTGACACTGCGACGGTTAATGAAAAAATCGTTCATGGCTGGTTAGTGTTTAGTGAGCGTAAAGATAATACAAATAAAAATTCCGGCAATGGCCTTTGCCGGCCGGATCGGGCCTGATCTGTCAACAAAGTTACCACAAAGGGCACCCGAAACGGCGGGATTACGCATTATCTATATATTCAGAATCCTGAAAGGTATGCTTTTAGGCGATGGTTTGCGTCACAAAAGAACTGACCGGAAAAAATTTGTTTCTTCTCTACCGCCACCTCAACCTCATCACCTCGCGTCTGATGATGTTGTTGATGACATAATAATGTTTTCTTTTAATTTACTTTTCTTTTATTTACTTTACTTTGTGGCATTATTGTCGGCAGAAACCGAGTTATTGCCGGATTATTGTCGACAATAACCCGGTTATTGACGGCAGAAACCCGACAATAACTATCTTTAGCGCACAAGCACAATTATCCGCCTGAATATTAACGACATTATTCAATTTGAAAACTTCATGTCAATATCAAAAACATCAAACCATTGTTTTACAGCGAATTAAATAATTTTTTCGGACAACTTGAAAAAAGTTATCAACAATAATATTTTCTCTATTGCAAAACCGAGGAATTATTCTCAACTTTGCAGTCGTCAAAATTCACTTACTCATAATTCACCATTCTAACTCATGAACGACAATCAACCCCAGCGGCCGACATACACATTCGACGAAGCGAACAACGCATCGCTCGAATACTTCAACGGCGACTCACTCGCTGCGCGGGTGTGGGCCAGCAAGTATGCCCTCCGCGACTCCGAAGGCCACATCTTCGAAAAAACACCGGCAGATATGCACCACCGCATCGCCGCAGAACTCGCACGAATCGAGAACAAATATCCCAATCCGCTCAGCCACGACGAACTGTTCGAGCTTATCGACGGATTCCGCTATATCGTGCCTCAGGGCAGCCCCATGACTGGCATCGGCAACACCTATCAGACCGTATCGCTGAGCAACTGCTTCGTCATCGGCCTCGATAACGAACCCGATTCTTACGGCGCCATCTTCAAAATCGACGAAGAGCAGGTTCAGCTCATGAAACGCCGTGGCGGCGTAGGCCACGACCTGTCGTCGCTGCGTCCGAAAGGAACACCCGTCCACAACTCGGCGCTGACTTCGACCGGCCTTGTGCCCTTCATGGAGCGCTACAGCAATTCGACCCGCGAAGTAGCCCAGGGTGGCCGACGCGGTGCGCTGATGCTCTCGGCCTCTATCAAACATCCTGACGCCGAAGACTTTATCGACGCCAAGATGGTCGAAGGGAAAATCACCGGCGCGAATGTCAGCGTCCGTATCGACGACGAATTCATGAAAGCGGCGTCGGAAAACCGCCCCTACCGCCAGCAATATCCCGTCAGCTCCGACGACCCCTCTATTGTCAAAGAGATCGACGCAGCGGCTCTCTGGAGCAAGATCGTCCACAACGCCTGGCAGAGCGCTGAACCGGGCGTTCTGTTCTGGGACACAATAATCCGCGAAAGTGTCCCCGACTGCTACGACGATCTCGGCTTCCGAACTATATCCACCAACCCCTGCGGCGAAATCCCTCTCTGCCCCTACGACAGCTGCCGCCTGCTGGCAGTGAATCTTTTCAGTTATGTGAAAAATCCGTTCACTCCCGAAGCATACTTCGATTTCGAGCTCTTCAAGGAACACGCCGGAAAAGCCCAGCGTATCATGGACGACATTATCGACCTCGAGCAGGAGAAAATCGAGGCTATAATAGACAAGATTCAGATCGACCCTGAAAGCGCCGATGTCAAACATACAGAACTTGAACTCTGGCATAAGATTCTCAACAAAACGCTTCTCGGACGCCGCACAGGAGTCGGCATTACCGGCGAAGGAGATATGCTCGCCGCCCTCGGCCTCAAATACGGCACCCCCGAAGCCACAGACTTCGCGGTCAAGGTTCAGCAGACACTCGCCCTCGGCGCCTACCGCTCGTCAGTGACCATGGCTCAGGAACGCGGTGCCTTCAGGATTTTCGACGCCCAGCGCGAAAAGAACAACCCGTTCATCAGACGCATGGCCGAAGCCGATCCGCAGCTCTACGAAGACATGAAGAAATACGGACGCCGCAATATCGCCTGTCTGACGATAGCCCCGACCGGAACAACCTCGCTTATGACGCGCACGACCTCGGGCATCGAACCTGTGTTCATGCCGGTCTACAAGCGGCGCCGCAAGGTCAATCCCGGCGATCCCAACGTCCATGTCGACTATGTCGACGAATCAGGCGACTCTTTCGAAGAGTATATCGTCTATCATCCGCGCTTCATCGACTGGATGAATGTCAACGGCATTCCCGTGAAAAATGACTACACCCAGGAAGAGATCAACAGCCTCGTGGCCCGCTCCCCCTACGCCGGAGCCACTGCCAACGACGTCGACTGGATGGAAAAAGTCAGAATGCAGGGCAAGATCCAGAAGTGGGTCGACCACTCGATTTCGGTGACGATCAATCTTCCGGCCGACGTCAGCGAAAGCCTTGTCAACGATCTATATATGGAGGCATGGCGCAGCGGCTGCAAGGGATGCACCGTATATCGCGACGGCTGCCGCAGCGGCGTCCTCGTGGCTCTCGAAAAGAAAGAGAAACCTGCCCTGCCCGACAACTCCCTCCAGCCCCACGTCATCAAACGCCCCATCGAGCTTGAAGCTGATGTTGTCAGATTCCAGAACAACAAAGAAAAGTGGATTGCATTCGTCGGACTTATCGACGGCAAGCCATATGAGATCTTCACCGGTCTTGCCGACGACGACGACGGCATCTTCTGTCCTAAATCTGTCAACAAAGGCAAGATAATCAAGGCTATAGCCCCCGACGGCACCAAGCGCTACGACTTCCAGTTCATCAACAAGCGAGGCTATAAGACAACCATCGAAGGCCTGTCGGAGAAATTCAATCCCGAATACTGGAACTACGCCAAGCTCATTTCGGGCGTACTTCGCTACGGAATGCCTATCGATCAGGTTCTTAAGCTCGTCGGAGGCCTTGAACTCGACAACAAGTCGATCAACACATGGAAAATGGGCGTCGAGCGCGCGCTTAAGAAATATCTTCCCAACGGGACAAATGCAATCGGACAGCGCTGCCCGAACTGCGGTCAGGAGACACTGATCTATCAGGAAGGATGCCTGATCTGCACCTCGTGCGGCACATCCAAATGCGGGTAAGATAAATCAACGGCATAATTGGGGCGTCGCGGACTCGCAAAGGGCCTGCGGCGCTTGTCTTTGCCCGATAAATCAGCTAACTTTGCATTACAATGGAAAACAGCAGATCATTTCTGATTCTATAGCAAGCGCGGGACGCGCGAAATCTCTACAACTGCGATAGCTGGCGGCAACCACCGCTCCCCCCACAAATTCGCGGCAAGCCACGGCAGTGCGCGCCGCCGCGAAACGCGTCAGCACAGGTCGCGGGCCTTGGCTATCGCCGTTTGCGTGACTGCGCACGCTACCGCGGCTTGCACGCTTATCTCGCTCGTTCTCAGGCCCACGGCTATCGCGGTGGATTGTAGAAATATCGCGCTTCACGGCGCTTGTCGCGAATAGGCTGTTTGATGTGGTTACTCTGCAAAAATGTCAGGTACTGTAGCCGAAGGCACGCGGCCAGATTCAGGGGCGGAAAATCGTACAAAACCGAAGTTCTGCAACCACCGGTATTTACGGTCTGCAATAAGAGAGCCGCATCTCCCGACGCGGCTCTCTTATTTACCTTTTTAGGCAAGTCAGTTAGCATTAAACACAATTTTCTTCACACTTTTTTCGATTAGCCACAAGTCATTGTGACCGAAAATCTCTAAAGAATAAGTCTTTTTTTACCGTTCTAAATAATTCCTTTAACTGATAACTAATTTTACACAATGCAAAGTTAGCGTTGTTGTATCGCCATTCCTAACGCTCCAAACCGTTATCAAAACTCCATCTAAAAGTATTAAGAAGCATAGTGCTGGAATATAACTATTTACACGTATTAATAGAACATAAAATTATAAACCGCTATCAAAGGTAGATTTGTAGAGTTTGGAGGCAAATCGGCGATAAATATGCCACTAATGCTTATGCAATGGAGCAATTAAGCTCAACATCAGATTATTCAATGCGCTGTAGTTCTGACAATTAATTATTTCATCGCCCACAACATCAATATATCGTGCCGATCTTCATCACGTCCTCGTCGAAAGTTTCGCGGGAACGGGCACGCGAACGCATTTTGTTGCGATAAGTATATATCGTATTTAGCGAAAGTCCGAGGAAACGGGCCACGGTTGCTGTGTCAGCAACGCCAAGGCGCGCGAAGGCAAGAACCCGAAGCTCGGTTGTCAGCTGATCAGGGTTTGACATAACAACCCGGTTGTCTTCCTCAAGAAGCATGTTGACATTCTCGACAAAATGAGGGTAAATCATGAGGAACCCCCGGTCAAAGAATTTTATAGCCAGACTGTCGGCATCTTCACGAATATCACCGTTCTTGATAATTGTCAGCAATTCGTCAGACTGGCCGGCCGAGATTTTGCGTCGGGTCAGCTTTGTGAAATCATCAAGACGCTCCTGAAATCCGGCCGACATTTCGAGGAAATTGCATACTGCTTCCTCCTTGACGGCATTGGCCCTCTCAAGCTCCACACCATATTCCCGGGCACCGGCAAGGCGCCGGCGCATCTGCAATATTGCAAAAACGAGAACCGAAACAACTATCAGAAGTGCCGCGATGACAAGACGACTGTGGAGCGACATCCGTGAAAAGTCTTCATTCATATTTTCAAACTCTCCGGGCATCAGCGGCGAAAATCTGGCAATCTGAGGCATACTGCCGGTCGATAGCGCATTCCTGAAAGCCAATAAAAGCAGCGATCGCCCGCGTCCGGCGTCACCTGTCTGGAGAAGCTCAAGACCGAGACATCCGAGTGATTCACCGGTAGGATCGACATTGTTCAAGTCGTTAAGGGCTCCAAGGGCGAAATAATATAATGCATTGGAATCATACCCTACCCGCTTGCACAACTTACCCATAAGCGCTGCCGCACAGGAAACAGCGAATGTTCCGGCCCGTGGGCTTTTAATAACATCGGTATATGAGGAGGCCGCTACCGGGAGATCTCCGTCAATATCTGCGCGCACCCCCGATAGCAACAGATAGACCGGCGATCCCTCATAATAAAGAGCCTGCAAGGAATCTACGGCCTCATGCAGACCTTCTATATATGTTCGCTCGACATCAAGACCTTCGGTGAGCCGGAAGCCCGAGTACATGACCTTAAGGCGGGTTTCCGAAGCGACATGGCGGTTGTTTGGGTCGATCCCCGCCTCACTCAGGTCGTTGACCGACTTTATCGCCTCACGAACCGCTCCGCGCATGGCCATCGCGCCCGCTTTTTTGAATGCTATCCACTGACACAGAGCATCAAGACGCATTGAAGCAGCCTTGAGCGAAAAGCGATCGCATTCGACAAGAAGAGAATCATAACTGAGCGTCTCGAGCTCCGACAACATATCGCGCACACCGACAGAAAACTGTTCAGGACGTGATTCGCGCATAAGCGCCATGCGCACCGAATCAACACGAGAGTAACGTCGGGCGAGAAGGTCAGGGAATTCGCCTGCGGCAGCGTCTATGACGGTCAACAGGGCAGACACAGAAGAGGGCGACTCAGCGCCGGCACACGTGAACAGAGTCGAGAGAACGAATAAGAGAATCGTGCATCTTTTCATGTCAAAAAGATAATGTGTATCAGTAATTGTGCATCACAAAGATAATAATCATATTCTAAAAATGCAAATACCAACTCACAAAAACTCACAAAACAACATTCCGGCTAAAAAATTGAAACTTTAATATCTATATCTATTGCCCGAAAATCTATATAACAATTATCGTCATGCAGCTACCATCGCATTAATAATCAATAGATTACAATTATGATCATCTTCCATATACACTTTATATCATCTCAATATCATAGGAAAACGACAAAAGTATAACTAACTTCGTAGCACTAACGAAGCGAGTGAACGGCTAAGACTCAAAGAGATTTGAGGCAGTCGTACAATTTAGGGTTTATTAAATTCGTCGCGGCGGCTATAACGCCGGCAGCAACGCAATTTGATAGTGCAAAAAGTAAATGTGTTTTATGTTAGGTTTGTCAGCCTTTTCGGCTACAACAAGGGCAGGCAATTCCGGGAGCGCCAATTCAAGAACGAGTTGCGAAAATAGCGCATACAGAAGCCTCCACCTCA